>Ga0114994_10004099_pt1 | contig 10600 bp, 6 predicted proteins | sample ArcticOcean_MG_C_9_FD_87043 | JGI IMG/M metagenome (GOLD analysis project Ga0114994, IMG submission 87043) | Marine microbial communities from western Arctic Ocean - ArcticOcean_MG_CB2_152 | ecosystem: Environmental > Aquatic > Marine > Oceanic | place: Arctic Ocean: Canada Basin | collected... | reverse complement strand
TAAATAATATAACTAAGTAGACATATTTTTTGTCCCATTTTAAATTTCAAGGGTGTAATTAATTCTATATAATTATCTACTAGTATTTTTTATTCTTGTTGCCCAAAATGGATATTTTAAACTTTCTGTCTGACCAAAACCTCCATAAACTCGATTTAAACCACTAAAAAATGTTTCTTCGCCCAGTAAAATAGAACCATGTATTTTTCGAATAATACTAAAAACACTTTGATCGTGTCTATTTGCAATATAACCGGGATTTTTTATTCCTGTATTATCTAAAAACAACGAAGAATTCTTATGTGTAGTTTCATACCATTCATTTATTAATTTAACTGAGTGTTCGTTTTTTTTAATAATAATACAAGTCGCTATAATCTGACCACTATTATAATGTTCACTTGTTTCGTCCAATTTAAAATGATCAAAAATTTCGTTTTTTGTATATATATGTTCTTTATAACCGGTTTGAAATGAAATGATCCCCAAATTGCTATTATCTAACATGTCAATATACTCATCAAATCTCTTTTTTGCCCTAGTATTTAAACTACAGCCTGCGTCAAGATAAATAAGATATTCTCCGTCCTTAATTTGTTCTAATTTTTTGTTAATAATATATGATTTCCATATCCAATATCCTCCTCCTTTTGATTGTTTTAATATATCTGCGAATTTTGTTTTGAAATCTTCATCCAGATCATTGGGACCAAAACCTTCACATGTATCAAACCAGTTACTATTTTTACATGATTTTACTAAAACATCAAGATGTTTTTGAAAAATATTATTAGCATAAGATATAAAATGTTTTTTCATTATAATATTAATAAATATTATTACTATTATTTATTAATATTTATTAATATTAATATTAATAAATAGTAGTAATAATATATATAAATGAAGTGTAATGGTATTGTTAATATAAAATATCATGGACGGTATGGAAATAAACTATTTATATATTTTATGGCTAGATTATATGCAGAAAAACATAATTTAAACTTACACGGTACTATTGATAATAGTTTTTTTAAAATAAACAAACCTGAAAATTTTGGTGACTGTTTAAATAAGAATCTAAAAACCTATACATTAAAAGATTCTCATGTAAAAGATAACGAATTACCATATTATGGAGAAGGTATATATACATTTGATGGATTTTTTCAAAACGAAGATATATTCTATGAAAATAAAGAAAAAATATTAAGTTATATAAATTTAAAATGTGACAAAAAGGATAATTTTACAATTCATGTTAGATTAGATGATTATTATTATAATCCCAATAAACGCCACTTAATAATAAGTATAGACTATTATATTTATTGTATAAAAAAATATGCTAGTAATTATGAAAATATATATATTATTTGCGATAAATTAAGATCTAATTGGGAAAGAAACTATATGTCAGATTTAACAAATAAAATAAAATTATTAAATAAAATACCAATTTATAAAGAAGATTCAATTAGTAATGACATTACTAATATTCTACAATCAAATTATATAGTAACCTCAAATTCTACATTTTGTTTCTGGGCCGTATTTTTTTCCAATGCTGAAAAAATATTAGCATTTCCGTATGTAGGAATAGATGTTTTACCTAATGAAATAATAAAAAAATGGGCAAATAATCCAAAAATATTTAAATATAATAATGATAAAAATATTATAACTACTATTGAATATAGTAATCAGATTATTGATTATTTTGAAAAGATGTATTAAATATTCCATTTTAAAGTTTCAAATGGGAACAAATAAAAAATTAATAATAATACAATTTATTATTAATTTTTATAGATTTTTATAGATTTTTATAGATTTTTATTTATTTAAATGGGATTTTTTAATATTTTAAATGGCTGCCTCTGTCTCCTGAAGTTGTTCCTGAATTTGTTCCTGAATTTGGACTTCTTCAACTTTGCGGTGCTTCAAATTCAAACAATACATCAATAGTCGTTCAGGTAAGTCATTCACATATTGAATAATGTTTGCTTTTTGCATCGATTGCTTCCTAGGTGCAAGCTCTTTAATATAAACGTCACGATGCACGTTATACATATGAGTCTTATATTCATTACTGAAGGTGTATAATGGTGCTTGCTTCTTAATATAACAAGAAACGTAATTATTATAAAGATTTGCGGTGAATGTATGAAGTTTTTGCTGATAACCATACATTTTACTAGAATATTCTGGATAATATTGCAAGAATTCTTGCAATTTACCATTTTTTCTTAGTTCCAAATAATGGTATTCCAGCTTGGGTTGATTACCTCGTAGATTTCGAATGTATTCAAATTGAGTGTTTCTAATCTTGGTTCGTTCTCCCGTTACCGTGTTCTTAACAATAACTCCCATTATATTAGGTGGGACGTTATTTGTAAAATATGCACATAATCCATTATACCCAAGTCTGGAAGCATTTTCATGATCATAAATCTCGGTAGAACCGGGTGCCTGTGTTGTATATGGAGTGTGCATATATCCTTCTTGAGGAAGGGATTTCATATAACAACATGCCATCTTAATAGGAATAGTAAAGTTACTATTTATCGAGGACAAATGGCTATATAGATTCGCCTTGTCATGTTCAAATACATTCCATCCTCCTTCTTCATCTTTTTCGATTTCATATAGAGAAATTAGATATAATTGTTGTGATTGAATTACAGTTACAATTCTGTTATCTGGGTGTTGAAATACAAAATTATAACAAAGCTTCTTATCCATATAATGGAAATCGATACCAGAGCTTTCACATATATCATTAAACATTTTTGAAAAGGTGATTGGGTTCCCATCACTTTTAAAGAAATGATTATTTGCACCTACAAAACTTTTTGTAGCAATTTCCCATTTGGTAGTTGCTGGATTATAAAACAAAGAGATCATAGTCCCTTCAATAAATTCTTCTACGATAACAGATGGGTCTAGAAAATTATATTTATTAGCAAAGGAATCGTAATCTGTACTTTTAGGCGGAGTGAAGGAAATTAGCTCATTATTTTCATTAAATATAATTGATCTTGCATGTCCGAGGGGAAACTCTCCCGTGAATTTGTTGAAGGAAATGATAGGTCCTCTCTTATCATCATCTAACATATCCCTTTTATAAGAAACAATATTGTATTCGTGGATTATATCTTCGCTGGTATCATCCTTTTTTTTGTAATTTTTTATTTTAAATTCCTGCTGTGGTTGAATACCATCAAACTCAGGAATAAAATAGGTAGCTGTACGTGGTCGTGCCATGAATTCTGTCATTTTGTTATATTAATTATAACCAATAGTTTTAAATCAATTTTTTTGGAATAAATAATAAATATTAAAATTAAATAATATATTATATTATACTAATGTCGGTTAATACAAAATTAAAATTAGGTGATATAATAAAAATAGAGGCACCCGGTAATACAGACTTGAATGAACAAATATTTTTAATTGATTATATTGATAAAAATGTGATTAATCTAGTATCTTCTGATATTGAATATACATTAAAAATGGATAATAATATACTTACTGACAAGTCAATTGAGAAAATTATATTACTAATTCGAAATGATAAAGAAGGATTTATAAAACAGCATAATTTAGATATTAATAAATGGGTTGATTTGAATTTTGGTGGCGATCTTCCTGAAACATTTACTGGTAAAATTACAAATATAGAGAATGATATGATTGAAGTTACACGGTATCCACAAACCGAACAAATAATTTATATAGATTTTGGATATTCTGGTATACCAAGAGAATTGCAGATAAAAAAACCATTTATTGAAATACGTGAATCGCCCAAAAAAATAAGTGATATTAATTTACCCGATGAAGATATAGATGAAGCTGATATAGTGGATGAATATATAAATAGCGAAGAAGATGTAGTAATCGGTGATGCACTAACAAATTTAAATGATTTTATTTTAGGTGAAGAATTAGAAGATTTACTACAATATAAAAAGGTTTCAACAAAAGAAAAAAGATTTGGATTAGATATACAAGAACAAGATATAGTTGATTCGATGTTATCAAAATTAGATGATAAAGACAAAACCGATAAAAACTTAAATGATATACATAAACTTGTAGATTCATTTAAAAGATTAAGAAGGGAGTATTCGAATTATGATATAAACGGTAATGTTACTTCTATTTCAAAGAAAGGGGCAAAATATAAACCTTTAGTTGCATCTTTATCGAAACTAAATAAAAATTTCAATTATTTATTCCCTGTTATCAAGGTTGGTAGAAATGTATGTGATATAGAAAAAGGGTTAGATGACAGATTTGATTTAAATAATGAGAAAATAACAGATGTTGTATCAGACTATAAAGGTATATTTGATACTTTTATGAATAATGATAGTACCATTAACGAAACAAACTATAATAAATTCGTATATAGTATAAATAAATCAATCAACCCATACTATAAATTAGATGATTCAGATGATACTTTTTGTAAAGAAAGCGAAGATAATATAGAATGTATTATAAATAATTATAATGGTTTTTTGTCATCAGCTTTTAATAATAACACCATAGATGATAATAAATTTACAATTTCTAGATTTAATAAAAAAGTGAATAAAAGAAAAATTGAAGAGGATGCATTCAAAGATGATCAGCGAATATTAAGAAGTAAACTAGTTGATGGAGATACGCTTTGTGTAAATTCGTTTTTAATGTTACCTAAGCAAATAATCCAACAGTCAACCGAGTTAAACTTAATAAACATATTAGAAAAGGTAAAAAGACATGAAGTATTTTTTAATAATTATATAAAAATTTTTAATAAAAATACCCAAATTATAGAACATAATATACCCAAATTAGGCGACCAAATACAATATGATTTTGATAGTATAAACTATTTTTCTTTGGATGAATCTATTTTGAAAAACCATACATTAAAAGAAGAATTGTATAACGAGTTTTTAAATACAATTATTCCCAGTACAAGTGAATTAATTAAAAAATTTGAGACTGATATGGAAAGATGTTTGTCATTAAATAGTGTAATTAAATATTTAGAGCCATTCTTAATTTACCATAACTGTATAACATTTAAACAATATGAACTAATCATGGAGCTAATAGATAAAAATAGGAAATTGTATGTAAAACGTTTAAAAACGATGCACAATAATTTTTATGAATATAGAAATAAACTAAAAGATGAAGTTAATGAACGATTTGGATACAAAGAAGATAAAAATAAGTATAAACCACACTTCAATCATAAATACATAAATTTAGAGGATAGTAATTATTCAGAAAGCGAAATAATTGTAGATACGATGAATAAAGATTATTCAAATGCATTAGTTACTTCATTAATCGATACTGAACTACTGAATGAAGAAAATAATAATATGTTGATTGATTATTTTAAGAAAAAATATAGTAATAATACTAAAAATAAAGAAGATAAATGTGATCCAACTGTTGTAATTGCCAAAAAATATCGTTCTGTAAAAGAATTAGAAAATGATAACGATATACATTTGTACTTTGATAGTGAGCTGGACGATACACCGTATGAGTTAAACAGTATATATGAAAAGGAGAAATCGACACTGTCGGCAAATGAATATAAACAATTTCTTAAAAAAAAATTGAGTGAAACAAATGGTATAAATGAAGATAATGTTGATTATATAGTTGAGACTCTAGTGAATGTAAAGAAGAAAGTTATCAACGGACAATATGGGATATTACAAAAAATAGAAGATCAAGATATTGAAAATGATGTCGGAATGTATTATGTTTATTATAAACGAGAAGAAGATAATTGGGTATATGATACTGAATTAACCGAAAAAAATAAACTTAAAATGCTACTTAAACCAACATGTGATATAAAATCAGGATGTATTGAAGATGAAGGTATATTGATTAAGGGAAAATTAAATAAGAAAGAGCTTGAATTTCGTATGCGAGAGGACGAAGATTGTATCAGTAAAAATGATTACTTAATGAACATTAAAAAAAAAGCGATTAATAGAATGATGACAGAGTTTGATCATACATATGATTATTCTAGTGAAAAAATGATACAGTTTATTCAAGATAAAAATAAGAAGTATTCAACTGATTTATCTGATAAAATTAAAATAATTAGAAGTAATGGATTAAAATATAATAATTTTTTATACCAACTATCATTAAGTAGTCCTGAACATATTGATATACCAAATAGTCCGGTTCAATCATTATTAAATAAAATATTAAAACAAGATAATATTTATAAAAAGAATAATGAAATATTATTATTCTGTAAAAATTTTACACGTGATGCTATTAATGATGAAAACCAATTTTGGAAGTATTGCAGCGATAGCGGTGTTCAATTATTGCCCATTTTTAGGTATGAACTTGCATTTGAATATATAAAAGATACCAGTTATTATAAAGAAAATTATAAAGTAGCGTTGAATAGAATTCGAAAAGAACATGGAACATTAAGTGACGACGGAGATAAGTGGATTTCAAAAGAAGGGGGGTGGAAAATAATTGATGTAGAAGATTTTGATGGGGAACAATATAATTCATCGGGAGTTAAAGAAACCACAGAAGAAATCGATGTAACTGATAATGATGATGACGACGGCAGAGAATTGTTAAATGAAGTTTCTAATATGTTAGATAATAAAAGGGATATATTTGAGTTTAAGCAATTATATTCAAATGACAATTCCAAAGTAATTTATGAAGTAATAATGATTTTTGTTAAAGAATTGGGTGTATCTTTAAACCAAGAAACAATTAATTTTATACTAAAATATGTAATTAAAGCATTTGATATTTATTTCTATAATGAAACTTTAAATGAGTTACAAAAAAATAAGGTTTTGTTGATACTAACACTATCTGGTATTTTACTAGGAATTCAATTAAAAGTAAGTAATGTAATATCCACTAAGACGGTTAAAACTTGCAAAACATCATTTACCGGGTTTCCGACGTTCCCACATGATGGTATTGCAGGAGTTGAATATATAGCATGTGTTGCATATATACTTAGAACAAAAAAGACATCTTTATTTAAATTATTCAATAAAGTGAAAGAAGAAAACATAAAGGATGCAATAATTACGTATACAAATAATTATTTATTAGTATTGCCTGATATACAATCTCTTATATATGAATTTAAAAATATGCCTAAGGCTGAAATAGATAAGGATGTAAGGCTGGATAAATGGAATAAATTTTTACCTCCGTTAATTCCTTATACTATAAAAACCGAGCAAAATGTATCAAGTGAATTTTTAAATGATATTTTATCTCTTATGAAAAAAGGGTCATATGAATATTTATATAATATGAATGTATTATCGGGAAAAACAATTAAGTTGTCATACAATTTAATATCTTCAATACAAAAAATAATATTAAAAAAGGGATTGTTATTACAAACGAAACGAGGAGAATACTTTATGGAGAATTCTTGCTGTGATAATGATTTTGTAAAAACACCAATCGAATATTTTAACGAAGAAGATCGTTCTATTTTGAATTATCATGATATGATTTTATTTAACTCCGAAATTCTTGATTTAGTCAACAATATACATAAACCAAAACAATTTGTTCTTAACCTATTGAAAAAACCAATAAATTTCACGACTCAGAATGAAACAACTATTAATGAAAATAATATTTATCAAGCAATTATACATTATTGTAAAATCGGAGATGGAAAAAATGTTAAAAGGTATTCCTTAAAAAATGTATGTAAAGATGTTGATATTAAATTTAATAGTCAAGATGTACTTGCTGATAAGATTGAAAAATTGAAAAATGAAGGTTATAATTATACTTTAACCAATTTACTAGAATTGATGCAAATAATTAATTCAGAAAATAAAGTTAATAATTCAATATCGTCACAAGAAATTGCACAAAGTCATATATTAAGATCGTTGTTAGAAGATGATATATTATTTGATAACGAGGAAGTTGATAATAAAATTTATCAAATATTAGATAATTATAATGCACACTTAGACACCTCGAGCGAAGAAGACAATATTAATTTACAAACATATGTTTATGATGAAAATGATAAAATGACAAATAAAATTAACGATTTTTTTCAAAACAATATTACGTATTCAGATAATGATACTCGTCGTTTTAATAAATTTACAAATGATATGATTTCATTTAATAATATAAACGAGAGTGACGTGATGTATGAAGATGATTATTATCATAAAAATATTAATTATATTATCAAACTAGTAAATAATATGTCAGAATTATACCCAACTACAATTATTAATGGGAATGATGTAACTCGGTTTAAATACCCGAAATCTTGGGATCATATGTCAATGACACATAAGGGTAGAGTTAATTCGTTTATTGAAGAAATACCCAATAAATTGAAACCATATTTTGGAAATGAAAATTTAAAAAAATATTTTATAAGATTATTGCCTAGTTTGAAAAAATATTCTAGCATATTAAAAATAATTCCAATATATGATACAATAATTACTAAAAAAAAGTTACTAGAGCCATTACTTAAACAAAAAACAATATTATATATTTTCAAGTATATATATTTGAAAGTAATGGATACATATATTAAGGTATGTAATGAATTTGCAAACGAATTGGAGGCAGAAGAAGTAAACAAATTTAAAAATGACGTCGGGATGTTTTTATTTGTTATCATTAATAAAGAAATTGATAATGTTAAAATCGTTGATGTTAATTATGAATATATAATGAAAAAGGTTAAAAGTCAAATGGAAAAGGAAAAACAAGAAATCACTGATGAGTTATATGCGGCAAATAAGAACAAGCATGTTGCAGAAGTAGAACGGTTCAAAAAAAAATATAAAAATGATGGACGATGGACAATTGGTTCTAAAAAGGAATTAACACAATATGGAAAAGGTGCATATGATGCACAAACAACCGCGATAGATGATATGAATGCATATTTAAATTCTGAGATAAATGAAAATAATGATCTTACTATGTTAGGAGAAGATTATTCTGATGGGGTTGATGTAAATGGAATCATAGAAGATTAAGACTTAATACAATCATATTAAATACATATACTATATATATTTAAGATGGCAAGATTTATTGGGGATAGTGATAAAATGCAACTAGATGATATTGATGACGAAGAATCAGGTCAAAATTTATGTGTAATTTGTAAAGTAGATATGGGGTCTAATAATCCCAGACAATTATGTAGAAAAACGTATTGCGAAAATGAAGAACCCGTTAAATTGTGTGTCAATATGGATTGTGAAAGATATCCACCTGACTGGGACGTCGAACGAGACACTGAGGAGACGTATCAAGAGGATCCGTGGCTAAAATGTAACCAATGTGATGGGTATTATAACAACGATGCAATGGGGGATATTTTATACGTACAAGAAGAGCCAAATAATCAAGAAGCAGAATGTAGTCTTTGTGGAAAAACCAAAGATATAGTTCAAATGAAAGGCAGTGGGCAATATCTATGTGGTAATGCTTGTGATGAAAGCGATGAAGAAGAAGAAGAGGAAGAGGAGGAGGAGGAAGGTAAAAGAAAGTGCGAAACATGTGCTATCAAAATAAATACTGATGATATCATTGAATTGAGTATAGAAGTCAATGGACACAATTTAAAATTGTGTTTATGTGAGAATTGTTTTCAAGATAAGGCGGATACTTTACGAAAAGAAGGGTGGAATGTAGACGATTTCTTTGAGAAAGAGGAAGAGGACAATGATGATGTATGTGATACACCTTTAAAAACTCCAACTATTGTAACACAAGATGATACTGAATATCACGTATATAATCTGGAAAATGCATATAAGAAAACGATATATCAAAATGAGCAATGGACTACAACTCTAAAAAATGGAAAGCCTATACTATATGAAATACAAACAAATTTTTACTGGGGATCTTGTGAAGTTGAATGCACAGAAAAAGATAAAGACGAATTATTAAAAAAGAATGAACTAATATTTAATGATATTCCTGGTTGTTCGATGGATGAATTAACTGGTGGGTGTGATGTAGAGGGAATTTTAGCGAATGAAGATAATTATACTGAAGAAGAAAAAACAGAAATTCATCGTTTATTATATTTTGACGAAGATAATCAAGAGTCGTATGATCCTGATTGTGACGATGATGTAGATGTTTGTATATTAGAAGCGAATGATTGGTCTATGGATGATACGATATATGGTATAGATAGCGGTGGTTGTACTTTAGAATTAATTTCAGATTAAGTAGGATGTGTACGCCGGTTCACGTCAGTTATTTTAAAAAAAATGATTTATTCTACATAAATTAGCCAATTAACAAAAAAAGGTAAGTATGACATTATTTGTTGAACACATGATTATTTTGGGGGTTTTTATAGGGTTAATGACTTATTTATGGTTAAAAATGTATTATCAGGATGAAGATTAGTTTTGTATTTTATATTAATGAATAAAATGTATTATTATTTTTATAATTATTAATTAAATAATTATAAAAAAATCTTGTAAAATATATATTAATATGAATAGAATGTTTGTTAGAAAAAATATTACAT
>Ga0114994_10004098_pt1 | contig 10600 bp, 8 predicted proteins | sample ArcticOcean_MG_C_9_FD_87043 | JGI IMG/M metagenome (GOLD analysis project Ga0114994, IMG submission 87043) | Marine microbial communities from western Arctic Ocean - ArcticOcean_MG_CB2_152 | ecosystem: Environmental > Aquatic > Marine > Oceanic | place: Arctic Ocean: Canada Basin | collected... | reverse complement strand
CTGCGACGTGTGGCGGCCTGGTGCGAGACGTTTTGTGTCGCCGGCCGCCGAAGCTCCTTTACTCGGCCGCGCCGGACAGCCCGGCCGACGCGGGCACGCTCTATGCCCCCGCGGCGTTGAGTGGAGCCTCAGCATATGCGCTCCTCCACTTCTTGAAAGCGCCGGCGCCCCTCGCCGTCGCCCTGGGCTGCGCGACGACGGTCGGCGTCCGGTTCTACGGCTACACGCAGAACGTGAAGCTCCCGACCTATAGCGAGGTCCCCGCGGAAGCGGGGCCGGCGCCGCGCCTGGCCGCCACGGACGCTCATTTAGTTGTCACAGCATGGGGACCAGATGCGACTGGTCACGTCGCGGCGCTGGCGCAAGTCCTCGCCGACGCGCGCGCCAACATCTCGGCGTCCAAGATTGCCACAATTGGTGATGATATTGTGGTGATGCTCGTCGTGTCGGCGCCACGGGGCGCCCGAGCAGGCTTAGTCGCGGCAGCGACCCTGGCGGGCAAGGACCGCGGCCTCCGGGTGGACTGCCGCGATGTCACGCCGTCCCACGGCGGCGCGCCCCCAGTCGCGACCGTGGCTGGCCGCCTGACGCTCGAAGGGCCAGACTCGCCCGGCCTCGTCTCGAACGTGGCGTCGCTGTTGTCAAAGCACGGGCTCAACATCTCCTCGCTCGACACGCGCGTCGTGGGCGCGTCGGACGAGTCGGGGCCTGCGAGGGCTTTGCAACGACGCGTGACCGAGGCCGCGCGGTCGCTCGATGCGCGTGACGCCGCCACGGACTGCTTCTGTCTCTCGGCGATCATCACGGCGCCCCAGAAGCCGGATGCGGCGGCCCTGGCGCGCGATTGCGCAGCTATGCGCAAGCGATGTCGCCTCGACGTGCCCGACATCGTCATCGAGAAGTAGTTGCACATAGCGGTGGGATGTGGTCCTACACGTCTCGGTATCTAATTATTATTAAAGGTACTTAGTCGCCGAGCGCCGCGAACGCGCCGCCGCGCGACGGCTTCGAGCCGCCCCGCGCCTTGGAGCCGCTGCTTCGCGAGGACGACGCCACCGTCGCCCAGCCGCCGCTCGACGCGGCCTTCTTCGGGGCCCCGGACTTCTTCCGCAGGTCGGAGAGGTGCTTCCGCAGGTTGGCGAGGCGCGCCGTTAACTCCTCGTCGCTCTCGTACCACAGCCGAGACGCCTCCTCGAGCGTGGCGATCCTTTCTTCCAAATCGGGCGCCTCGCCGAGCTTCGTCGCCTCGGCCACGGACAGGAGCGAGCCCCCGCGCTTCTCCAGGGCGGCCAGGGGCGCCAGTTTCGCCTGCAGGGCTTTGATCGCCGCCGTGTGCTCGACCTTGGGCGGCTTGTAGGCCGCCACCGACCGCTTCTCCAGCGCGGCCCGGTTCTCCTCGACGCGCTGCTTGGCCGTGGCGTTCGGCGCTGTCTCAACGCGCTCCGCCATCTGGTCGAGGCACTCCTCCTTTTCGAGTTTTGTCAAGTTCCCGTGGTCGACGTGGTCTTTGAGCGCCTTCTGCAAAGATTTGAGCCTGACGTCCAGGTCGTCGCCGGACCCGAGCTCGTACAACGCGTTGTCGGCATCGTCCAGGGCTTCCCGGTTCATCAGCTTCGCGTCGATGCAGGTGAACTGCGCCCGCACCTCCCGTAATTGTTCCTGCAGGCGCTTCTTGGTGCTCCACGTCGGGCAGCGCTTGGCCATGGTCCGCTCGAAGGTCTTGAGCTCCGCGGCGACTAACAAGTGCTCGCGCGACAAGCGCGCCGGCGCGTCGACCGTCTCCTCGTCGTCATGTGTGTGCTGGGTTGATGCTGAGCAGCGCGGGAAGACGTGCACAAAGATCAGGTTCCGGCCCGTGTCGTGCTGCGTCTTGAAGGTGCCAGCGCTCTCGAAGTCGCAGCTGGCGGACTTGTCTTCCCCGTACTCGATGGCCTTGAGGGCCGCCACGATCCACTTCATGAGGCTCGAGTCGTACTTCTGCCGGTTCGCCTTGCCGGCGCCCACGACGAGCGTGACCTTGACCATCTCGTCGAGGGGGTTCGAGAAGGGCGTCGAGAACGCGTCCGTGATCAGCTTGCCGGCGTCGTAGGCGCTGCCGATGGACCCCAGGTCGAACTCGTCGGACTCCTGGATGGCGCGCACCTTGCCGGCGAGGCCACTGAAGGAGGCCATGGCGCAAGACTTGTGGTTGATGGTGTGCTGTTGGGTAGGAGCGATGCGTGCAGCGCGGTTGACGAGCAGTGCACTGGCAGCAAGAAAGTATACAACCAAGAGTGTTACACGCAGCTCTACGCGCTTGGGAGACGCGCCGAGCCGCGATTTGCAAACCCGTCTATTTCACTGCATAAAACCCGCACGAACGAGCATTTCCTTGAGGGACTCCAGCGCGTCTACAGAGAAGTTTGACGCGCAGTAAAACGAAGGAGAAGTCGTACCGATCATGCCTACAAGCGAGGAAGACGCTGCTCGCTTGGCACTGCTCCTGGGCGCGGATTCAGACTCGGACAGCGCGGACGCCGAATCAACTGCTGAGGAGCAGATACGAACAGCGGAGCTCGTCCACCGGCCGTCCGACACCGCTGAAGATGAGGACGAATTGGAACTCAAACCGCCGGAGCCGGTCGCAGCGCCCGAGCCGCCAGCACCACCGGCCGCACCGCCAGCGCCGGAGCCGCCCGCGCCCGCGCCAGTCGTGCCGGCGCCGCCACCACAACCACGCCGCGCATCGTCCAAGGTCCTCGACCGCATCAGCTCGAAGCTCGCGGAGCTCAACAGCGGCGCGCCGCCCGTGGACGACGAGACGACGGCGCGCCGCTTCTGCGAGCAGGCGGCGGCGGCGTTCGACGAGGGGAGGACCCCGGAAATGGCCATCGAGTGCGTGTGGGAGCACCAGACGCGCGACGACCACGCCGTCGCGAACCTGGCGTCGGCCGCGCGCGCCACGCTGACGCGCAACGCCATTGAGAAGCGGGCGCCGGGGCCCTGGCTGCGGGCGGAGGCGCCGCGGGCCGGTATCTTGCGGCAGCTCCAGCCGCTGCGGCGGCGTTCCTTCGAGGGGCGCCTGGCGCTGCAGTTCGAGCGGCGGACGCCGCCGCCCGCGGCGGCCGGGCTCCCGGATTTGAGCTGGCGGTGGCTCTCGCCCTGGCAAGTCGACGGGCGGGTGCACGGCACGGACCGGGGCGTCGCGAACCTGGAGGAGGTCGGCGCGCCCGACGCCTGGCTCTACGCGCCGCGGTGGCCCGACGCGGACATGGCCGGGTACTCCTACGACGAGACCGACGCGCGCGTGCGGTGCCGGCGCTGGGTGAGGCCTCGCGAACGCCAGACGGCGCGCGCGCTCGTGCGGCTGCTCCTGGCACGGCGGCCCGCGACGCGGGTGGCGTCGCTGATCCGCGAGGCGAAGCATGAAGGCCCGTTGGACCTCGCGACACTGGCGGCGCGGCTCGTCGTCGTGCCTGTCGACGTGGCGCCGGCGCCGGCGCCGGCGTCTCCGAAACACGCTCACGGCGTTACGGTCGATTACGTGTGGGAGAACCAGCGCTGGATCCGGGCCTGGGCGCCCTGCGTGGGCTTGCGGAAGCAGCCGTTCAACGGGGCCTCGCGGCCGCAGCTGGCAGAACTATTCAAGCGGCACGGCGGGCCGCCGTCGCCCGAAGCAGAGCTCGCGCCGGAGGAGTCGGGATTGCCGCTCGACGACACGCGGGGGCGGTCGTCCTCGTGGCGGTGGCTCGGGCCGTGGGTGCTCGACTCGACGTCGTTTGGAGCGGAGCGCGTGTTGAACGACGGCGCCTGCGCCGGCGCCGACGCGTGGATCTACTGGTTCGACTGGTCGCGCGATGGCCTCGGGTACGTGGCCGCGCCGACGAAGCAGTCCTTCGTGCGGTGCCGGCGCTGGGTACGGCCGCGCGAGCCCGCGGACGTCTCCGAGCCCCAGTCCGTCGACGAGGAGCCGTCCTCCGGCTCGTTGAACTTCTTCTCCTAATGTCCCTGTTGTTATGTCAGTGATACACAAACAAAGATTAGCCGCAGTATGCCGTTCGCATCGGCCCGTGTCGTCAGCCTTCACGCCATCGGGCAAACACAGTAGGGACACGCCGCGTCTGCCGTTTTACGATGCCCCCCTGGACGACCACCATCGTCGAAGGGACGGTGCCGGCGCCGCGACGGTCTGGCCCTCGTCCGTCCACGAGGGTTTCGCCTTGAACTCCCACACGTGCGGCGCGTCCTTCTCGGGCGCCTCGCCCGCGGCCGCCGCCTCGGCGCGGCGCCGCGCGGCGCCGCCGCGCATGCAGGCCCACATGTCCGCGGCGCGCTGCTGGCAGTCGTCGAACGTCGCGTCCCGGTACAAGACCTCGAACTGGTGCTTCGGCGTGGCGCAGCTGTAGACCGCGTCGAGCTCGAGCCAGCAGGACGTGCGCTCGTTTTGCGGCGGCGGCGTGTCGGCGGCAGGCTCGGCGGCAGGCTCGTCGGGTGTGGACATTTGCCCGTGGGGTGCTCCAGCGCCGTGCGGTGCCGTTGCTCGATGCAGTCCTCCTTGCAGTGCTCACGCTTATTATTATTGATCGTGCAATGCTGGTGAACTCGCCGGCGCGCTTGGATAAGACAATAAGTGTGCCGTAGGCGGTTAAACCCGTGCGTTAAAACCCGTGCAGCAAAATCGTAGCCAGGACGCGCTAGCCTCTAAGGCACCCGCAGCACGCGCCATCGACCAGTTGTACATCTGCTAGTGACCAGCACAGCTGCGCAAAATTGCCGAGATGGCGGACAGCGATGGAGAAGATGCCTCCGATGACGACCAGCTAACTCAACAGCAAATGTCGACGCATTAATAAACGATGGCCAACACCGCGTGACACCAATTTGTTCCGCTGTCACTTGCGCGTCTGTGCGAAGAGATCGATCCGAGAAAGGCCGGACGGCCTGCGTGCGGGCGCTTCTCGACGCGGGCGCGTCGGCCTCCGCGGCCGTAGCAATCCACCGTAAAAAGAAAACGCCCTCATTTGCGGCGTTGCACAATGCGGCATACTCGGGGCTTGTCACAATAAGACTGCTTTTGGACGCTGGCGCGGACCTGAACTACTCAACACCTCACGGTTATATGCCGCTTATGTATGCCGCAGTACACGGGCACCACAGACTTGTCGTTCTGCTCCTGTCGCGAGGGGCCATAGTAACCACCAAGGAGTTGTATGCGCGAGGATGCAATTGTAACTTTCTGCGCGAGCAGGTGGAAGACCACACCAGAATTTTGGAAGGATTCTCTGTGGGGTACCTCTCGAGGATAACGCATGCTGGCAGCTTTGCAAACTACCAGAAGCAACAACGCGCGAAACTCGTGGGAATGCTCGCGCCGAAGTTCTCCCACTTGTTGCCTCCGGAAATGGTGTCCCACGTCATCACGTTCTGGGGCCATATTGGGTGGAAATAGTTGCCGTCCTGTATTGTTATACTGAAGTAATAAAGCATCTTGTCCCCAGTGTCACGGTTCGTTGTTGTGGTGCTACTAGAAGTAGTGCTCTCTTAGTGTTTTTTTGTTACAATGCTAGGACTAGTGGGCGGGGTCCGGGGGGGATTCATCGGCGGCGGGCGTTCAACAAGTTAGACGGGTTTCACTGCATCGTGATGCTGCTATAATAATGCATGCTTATGCTAAAAGCTAGGGACTGAAGCCACTTAGACGAGACCGGTGCGATGAGCCAGATGATGATGGGCTTCCCGGCGTTGCTGCAGCGCTGAGTCGATGGCACGCACCCTGGCTCTGCGCGTTTTCCTCGCAGGGCTCGTCGTCGCCGCGGCGAGGCAGCCGTCATCACTGGAATTTATCAATCACGTTGGCCTGCGCGTGCCCGTGACGACGCGGGCGAGCGCGTGGCGGCCCACGAGCGCGTCGAGCACAGGCTTCGTCATCTCCGGCAGCGATGTCGGCGGCGGCGACGAGGGCGTCGTGTCCGTCGTCGCCATCGACGGGATCGTTGACGGCGCGCTGCGGCGCGCGCTCCTCGGCGCCATGGGCGAACGCGACGGCGACTTCGAGGCCGGCCCGTCGCCGGACGCCTGGACCGCGGCTTTGCTGGCGGACTACGACAAGGACGCGGCGAAGCCGGGCGTGCAGTCCCTGGGATTGCGGCCACACGTCCTCGAGGCGCTCCACGCAGCGGACGCCGTCATCGAGCTTGAGTCGCGACTCCGCGCGTGGCTCGTGGCCGCGAACGGCGGCGACGAGGGCCTCGTCTTGAGCCGCATGCCCTTCCAGGCTTTAGGCTTAGGTGGCGCTTTAGGCGGCGCCACGGTCGTCGGCAACGCGCCCGTCGCTGACGACGGCGTCGACTACGCCTGGCACGTCGACAGCGACCCCGTTGACGCCGCGCCCTCGCCGTGGCGCGACGCCTTCGGCGCGTACCCGAACCGCTCGCGCGGCAAGCCGCGCTGGATCACGGCGCTGGTCTACGTGTCCCGGGAATGGCGCGACGAGTGGGCCGCGCCGACGCGGTTCCTCGATCCCGCGGGGCCGCGCGTGCTAGAGGTCCGGCCGTCGCCGGGGCGCGTGGTCCTCTTCGACGCCGACCTCAGCCCCAGCGTCACGAGCCCGGCGGCCGCGGCGGATTTGCGCGCGCGCTTCTCCCTCGCGCTGAAGCTCGTCGTCCACCCCGGCGGCGGCGAAATGGCGGTGCTGGGCGGCGCCGCGGACGGCCCGGGGGTTGGATTTGGCTCCTTCCGCGCGCTGTGCCGCGACGACTTCCCGACGTAGGGTTTTCGATGTGGTGTTTACGTAAAATTATGAATTAAAAAGAGGGAAGAAGCTATCCGGAGTCCATGATGGTCCGCCCGAACTCGGCCACGACCAAGCCGTTGTACTGCGGGAACTTCTCCACGAGCCGTGCGCCCCGCTTGTCCTTGACTCTTTCAGTATACGTCTTCATGCCGATGTTCTTCATCTGGTCTCTAGAATATTGCAAACACAGCAGGAAGAAGGAGGCCTGGCCCAGAGGCGGCTCCATCCAATTCCACGACCAACTCCCCACCTCGAGCCAGGTCTCCAGGTTCTTGGCGTCCTCCACGTCCATGGTCACGTACTGCTCGTTGAACCACAGCACCGTGTGCAGGTCGAAGCACATGGGGATGGAGCCAAAGCCCGCAATTAACGCGCCGGCGATGCCCACCCTATAGGGCAAGCGGCTGATGCTCAGGCCGCTCTTGGCCGCCTGCTCGATGTCCGAGACTCCCTGCTGCGCGCCGGCGTGGTCTACATTATCGACCGTCATGACGTCCCGCACCATCCTTTCGCGAATCGCCTGGTCGTCGCCGTGCGCGCTCAGCATCAGTAGGACGTGGTTCGAGTAGTCCGCGTAGGCCGTGGGCATGCGCTCGTCATCGATCTTCGTCTTGTGCGTGACGGCGAAGGCGCGCGTCTGTGTCGCGATCGGGAGCTGCCTTGCCGCTAGGCGGCTGCGGGTGGCGCGAGCGCCGAGCGTGCGCAGGGTCCTGGCTGCCAACATGTTGTTTTTACAGGAACGAACTCGAAGCGCTCGCTGGACCCTGTACGGCAGGTCTTTTTATGCACGGCTCGATGTAGAAATCACGAACCCGCACGCTAGACCCGCACGCCGAGTGACATAGGCAACAATCAATCAATCCAAAAGTTCATGTCACATGGACTGATGCACATGAATTGGTATTAGTATTTGGTTTTGTTTCCAGTCAAAGCTGGCTTTTTTGGTTTTCGCGGCGGCCGTCGGTGTCGACGACTCCGACGTTCTTCTTTTGGTCACGTCAGGGCGCGCCGAGCGCGGAATTACGGGTAGAGCTGACGCAAGCGGCCCGCCGTTTTCGGGCGGCCGGCGAAGGGCCGGAGCTTGCGCCGGCCGCGCTTCTTCTTCGCGGCGGGGCCGGGCGGACTGACCGCGCGGCCGTTCCGCGGCGCCATCACCCCGCGTGGGCGACCGCAGAGCGCCGCGAGAGCCGATACGGCGGATCGCCGCTCAGAGGCCGGCGGCGCACTGGCAGTTTCGTGGCGCGGTTCGGCGGGGTGCGGCTGCGCATCCGTTCCGGCGTCGTTGGCGCCCGCGTCGACGAAGGCTGCTATTTTACGGTCGCGGCGCCCGAGCAAAATCCACGGCTCGTGGCTGGTCGTGCCGTCCGCGTTGATCAGCTCCCAGCTTTCTTCTTCGCCTTCGTTTGGCGCGCCGAGCATCGTAGAGACGACGCCGCCGCGGCTGCGGGGCTGCGATATGTACACGGTTCGTACGGAGAGTCAGCACTTCCAGCAATAGACTAAAAGGTGATGAAAACAGCGTTTCAAATCACACAACGGCTGCGAACAAAAATGGCACCGAGCCGAGTCAGCGACCCCCTCCCCTACTCGTAAGAAACCTGGGCTAGGACCGCTCTTGGACCCGTGCCGTGAATAAGTGTCACGCGAGACCACTAGTCAGTACAAACAGTTACACATCGGAAACCACCAAGCCCGCGGCCGGCGCCGGCGCCTCCGCCTCCGCGGCCGGCGAGAACGGCGACGTGGGGCTCAGCGCCTGCTCCAGCTGCCCGAGGACCTCGACCGTCAGCGGGTGGTCGGGGCCGAGGACGCGCCGCGACCGCTTTCCCTTTTCTATGAGCACGGCGACAGCCTCGATGACGTCTTGCGGCTCGTCTTCGGCCGGCGCGGGCGCGGGCGCGTTCGCCGGCACGGGCGCTTCCGGCGCCGCGGGGGGCGGCGACAAAACCGGCGAGAACAACGCCTGTGCCGGCGCCGGTGCCTCCGCATCGACCGTCTCGAGCAGGGCCCGGTACGCCGCCGCGTCGTTCGCGAGGCGGCGCACGTCCCGTAGAGAGACCTCGATTTCCACCAAGGCGCCCTGGCGCTCGACGCGCAACAATACGACCCCCGGTTCCCGGCGCTTCGACGCGCGCGCGCCGTAGGCCTTCGCCGCAGCGGCCCGCAGTAACGCGACGACCGCCGCGTCGTTCGCCTCGATGCCGCCCGCGACCGCGCGGCAGTAGACGTCCCCCAGCCGTTGGTAGGCGTGCCGCTTGCGCTGCCGCTGGCACGCCAGGTTCGCCGCGTTCGCGAGGTCCGAAGCGATGCGTTCGGTGATGGCCTTGACCTGTGTAGCAAGCGACGTGTGAGTTACGCGTCAAAGAAGCTCATGCCATCGATTTTTAAACAAGTAGTGCGTCGACGGCGTACAAGATCAATGGAGACGCGGGAGCACACGGCTGCCGCCGGCCGCGGGAGCCGCTCCACTTCCTCCGCGTCGACGTCGTAGTCCCCGACGGCTAATAAGCGCCACGACCGCTTGCGCGCGCGGTGCGCGTTCAGGACGGCGTCCAGACGCCCCTGCGTGGCCTCCAACGCCCGTTCCGCGAGGCGTCGCGCCTCGCCGCGGTCGTAGGCCTTCAAACGATGGACCTGGTCCCGGTCGCGCCGCGCCGCCGCCAGAGCATTCAATGCCGGCCCGACGCGCGCCGCCAAGCGCACGCCCTCGTCGGCGTCGCACGCGGCGCCGCCCGTCCGAAGGGTTACGAGCTGCTTGTCCGCGATGCTCTCGCACGCTTGGGTCGTTCCCTTGGACGCTTTGCACCGACGAGTCCGGGACGGCGACGCCTCGCTGGGTACACGCGCCAAGTCCGGGACGGGCGGGGCCAGGCGCTCGGCCCGCTCGTCTTTGACGAGTTGCAGAATGCGCGCCTCGAGGGCGACCTCGTACTTCGCGAGGCACGCCAGCCACTTCTCGACCTTCCAGTCCTGGGAGGGCCGCCCGCGCGCCAGGGCCTCTTCGCCCGCGGGCAAATCCTTCGCCGCGTCGACCTTGAAGCGGGGCCGTCTTAAAGCTTTCGCGTCCAGGCCCCCCGTCCAGCCCGCGGCCGCGCGCACCTTCCTCAACTGGTGCTCGCACGCCTTCTTTCGGGCGCGGACGGCCAACCGCCGTTGCACGGACTCGTCCACGGTCTGGACCTTGGCCTCGACTCGGAACGGCGCCTCCCGGCGCGAGACTTCCGCCCCCTTCGTCGTGAGCAGGGCCTCAAAAATATACGCTCCCGCGTCCTCCGGTACGTGTATCCCATAAAACTCCACCGCGCCCCGGAAGACCGCTCGCGTGCCGCAATCGATTTCGCTCCGGTCCGGTCTTATCAAGAGGAGCCGCACTTCGTAACTGCCGTCAACGCGCGCGCGCTCGTCGTTGCCGTCGACCAGCGTCAAAGACACGTTCGCTTTATTGTTGACGACTGCGGGGGGAGGCGCGTCGATGGCGTCTCCACGCCATGTCTTAAGTTGAAGGACGGACGCGGACCCCGAACCGTGGAAGGGCTCGAACTTCAACGAGCGCGGCGGCCCGCTCAGGACGCAGAACGAGGTACTCACGCCGCTCTCGAGCTCGACGCGCTGCATGCCTTGGTGCGCGTAGGACCCCGTCGCGACGACGCAGAAGACGCCCGACTGGACCGGGCGCGCTTCGTAGTCAACCGTGCCGTGGTCGACGTCCAGTTCCTCGTCCCACGTGGTCTGAAGCTGTGCCGCCACGTGGCCGGACCCGGGCAGCGGCTTCAGGGACGCGAGGCGGAAGCGGACGCTCGTGCGGTATTTCGCGGCGGTGCAGGGGTT
>Ga0114994_10004097_pt1 | contig 10600 bp, 6 predicted proteins | sample ArcticOcean_MG_C_9_FD_87043 | JGI IMG/M metagenome (GOLD analysis project Ga0114994, IMG submission 87043) | Marine microbial communities from western Arctic Ocean - ArcticOcean_MG_CB2_152 | ecosystem: Environmental > Aquatic > Marine > Oceanic | place: Arctic Ocean: Canada Basin | collected... | reverse complement strand
GACGCCAAGAAGAAGAAGCCCGCTTCTAAAAAGAGAAAGAAGGCGTCGGTGGACGAGGAGCCCCTCGTCGCGGCGCAGAACACGGTGGCGCGGCTCCCGAAGCCGTCGCCCTTCGAGCTCGGCCGGGCCGCCGGCCCGCACCTCAAGCTCGCGCGGAAGCGGGAGGAGGCCCGGACGGCCGAGGACTGCGGCGGACCCGAGCCGGAGGAGGACGACCTGCCGCCCGGGCCCGGGAAGCGGGCCGAGGCCAAGGCCCAGGCGGCCCAGGCGGCGCATGCGGCCGTCGACGCCGCCGAGGCCGCCGAGGCGGCGCGGGCGGAGGCGAAGCGGGCGGCCGAGGCGCCGCCGGCGCCGGCGCCAGAGCCCGCCGCGGAGCCGGTCGCGGAGCCGGTCGCGGAGCCGGTCGTTGAGGCGGAGGCGCCGGCCCCGGCCGCGCCAACCGAGGACGTCGAGATGAGCGACGCGCCGCCGCCGCCGCCGTCCGGGTGACGAGCCCCCCCCTCGGCGTCGTGGCTAAGTTGAGGTTTCCCTATCTCCCATGACGCAGGTGTAGCCGGATGTTCACCTCCTCGTGCGCGAAGATACGTAACCTCGCTCCAGCCGGGCTGCGGTCCCGTGTAGTAGCGGCGAGGGACTTTTAAAAGGCGAACACACGGGCGGAGACGACGCTTTTTGGCGCCTATACGCACACACATCATGGCACCGAGAGTGCATATAATGCTAGGTAAACATGAACTCGAGTCCGGGATCCTTAAAACGTTGTTGAATTGCGTGCGGGTTGCTCCGCCACCTTGGTTTTGCATCCCGTCAGAGCTTTGAGAGCTGATGGCATTGATTACACAAGAATGTCTGCGGTGGTCGAAATAAGCATTGCTCAATGAGGACATAGCGTGAACAGACGCCGCTCGTGAAACGACAATGCGTCAAGTACTGACTCTGCTGAGCATTGCTGCAACAACATCATTGCAGCTTAGCGCACCGGTGCAGCAGCGGCGACCGCGGAGGCTCGTCACGCTGCGCGCACACGACCCCACCGAATACTCGGCACCCGCACACTGTCAACCGCGGAGGCCAGTGCTCGACCGCCGCAAGGCGCTCGCGGCCTGTATGTGCTTTTTAACAACCCCGGCCTACGCCACCGAGGCGAGTGAGATCGTCGCCGAGGTCATGCAGGAGCCCGCGGTGGACATCCTCGCCAACCCCGCGCTCGTGTGGAAGGTCGGCGACGCGCAAGGAAAAGCTGTATCGCTCGCGCGCGTGCGCCGCGTCTTCCCCGGGCCCTTCGTGAACTACCTGTCTCGCTTCCTTTTGGCATACGACGACGGGAGCCGGGCCCTGTGGCGCGCGGACTCGTCGGAGATACCCCTGAGCTGGAACGAGGGCAAAGTGAGGCGGAAGCGGGCCACACAATTGGCCGCCTTTGCGGCGTCCGTGGAGAAGGGCCTGGGCATCTACGCGGAGAAGTCGACCACGGAGAACGGCGACCTGAGCGACAAGCCCCAGCTCGGCGTGCGCCAGTTACTGTCGTTGCTGCGGTCGCGCTACGGCACTGAGCCCGACGCGCCGCGGCAATTAGCCTTGTGTTTTTCTTTATTAGAGCCGCTACTACAGCCGACCGAGGTCATCGCGACTCTTTCCGCGACGCACGAAAACGCCTCTGTGGTGAGTATAGAGGTGCTCGACGGCGGTTCCTTAGCCACCGGGGACGTCGAGGCCGTCGGGCGTCTAGAACAAGCCACGCTCCCGGCGCCGGCGGTCTTCGGCGGCGCGCGGCGGAAGAAGGACGTCGGCGCGCGCCTTGCGCCGCCGAAGCTCGTCCCGACTGGCAAGGTTTTGGGTTTCAAGGTCGTGGAGCGCGGCTGCGGCCACGCCCTGCCCCCGGAGATCACGGTGTCGAGCATTGGAGGGAGTATCCAGTCCAAGGAAGTGGCCCGCGGTAAAATAGGCAAGGACGGCGGCCTGGACAGTGTGGACATCGACGTGCCCATGGAGGCCCTGGACTTCTCCGAGGCGGTCAACGACCTCATTGTTGAAGTAAGTGCACCGAAGGACAACTCGGCCTGCGGCACTCTAAGTTCAGTAGTACCTATCTTGGAATACCGGCTCGAGGCCGTCGCGCTCTCTCCACAACAACCCACGAACTTCGGGTATACCCTGGCGCAGCCCCTGGACGTGCGCCTGCCCTTCTACGACAAGTCCATCGAGATTCTGAGGACGCCTGTGGCCATTGCAAGGACTATTGCCGCACCGGGCGCGGAGTTCGCGGGCCCGCCGTCGGCCGCGCGGTGGGCGCCGCGCGACGCGTCGGCCAAGGAGCTCACGGCCCTCTTGGGCCCGGGGCCCATCCCGCGCTGGGACGGCGAGCGCCACTACTTCCCGTCCGTTGCCTTCGGGCGCATTGAGGAGGCGTCCAAGAGCATGCGCGGCGCGTTGGCGCCGGTGCGCAAGCCCCTCCAGCTCACGTCAGGGCAGCTTGTAAGGCTAGGGGCCGCCGGCGCCGTGGCGAACGCGGCGACGCGCGCCGCGCTCAATCCGTTAGAGTTGTCCAAGACCCGGGCCCAGGCGCGGTGCGCTGAAGATGAGGACGTGTCGCCCTTTTTGGGGGTGGAGGCCACGGCGGCGTGCGGCGCGGCATTGGGGACGTCGACCTTCGGCGTCTTCGAGACGCTGCAGCGGGGCTTACCTTCGATAGCCACGTCGACCTTCGGCCCGGCCTTCGCGACGGCGCACGAGTCGGAGCTGAGTCTGATGTCCAGTGTGGGTGCCGTCATCGTGGCGGCGGCGCTATCCGCACCATTGGAAGCTGCGAAGGTGCGATTGATGACGGGCGACGGGTCGGGCGGGTTGCTGTCGTCCTTAGATGCGGTGGCCACGGTGGACGGCGAGTCGCAGCCGGCGCGGCTGTGGGACGGCTTTGGCCCATTACTGGCGAGAGAGCTGCCCTTCACCTCGGCCAAGCTCGCGGTCTACACCGCCGCCCAGCAGGCCCTGTTCCAGGTGTTGCCGGCCGCTCGAGAAAGGCCCGTGGCCTCGTTTTTAGTAACTGTCGCATGCGGCGCTTTGGCGGGCGCCGTCGGCGCGCTGATCTCGGCGCCCGCGGACGCCGTCGTCACCGAGCTCGCCACTGGGAAGTACGGGCCCAACTGGCGCGGCGCCCTGGCCACGGTCGTCGGTGGGGATTCCATACAGGCGACCATCGAGGGGGCGCCCCGCCTCTTCTCGGGCGCGGCGCAGCGGTGCCTCCTCTTCGCGGTGATCATCGCGGTGCAGCTCATCCTCTTCGACTTCTTCCGGTACAAGCTCCAGGTCGCGCCCGAGGACCTGTCCCTTTCTTTAGACGTCTTCGCGGACCGCCTATCCTTCTACACGAAGTAAAAATTGTGAGTTTGCATGAGTCAGACTAGTAGTACACGTCTTACTCACAAGGACAAATCACCGCCGGCCCCGCGCCGGCGCGCTCTTCGGCCGCGGGCGCTTCTCGTAGGGCCGACGCTTCTCGTAGGGCTTGTCCAGCAAGGCCAGGAACTCCTCGTAGGGCGAGGACTCGTAGGCCACGTAGCCCGTGCCGAGCGGGATCGTCGAGTCCACGGACGCGTCGTCATCGAGGTCGCACAGGGTCTCATCATCAAAGTACGTCTGCATCCGCAGGCGCGTCGTGTGCCGGAGCCGCTCCTGCGCGTGCCACGTCCTGGTCAAGCCGACGCTTGACGCGTCGTCCTCTTTTTCGGGCGGCGGCGCCGCCCGCGCCTCGCCCGTCGCCTCGTCGAACCAGAACCACACGCCGCACTGGTACTTCCGCGTCCACTGCGGCGGCTCCTGCTTCACGGACCGCCGGAGCCGCGCGGGCACGACCTCCTTGACCTCCTGCCTGCGCTCCTTTTGCACTCTTAGAAAGGCCAGCCGCTCGTCCACAACCCTCATTGACTTCCGCGAGACGCCCTGCGCGAACTGTCTCACAGTATTCTCCGTCCGCTGCTCTTTACGGATTTTAGCCTGCTGGACGACGTCGACCACCCGCAAGCCCGGCCGCCGGGCGGGCGACGACGGCAGGACCAGCGTGCCGAAGGCCGAAGTGCGCTTCGCTCCTCGATGCCGTGCTTGGGTGCGCTTGGCCGGGGCGCTGGACGGTCTTCGTCGTTGCGACAGCGCCAAGGACACGGCCCGCTTGAACTTGTACTTGGGGGAGCAGAGCGACCAGACCGGGGCCCTGGCCCGCGGCGTCGCGTCGTAGCGCGTGGACTCGATGTGGGGCGTGGCCGGCGCGTGGCCCACGATGTGCTGCATCCGGCTATGGTACAAGAGCACGCGCTCGTGCTCGAAGCCGCGGCGCGACATCGCGGCGCCGCACTTGTCGCGTGCGGTGTTGTCGCGAATGCGCTCTACGAGCGAGGCGCCGTCGGCGTGCAAAGCAGGTGGCGCTGTGTGAATGCCCCTTCGGTGATGGGGTTGCGGCGGTCCAAGAGCTGCCCGAATCGCGTCGGCCGCGTCCTGCTGCTGCCCGGGGCACCCCGGTAAATGTGTAAGACCAACAAGCCGAGGGACGCGCTTTGTAGGCGCTCGACAGTGGCGTTCTGCGGCGAAGCGCAGATGCGAAATCCGCCGCGAGGCTCTTCGTAGCCCCCCCGGAGCCCCCCCTCATGCCTGGCAGCGGTATCAATCCGCGGGACGGCCAAAAAGTGCCTACGCTACGGGTTTTACTAGCTAGCGCGCAACCGCAAAGCTTGGTCGGTAGCGCCCGTCCAGCAGCCCGGCCGAGCGCGTAGCGGCCAAACCAGCTCGCAGGCAGCCAGCGCGAGTCAACCTCTCTGTTCCCGCTGCAAGCCGTTGCCAGCGCACCCCTTGGACACCAACCACACCTCGGGCAGCCCCGACGCCGTCGACGACTAGGAACGATGCCCCCGGCGGCCGAGGACGTGGTCGAGCTCGAGCACGCCATCGGCGTCAGCGCCCTCCGGGGCGGCCTCCACTACCACTGCAATGGAAGAGAGTACCTCTACGCCGCGGGCGCCTCCATCGTCGTGTGCAGCTTCGACGACCCGCACGACCAAAGCTTTTTGAGAGGGCACGACGACTCCGTGACGTGCGTCGCCCTCAGTCCCCAGGGCACGTACGTGGCGAGCGGCCAGAGCGGCGAGAACGCCGACTGTATTGTTTGGGACTACGCTACAAAATCGCTGCAGTTCCGGTTGAGCGAGCATGATCATTCTGTAGTCGCGGTCGCGTTTTCGCATGATGAGTTGTTGCTATGCACGCTCGGTGGGCGCGACGACGGCAAACTTATTGTCTGGGACCTGTCCAACGGGTGCATCGTCTCAACCGTGATGAATAAAGAGGCGGCATCTTGTGTCGCATTTGGCGGATTCGTGCGGGACGTGAAACGAAGGGACACACAAAATTATCAGTTTTGCACGGCTGGTAGTACGAAAGCGACGATGTGGTCCCTGGATCCGTATTCAGGTGCTCTAGAGAGTGAAAGAGTAACAACAGAGGGCGCCACAGTGAGGAAAACGACATGTTTAGTCTTCTCCAACGACTTCACCACCATATATTGCGGGACCACGTCGGGCGACTTCACGCGCATTACCGTACGGCAGGGAAAGATGGCCTTCAAACCGATCTACGCGAACGGGGGCGGCGTGGAAGCGTTATTGGTCACAGCGAAGGGCGGCGTCGTGACGGGCGGCGGCGACGGGTGTGTTACAAGTTTCACGTCGGACCTGGAAGAACTAGCAAAGCTGAAGCTGCCGGCTCCGGTCGTCGCTTTAAGTTTCGCGCCGGACGGCAGTGAACTCGTGGCGGCCATCCGCAACGGGGCCATCTACCGGTTGCGGGGGGACCTCTCTAGAGCTTTACTCGTGTGCGAGAACCACGCCTTGCCCGTACGAGCGGCGGCGTACGCTAGGGATAGTTCGGACCGCTTCGCGACGGCCTCTACCGATAAGACTTTAAGAGTGTGGGACGCGAACGACTATAAAGCGGCTACTACCGTGTTGGTGCGGGACGCGGGCGAACCTACTTGTGTGGTCTACACCCTAGACTTTCTCATTTCCGGCTGGACGGACGGCAAGATCCGGGCGCACGACGCGGAGGGCGGCGCGCCCCTGTGGTTGATCGACCACGCCCACCGGGGTGGCGTGACCGCTTTGCAATTAGCCTCGAACCAAAGATTTGTGATGACCGGGGGCGGCGAAGGGGATGTAAGGGTGTGGGAATTACGCTCACGAGAATTGGTCTCGCATCTCAAAGAGCACCGGGCCAAGGTCACGGGACTCACGTTATACGCGGACGACATGCACGCGCTGTCCTGCTCGCGGGACCGGAGTTTCCTGTGTTGGGAGCTGCGCGAGGAAAAACGGGTCACGTCGCACACGCAGCGCATGGGCGGTATGAACGCCGTCGCACTGTCTAGAGACCAAACGCGCGTCTTCAGCGTGGGGCAAGAAAAGCGCCTGACCAAGTGGGACCTGCGCGACCCGAACTTCCTGGAATGCGTGGATTTGAGTGAGGACAACACGGACGAGGCGTCCTGCGTCGCCGTCAGTTATTCGGGCCTGGTGGTAGCCACGGGCGGGTCCAGGAAGCTCCTGAAATTGTTCGACGCGGGCGAGGGCATGGCGCGCGTCGCGACGGTCGTGGGGCACTCGGGCGCGATCAACGACCTCGTCTTCAGCCCGGACGACAAGCAGCTCGTGACGGTCGGCGAGGACGGGGCTATTCTGGTTTGGAACCTGTACCTGGACTAAGTTACTTACTAAGTTGGCCGCCCCCGGGCGGGCCGGGTTCACGAGCAATTGGGTGACTTAATGGGTGAGCACTTGTAAACTTTTTTTACTTCGCGAGGCTCTCGAGATAGGCGACGGCGTCGCTGTTGTTCCACTGGCGCGCGTAGTCGAGCGCGGACTTGCCGGCGCCGAGGCCGCCGCCGCCGAGGCCAACGTAGTCGTTTGTCGTCAATGCCGTCATGTCTACGCCGAGTTCCTGGAGCCGCTTTAGGATGGGTACGTGGCCGTGCATGGCGGCCGAGTGCGCGCAGGTCTCACCGTTAAAGCGTTTGACGTCCTTGACCGTCGCGCCTGCGCGTGATCTCGTCGACGGCGTGGGGGCGGGGTAGGAGCACGCGCGATTCACGACGCGGCGCGCTCACCCGCATCGATGAGGATGTCGAGGGTCGCGAGCATCCCGCTTTTCGAGGCGCGGTCCACGGCGGCGATGTGGGTCATCGTGGACAGGCGGTCTATCTCCGCCTTCTCCGGGCCGAGCGTGTCGAGAATGTATTTCAACACGCGGTCGTTGCCCTTCGTCGCGCAAAAGTCAATATATGTGATCATGCCCCAAAAGGGCCCGAGCGTGAGGTCTCCGCCGTGCTCTTCGACGAGGAGCTTGACCATGCCCAGATTCCCCTCTGCGACCATGTAGGTCAAAAGGAGGTTGATCACGCCGTTCTTCTCCACCGCCTCAATGTGGCGGTCGAGGCGCGACCGGAACGACTCGAGGTTCGCCGCGCCCACGTCCCCGGACCAGCAGAACTGGTCCGGGTTCATGGGAGCCTTCATCATGCCGTAGTTCATGAGCATCATCCCCTTAAAAACCTCCCACATGCCTCCGTCATCCGCGAGCTCGTACTTGGCCTTGATGTCGTCAATTGTGCGGAGGCCCGGGTCGTCGGAATTCTCAGCGCTGTCATCGAGCGATTCGGCCTGCATCATAGTCACGTGCGACTTGTAGCGCCAAAAGTACATGAACCTGTGTGAAAAGATTAGCCCCACGCCGGTCGACATGACGCGGGGGTCGCACTGTACGAAAGGCCCCGCCGTGTTCATGTGACCGCACTTGCGCTCCCAAAGTGATACACAGAATGGTTTCAGCCGCGCTTTGTCGCACGGAATACACACCGTGCTGCCGTTTGCGAAGGTCTTCTTGTGGTCCAGCGCGCAGCAAGCGAAGTCGCCGTTAAGCACACTATTATGACGCAATCCGAGGGTGTAAAAGTGGTCCATCAGATCTATAGTTGAAATAGATGCGGGGCCTGTAACAATAAGTGGTCGCCGTGGCACATCCCACTTCTTGATGCCCTGCATCCACTCCTCGTCGGACGTCGTGTCAAAAAGCTTAAGTTCGTTCACTTGTTCCTCCAATCTGCACCATCCGCGCTCTCGCCAGCTGTGGAGATCGCAGGAACCACGGGCGGCGTCCTCATGCGCGATCTTCGGGCAGAGGACCATGAAAGTCAGCGCAGCATCGATATAGTGGGGAATGGACTCGATAGCGTTCAGCCGAGCGTCCTGCGCGTCCGCAGCCTGCGGGACGCACGCATAATCAAGCCATACGTGGCCGCGCGTCGCCTCGGCAGCGATCTGTTCGGGCTTGAGGGGCTCGTAGGGAAGGTTCGACTTGAAGGTCCTAGCCATGATGGCATCCTTTAGGCTCCAATCCTCCCACTCCTTCGGTGTCACAAAGAGGTCCGCGATTTTACCTTTTGCGATGTCCTGGAAGACGGCCTTCGCCGTCGCGAGCTGAGCGCCCGTATGATCGGGGTGATCAAAAGACGTCCACTGATGAGAGAGGAAGAACACGGGGCCAGCGCTCTCGTTCCACTCCTGTGTGGACAGCGACGAGTGAGATGTGTCGCGTCGATGGCGTCATCTTGAAGAAGTCTCCGACGCGGCCGACGCGCGAAGATCTTGCCCTCGCCCAGGAGCTCCTCGTACGGCCGCATGGTTTCCAGCTCGAGGAACGTCGCGATGGGCATGACATACATCGGGAACGTCTTTTTCACGTGGTCTTCTAAGGCGAAGGCGGTCAAGTTAGTCCGCGCCTTTGTCGGCGTCGGCGCCTCCGCCGCGGCATCCGTGTCCTCTACCACGGGGGCAGCCGCCGCGGTATCCGTGCCCTCTACCACGGGGGCAGCCGCCGTGGCATCCGTGCCCTCTACTACGGTGGTGACCTTGTGTCCATCAGTGGTGGCCACCTTTGTCGATTCGGCAGACATTGTAACGCGTTGGTGACTCGATTGAATAGGAATGCACCGAAACGCTCCGGCTGCCCTTTTGTGCCGAGCGTTGTTTTGCTGCCTTGCTAAAGGAGAGCAGCGCGCGAGAGGCTGCCCGGCGCTAGCAGAGCACCTGCTTACCCGACGCGAGGCGTGCGTCGCGACGACATGCGCAGGTTTGGTGAGCGAGACCCGTCTCTTTTAGCAAGGAGTTGCGGGCCATAATAGGTGCGGGTTTTCCCACGATTCATGCGAATTTTTTGGGCACCCGTTTCATTCGTAAGCGGCACGATGGCACCATTATATTAAATCGCCGCATATGATGCGGATGCCCCCATTCTTGCTCGTCGCGCTGCTCGCAGCAGGCCCAGCAGCGGGCAATAGAGCAAAGCGGGCTGCCTTCGAGCTGCGCCGCGTGCAGCAGCAGCCGCGCGGTGCCGCCGCAGCGGCCTGGCAGCCCAGCCTCCAGCAAGAAAAACGCGGCGTGGAGCGGGACGATAGGGACTGGTTCGCGTCAATGGCGAGTGAGCTCAGACGGTCGCTCAACGACACGCGCTTCTCCAAGCGGTCTAAACCAAAGAATAGGGAGAACGCGATGAAGTTGCTACGACGGGTCGTGACCAAGGAGAAGCTGCGGGACGGCATGATCCTGGTTTTAGGAGGGCGCATCTACACGACGAACACCTTCTTGCACGCAGATAAGGCGCGGAAGTACATGTTGCTCCTCGCGGCGATCCAGCGGCGCTTCGGGCGCCTCCCGAACGTCTGGATGCTCCACGAGACGAGTAGTGTGGGCACGTGCCACAGCGACAAGCGCTTTCCTCCTTTGCCGACAACGGTCATCGCAAAAAGAGAAGGGTATAAGGACTGCGGGCTCTTAGTGCCGAACCCGTATTTCGGGCGCGGCGACGTCGGCACGAGCTGGGCTTCGACGGTCGCCGATTTACAAACCGCGTCCGCACTCGTGAAAGAACGGATCCCGCGCGTGTTCTGGCGGGGCGCGGTGGACCAGCATATAGAGGTAGCGCACATCGACGGCTCCGCCAAGGAGGACCCGTGCCACCGGGAAAAGGGCAACTACGCGCGGTTGCAATCCTTGGCGCTGACGGCCGAGCACCCGCAGCTCTTCGACTCGAAGTGCAACACGGTGTGCGCGCCGCGCGACGCCGTGCAGCACCCCTGCGTCGACCTGCCCTACGACGCGACCATGACGGCCCTTCAAAAGAACATCACATCTGCTAGAGACGCCGACTTCTACCGCGACCGGGACTACACGAACTACAAGTACGTGCTGAACCTGCCGGGCAAGACGGACGGCTCCTATTCAAGGAACTTAAATCACCTGTGGGCCGTCGGCGCGGCGGTGTTGTTGTGGGACTCGCCCGTCGTCGAGTGGTTCTACCCGGCCCTGAAGCACGGCGAGACCCACGCGAGCGTGGGTCGCTTAAACGCCAAGGCCGTCGTGGACGACCTCCAGACGCATAAGGACAAGTACAAGGCCCTGGTCGCGGGCGCCGCGCGCGTGCAGAAGGAATTGATGAGCCCGGAGGGCATCGACAAGTATATGCGCATCGTCGTGGAGGAGTTGCGCGCGGCCCAGACCCAGCACCT
>Ga0114994_10004096_pt1 | contig 10600 bp, 11 predicted proteins | sample ArcticOcean_MG_C_9_FD_87043 | JGI IMG/M metagenome (GOLD analysis project Ga0114994, IMG submission 87043) | Marine microbial communities from western Arctic Ocean - ArcticOcean_MG_CB2_152 | ecosystem: Environmental > Aquatic > Marine > Oceanic | place: Arctic Ocean: Canada Basin | collected... | reverse complement strand
TCTTTAATTTTGCTAACCAATCACCACACACGCACATACACAACACAACACAACACAACACAACACAGGTGCTCGCTCAATACTTCCAATCCCAAATGAGCCAAGTGTTTCAGATCGACATTCACCCTAATGCAACCTTGGGAAGTGGGATCATGCTGGATCACGGGACGGGGATAGTTATCGGTGAAACGGCGATTGTGGGGGACAATGTTAGTATGTTGCACCACGTGACGTTGGGGGGGAGCGGGAAGGTGAACACGGACAGGCATCCAAAGGTTGGGAGCGGGGTTTTGATTGGGGCGGGGGCGAGCGTGCTGGGGAACATTAAAATTGGCGATGGTGTTCAAATTGGAGCGGGAAGTTTGGTTATTGAAGATGTTCAGGACAATAACGTGGTCGTCGGTGTTCCTGCAAAGGTGATAGGGAAGAACTTGGGAACTGAGATTGGTAGAGAGGCAGCCAGCGAAGTGATGAATCAAGTACTGGATGGGTATGTTATTTGAAAAAATCAAGACATGAGAAAAATTTTGAAACCTAAAATAATTGGGTATTAATTGTGTTGTCTAGTCATGACTTCAACCCGGCCAAGTACCCCTCAACATCAAAATTTCCGCTATCGTGATTGAAAGAGTGCGGTTGGGTTGCGTTGCCGGAATAAACCTCTAACGTGTGTCTAATTGCAGACTCCGCCAAAGCCTTATTTGCTGAAAAGTACGGGGAGATGATGTCTCCCCTGGCTAGAATGAGTTTTTCATCAACATTAGCGTCAACCTTTTCAAAGTCATCGTAAATCGTGAAGGAACACATGGGCTGAGCTGCCGCCGGGTCCAGCTTGTACGACTCCAAATCCGTGAAGACGAAAGATCGATTTGTGGGGAAGTGCTGGCAGAGGAGCACGAAGAACTCGTTCTTGTTGTGAATAGGGTGGATGAAAAATGGTGATTCCTTACCGTTCTTGAGGATTGTAGCTGTGTTTAGTAGTGGAGTGGATTTTACCGAGAAGCCAATTGTTGATGGTTGATCCTTGTGGTACTCCGTCCAAATAGTGGATATTTCAGAGGGGGACTTATCTTCAAAGAGCTCTATTTTGCAAACGTCAGACAAATGTTTGGGTAGAGAGGGTGAGAAACCAAGGTTTCCGGTAGAGAATTTCGAACTCTTTATTAATATTGTTGTTGCCATCTGGCACGGTAATGGCCGAAGGTGTTTGACTATAAACATTGATGAAAATAGGTTCGAAGAGCAAGCTGGTGGCTAATTTATAGTGCTATAGACATTACTTATGGTGAGCACAGGAGGAATGGAGAACATTGTAAGAAAAATTTAAAATCCCCCCCAAAGCACACAAGTTCAATACGATAGTGCATGCACGTGCAAATATTAATATTCTCTCTCTCCTTTCTGTTGCTCCCCACCACACCCTTTTTCATGTCATCACCAGCCAAAAGACAAAAAATTAATGGGTCAAGTTCTCTTGATCTTCTAGAGCAGCACACAGTGATCGTGTGTGACACGGGGGATGTAGACGCCATCAAGAAGAATACCCCTCAAGATGCCACAACCAATCCTAGTCTTATTTACAAGGCGGCCCTCCTCCCTGCGTACTCGAACCTTGTAACTTCATCGATCAGTTACGCAAAATCCAAAGTTTCCAACCCATCCTCCTCCCCTGACACGATTCTCCCTGTTGTGTTGGACAAGCTGGCAGTAACATTCGGAGCGGAGATAAGCAAGATTGTCCCCGGCTACGTGTCGACTGAGGTTGATGCCAGGCTATCCTTTGACACGGCCGGCACTGTTGCCAAGGCTCGCGAGCTGATTGCCATGTACGACGAGGTTGGGGTGAGCAAGTCGAGAATACTAATCAAGATTGCGGCGACGTGGGAGGGTGTGAAGGCCTGTGAGGTGCTCGAGGCTGAGGGCATCACGTGCAATCTGACGTTGATTTTCTCCCTTGCCCAGGCTATTGCTTGTGCCGAGGTTGGCAAGGCGACGCTAATTTCCCCCTTTGTGGGTCGGATCATGGATTGGTACAAGAAGAAGGAGGGGGTGAGTGGGTACGAGAGCAAGGAGGATCCCGGAGTGAAGAGCGTCAAGAACATCTACAACTACTACAAGACTTTCGGCTACAAGACGATTGTCATGGGCGCGAGCTTTAGAAACAGCGGGGAGATCATGGAGCTGTGTGGGTGCGACAGGTTGACCATAGCTCCGAGTTTGTTGGAGGAGTTGAGAAATGGGGATGGGGTTGAGGGGGGATTTGGGCAGAAGTTGGATGCCAGCAAGGCAACCTTTGAGGGCTCCAAAATCGAAATAACCGAAGCGAAGTTTCGCTGGATGATGAACGAGGATGCCATGGCTACCGAGAAGCTGGCCGAGGGCATTCGCGGCTTCAGTGCAGACCTTGTCAAATTAGAAAACGTCATTCGCGAGAAGCTATGAAATAAATATCTGCATAAATGAATGAATTTCCATTCTCAAATCTATCCATTCTACCTTACACGTCTGTGCCTTCCACCATTGTTCCATCCTCGTCATCATCGTCGTCATCATCGTCGTCATCCTCCTGCTCCAACCTTCCAGTCAAAAAAACGTAACTCAGTATTGTCCTCGCAATCTTACTGTCCTTGATCTTGACAACCTTCATCCCCTTCCCCCCCCCCACGACCCTCTCCTCGATCCCAGCGAGGCAAAACGCCCGGTAAGCGAGCTGCATCCCCTCGTCGTGAGCCAAGATGCTCTTCCCCGGCCCATCGTTCAACACGAACGAGTCCGCGTCTCCTGCCGGTGCCGGTGCTGGACTCGAGGCTGCGCCCTTCTTCGCCTTCTTCTTCTTCGGCTGGGGCTGGGGCTGGGGCTTGGGCTTGACTGCCAGAACCTTTTTCTCCCACTCCCCCCTCATCAAACCGTGAGCCTCGTCCCCACCCTCCTGGCTGTAGCACATTGCAATCATCCGCAGAATCTGGTGCCTCTTCTCCTGCACCAAGATCCTGTCCTCGATGGGCAGGGTGGCGGTGTAGGGGGAGGGAATGTCGATAGAGTCGGGGTACTCGTCGGCCAGGTGGATCTGCACCTGCCGCGGGGAGTTGTGGAAGGAGGCGAAGTGGATCAGCAGCCACTGGGACTGGGGGTCAACCTCGGTGACCAGGCTCGGCTTGCAGGATATTAACAGCCGGATCGTTTGGAGGGTGGCCCCGAAGAGGAGCGCGTTGTGGATGGGAAGCCGGAAGTTCACGTCCTTCTTCACGGCCTCTTCGGGGTGGGTTTTTAATCGATCGGCTATTTGGACAAGATTGGCAGACCAAAATACGGAGGTCGATGCACGCTCCTTAAAGGAGTTGTCGTAGAAGTTTTTGGGTGCACAGAGCTGTGTGTGGAAGGGGGGGGGTGGGTGGCGTAGTGGTTAGTTCGAGGTTATCAATGTTATCAATGAAATCAGTTGTCGTGTTCTTTACCTTGTGTAGGTGTGTCGCCAGGGCTGACGAAGAGGACCCTGACGCCATTCTGCTCTTTTGTTTATGAGAGAAGTAAGCCTGGGTGATTTTATAGAGGCGTAGTGGCAGTAGGGAGCGTTTGGTTGGTAATTTTATCTGGGTCAAAATAGATGCTAAAAAAGTAATTGGTAAATTTTTCAGGCTATGCTATAGCATATTACAATGGATTATATTATCAAGGCATTGTTAGGATGTATCTATTTGAGGGGCGATTCCTAGATCCCAACCTAGATATTTCGATCAAAACTCATGGATTCCATTTCATTCACTGCAGGCATGGCATATGGAGCGACCACAGTTATTGTGGCACAGCCTCTCGACACAGTGAAAACCCGGCTCCAGGCGATAACAAACGACTCAACAATTAATGTATTCAAGGACATTTTGAAACGTGAAGGGGTTAAAGGTTTGTACCGAGGTGGAATGCCCCTGCTCGTTGGCGGTTCGCTATTTCGATCTGCCCAGTTTGGATTCTACGAGAACGCCCACAAGAAAATGGTGCAATTCAATGGCGAGCATCCGCCCAAACTCTTCAACATCTTCTGTCCCAACGTTGTGTTTGCGGGCTTTTGTGGTGGTGTTGGACGCGGTCTCGTGGAGGGTCCGTTCGAGTATGTGAAGGTTCGGCGACAGGTGAATGCAACGTGGAAGTTCTCAGAATTGTACAAGGGGTCGTCAGTAACGATTCTACGTAATTCTTTTTTGTTCTCCTCTTTCGTCATTTACATAGACATTTCGAAGCAGCTCGTAGCGGGTGGGTTGGGTCCTTTTTGGACAGGCGCAGTTTGCTCAAACTTGGCGTGGCTCACGATATGGCCCCTCGACGTGGTGAAGAGCCAGCTTCAGTCGGGAAAATTCAAGAATGCAACGTTTTCAAATCTCTTGCTAAATCTTTGGACAGAAAAGGCATTTACGCGAGGATTGTTTCCAGGCATGCTCCGAAGCGCAATCGGCAATGGCTGCAGCATGGTTGTTTATCGAAAGGTTGAGGATGTATTACGAAGTTAGGTTTCTGAAAATTAGATAAATTTAAGATGGATTTGGAACTTGATATAACTACGAATCGAATCCTATTGAATTGGTTGTTGCGCTCAATTTCAGCCTTGTCCACAAGTGAATTTCATCAATTTCTTGGACTATTATTTCTGCCAAGCTTCCAGGTCGGTGTTCAATTTGCTTCGCGGATCGAAGTAAATTGAGTGGAATAATGTTAGTTTAATTATAGTGGCTTCATATGCTTGTCTTCGTCAAGGCTCGCTCGCTTCGCCCGCTCACCTGCAAATCTCTCTTTCGCTCATCTCCTTTGGAACAGTTCGCCCGTCCGGATCGCAATCGCATCTTACGGCTGAAACTGTGATGGTTGTTGTTGATGTATTTGGTGACTGCTTTTTTGGGGAGAAAAGGTTGAACAAATTGTTACCCCCACCACTTGTTCCTTCCCCGTAGAGCGGCTTCATCTTTGCGAATTCACTCTCCCCCGCCTCAACGATGAATTCGATTCCACCCTCGAGCTTCATTGGTGCTGCAGGTGCCCCCGTATTTCCTTGTTCCTTCTCCTTCTCCTTCCGCTTCTCCTCCTTGAAGCCTGTCATCACCTCCCTGGGCCGAAATACAATCTTCACGTTTCCGCCACCATTTTGGGCGCCAACACCGCCAGAAATCATCACCGGCGTGGTCAAACCTTTGTATTGTTTTTTGGGGTCCTTGCCACCGATGACCTCGCGGGACCAGAGGGTCAGGAAGCTCGCAACGACTGTTGGTGAATCAGAGGAGGTGACTTTGAACCTTTTGAGGAGGACGTTGTTGTATATGTTGGGTTTTGTGCCACCACCACCGCCATCGCCGGGGCCCCAGTTTCCAATCTTAATCCCCTTCCCTACTGCAGAGGAGTCGAGCTGCGTGAGGCGCTTGAGCTCATCGCGCTTCTTGACATTTTCGGCAGAGAATAATTCGGAGGAGGATATGATGTCGTCGATCTTGCCACCGAGGGAATCGATCGAGGATGCTGCTCGCTCAGCAGAGGCGCGATCGATGGACTCGCGCGAGAGGGTGTTCTCGAGCTTGTCCTTCTCAACATTGAGGGTAAAGGAATCGGCAGCTGAGTCTATTGTGGAGGAAATTAGCTTTTCGAGATCAGCCTTGGAATTTGGGAGGGATGGGTCTGACAGATCATCCAGCGGAGAGGCTCGACGTTGTAATTTTAGGTGGTGGTTGTGGGAAGCTAGAAAGCTGAAAGTTGATTGAAGAAGCAGGAGTGATATTATTAATGTTCCACTCATTCTGAGGGCTGCAAAGAGGAGAAGATTTTGTGTTGACTGTGTCACTATGTTCCTATGTTGACGCGCGCTGAGAAATTCTTGGTCACAAATTCTCTTTTTTTTTTTATCACCTTTTACATTTTTATTCAAGTGATTAATACACTTTATTTTGGCACTTTTTAACCTATGCTATTAAACCTATGTTTAAAATTAAAACCTATGCTAATAACATAAAGAGACTATAGGAATGCGTAGCGCGACTTATAAAACCAAAAATACTATTTTGAACACACATTCCTTAAATGGATATGAGCGAAAGCCCTCTTCAACCCAAAGGGTTAAGAGACAGAGTCAGTTCCCAATAGCCCAGGCGGCGGATGTAGGACAGCAAAATCGTCATTCGTCACAGGAGTTCACGGAAAGTCTCAAGAGACAATTGGTCAGGCAATTTCCTTCCCAAACTGACAAACCGAACCGAGTAGCGATTCTGAAATCCATACTCGAATTTGATGAAGGAGGTGAGTGAGTGAGTGAGTGAGCGAAGCGTGCGAGCCTTGAGGAAGACTTGAGCAATTAATTTAATTTAATTATTATCGCTCTGCGCAGCCTCCAAGTTTGCGGCAGATGACTGGGTGGAAATTTTCTCCCTGGACCAGTCCTGGCACTTGGCAAAGATTGCTAGAGTCATTGTGAAAGAGTCTGAGGAAGACGATCAGGATCGCCGAGTTCAGCTGATCTTTGACTCGCTCCTTGAAGATAAGCTTGAGGAGTTCAAGCAAAATTTGGAGCAAAATTTCTCCTTGAGACAGCGTCCGGTGGCAGGCCGCCGCAATAGCGCAATCAGCCGCGACGGCAAGTCAGCCTACGAGGAATTCAAGAGAGCTCAGGCGGAGAAGAAAAGAAGGAGCGAGGGAGGAGATGGAGATGGAGATGGAGATGAAGACGGCAAAAGTGTAACTTCGATAACTATCTCAGCATCCTCAGAAGACGTGCTCGAGGAAGATGCAAAGGACGAGGTCGCCTTCGAAAAGAAGGACTTTTTTTACAACAGCGGGTATCACAAATTCATTCCCGAATTCAAGGTCAGGGCGAGTAAGGAAGGGCTATTGATGGTGTTTGGCGGGATGCCGTTTCTCTGGCAGCAGTACACGCTGTTGAGGTATGAAAACCTGGTGCGCTTCCAGGAGAACAGCGAATTCGACTTTGAGAACCTGGATCCGGTCTTGTTTGCGAAAAAGCAGTTCAACCTGTGGATCAAAAACAGCTCGTTCAAAGAGGTGTTTTACGATCCGAAGCTGAACCAGGGAACGAGGGACAAGCTGACCGATCATCTGTACAAGCCGTTCCTGCTGCTGGACAAGATGCGTGCTGGGGACGATGAGGAGTTTCATTTCGACGAGGGAGACGATTCTGTTTCTGCTTTTACCTATTTGAGCATTTTGGGAAGCGGGGTAAGCATTCCTCTGGTTTGTTTCGTGCTGCAGTTTATGATTTACATTTTGGTGAGCTTGGACCAAAAGGAGCAAAACGGGATTGGACTGGAAGAGATTATGAAGTGCCCAGTTGGAGGTGAGCGAGCAAAGCTTGCGATGAAGCGTTCCACTTTAACTAAAACATTATTCCACTGAATTCCAATTCATCTTCAGACATCAAAAACACAATTGTTATTCTGGGCATCACAACCCTTTACGCAGTGCAAGTTGTCCCCGATACTGTGTTCAGCTTCTTCAACACAGTCGGTAGCTCCGACTCCCTTTACAGCAGGTTAATGAGTTTGAGAAAGGTCATCAGCGACAAGGACGAAGACAACACCATGCAAAAGATTGGTTATGTGCTTGATTTGTTTATGAACACAGGTGAGTTTCATTCCGTCTCCGCTCGCCTTGATGAAGACGAGCATGCGAGCCACTACTAAACCAACCCACTCAATTCGTTTGGCCTTTTCTTCGCTCGGCGCAGGCTTCAAGTGCATGCTTTATGCGCTGAATCTGCTGATCATCTTCAACACTGACGACTTGTTGGATGTGATCTTGAACTGTATTGCATTGGAGTTTGTGGCGAGTATTGACGAGGGCTTCGTTGTCTCCGCATGGTGGGACCCCAACAATCGCTGGTTAAAGGCAGGCGCTATGGAGCTCGTGATCCGCGGTAATTTGGAGTTAACCGTTCTCGAAGAATTTGATGCGATAAAATCAAATTACTTCCGCGACTACTTCGACGAAGTCGAATTAAACGAAATCTACATTAAGTGCGACCTCAAGCATAAGCAAAGGAAGAACGACAAGAGAGAAAATGAGATGAAGGACTTCTTCATTGCGTCTGGCTTTCGTTCTGAGATGGTCAGCGAGAAAGATTCTGAGGTGACAGAGTTTCTCACTGTTGCGGAGGGGAAAATTCTCGCCTGTAAGGAGCTCATCATGAGGGACATCGAGTTGTCCGAAAAAGAGAGAAAAAGGAGAAACTCGGGCAGAGAGAGCAAGTTCGATGCGGCGGAAGCGCAGAAAGAGCTTTTCAAGCAGGACGAGTTCTTCGGTTACTTGACGTGGTTCAGAGAGAAGAAGATCAATAAAAAAGAGAGCAGCAAAAGTGCAGTGTTCAATAAGTTTAAGGTGTGCGAGCGAAGCGAGCGAGCTTTTTAAAAGACCGAGTTTCGTGATTCGCCGTATTTTTGAAATTTTCACTTGGCGTGCACTTGGGGTGTTTTGGACCGTCTTTGAACAATCTCTTAGTAGAGCGAAAAAATGCTCTTGGCCAAACTAGCCACCATGTCCAATTTTGATTGTTATGGCGTTATGCAATGGTGTTTACTTTCACTCAGTGATTCGCATTTTTTTAGTTTTTTTTGTTCTCCAATGGCGGTGCCATGCCCCTGATCTGGACCATCCCTGAACAATCGCTTTGCGCAAAAAGATGCGCCTGACCGAACCCGCCGCCGTGTTCAAATCTGAGCTTCTAAAACCTCAATACGTTGGAGTTATGGTCGATCCAGAAAAATCGCCTTTTTTTTCGAGCTAACCACCCAATTCATTTGGCTCACTTCACTCGTTTTGCTCGTTCTTCATTAAAAATGCGCCTCGCTTCGCTCGGCGCAGGAGTACAGGACTTGGTCGTTCTTCGATGTTATCCTATTCGACAGGCCGATTGAGGAAAGCGAGCAAGGGGAGACGCCCCAGGAGGACAAGAAGAAATTCACAGGAAGGCTAGGGTGGGTGAATATTGAATCAAATAACTCGCTCGGAGAAGAGAATTGCGACGACTACGAAGAGGAGATGGAGGAGATCGACAGAATAGACAAGGAAAAAATGAACCTCTCTCTCATCATCAAATTCTTTAACGAAGATGTGGACATTGCCGGATTTGACGAGACTGAAGCAGAACCAACGACAGCGTCAAACCCTGTGCATGCAGATTCGACCAGGGAAAGAAAAAAGACTATTACCGAAGTTGTCTTTGGTGATCAGACCTACAAGAACTACGCGAACTACGACAGGAATCAAGAAGTCACGAGCTCACCAGTGAGCAGGTTCAAGGGTGAAATATTCAACATCATCCTGCTTGCGGGCCTGTTTAGAGAAGTGTGGAGGACGGGACTCAGGCATCCGTTGAAGATCCTCAGCATCACAACCACTGCTGCGGTCAACTGGATCATTTACGTGTTTGTGCTGATTTACTTCCCTCTGTTGATCCTGTGCACATGGTTCTTCTTATTTTTCAATTGCATTTTTTGGAGAGGCATTGTTTAATTTTGCTAAGCTAAAAAAATTTTGTTTGCTACTTGAAATTGTTTGCAATACTTCGACACAAGTTTCCAAATTGTGTGTCTCCAACTTGCTGCCGCTGCCACCACATCGTTGTCGACGACTTTGCGTAGCTGTTGAGCAGAGCATTCAGATAATGCTGCCTCGCAAAAAACAAAATTTCATTGTCATTGTCATTGTTTATTCCGAGGGTGTTTTCTTCGAACAGAGTAACGAAGAATTTCTCCAACACTCCATACTTTCCAAACTTTTTGTGGTAATAGGTGAATTGTGGAAGGAAATAGATTGCCAATTTGTTGATTTCCTCCGTTCTAATTTTCGAGTCTTTTTCAAGAGAGCTGATGAGCGAGATTTTCCTCTCGATATCCCCAACAAAAGCGGCTGAAACATCCTCGTTCCAGAATTCGTTTGGGTTTGGGAGCGTATGCGTTGGTGCGGGTGCGGGCGCGGGCGCGGGTGCGGGTGCGGGTGCGGGATTTGTCGGCCATTTATAATCCTCAACCCCCATTTCCATCCCGGTGAGCTCCTCGCAATACTCCAAGCATGTCTTGAACTTCCGCGCACTCGTTAACTCTATTTTTCCGTCCTCGCCCTCTAATCTATTAGCCAGCAAGCCCAGCTCCGTTTTGATCTGAGTCCTCGTCAACCCGGTGTTTTTTGCTGTCAGGACAAAACCCCTGACGAGATCTTTCCTCAAATGCCTGAAAAAAGTTGCGTTGTCGGTGCCGACACCAAATCCGCGCTGGCGTTTCTTCATTTTCAATTTGATCTGCTTCTTTTGCCGTTTCGAAGGGCGGGGGTTTCGTTGTTGTTGTTGTTCTGATTTAGGTGTGAATAGATCTTCCTCTATGATGTTGAGATACAGGAGCTCCTTTGCCGTGCTGAAGTCGTCGAAAAGGTAGCAATTCTTCATTATGTCAATGTAAATCTTGGCTGTTCGAGGAATGTTTTGGACCCACATGTCGCGGAGTAATGAGAATGACGCGTCGTGGTGTTTTTTTAGAGTGCCAACTTCGTATTCTCTCCCTTCGATCCAGCCGCCGAAGATTGAACTTGAACCTGAACCTGAACCTGAACCTGAACCTGAACC
>Ga0114994_10004093_pt1 | contig 10602 bp, 8 predicted proteins | sample ArcticOcean_MG_C_9_FD_87043 | JGI IMG/M metagenome (GOLD analysis project Ga0114994, IMG submission 87043) | Marine microbial communities from western Arctic Ocean - ArcticOcean_MG_CB2_152 | ecosystem: Environmental > Aquatic > Marine > Oceanic | place: Arctic Ocean: Canada Basin | collected... | reverse complement strand
CCGAGAAGGGTTTCTTTCAATTGAGCAATGGTCATTCGACTGGGAATAGCATGAGGGTTGATAATAATATCAGGTTTAAGTCCACCCTTAGTGAATGGCATATCTTCCTCAGGAATAATATTACCAATGGTTCCTTTTTGCCCATGACGACTACTAAACTTATCACCGATAACAGGCTTTCTTGTTGCGCGAAGACGAACCTTACAGAAATTATACCCATCACCATTTCTTTCGATACAGTTCTTGTCGATATATGTTTCTTCAGTAGTTCTGTAAATTCTACTGTGGTCCTCATACTTGATTACCTTCGTATGATCGTTACGATTCTCCTTAATAGGAATCATCTTGGAAATAATAATATCACGGTTCTCGACCAATGTATTCTCAGGAATCACTCCACGTGAATCAAGCTTGTCATAATTTCCAAACTTCATTGACTTTGTCTTGGAAGGGTCAGGTTTACATCTAATCTCCTCATCGCCATGAATTTTCTTGTCTTCATCTTTTTCGGTATGATAGATGGTCGCCTGAAACAAACCTCTGTCGACAGACCCCCTATTAAACAAGATACTATCCTCCTGATTGTATCCACCATATGTCATGATGGCTACAATTACCGGTGAACCGGATGGAATATTATTCAGTTGAATGAGACCCATTACACGAGTATCAACCAGAGGACGCATAGGATAATTCAATACATAGGCTGTTTTGTCCATACGACTGTTAAAATTAGTCACATATACACCCATTGCTTGCTTACCCATAGCACACTGATATGTGTTTCTGGGAGACTGATTATGCTCGGGGAAAGGAATACATGAAGCGAGAATTCCGAAAATAGTACTGGGATGAATTTCGCAGTGGGTATGAACGAATCCTTTTTTGTTATTTAGAAGCGATGGTTTCATAGCAATAAGAGTTCCATTCTGCTCAGCGGGGTCAATATATTCGATAATACTCTCATCCAACTTTGCGGATACCACCAAATCATCCCACTTTAGCTCACGATTTTTGATTTTATTAATAATATCGCGAGTGACAATTAGGTTATTATTCTTGGTACGAAGGACTGGGCGAGCAAGTCTTCCTGCGTCATTGCAGATACAGATTTCCTTCTTGTCGTAATCAAATATAATTGATGTGTAGATGTTAATAATACCCTTGTGCTTCTTACTCTTCAAATCGGTATATAATTCAACAGCGTCCTTTGCAATTCCGATCCAGCATCCATTAACGAACACCTTGACGCCTTCATATAGTTCATTTTGGGTGAGTTGGTCGAATGAATTCACATATGGTTTAGTATAATCATATAGACAATTTGAATTGGACGGGATAGTAATATGAGTCATGTAACTAATATTCTTTACTACACCCACACTCGCACCTTCTGGAGTTTCGGCAGGGCACAAAAACCCCCATGTAGTGTTATGTAGTTTTCTGGGGGGAATTAGCTTACCACTCTTGTCAATGGGGGTATTGATTCGCCTCAAATGACTCAAACTGGAGATATAAGTCAGACGGTTCAGTACTTGAGCAACACCGACCTTGTTACTATTAATATGTTTGATACCGAAATCACCTGTCGCGAGAGCGCGCTTCAGACCATTTTCAATGGTAGTCGATTTGATGATTTTGTAAATATTAGTCATGTTGACAATATTACCATAGTCTTCATTCGACTTCCACGAACCATTATTCATTTCACGTACGATTTGTTTCTGCATATCTTTGACAAGTTTGTTGAAATAATTTCTGAACAGATTATTCAGTAAGATACCACATGTATCGATACGCTTGTTCAAGTAGGAATCACGGTCAGAAGTAGTGAGCCATCCGAGTGATGTCTGAATAAGACGATTGGTCATATATCCAAGAAAGTATGTCTTCTGTTCCTGTGTATGACAATGAGGAAACAAATCACTATTGATTACTTCAACTGTGAACTCGCGCTTCTTAATATTACCTTGTTCTTGTGTCATATTAATAGGCGTATACATGACGAAATTTGTAATATAATTCACAGCATCCTCTTGGGTCATAATTTCATTTGCATCAATAATAGATGCTTGTAGTGCCTTTAGAATAGGCTTGTTATTATCATTGCCAATTTCGAGTAGAATCTTGGAACAAATATCCTTGTCAGACATGATTCCCATTGCTCTGAAGACAACAAATAGGGGAATAGGTTGCTTGATTCTGGGAACTTGTAGGTAAATACCGAATCCGAAACCATTATTCTTAGTAGACATAAGAAGGCTGATTTGCTTGGGACTAATTTGTTTATAATCGGGTACCGACTTAATTTCAGCACTCAATGACCACTTGGTAGAGCCTTTTGAAAGATTGAAGCAATACACACGGTTTTCAGCAGCACGCTCCTGTCCTAATACGGTCTTTTCTGAACCATTGATAATGAAGTATCCTCCGGCATCAAACGCACACTCGCCATTCATTTCGTGGTTCATATGGCTATATTGCTTTAATACACAGATGGATGATTTCAACATGATAGGAAGTTTACCAATATGAATCTTAGGAATGCTCTTCATAATAGTTTGACAATTCTCCAAATTATCTCCATTGCGGATCATATATTTAATATTAATATCAACAGTCATATTTGATGCATATGTGAAATTTCTCAGACGCGCCTCTTGTGGAAACATGAGCTTTGTAGCGCCGTTATTTTCATGAATTTGTGGTCTATATATATTGAAGTTTTGGAAGGTAACTTGCGCTTCCAAACTATGTTTTTGTGATTTTTTATCGAAGAACTGATCGGAACGAACAGCTACTGGGTTGAACATATCGATAGTTTTTTGTATTTGAAAATTGACGAAATCATTATATGATTCCAGTTGATGTCTTACCAGTTGCTCCAAATGTCTATTCTCGAAATAGGTTTCGATAATATTCCATGGTTCTTCTGTGAAAGTATTTAACTTTTCTTCTTTGTGTTCTTCGTTAATTTTCGAAGTCATTTTGTTGTATGTATATTTTATTGTTGTATTTTATCACTTCAATTTATATTTAAAATGAATTTAAAAATAAATCAATTTTATGAATCGCGTATGTTTTAATTGAGAAAGGCGTAAATGATTTAAGTATATCAATGTAAATCTATATATTAATATATAAAGAAAATGAATGAATCCGTAAAAAAGAAAGAGCAGATAGATAATTTTCTTATATTCATGGATAGAAATATAAATATAGCGCCTTCTGAAAAAGATAATACAGACAATACAATCAAATATTGTAAAACGAAACATGGTGAAATTGATCGTACTGTTTCATTTCCAGATCGAATTAATTTGGATATGTCGTTTAAATCGTCATCTGATATAGAATCAAGTATTCAACCAGATAGTCATATGGATAGTCAGAGTGTAAAAATTAACATGAAAATAGATACGATTGATGATTTATTGTTATTAATGGATAAAAATCCTATACTAAGCAATGTTACGTATAATATTAATATTAAGGCTATTCATAACATAAAGGATGACTTGATAAAATTAAATACTATGGTAGGCATGACATCACTGAAAGGTAATATAATTGACCAGATTTTGTATTTTGTCCAAGACTTGCATACATTTACGAATGAAAACGATGGCGATTTTTTACATACTGTTATATATGGTCCACCGGGAACAGGTAAGACGGAAGTGGCGAAAATAATGGGAAGTATTTATAGTAAATTAGGTATATTGGATAAGAATATATTTAAAAAGGCAACACGTTCCGATTTTATTGCCGGCTATCTTGGTCAGACTGCTATGAAGACACGTGATTTAATTAACAGTTGTATTGGTGGAGTATTATTTATCGATGAAGCATACTCTTTGGGAAATGACGAAAAGAAAGACAGCTTTGCAAAAGAAGCACTTGATACACTATGTGAAGCATTAAGTGAACATAAAAAGGATCTGATGGTAATTATCGCTGGATATGAGGAAGAATTGAAATCGTGTTTTTTTAATTTCAATAGAGGATTAGAATCTCGTTTTACTTGGCGATTTAAAACAGACAAATATTCTGCGAATGAGATGAAACAAATATTTTATAAAAAAGTAGAAGAAAATAAATGGAGCATAAATGACATACCAGATTCGTGGTTTGATAAAAATATGGATTATTTCAAATATTTTGGACGAGATATGGAAACACTTTTTAGCAAGATAAAAATATTTCATAGTAGACGTGTATTTTGTTTAGATGAATCGGAAAAAAAGATAATTACTTTAGAAGATATGAATGGCGGAATGGATAAATATTTAGAAAATGATGATATAAAGCAGCGCAGAGCAGAAAATGATTTTAATAAAATGATGAAAAATACTTTATATTGTTAATTTATACGAGAATGGAAATGAACGCTAATTCAAATGGAGGTATTTCCGATTATTTGTTTGGTCCTTTAGGAGCCGAATACTGTAATTATTTCTATTATTTAACAGTCTTAAGTTTTTTAACCTTTTTATTTGTTCTTGGAAGTTGTTTATACATAGCTGTTACAAAGAAGAGTGTTGATTATATTCAATTGATGTTGGTTTCTTTTCAACCATTTTTAGCCTATTTTGTAAATCGTCTATTTTATTCGATGTGCATGAACTCGAATGATGTTTAGATTACACTGCGTTTAGAATAAACTTAGTTTTTTTTGTTGTTATATAAATGTCAACAAGAAAAACAATTCAAATCAATCCTAATTTATTTAATATAAAACCAAATAAATCTGATAAAAAACGTACCAAGAAAGAAAAGCCAGAATTTAAAGAAACATCTCTTAAACGTGAGTTAATGAAGAGAATCAAAAAACACGCTAATAAGGTAGAAACCCCAATACCGTCTTCTCATGAGAATGTAGGTGATATTAATTTTAACAATGATTTTGATAAACATCTGGATTATTTGAGCAATTTATCAAAAGACACCAAAAAGGAGAAGCGGCAATTAAAAAAACATACACGAAAGGTCGCACCAAGTTCAAGTCCAACTACCACACATATGCCGAGTGCTTTTCTGGATCTTCCTCCAGAATTAAACGACAATTCATATACGATTAATGTGCAGGCAGGACAGCAACCATCTATTCAATTGAACGCACCATTCCAACCTGAACCACCATATGGTTGTCTAAAGGGAGGAGGAAAGCCAACGTTTAAGGATTGGAGAAGAAAAACACAAAAGAATACCAGCGATTATATCGCATCGGATGTAAATATAAATATGGACAAAATGGTAGATAATTCGGAACCACCAACCAGTATATCAAATAATCGAGGTGCGTCATTAATAAAATCAATGATGACATCGAATGAGTCAAATTCTGATATATCACCAAGTATTCTAAAAATAAATCCATTATTGAATGTTAAAAGTGAACGTGAACGAAAATTAGAAGGAATTAAAGGCAAGATGAAAAAGAAAACTGAACACGATGAGATAAACACAGCTGTTAAAAATGTTCGTGCTAAAAAGGAGCCACGTCGGTTTAAATATAATAAAACAGTGAAACATACATATGGAAAATCCAATGGAAAAATTACTGTGTGTATTAAAGATTCACAAACCCGTAAAAATATTATCCAAGAGCAAGTATCATTGCGACAAAAGCCTATCAGTGAAATTAAAGATTTTTTGAAAAGTAAATACTTATTGAAGGCAGGAAGTCACGCACCCAATGACATTTTACGAAAAATGTATGAGGAAGTTCATTTAGCCGGCGATATAGCAAACATCAATGAATCCAATTTATTACATAATTATATGAATAATAAAGAAGCATAACCTAAACACATGACAGTATCGTAACATTAATAATATTTACATAATATTATTAAAGAGAGAATGTCATAATAGATTAATGGGACTAATCGAAGATTATTTTAAATTAACATCGACATTAAAAAAGGAACACGGAGATAAATCTGTAATACTAATGCAGAATGGCGCTTTTTACGAGATTTATGGATTAAAGAAAGAGAATGATATTGTTGGAAGTAGTATATTGGATTTATCTAAATTATGCGACCTTCATATTGCGGATAAGAAATTGGTCATCGATAAAATGGACGTCGTTCAAGCAGGCTTTGGTATTCGCGAACACATCATGGAGAAATATTTGAAGAAGATGTTGGATGGCGGATACGTAGTCAGTGTATGGGAACAAGACGATAGCACTGCATCTGGGGCAGCAAATCCTGGATCGGTTGGAGGAATTACCAGGAAAGAGACAGGACTTTATTCGCCAGGAACATATTTTTCAGAAAATACGACCGAAATCACTAACAATCTACTGTGTATATGGTTATATAAGTATAAAACGAATATTGTAGTCGGCACTTCTAATATTAATATTTATACAGGGAAATCGAGCATTTATGAATATTCAACCCAATATAGTAAATCACCTAATACGTACAATGACCTGGAACGATTGGTATCTATATATAATCCAAGTGAAGTGATCATTATTCATAATTTAGAAAATAAGGAAATTGATGATGTTATTCAATACATGTCATTTAATACGAATTCAATTAGAAAAATAAATAGTACGGAAGAAGGTACAGACGCTGTCCAAGTGAATAATTGTGAGAAACAAACTTATCAGAAGGAAATTCTTCGCAAATTTTTCTACGATAACGTACATATGATTGAAAATGAGTTTATGTTGTATGAGACCGCTACATGTAGTTACTGTTATCTATTGAATTTTATTTTTACACATAATCCGAATTTGATTAAGAAAATCAGCCTCCCTATTTTTGAAAATAGTGGGTCTAAATTATTGTTAGGCAATCATTCGCTCAAACAACTGAATATACTCGATTGTGGCTACGGTTCTGGTAAAATGGCGTCTATTGAGCGGTTTTTAAATGTATGTCTCACTGCAATTGGTAGAAGACGTTTTACACATTTGATTGTGAATCCTATAACCGACTCAGATATCTTGAATAAAGAGTATGATATCGTTGATTACTGTATTAACCAAAAAGTCCTGCAACCTATTCTTAGAGAGAAACTCGTCCTTATTAAAGACTTGGAGAAATTAAACAGAAAAATGATTCTTAAAAAGATTACGCCATATGATTTTTATATCCTCTACAGTAATCTAAATGATATTATACAACTATATACAGAGTTATCCGATTATGATGAATTGTGTGTTTATTTTAATAATGATACATTACTTGATCAATGTGTTGATATGATACGCGAAATGGATAAAGTGTTGAATATTCCATTATGTAAGAATATCGGATCATATGGCGAGTTTGATGAAAATTTCATTAATAAAGGATTTGACCCAGCGCATGATAAAACAGTGGAAAATATGACCGATTCATATGATAAATTGGTATGTGTATCTGATTATTTGAATACCGAACTTTTAAAGTGTGAGAAGAGCAAAGCGAGATGCGTCAAGATTCATCAAACAGAAAAGATTGGATGTACTTTAACTCTGACGAAAAGGCGAGCAGAAATTTTGAAGAAAATCACATCTAAAATCAAAAAGCCTGTAACTCTCACATATTATTCAACATATTCGAAAGAGAACAAAGAATTTACACTGGATTGTAGCTCTATACAGTATATAGATAGTACGAAGAGTGAGGCAAATATTACAGGTAGCGAAATCAAAGAGTTATGTGTCCTGATTCAACAATCAAAACATATTATGTCCAAATCGTTGATGCAGGTGTATTCGGGATTCGTCGATAAAATGGTCGATTTTTCCGATGATCTGGATAACATATGTGGATTTGTTGGCGTATGTGATGTATTGTTTGCCAAAGTACATATAGCATGTAAGCATAATTATTGTAAGCCAGTCATTGATAATGATCGAGAAAGTTCGTTTATGAATGTAGATGGTCTGAGACATCCGTTGATTGAGAATTTGTTACAAGATGAATTATACATTACCAATGATGTTTCTATGAATGATGACCAGTTGGGTATTTTATTGTATGGTACGAATGCAGTGGGTAAAAGTAGTTTTATCAAATCAATAGGTATCAGCATTATTATGGCGCAAGCGGGTATGTTTGTACCATGTAGTTCGATGGTATATAAACCATATCAAAGTATTTTTACTCGTATATTAGGTAACGATAATTTATTCAAAGGATTATCAACCTTTGCAGTAGAAATGTTAGAATTGAAAAGTATTATTAGGTCATGTGATGAGAATACATTGATTCTGGGAGATGAACTATGTTCTGGTACGGAAACCAATTCGGCAGTAAGTATTTTTATCGCCGGTTTAAATCATATGTATAAGAAGAGCAGTAATTTTATCTTCGCTACCCATTTTCATGAAATAGTGTATTATGATGAAATACAAGAGAAAAGTAAAATGGCTATTAAGCATATGGAAGTGATTTACGACAAAGGCACAGATTCACTTATTTATAATAGGAAGCTACAAGATGGTCCAGGAAATAATATGTATGGGCTTGAAGTTTGTAAGTCGCTTCATTTACCAGATGATTTCTTGGATGAGGCATATAGTATTAGAAATAAATACAGTGGAAATGTGGTGAATGTTCTGGATTTAAAAACGTCACATTTCAATAGCAAAAAGCTGGTTGGAATGTGTGAATTATGTGAAAAAAATATGAGTAGCGAGGTACATCATCTTCAGCATCAGAAAGATGCAAATAGTAATGGATTTATTAATAATTTTCACAAGAATCATGTTGCTAACCTATTAAGCGTTTGTGAATTGTGTCATAATAAGTTACATAGCGATAAAGATGTATCTGGACACGTTAGATTAACAACGACGAATGGAATTGTGATTGAAACTTTATAGGAATCTATATATATATAATATTATGGCATCATTTGTAAAGGGTTTAGCATTAATAGGTGTATTAGCGGTAGGGTTGGTATTAATAAAACATCTAACAAAAGACGCGCCTCCCAGTCCATTTAGTATAGAATTAGCAGCATTTATGTCAATACATGGAAAGAGTATCGCCTATATTGCAATAGTAATATTTTTGGCTTTATGGTTAATACAACGGTCTGGATTAAATATGACACCAGAAGAAAATAGTGAATTGGAACAAGTAGTAACTATTGAAAAAATGTCAAATTTAGACAGGTCTAAAGGATTTTGTAAAAACAATGAAGGTAACGCGTCTGTATTAGAGAAAAAGTGTAATAATTTAAGCAAACTTAATTGTAATACGGTAAATTGTTGTGTTCATTTAAATGGGACAAAATGTGTTGCTGGAGATAGTTCTGGTCCGACATTTACATCTGATGATAATGGTAAAGACATTAATATAGATACCTATTATTTTAGAAATAAATGTTATGGTAATAAGTGTTAAATAATATGATTATAACTGATTTAAAAGCAATTATAATTATAATAATATAATGGATTTCATTGACGTCAAAGAAAGCGATAAAACTACTGTCAGCGATAGCGCAAATGCTGCTACCGTAAATACTACTGTAAGCGATAATACTATTGTTGATGAAACACTTGAATCAGCCACTTCTACTGCTTCAGCAGATTCCGATGCAGCTGCTCAAGTGAATATTTTGGATATTCCTATTGAAAACGAAAACATGGCTCTCAATGTACTGGTTTCATTTATCAATCTCGGACAACGTCGTGGCGTATTTAATGTTCAAGAATCCGCAAAGATCTGGGAATGTATTGAAGTATTTAAAAAATCAAGCGCCGCTTCCATGTAAATGTTTATTTCCTTTGTCTATATCCTCCTAATCCAAATAAATTAAAGGGTCTATACACATTTGTAGCATATGTAGTAGCATAGTTTCCTGTAGCTGAACCACGAATAATGGTTCTGGTTAATGTAGGATGCCAATGTGTATGAGTAACACCTGTTGTTACAGGTCCGCCTTGTTTTTTCATTCCTCCTCCATTGTTATTGTCCGTTTTCTGAATAAGACTTTGTTTTCTTTGAACACGCGAACTGGGCATATTATATTATATTATACGCAAATATAATATAATATCAATAAAAATTGATTTAATATAATATTACTATATATTTATACAAATACAAAATGATTATTCCTGTGAAATGTTTTACATGTGGAAAGGTACTGGGAAATAAGTACAGATACTATTTAGAGAAGGTTAGAGAAAAGAAGCTTGCTCGAGACATGGAGATAAACAAGGTAATTTATCTTACGCAAGAACATCGCGATAAAACACCAGAAGGGGAGGTAATGGATGAGTTGGGTCTAAATAAGATGTGTTGCCGACGACATATTCTGACTCACGTGGATATTGTTTAAAAAATCGCGTATTATTAAATATCTAAAGTTATATATAATAATGAAAACTCGTTCAAATAAAACTTTAGCAAAGAAAGGAGGTAAATGTGGATGTAGTTTATCTGGAGGAAGCTATTACAAATATAATGATTTACGAAATGCAACACCTCGTGATTTTTTATTGAGTGAACGGGATGGAGCAGTAGGACCATTAAAAGGTGGACGCACACGCAGACGTATGTCAGCTCGTAGATCAGTACGTAGATCAGTCGGTGGAAGACGTAGAACCGCTCGCAGATCAGCGCGTAGATCAAT
>Ga0114994_10004092_pt1 | contig 10602 bp, 18 predicted proteins | sample ArcticOcean_MG_C_9_FD_87043 | JGI IMG/M metagenome (GOLD analysis project Ga0114994, IMG submission 87043) | Marine microbial communities from western Arctic Ocean - ArcticOcean_MG_CB2_152 | ecosystem: Environmental > Aquatic > Marine > Oceanic | place: Arctic Ocean: Canada Basin | collected... | reverse complement strand
CCTGGAGCAGGAGACGGACCCACAAGTGTTGTATTAGATTTCTTGAGAGTTAAAATGTAAATTGAAAACTTCTACATGCCGAATCGCTTGGCCTTTTTCGGCAGGAATCTCTGCACGCCTCCCCCCCCAGCCCCCTTCTTCCCCTTCGTTCCCCCATCCGTCATTGGCGCCCTCCCTGGCGTGGCAATCTGCCCACCTCTTCCCCCTCCTATAATGTTTGTTTAAACCGTTTTAGGTTTACTTTCGTATTTTATTAGAGGGTGGCCGTTTGTGGTATTGGCGGCGCATGTGATGGCTCCTGTGGTGGCTCCTGTGAAAGCTCCTTTGATTTCTGTGGAGATGACTCGTCGTCATTGGACACAAGACCATCGGGGCCTACAAATGGACGCGGAAAATTGCTACACTCCTGACACTCGCAACTTCTTGGTCTTCCCGTTCGCGAAGCACTCGCAGTATTTCTTCAAGCACCCCTTCGTGCACTTGCAAGAAAAGGAATTTCTTAGGGGCGAGCTCTATTTTCTGGATCGTGGCAGCTTGGAAGGGAAGGAGGGGGTGTTGGAGCATTTTGTACGCCCGTAGAAATTGTCCTGGGAGAAGATTTTGGCGGCGAAGTACGAGTAGTAGAGCTGTGCTGAGTCGAGTAGAGCGAGCATGTTAGTTTGTTTTCTGGGTGAGCGAAGCGCTTCGCTCGCTCACCTACAGGCACTTTGACTTCTTTGCAAATACATCCCTTCTTCCCCCCCAAGCTCTTGTTATCAGCCCCGCTTTTGCTTTTGCTATTGCTACTGTTATTGTCATTTTTTTGTTGGGGTAGGGGTAGTGGTTGGGGTGGCGTGGTTTGTTGCGGCAGACCCGGAATGGATGGCATGGGATAAAAATAGAGGGTGGCAAATCCTGGGCGTGTAACGCCATTTGATATTGCGCATGTTGCTGATATATCGCAGCCGCCAGCTGCTGCGCCTGGAATACCGCAGCTGCTTGCTGTTGCTGCTGTTGGAAAACCGCCGGAGGTTCCGGAAGAGGTTGCTGCTGCTGTTGCTGTTGCTGCTGCTGATACTGCATGTACGTTTGATTCTGCTGCTGCTTTGCTGCTGCAGCCGAGGCCACGCGTTTCTCACGTTTCTCCTGGTTTTGCGCATCAAATTTGTTGTTGCTGTTTGAGGGAGCTTATCTAACGATTTCTTCTGTAAAACGTGAGTCTTGTGCTTTGTTAGATGGCTGTCAGATCTGCATTTAGCCCTCTCAACTTTCGCCCCCTTTGGTTGAGCAAACATAAATGTTTGGTTCTGGTAATTGTGTTGGTGCTGGTGCTGGTGTTGGTGCTGGTGGGGCCTGAGTGAGGGTCACAGCTCCACCAACGACAGTAGCTCCGGTTCCTCCCGTTTGGGTGAGGGCGCCACCAGTGTTGCCTCCTCCACCGACGACGGAGGTAGCACCTCCGGTCGTGGCTCCAGCTCCTCCAGTCAGCGCAGCAGCTCCACCAACGGCAGTGGTCGAAGCCCCGGCGGTGACAGGCACGGCTCCTCCAGCTCCTCCGCTCGAAACTCCACCAACAAGCGAGGAAGCACCATCAGCCACGACAACAACCTCCGCCCCCTCCTTCTTCTCGGCGCCATTGACCTGATCTGCTCGGAATTCTTCCGGAATAAAATACTTAAGGACGAGTTTGTCACTGTTACCATCCCTCTCCTCCTCCTTCCCACGTGACCGGACAGGAGGAGGAACAAATTCAGGATAGTGGTTTCTTGGGGGCTGCGATTTGATTAAATTTGTGCGTGATGTGAGTGATGGAGGATTAGAACGCGTACATAAGTGAAGCGTTTTTGCGTTTTTTAGCTAGCGAGTAGGCGAATTTTCGTTTGGATTTCTTCATTTTATAATTTACTCTGCAACATGCACATTCACCATCCTTCAAACCCAAAACTACCATTCGTCCCATCCGTTGATTCACGCCACGACTCACGCTTGCGAAATTTTCTTCTTACCCGCAGCACCCCTGGTCTTCATAGTGGGTGATCCATTACCGTAATTAGGACTCACACTACCAATATACGCTTCGTCCTCTCGATGTCTTTTTTGTCCTTTTCCCCTCGTCCTTCCCCCCCCCTCCTCCTCCACCTCCATCTCCTCCTCCTTCTTCTTATTCTTCTTCTTCGATTCCCCGTCGCTAAGCATTCCAAACGATCTCATTGCCTTGTTGTCCATCTTGAAGATGCCCACATCAAGAAAAATTGGATCGCCCCTACTGCCAAGCGTCATCCACCTGTCCTCGTCCTTTCGCATTCCAGAAAAGTGAATTCGGACGCACCCATCAACTTTGGCGACGACGACTGCGCTGTACCAAGCTTGCCCCCCGTGGTCTAGAGCCTTTGAGGAGGAGGAGGAGGAGGACGATGATGAGGAGGAGGCTTCGGATTTCTCAGCGTCAAGGAGGCAAAGAACGTCGGTTCCGAACTCGAAGCTTTTGGGAGTTCCGTAGACTGCAGTCTTCCAGATGTCCAAACGAACATCGCCGCCTTTTTTCTTGGCCCCGCCGGCCTTCTTCGGCTTGACGGCGTTCCAAACCTTGACGACATTTGTGCCTTTGGGCTTGTACACCCCACCAGCAACATGCTCTGCCTCGTTCCCTTCGTAATCAAAATAATCGTTGTCCAAAGCCTCCAAACGACCCTTCCTCAGCTTCGCTTGCGCACGCGCCCAAGTGACATAGTCGTCGTAAATGACGCCCCCCGTGCCCGTGCCCGTGCCCGCCTTGTTGTTGTTGGACTCGTAAAAGTCGCGCAGCAACAGTTCGAATCTGTCCATGTCGATTCGGACCGAATGGGGGTGGCACATGCAGACTGACGCCAAACGCCCCCTCGGGATCCACTCGGGAGCTCCGAAGTTTGTCGACTCGGCGCAGTTGAAACCGCAGTTGAAGCCAAAGTGGTAGGCGCCCGGGAGGGTGATGATGACGTCGCCAGGACGCTGGATAGTGGTGGTGAAGCCGATCCCAGCCTTGCGGAGGGTGGCGGGGGACAGGACGTACCGCTTGTGTCGGAGGAAGTCGTTGCATTCTCTGGCTTCGTCCGGGAATGAGCCGTTGGTGAGGCTTCGTGAGGTGTTGTGGGTGTAAATGTTGTGTCATGGAAAGAAAGAAAAAAATCACAACCGCCATACTCTCACTCACCTCTCAAACCGATCGCTATCTGTCGGGGAAATTGCATACCAGTACTTTGGCTCCCCAGCATGCAAATAATTGATGCTAAGCAAATTCATGTCCTCAGTGTGGGCGGCAAAAACACTCGCCCATTGGCCAAAGTACAAATAGGCCGACGTGACACCAGGCATCGCCACGCAATCCTCATCCCCGCCATCGTCCAAGTCCGCGCGCAGCAACTGCAAGCACGTGTTCAGACGGTCGACGTTCCAACCACTAGCCTCTGCACCCTCGAAGAGGCTGCCGCTCATGTCCGCGCCGTACATGGAAGGCTCCTGGGTTGGGCCGAGCTTGCGCCAATACTGACGGGCGAGATCGTCGTAGTGCTCGTCGTCCTCCTTGATCGCGTAGTCGGCAGAGACAGTTTCGCCGAGCTGGCGCTTCTTGTACTCGTCCGCATTGTCGCGGAATTTTGACACGGTGATTGGTTTCTTTACAAACATGGTAAACTTGTACTGGAGTGGAGGGAGAGCGGAGAGTGAGTGGGGTGGACTACAAACAACAAAACTTATTTACAATACTCACCGTTCCACAGATCCCCTCTGGACATTGCTGTATTGGGGATAACACTGTCATGTCGCCAAGCTTTCCGCCAGCCTGCCAAGGGGCTCCACGCCCAGTCAGATCTTTGTCAATTCCAGCGTGATCCCACCAACCCAGGGGCAAGGTGACTTTACACACACCGTCAGAACGCTTGAAGCAATCTGTGCTTGAATCACCCACGTTCAAAACGCTCGATTGAGTGGAGCCAATCGTGTTTGCGGAATGCAAAATCTTGGACCGAACGAACGCCTCAAATGACAACCCCTGTAATTCGTTCAGACTAGGGGTGAGGTGCACGGCTCGACGAGGAGGCCTAGTCGACATTATTAAGGGTGGAGAGAATTATTGTCTTGTGACTGCAGCACTAAACAAATGGAAATATTGGGAGGAGAAGTTGTGGATTTGGTTGTGGTTGTGGTTGTGGCTGCTGTACTATTCAAAACTGCCCTTCGTTAATTGATTGAGTCGATTGGTTTCAATCGCTGTCTTGTTACCTTGGTCGATTTTTCAGAAAAAAATCGTTGGAAATTCAAAATTTTCGGGTCTTCAACGAAGCATATCACGCGTGTAAACCCTCAAACACTATCACAAAACCCCTTCCGCAACTAAAATTCCCGAGCCCCAATAAAATCCTTCATATCCTCTACCGCTCATCGTTTCGATGACAAATCCTCCAATTCCTCCTGCCACCAGCATTCAACCCCCACACTACCCACCCACATCATCTACAATATCCCCATCCCCATCTCCGTCTCCGTCTCCATCTTTGCCTTCAACCGTGCAGGTTGGTGTGAGAGTTCGTCCTCTGACAGCGAATGAAGTTGCCCATGCTTCGAAATCAGTGTTGGCTGTTCGGTCTCACTCAAAATCAATATCATTGGGCAAGCGATCGTTTACGTTTGACCATGTATTCGACGAGCGTATCAACCAGAACCGACTCTACTCTGACGTAGCTCGTCCGATGCTTTCTTCCTACCTTGATGGTTACAATGCAACCATTCTAGCCTACGGTCAAACTGGTTCTGGCAAAACGTTCACCATGGGCAGTGAGCAGTCTCAGACGCTTACAGGCTCATCCGACGACTGCCAGGGGCTAATCCCTCGTTTTATGAACGATCTCTTCACGGCTCTTGCCTCGGACAAGAAGGCCACCAATTCCAATTCCAATTCCAATAATATCAATCCCAATCCCGACTCCACACCCCCTCCTCCCCCCCAGCACACGTTCAACGTGACCGCTTCGTTCCTCGAAGTGTACGGAGAGGATGTTTATGACCTCTTGGACCACTCTCGCAACTCCCTACCTCTCCGCGAGGACGGAAACGGTGTTTCCGTCGTTGGCTTGTCCGCTCAGAAGGTCACCTCAACGTCTGAGGCTCTGAACATCCTGAAGACTGGAACGATCCACCGAACCACTGCGAGCACATTGATGAACTCGTGTTCGAGTAGGTCACACGCGGTGTTTACAGTGATGCTGAGCAAGTCGCTGTCGCTGTCGCTGTCTTCGTCAGCGTCGCCGTCAGCCTCACCAGCAGGAGCAGGAGCAGGAGCAGGAGCAGCAGCAGCAGCAGCAGGTGTGTGATGAAGACGAGCATACGAGCCACTCCTAAACTGACCCACTCAATTCACTTCGCAACAACAGAAACGACGATTGTGTCCAGGCTGACATTCGTCGATTTAGCTGGTAGCGAGAGGATGAAGAAGACTGGTGCCGAGGGAGAGAGGATGAAGGAAGGCATTCGAATTAACGTGGGGCTGCTTGCCCTGGGGAACGTCATCAATGCGCTTGCTGACGAGGAACGCCTAAGCAAGGGCGAGAAAGCCCACGTCCCCTACCGACAATCCAAACTGACTCGGCTCCTGCAGGACGCTCTCGGCGGCAATAGCCAGACCCTGTTCCTTGCCTGCGTCTCTCCTGCCGACACCAACGCATCTGAGACCCTCAGCACTCTCCAATATGCCAACCGTGCTCGGAACATTAAAAACACACCAATCAAGAACCTCGATCCAGCCCTGCTGGAGCTTCAGAAGTTGCAGATAATGATGACTTTCTTGAAGCACGAGCTGGCCAGGGAGCACTTCAGCCTGGGGAAGGCAAATCTGAGCCCCTCCGCGTTCCAGACGGACGAGATCAGGCAGTATTTGATCTCGATTGACGAAAAGATCGCCAAGCAATATGGCAGCAGCAGGTGCGAACCGCTACATTCTCACTCTCACTCTCACTCACCCACTCACTCACTACTACTATAAACTAATCCACTCACTCGTTCGCTCATTCGCTCATTCGCTCGCAGCAAAAAATCAAGCGCAGCCAATGCGTTAAAGATGATCAACAACAATGATCAATCAAGTTTCAATCTCCCGGCCATGACAAATGGCGGAGGAAGCGGCGGAGGCGGGGGCGGCGACGAGACTTACTTCGAGAGCAGCGCGGAGGAGGACATGGCAATTTTGGACCAATTGTTGGAGCTCCAACAAAACGACAACGCGTTCCAAGCCTCCCAGACAGAGACTCAGAACGAGATCAACGAGGTTCAGGAGGAGTTGGACGAGCAGGAAAAGCTGCTGGCCAAACTCCGACAGAGCTTGTTGACCTACCACGGAATGAAGAACAAGTACGAAATCATGGTGAATGAGATCAGCAAGTTGGAGAATGAGAAGATTGAGTTGGCTGAGCAGGTGAGCGAGCGAGCGAGCGGCGAGCGGCGAGCGGAGCCACAACTAACTACAACTACAACTTACCCACTCAAATCGGCGCAGCTTGCAAAGAACGAGGCTGACCCCAACAAGGGTAGCAGCGCAGGGATCAAGAGCAAATTGACCAAGGTGGAGGACAACCTCGCTCGAGCGCGGCACGAGACGAAGAAGCACCAGCAAATGTACAAGTTAGCAGAGCGGGAGGCGCAGCGGTGTGGAGTCTTGGAGAGAAAGATTGGCGAGTTGAAGACTGGCAAGGTGAACCTGATGCGGAGGCAAAAGGTGAGTGAGAAACACAACACACAACACACAACACAACACAACACTGGCAATCCTCTCACACAACACAACACAACACAACACAACACAACACAACACAAAACAAACACAGGACACCATCTCCAAGCACAGGTCCTACACAGAGAAGAAGACTAGGGAAATCCAAGGCTTGAAGAAGAAGGAGCGAAAGCAGGGCAAAAATTTGAGCAAAATGGAAATTGAGTGCAAGAAGCAGAAAAACGCCCTCGACCGACGAACGACCTACTGCCACAAACTCACCGACAAGTTGAAGCAGACAGAGACTCACCTGATGCGCTTGCTCAGCATGCGCAAGAGGGAGATGGACAAGTTCAATCTCAGCAATAGTGAAACCAATAAATATAGCAACAGCAACAACAACAACAACTCGCGAATGTCGGTTTCCCGCAGGGCCAGCCGCAGAATTAGCTACATTCAGCCCCCTCAGTTCTTCGGAGAGCAAGAGCACATCACTTTTGCGCCCAAGGTGAGCGAGCGAAGTGAGCTAGTCACAAACTAGTGTACGAGACGAGAATACGAGCCACTGCAGAATACGAGCCACTGCTAACCCCTTCGCACCTTCTTCGCTCGGCGCAGAACCAAGAAATTGCCTCGGTTTCCTTCCTCCTCGATCAGTTCGTCGAAACCCGCGTTGAGGATGTTGAGACCAGGGAGAAGTACGACGCCACCGTAACCCAATATTCCGAGCTCATGCGGAACATGATCTCCGAGGTCAAGGAGCTGCAAACCCTGCGCTCCGAACCCGCCGATGAGCAGCAAGTCAACGACTACGACTACGACGAGTCCAACCCCAACTCAGTTGCCATTGTCGAGCACGAGCGCAACATCGAGGAGCTCGAGCTGAAGCTGGAACTGGTCGGCGTGGACATGGAGGACCTTCGAACCCGCATGGGGAAGAAGTTTGCTCACAGCACAACCGGCGCGGAGGCCGAGGAACAACTCAACAACGCCGCGGAGGAGGCCAACGCGGGCTGCGTCAAAGTCGTTGGCGACCTCACAGCTCCGGTCGCCCGCACCATCGTTATTGAGCTCTTGGACGATCTCACGGCGAACCAGATTGAGAACCGTGCGTTGCAGAAATCCGTGCAGAGGAAAGATGCTGCTTTGGTTGCGTTGGAGGAGGAGGTGGGAACGCTGCGTGAAAAATTGGCCAACTTGGCTGCAGCAGGAAAAGTGGTGGTGGCTCCGGTTTCTGAAGCAGCGGGAGATACAGCAGCGGCAGCGGCGGCAGCGGCAGCGGCAGCAGCATCGGAGAAGGAAGTGGAACTGGAGCAGGCAAACCAGAACTTTCAAAACGCCCAAACCGAGACGGCAAAGCTACAGGTGAGCGAGCGAGCGGAGCGGGGGGGGGAGGGGTTGAGGAAGACGAGCATACGAGCCAGCGAGCGAAGCGAGCTAGTCACAACTAGTGTACAGACGAGAAATATATGCGAGCCACTACTAAACTAACCCCTTCGCACCTTCTTCGCTCGGCACAGGAAGTTTTGGCCCTGCAAAGCGCAACAACCGCGCAACAGCTCGTGACCGCGAAGTCGTCCGAGTTCCTGAACCAGATGCAGGCTCACTGGACTGCAATCGGCGTGACGCTCGAGGACCGCAAAAAGGTCAGGAGCGAAATCGAGAGCTGCGTGGACGACAAGTGCAAGGAGGTGCTCGGCGACGTCGAGCGGATGGAGGCGGAGACGAGGGAGGAGATTGCGAGGTTGGAGAGCGAGAGCGCGATGATGGAGGGGGCGTTGAATCTGAATCCGAATCCGAATCTGAAGAAATCCAAATTAGCAAAAATAGCAAAAACAATGCTGGAAAAGTTGACTCTTGAACAGGCGAGGAGCAGTAGCGTTTTGCCGAGATACAACAAGGCGAAGGAGAAGAAGAGGAAGATAGTCGAAGACGTCAAGACGCTGATGGAAAGGTGAGCGAGCGGAACGGGGGGGGTTGTGACAGAAAGTGTGACAGAAGAGTGAAGCGACGACTAACCCACTCCTAATTCGCTCGGCGCAGCTTGGAGAAGGGGGTTCATGGGCTGAGCGATTTGTTGGGCAAGTTCATTGAAAGCGGGTGTAAGGGTTTTGGCAGCTTGAGCGACAAGGAGTTTGGGGTGGTGAGCGACGAGGTCAGGAAGTTGAGGGCCGTGAGGGGGGAGATGCTGGTGAAAAACGAGGCGGCTTACAGGCAGGCCAATTTGCTGGCGAGTGAGACGCATCTGGGAAGTAACGAAATTTACAATTTGTGCTTGAGGCACAACAAGAAGACTGGGGCAGGAGGCGGGTGGTTCGATGATAGCTTGTGCAGGGGAGTTTGCGACTTCGTGTGTAGGAGCGACATGGCAGTGCCGACGGGGGAGGTGTGGCACAAGCATGTGGAGTTCGTGAGCGAGAGGTGAGCGAACCAAAACACAAACATTACAGAAAAAAACAACCACTAACGAGTCAATCACAGCATCGAAATGATCGCGAGCGGGAGGAGAATATTCAGCGAAACACTTACGGGGGTCATTGAGAACGCCCACAAGCTGCTCATGAGCGTTGTCGCGGGGGAGATGGAGGACGGCGGGAAGGACATGTACAGTTGCTTTCACGAGGCTCTATTCAGACTGCCGAAACTTAGCAGGGAGAGGATCAAGGCTTGCGTTCAAGAGCTGGGAATTTTGGTTCAGGCGGCTGACACAATGACCCAGAGCGAGGCCGAGGCAGTCACGGTAGTGTGGGACGCTCTGGATTTGAAGAGCAAGGAGCGAGGAGTGTTTTGGGGGGTGTGCGAAGAATTAGTGACTCAGAACGGGAAAGGAGGTGAGCGAGGGCTAAAGACATTTTGGATGGGATGGGATGGAGCTGCTGCTGAACTAACATTAAACATTATTCCACTCAATTCTTGACGCTCGGCGCAGGTTCGGTGTTTGACGGGATGGCGACAGATTCGCTTTCAGGAATTCAGCTCGAAGAGTGGATGGAGCTGCTGCTGAACGAAGCGCGGGGCGTGGGAAAAATTTTGGAAGTGAAATTGTGCAAGCTGGAGCTGATTCACAAGGAGGTGGAAAGGAAGCGGTCGAAGCAGGACAGCAAGAGCAAGATCATGGGCTTAGACTCGGAGATTAGGATTCTGGACGCCAGACTCGCGGAGTTCGAACTCAAGGCGAATAACAAAGCACGCCTGGTCAGTAAAAAGGCGAACAATGCTGGCCTGCTGCTGAAGGAGGAGAAATTCCGGAGACAGATGCAGTCCAAGTTCTCGGTCAAGCTGGAGAGGCTCAACGCGTGGTTGAAAGAGTGGGAGGAGAGGGAGGGGGGGGAGTTCGAGATGAGTGTTTTGAGCGAGGAGGTTAGGGAACTAATGTGTGGGGTGGGCCAGGGGGAGAGGACGGCCTTTATGCATTTGAGGACGACAAGTGGCAGCGTTAGGGGGAGGGTGAGTGGGGGGGAGAAGGAGGCGGTGAAGGAGAAGGGAGCAATGAAGGAGAAGGAGAAGGAGGCGGTGAAGGAAAAGGAGATGGAGAAGGAAAAAGAGAAGGAGGCGGCGAAGGGGAAGGTGAAGGTGAAGGTGAAGGAGGTGAAGACGGAAAAGGCGGAGTCAAAGAGGAAGGAATTTCTAGAAGTGAAAATGAAGCCACCGGCGAGCTACAACAACGAGAACAATTGCAACAGCAACACTAACAAGGAAGAGGTGGTGGGGGAGGGGGAGGGGAAGGGTGGGAAGTTTGAGTCGCCGCCGAGGCGAAAAAGCACTAGGAACAGGAAGAGCACGCTGTTGCCGTTCGGCACCTTGCTGACGCCTGGAAAGCCCCCAAGGAAAGAGCCCTAAAAAGGTGAATTAGGGGGGGGAGGGGGGGGGAAGTTAAACGAGGATTG
>Ga0114994_10004091_pt1 | contig 10603 bp, 8 predicted proteins | sample ArcticOcean_MG_C_9_FD_87043 | JGI IMG/M metagenome (GOLD analysis project Ga0114994, IMG submission 87043) | Marine microbial communities from western Arctic Ocean - ArcticOcean_MG_CB2_152 | ecosystem: Environmental > Aquatic > Marine > Oceanic | place: Arctic Ocean: Canada Basin | collected... | reverse complement strand
TTGCCCGTGATCGGCGCCGCGGCACGCGGCGCGTAGGGTGTCGGCTTGCTGCCGGTGGCGGCCCGCGGTGCGTCTGGTGTCGGTGTGCTGCCGGTGGCGCGGGCCTGGGCCGCACGCGCGCGGTCGGCCGCGGACGGGCCTTTCACTGAACCTTTCTTCCCAGCAGCGGCTGCCCGTGCCGCGTCCAGGGCTGCGCCGGCGTCCGCAATCGATGCGGCGCATGCCAAGAGCACGGCGACCAGCGGCCGCCGTCGCGCGGGCGGCATGGTGTACTCTCCGAAGTGAATCAACACGGCGGTCGATGGCTTCGACGCAGTTTGGCCACTACTGGGCAGCTTTTTGTTTTTTCGTAATAGTCCCAAAAACGGGTTTTTATGGGGGGGCAGAAGCTAGGGTAAGAGCTTGGAGGGGGGGGTTTGAGAAGCTAGGGTAAGAAAATGACGGTCACGACGAGCAATTATTCAACTAGCTAGAACACCGAGTTACAACGACGGGTGGTTTTTTCTGGTATCGCGAGAACGGGAGATCGCACAGCCCCTAGGGACCCATCGAGCAGAAAGTCAACAACAACAGCTCATTAGCACAGGCTACGTATCGTCCTTGTCCCCCGCGGACGGCACCTCGTCGTCCGCCGCGGGCGCCGGGTAGCGCACGCGCGCCCAGTTGTAGAGGCCCACGCCCGCCACGACGACGCCGACGCCGCCCGCGCTCTCCTTGGTCATCTCGTTCCCGAAGTACAGGATGGTGAGGAAGATGAGCACGGACCGCTTCAGAGTGTTCGCCACCGACATGGACACGGGCGACAGGCGGTCGACGACGCAGTACCTGCGCGTATTATACGTGACCGGCGAAGAGAGACAGCTCATGGCGGCACGATGTACGAAAAGTGTCCTCAGGTCAAAGTGAAGGTATGAATATGACGAATGATATCAGTGCCTCGGATAAGGCTCAGTCCAAGCGCGGATCGTCGGTTTCGTCACCGGACAGATTGAAGGAAGCAAACGCCGGAGGACGCACGCGGACACGCTCTGCGCGTGGTAGCAGCACACGTCCACCAGGATGTACTTCGCGGCTTTTCTCATCTCAGAGTCCAGCCCGCCCGGGACCCAGGAGGACGACGTCGAAACGAGGGGCCCGGCGTGGGCCGTGCGCGCCGCGAGGATGGGCAATTGAAACGCGATCGCCAGCAGCGACGTGTAGAACTGGAGCCTGACCGGTCCCAACGTCGAAACGACCTTCTTGCTAAGCACGTTCTGCAGGCAATCCACGCAGTTGTTCGCCACGGCGGCCCAGAAGCCAATGGCGTTGAAGCTGACCTCGGTGTGCGCGCACACGACCAAACCGACCATGACCGGGACCAGGGAAAAAACGACGGGCCCGCTCGTTCTTTGTTTAAGAACAACTCTAGCCGTCCATACGGTAAAAATGGGCGCCGTGGCCTTGATGGTTTCCGTGAAGCTGGCCGCGACGTGCGCCAGCGAGATGAGACCCAGAACGACCGTGAGGCCCCGTAGCGCGCCCAACGCGATCAGCGTCGCCCAGACGTCAGAACGCTGCAGGCTGTTCACGCTCTCCGAGCGCGCCTCGCTCTCCTGCAGGGCCTCCAGGTCGGCCGTGGACTTCGTTGGACTTCGTGGTTCCCCGGCCTCGCGCCGCGAACTCCACCAGACTTTAAGAGCTCCAAGTAAAGCGGTCGAGAGCATCTGGCACGCTCCTAACGCTTGCGAGCTCACGCCGCGCTCCGTCAGGATGATCTTGTTGAGGAGGAGCGTGCCGAGCGAGGTCACGTACCACGCGCACAGCCACAGCACGGTCTCGTAACGCTTCAGACGCTCCGCGATGGTCACGTCAACAGAACGCGCGCGGCGGCTGCGCGGCGGGAACCGGCTCGGCGTCGACTGCGTCGGGCGCAGCATGGTCGCCTAGCGCTGCAGCCACTGCTTAGCCGTCCTGGCGACCCCTAGCGCTGCAAGCCTTTGGCTCGCGTCGGCGCGCTCGGCGCGGCAAAAGCGATGGACCGCTGCAGCGCTGGGTCCTGGGCGACGGACTGGCGCCGTGCCGCACTCCAAACTGCGCCGACGGCGCAAAGGTCGATGCGCGGGCCATAGTGAGAAACCCGCGAGATATACCCGCACGCCAGCAAAAAAAACCGCGGAGTCACGCGCGTGGGCTGGAATCAGTAGTGGCTGCCCGCCGCGCGAAACTCGGACCTCCAAAGGCGCCCTCCCATCGAGCAGCCTGAATTTTAAGGGCTGCCGCGCCGCCCGTGCACTAAAACCTGAATCTCAAGGGCTGCCCAGCGGACCATGCAGGCCCCCGCCGGCCCGCCGCCGCCCGACGTCGGCGAGGAGAAGCTGCCCGACGCGCCGCCGCCCCCGGCGCGCCTGAAGAAGAAGAAGAGCAAGAGCAAGGAGGCGCTCGGCGGCGACGCGGCGGCGAAGAAGAAGAAGAAGAAGAAGAAGAAGAAGAAAAAGTCCTCGACGCGCTTCGCCGGCGCCGCCGCGACGAACCCGCTCACGGCGCGAGCCCGCGCGCGGCTCCTCTGCCGCGCGATGGAGTTAAGGATCAGCATCGCGCGGTACTACTGCCAGGAGGCGGCGTACCTGGACAAGGTGCGCGGCCGGGCCACGACGAACGTCGGGGCGTTCCACGAACGAGGGGACTGGCGCCACGGCAAGAAGGTGCTGAGCGCGCTGGGGGCCATGGCCGTGCCCCGGCGCATGCCCGAAGAATTAGCCCACGACCTCACGCTCCTGTGGAAGCTCGAGGCGCTCCTCGCGGACCCCCTGGACACGCCGGCCGTCCTCGTGGGCGAGGACGTGCCCGACGACGACCTCCCGGAGCTGGCCGTGTGCCTCCGCGAGGAAATCCAGAATCTCCGCGGGTCCGTGGACGAGGCGCGGCGCCAGGTTGCGACGCTGGAGCAGCAGGCCGCGGGGGGGGCGCCCCCGCCGCCGCCCCAGCGGGGGGTCGCGCCGCCGCCGCGGTGACGCGCCCTTGTTTTTGTGGGGTTAACTTATCTCCCTCGGTACTCATTGCCTTCGTTTCCCCCGAGCTCTGACTTCGGGGCGCATCGGGTTCGGGTCAATTATGGCGCGCGCCCAGGCATTTACGTGCGGGTTTTGAAAATGCTCGGCTTCGCACTGGGAGTCGTTACGCCCGTAAACCGGGACGGACACAGGCCAAAGCGGGAAAATTTACGCCAAAAGACTCCCTGAGTATACTCGCCGCCGCCAGCCCAACTGCGGCTGCTCTCATACGCAGCGCTCCGAGCAACTGCTGATTTACCTGGCTCTGCTCAATTCGGCCGCCATGCGCACCCGAGCACAGGGGAGGAACTGCGCATCGCCGGTGCGCGCCGTGACACAAGAACATCAACGCCCGTCGACGCCGCCGGGCCACGTCGAGCGCGCGCAGCGCGTCGACGACGCCCCGGCCCTCTTCGCGTTACCGGAGGACATCGAGCACCGCCTCGGCGAACTTTTGGGGGACTGGCCCTACTCTCCCGTGTTAGCGACCATCACGCAAACGTGCAAGACAGCACAACAGACGCGGACGGCGCGCGGCGCAAGGTGCGCGAGAGACGCGGCGCAGGCCGCGATCAAGCTCTTCGAGCGCAAAGCTATCCTAGTCGTCGCCCACACGCGCTGGCGCTGGCCGCCGAACGCGGGGCCCTTCGTGGACTTGAAACAGAACTTCCTCATGTACGTGACGCGGAGTACACCCCTGTCCTACGTGCACGGCGCTCTGGACCACCGGCTGCGCGTGAGCGCGACGGCCACGACCCAGACAAAGCGGAGGCGGCCCTGCGGCCAGACCGTGGCCGTGGGCTACACGACGTTCCGGCGGGGGGTACTTGTCTTAGAGGATAGGGAGACGGGCGCTGCCCTCCCGAAGGTGGGGGACGCGCGGGCGCTCGTGGCGGATGCTCAACCGCTGCCGCGGCGCGCCGGCCAGCCGGAGACGCTGGCGGTCCACCTGAACCTGCACGTCGAGCGCACTTTGCTCGAGGAGTCCAGTGACGACGACGAGGACGCCCAGGTGCTGCTCGACGCCCCCGCGTGAGCCGCCCCCCAATACTAAGGGCTCACAGGTTACATCTTAGCCGGGGTTGTAGGCCTCGAAGCCCAACTCTAAAGGTTTGGCGGCCTCCTCGCCCTCCAGGATCACCTGGGACGCCCGGGGCTGCATCGTCGGGTGGGCAGTGGTCAGTTCCAGGCCCGTCATGGACCGCCACCGCGTCTGCAGCGTCCGCCGGTACTCCGTGCCCTTGGCGTCCGACAACAACGCCCCCGAGTCCTCCAATACGTTGGTCCGCGCCGCCTGGGCCGCCGTGGTGCGGTCGAAGCGCCACCGCCGCTTCCCCTCCCGCCGCCAAATGCCGGACTCCTCCTCCTTCTTCTCGTTCTCTTTAAACCGGTCCGTCCGCCCCTTCTCGATGATCTGATCCACCTCTAACTCACTCAACCGAGTGGACTCCCGCAACGCCTTGGCGCGTAAGCGTTGTTGTTGTTTGCGGAAGGCCTTCCTCTCTTCAATGTTCTTGAGCATCGTCTCCTTCTTCCGCGCCAACTCCACCGCGATCTTTAGAGCCGCGTCCTTCTTCTTCCGCTCCTCTTCGTCTTCTTCCAGGGAGGTCGTCTCCTTCTTCTTCTTGGCGATGAGTAACGCTCTGACATCTTCGGAGACCGCGACGTCGACGGCGTCCGGGGCCTCGATACTCAGAAATTGCAATTCCCGCCGCACGCGCGCCATGTTCTGCATGAGCATACTCACCAGAGGCATGTTGCCCCAGGACGACGCTAATTCTAGAGCGGTGTGGCCGCCTTTGTCCACGTTATTGACGTCGGCCCCGTGGTCGATCAACCACCGGCAGAACTGGATATGCGTCCGTCTACGGGGTTCCGGACAGTTGAACATGCAGGCCGTGCCCAGCGCGGACATGCCCAGCTCGTTCAAAGCCTTGGGCTCGGCGCCGCCCCGGAAGAGCATCTTGGCCAGCTTCAAGTTGCAGTACCGCGCCGCGTAGTGGAGGGGCGTGTTCCCGTGGTCGTACGCATTGCCCACGCGCGGGTCGCCCTTCTCGTTGAGTAAGCCGTGGATGTCCATGATGCTCGGCTTCGGGTCGTTGCACTCCTCGTAGAGGCAGCCGCCGTACTCCTCCTTGTAGGGCGGGCCGTAGTGGACCATGAGCTTCTCCACCTCCGAAGCTACTTTTTTCACGGCCCAGACGAACTTCTCCTTGTTCGTCTGGGCGTGCCAGGCTTCTCTCGCTTCTTCTTTCAATCGTTCCGCCTTTTCCTCTTCCGTCTCCCCGAAGTCCTCGGGGTGCCAGACCTCCACCTTGGCGCCGATCTTGTAGCCCAAAAAGTCTTTGGAGGTCGGATCCAACGTATGCGTGCTGTTCTGCGACGCACTCGCGTAGGACCGGTCCTCGTCCGCGGCTTCGAGTCTCTCAAGTTGTTTCAGGGCCTCGCGCATCTTGCGCGCCTGCATCTCCTGCTTGGTCTCGGCCCGGCGTAACCGCTTGGCCGGGAGGTCCGTGTGTTCTTCTTTGGCGCTGAGGTCACTGTAGGACACCGAATACAGCCACCCGGAGCTCCTCTTTTCCACCTCCGCCACGATGCCCGGTAGCCATCGTTCCGGCTTGGGCTGGGGCCGCTCTCTGACAGACGTTTGTTCCCCGGGCACGCCCTTGAGGTCCGGGAGAGGATCGCCGCGCTTCCTCGCTTTCTGCGCTTCCGCAAAAATCTCCGCCGGCGTCTTCTTCGTGTTGCCGTCCTTGTCCAGGCCCCGTACTTCATTCATCTTGGCGCGCACGCCCTCGGGGATCGTGGGGAGGAAGCCCATGGCTGTCGAGCTGCCCCCCCTCTGCTTGGGCTAGCTGGGGGCTGCCCCCTCTGGCTGGGCTCGTTCCAGACTGCGGTCTCGCCGCGATTGGTTATGGCCACCGTGGCGCCGGTACGTGCCGCCCACCGGTCGGGCCGGTCGTTGCGTCCGCTCCGCCTGGGCAACGAGATGGCAGCGCCATTCCTAGCGTCATCCTAGTAGGCGCCGATCCCGCTATCGGTCGGTCCGACCGCGAAGGAGTGCAGCGGACAGCCTCCGACGACGCATCCTTGCGCCGGTGCTGCCCGTTTACGCCACGGGTTTCTGGAGGCAAGTAAGCAAAGCCAGCGAGTTGCCACAGCTGCATAGAGTGCCACCCAGCTGCCTTGCGTTTCTGCTGTGCATCGATTCCAACGGTTCATCCAGACTTCGGAGCCATGCGACGAAACGCGCGTCTCATTGGCGTCATCGCCGCGTTGCTGAGCCAGCTGTCAGCAGCCTTAATCACACCCCTGCGGTCCGCGGCGCATGCGCCGCGGAGGCACGATGCGCGCGCGCCGCCGCGGATACATGAGCCGACGAGGAGGATAGCATTGCGCGGGGCGCCGATTAATGAAGACCCCCGGGACGATTCGAACCTCGTAGCTATATTATCGGTGGTCGCGGCGGGCGTTTTTGGGGCGGGCATCTACGCCACCACAGGAGAAGAAAAAGCGCTGGAGTTCTGCGCGGGCTACGTCGTGGAGCAGTCGCTGAGCGTGGACAACTTGCTCGTTTTCCTCGTGCTCTTCGAGTACTTTCGGGTGCCGCCGGGCCCCATGCAGGACAAGGCCCTGGCCTATGGATTGTACGGCGCGGTCGTGTGTAGGGCCGTCTTTGTGGGATTAGGTGCTGTCGCGTTGGCGGACTTCCGGGGCGTGTTGTTGGTCTTCGCGGGTATATTGGTTGCGTCGTCGGCCAAGATTCTCTTGTTCAGCGAGGAGGAGGACGACGAGGACGTGTCGCAAAATGCCATTGTCAAGTGGGTCAACTCGCAGTCCTTGGTGCCGGCGACGGACGCTTTTGACAGTGAGGACCCCTCGAAGTTTTTCACCTTGGATAGCGAGGGAGTTAGAAGAGCGACGCCGTTATTGGCGGCCGTGGCGTGCCTGGAGCTCTCGGACATCGTCTTCGCCGTCGACTCCGTGCCGGCCGTGTTCGGCGTCTCCGAGGACCCCTTCATCGTGTACACGTCGAACATGTTCGCGATCCTCGGCCTGCGGGCGTGGTACGGCGTGCTGTCGCGGGCGGCGCAGGAGCTCGTCTACCTGGAAAAGGCCGTGGCGCTGGTCCTAGGTTTCGTCGGCGCGAAGCTCGGGGCGGAGTACTTCGGCCAGGAGGTGTCCACGGAGACGTCGCTCGCCGTCATCTTCGTGATTCTGGGGGCGGGCGTGGCCGCGTCATTGCTAGCGCCGCCGCCCGACGACGACGAGTCGTCATCTTTGTGAGTCGTATAAAAATCTAGGTGTATTAGCTAGTAGTCGTCTACTGGCTCGCCTCGTTCCATCGCGGCAGCCCGCCTCGCTTGCGCGGCGGAATCCATGTATGTTGTTACGGTGCTAGGACTAGTGGGCAAAATCCATGCTCTCCGGGGCGGGTTTTCTGCACGGGTTTTCTTCCTGTACCTTACTAAAAAGTAGTAGATACAAGGATGCTCCGCATCTCTTCGGTCCTGGTGGCTGCGACTGCCCTTCAGGCGCCGCGAGCGCCGAAGCATGCGGCTCTCCGGGCTGCCACGCTAGACGACGTGCCGACCACCTCTAAGGACCTCCTGCCCCGCGAGCGCTATGTCGCCAGCAACCGCTTCAAAACAAGAGGCGGCAAGGCCGCAGCGAAGTTCGAGAAGCGCTGGGCCAATCGCAAGAGTAGCTTAGCCGAGCTCGAGGGCTTCCGGTACTTCTCGCTGTTCCGGGAGGTGCCCGTGGAGGAGGTCGTCGGCCCGCGCGGCGCCGCGGCCATGGGCGGCGACCCGCCCCAGTACAACTACATGAGCTTCACGATCTGGAACGAGAAGAAGGACTTCAACAGTTGGCGCAAGGGGAGCGCCTTCCGGGAGGCCCACGGCGGCACCGGCATCGGCGCGTTCCTGAAGACCATGGTCGGGTCGCTCAAGGTGCTCAAGGGCCCGCCCTCGCCCATATTCTTCGACGGGCTGCTGCACCTGGCGGCGCCGCCGAAGCAAACAGGCGCAGTCGAAGGGGGCTGGCGCGTCGTCGAGGCCGACGGCAAGAATCTAATAGATGCGGAAAACTTCGTGGCGGCGAACCGCTTCACCGTGCGGTCCGGCGCCGAGGCCCAGTTCGAGGCGCGCTGGGCGCAGCGCGACTCCGACCTGGCGGCGTTACCGGGGTTCAAGAGCTTCACGATGCTGCGGCGCGACGCGAAGAATAAGGCCCACAACGAGAAGGCGGGCGCCCCGGACAAGTTCGGCGACGATTTTAACTACATGTCCTTCACGGTGTGGGAGGACAAGGAGGCGTTCATGGGCTGGAGGAACTCCAAGTCGTTCAAGGACGCGCACTCGTCGGGGCCGGAGAAGGACAAGGACGAGGGCAGTTCGCCACCCTGGACCAAACCCTCCTCCGTCGTCTTCTGGGAGGGCGTGCTCGAGATGACGGGCGCCGACGGCGCCTAGAGACTTAGTTACTTTTATGACACCACATGCACATGCTACGCCTCCTCGCTACTACCGGAAGTATCCACGAGCACGCCGCACGTCGCCGTGAACCCGTGCAGGTAGGTGGGAATGCGGTCCTCGGCCGACGGGATGCGTGCCCACACCGGTCCCAGCTCACCGTTCGCGAAAAAACCGACGCACGGCGCGTCGGACGTCGCGGCCGCGATGGCCGCCGAATCGACGCCGTTCTCCTTGAACAGGCCCTCGCCGCGGCCCCCGCAGGCGACCAGAACGGAGAGCAGAGGCCGGCCGCCGCCCTTAAACATCTTTTCGAGCGAATACCGCTTAAGTGTGTCGTGCAAGTCTGTTCTAGCAGCGACGTCGTCGCACACCATGAAGCGACATTCCGTGTCCTCGCTGATGGTGTCGTCGCCTACTAACAAACTGCCGTCGGCGCCGGCGCCGCGGACCTGCCATACCAAAAAAGCACCATCTGAGCCCTTGGGCCGCAGGCCAATTAAGAGGGCACTCTTCAATAACTCGGCCACCCGCGGGTCATTTTCCATCGTCTTCGCCAGCGTGGATCGGAGCGCCTCGATGGCGGGCCGGTCGTCGAGCTCGAGGATGATGTGATTCGTCGACGTTTTCGTGACCGCGTGGATCGGCCCCGTGGAGATAGCGCCTTGTGCCGTGAGTGCATGCATTTCGAGATGCTCGCCACGGAATGATAGGCCCGCGACTGTACCCGGCGGGGTAGCAAGCGTCGTGCCCTTTGTTCTAATAGCAATCGAGGGCCGTTCCTGCGACGCCGGGCAGCTCAAGCCGCCGACGACTGGCGCTGCGGGGAGCCAGCCGTCCACCAACGCAGCCGCGTCTGTTATAGGCGAGAAAGGATCGCCTAATAACAAACAAGCCTTGCTCGCCCTCAACAGTCGCTCGGTTTCTTTGTACTCCCTTGGATCTTTCAGATCACCGGACAAAGTGAAGGGCGCGACCTCGCTGCCGCTTGGGAGGTTCCCGGCAGCTATAGCGACGCAGGGCTGCAGCTCCCTCTCCTTGCCGCCGCCCACCACGCCTGCACCGACAACGCCAACTAAAGTTTGGGCTCGCGTCCTTTCGAAGATCTCGTCCACGATCGCCTCGAAGTGCCGTTCCAGCGGTAGGCCCACGGTGACGATGGCTAAGTCCGGCGCGGGCGCGGTGCCGCGCTCAAGAGCCAGCAGTGTGAGTGCTTCGTCGACGCCTTGCTTCCAGTCATTGCTGCTGCTAGAAATTGTGGTTTTGAACGAGGGTGCCAAGCCGTGCGCCACTGCGATTACGGCTAGAAAACGCAGCATTGTGTGGCTCTGTGCTCCAGAGTCAAAACCAGCTGTCAAAAGTCCAGTTTTTTGCAGTACGCCTCTGAGTCTACACTCTCTGAGCACAAACAACGCGTGCTAGCGGACGTTGTCGCGTAGAAGTGCCTTGCAGGACTGCCAGCCAAGAGCATCTGCAAAACAGGTTTCACAGCCCGGACTTGTCGTGCACGCTGCGCGCTCACTGGCGCACCCGAGTTGTTGGCAGTCCTTCAGCAGCTTCAGGCTTAGCCCTGCCTGCGATAGACGACGCATGCGCCGGTGTCTTGCCATCGCCTTGGTCTTATTGGCTCCCCGCTCCACTGCGTTTTCCACGGCTGTACGACGCCCTGCCGCGGTCCACGCGCTGCCACAGATTTTAGACGGTCCCTCCGTGCTGCCACGAACAATAACCATGCCCAAAACCACCGCGGACACGGTCGTGAAACCCAAGGACATCGAGGACACCGTCGTCAAGCCTGACGGCCCCGCCGCGCGCCGCGACCTGCTGAAGTGGTGGGACGCTGGCCACCGGGCCATGCCCTGGCGAAAGGAGACGCCCTCCGAGGACACGAAGGCCTGGGCGTATGGGGTGTGGGTCTCCGAGGTCATGCTCCAGCAGACGCAGGTGTCGCGCGTCGAACCGTACTGGAAGAAGTGGATGGCCCGCTGGCCCTCCGTGGAGGCCCTGGCCGCGGCCGACGAGGCCGACGTCAAGGCGCTCTGGACCGGTCTGGGCTACTATAGGCGGTGCGCGTTCTTGCTCGAGGGCGCGAAGCAGCTC
>Ga0114994_10004087_pt1 | contig 10607 bp, 6 predicted proteins | sample ArcticOcean_MG_C_9_FD_87043 | JGI IMG/M metagenome (GOLD analysis project Ga0114994, IMG submission 87043) | Marine microbial communities from western Arctic Ocean - ArcticOcean_MG_CB2_152 | ecosystem: Environmental > Aquatic > Marine > Oceanic | place: Arctic Ocean: Canada Basin | collected... | reverse complement strand
CATCTTCAAGAATAGAGTCTCTACGATGACCTCCACTTTTTAACTCCCCTGGTCCGAGAATTAAGTATTGACCTAACTCAAACCCACGTCCAACCTCAGCTAAAGTAACTCCTTTAACTAAGCTTGAACGCATACGAGTTAAATCACCTTCGGCATGCTTTGGAAATTTCTTATACAAAGAATCAGCGATAACAAAGCCTAAAATTGAATCCCCTAATAATTCAAAACGCTCATAATTTGGTTTAGTGCTATCTGTTTGCTTTAAAGAGGGGTGGCTTAGAGCTTCTTTTAACAAAGATATATCATTGAATTTATAATTTAGAGCTTCTTCTAATTTAGCAAAATTATTTGTCATGATCAGTGCTTGAGTTATAGAGATTAGTAAATAATCTATTAAATCTTTGAATAATAAACTTTTATATCTATTATAACATAGTTCATGTAAAATACTATGTTTTCCATTCGATACATTTATATCAAATTTGGGATGATAAATAATTTCACCGAGTTGTTCGATTCTCAATTTGTCATTTCGTGCAGTAGAAACCCAAACATATCTAAATGCTTCTTCACTGCAGAAAGGAATAATTTTTTTGCACGTATCATTAATATTACCACGACAAATCGGACAATTCTGAACAGATAAAGTAGATTGACTTTTACACCATCCTATTAAACATTTTTTGTGAAAATTATGCTTGCATTTAGTTTTAATATTTCCTGATATAATTCTGTCTAAACATACTGCGCAAGTATTATCCATTACACTTTCACAATTACCCGTCTTCTTATTTTTACGGGTTCCCTTTTTACAACGAGTTCTTTTTTGAGTGCTCATATATATATACCTTTTGAAATTTAAAATGGCACGGTTAGCACAAAAAAATACATTCAAAGTTTACGTTTTCGTACCTGGTTGTAATTAAGATGATAAGATAGAAACCTTTCATTTTTATCTAGGTTAAATACTTACATGCAGAACATATCTACATTGGGAACAGCACATTCATCGTCGCCACTTATACATTCTAATTCACAACCAGTATTGATTCCATAAATCGTATCGTCCATTGACCAACCATTTTGTTCTAATACACTTTCGTCGATATCGTTGCATTCAACTGTGTAAGATTTTTCGTCGTCTGTGTCTAAATAAAGAAGTCGGTGTATTTCTTTCAAATCGTCTGGTGTAAAACTCTCTTTATTACAAATTTCATGTGAATAATCACAACCATCATCTAAACTTTCTACAGAAACTCCTGCATAATCATTTAATATAATACTATTTTTTTTCAATATTTCTTCTTTTCCCTTGTCTGTTAATTCGATTTCAAATGTGCCCCAATAAAAGTAATTAGTTATTTCAAAACGAACCGGGTTGCCATTAGATAATGTATTATTCCATTGTTCTGTTTGATACGTGGACTTTTTATAGTCGGCGGTTAGATGATAAATTTTGATTTTGTCTTCACTCATATTTGTATAATATAAACGATTTATGTTTATATATTTTATACTATTTATTAAATCATGCCATTTTAAAAATCCGTATCATTATCATCAGAATAATAATTACCATCATCGTATTCTTCGGGTAATTGTTCAATAGCATTGGCTTCATTATCATAAAATTCTTCTTGTTGCTGTTCTTCGTCATTTTCTATATCAAATATATCTCTTCTCATTTCAGATACAACTTCATGTTGTCCAGTGGTTTCATCTTCTTGTAATTGAGTTAATAATTCATTTCGTTCTCTATCAAACGTTTGTTTATCGTAATGCACCAACCCTTTTTGATTACCTACATTCCATCTTCCTAATTTATACTGTTTAAACAACTCTTCTACTTTTCGTTCTTCTCTACTCATTTTGCCAAGATAATCTATAATAGACTTCTTTTCACGCTCTTTGGAACGATTTACTTTTTTAATTATTTCGGAGTAAGGCATATCAATAACGTTTTTATTTTCGATTTCGACTTTAATAAATTCTACTAATAGAGAACAAATACGTGATTTTAATTCGTCTGGAGTATCAACAATAACTTCACTTTCTTCCAATTCATTTATTATATTATCATGTGCCTCTTCAGTCGAATTATAAACACTTGATATATTGTCTGATGTATTATTTACATTATTATTATGTTCACGTCTAATAGATTTTATACTATGTATTTCACTTCTTAATAAATTTGGGTCTTCGCTACTTGAAATGAACTCAATTAACATACGATAAAAACAATATTTAATTAGTTCATAGTAAGTATTATTATTTAATAATGAATGAAATGAAACCATAACATCTTCATCTTTTTCATTTTTCATAGATTTTTGTATTTCAGAAGAAATAGGAATATTTTTAGAAAATAAACAAATATCTATTAATTTTGTATTCATTTCTTGAAGTAATTCGATAATTACAGTATCACCTTTGAATTTTTCTATATTATTATAATAATTTTGAATGTTTCGTAAAATATCATCATTATGATAATCTGAAAATCCCCAATGTTGGCAAATATTCTTAAAAAAATCAGAATTATTTGATATAATCATAGGATAAACTTTACAAATATTAATAATAGCAGTTTGCAAGAAATGTCCAACATAATGTAATTGTAATTCTACACTTTGTTTACCAATATTCCAATTATGAATATTCAATAAAAAATCTCCAACACTGTTATATTCTTTTGAAGATACTGTATTTGAATTATGGTCAATAAATTCCATAATAGTTTTAAAATAATTGCGATTTACTTTTATTAAATAATTTGTTAAATTATCTAATGATTCGCTTGGTGTATCATATACTTTTGCAGAGTCATATTCATCTAATATCTTTCGTAATAAATTTCGTAGAGGTTCTTCAAATAATTCGGAATTAGTTAATTCCAGATTTTCAATTAAGTCTTTAAAAACCATTATTTGGTTAATAGGTTCTCTATCATATTTATCAACCATATTATTTTGATGAACAATAGACATTAGTTGATGCATTTGATTAGTTGTAAAATGTTTCCCATTCTTTTTGAAAAATTCAATTTTTTCAACTAAATCCCATTTTGAATTATATCCTTCTGGAATATTACCACAAATAGCTTTAAAAATATTCGGGATAGGTAAATCTTTATCTAAATTACAGTAATAAATAAAAGTAGAATAAATAATTTCATCACTATAAACATTCGTAGGAGGGTCAGGATGATGAATTCTGGTTGATTCTGTATGGTTAAAATATCTGGCTTTTGATAAATTAGTTATACTCTGTAGTATTTTTTCATTTTTGACAATTCGTTGAAGATATACTTTTATATTTTGATTTTCACCATTGAAATAAATAATGGGATTTGTTAATTTATTACTCTCATTACAACAAGCATTTTCTACAAATGGGATTTGAGAAGCAGTTTTTAATAAAGTATCTTTGTCTTTTACAATATCATTAATAGTTTCAATTATAGCATAACTATGGTGAATATTCTTACTTTTAATTATATTTATATCTCTATCTTGGTTTGGGTCGCCTTTTTTCATTTTATCTCTCATATCTTTTTTAAAATCGTTTCCTATATTTTTCAAACTGGCTAAGACTTTAATTGGTATTACTGGTGGTAAGAAATGAACCCACTTTTCTATTTTATGTTCTTCGGGGGCAACCAATTCAGGATTTAATAAAATGAAGTCTTTCTTTATAACATATAATTCTTGCAATTCATTGATTTTCATGATTTTATCTAATACGGTTTCTATGCGTGATTTTAACTTATCGAGTTTCATTGGTTTCATAGTATCCCATGGAGGTATAGAACTTTTCATTTTTATCAATACACATGCGATATAATTAATTCCGGTAGTGTCTTCTATTCCTGTCATGGGATATCCACTAAATGAGCGAACACAATTAGGGAAAGTTTTATTGGTTTTAAAAGAAGGAGTTGTTGTTTGTATAGCAATTAATATGATAGAACTTACAATCGTGATAATCATTTCATTTTTATATGTTTCATAAGATGACATTTGTTTTCCTGTCCTTTTTATTTTATCATGTGCTAACTTATCATAACGGATTTTATTGAATACTTCTTTATCTATAATTATTTTAGAATATCTTAATACCATTTCTTCTATTTTATCACAAGGAATATCAATATTATTGCATACTGATTTGCATACATTATATATCATTTCGGTTTCTTCATCTTCAAACAACCGTTCTTTATGTTTTAAATTATCAGCAATTACTACACCCAAATCTTTTTCTAATATATCACGTGTGTTAACTCGACGACCATCTGCATCATATCCTTCTTCTGTGCTATAATCCATTTTTCTTAAAACATAACTGGTATATTTATCAATTATAGAATCTCCATCATCACTTTCTGTACCACATTCTGCACATATTTTATCTAATGTTTCTGCATAATTATTACCAATTATATAACTTTGAGCTAATCTATGTATAGATACTGGAAATAATTCTGTATTTGTAGCTTTACAATAATACCAAGCTGGTTTCTCATTCAAATTATCAACCAATGCGTCTCTGCAATATTTATCTACGTATTTACATATATCATCTTGTTTTTTTGCAAAATCATTTTGTCCCATTATTAATTGTCGCAATTTAACATTAGGTGATTCGAGTGATTCGTTCTTTCTAACTAATTTTCCCAATTCATAGCCAAGATTGTTAGCTTTATATAATTGTATTTCACGTAATATATCATTCTTTTTTATAATCTTCAATTGTTGATTTATTTCAGCATTTAATTTTTCTTCTAATTCTTCTATTGTTAACTCATAACGCTTTTCAAATTCATTTACTAATGCAGATTTATTAATATCTTTCATTCTTATTCTAATTTGTTCTGGAGTTTCACATATTTTGTTAGAAGTATTTTTTAAGCATTTATCAGTTAAATTACAAAATAAAGTATTATTATCAACGAAAGTTTCTATACTAATCTCATCATCTTTAATCCAATTATCCTTTTTGCGTCTGTAATAAAATGTTTTTTTATACATATCTGTTTCACTTTCTAATAATTTTTTATCCTCGTCTGATAATTTATCAAAATCAACTTCTTTTTTCAAGTTTGGATATATAACTACCATAGCATAATGGTCATCCAATATTTTTTTCTTTTTTAAGACTAATGTTTCAGCTAATTCACGGGCAACTTCACTTGATGCATTGTGTCTTTGAATTAAATTTTCAGTTAAAAAATCAATAAATAAATCATTTGCCATTTCTTTTTGTTCTTTTGCATATTTTTCCAGAATTGAATAAGGTGTATCATCAAATTCTTCATCAAAATATATATCTTCAATATTATTATCCTTTTGTAAATCTGCGATAGAAGTATATTTTTTAGATAAATAACGTTGATTACAATCAGTTGATTTTATTTTGTCATAATCATCTAATTCATCAATTGATGGTTCTTGAAATTTAGCTAACACACTATCTCGTGAATTTAATCGAATTAAAATACTGGAAATTAATTTGGTGTATAATTCCGCATTGTCAACTGCTATCATTTGTAATAATATTTCGGTTGGTGTTAGTTTTGTATTTAATTTATCTACTTCCAAAAATTTATAGGATTTAAAAAATGTATCGGAAAAATCATTGTTTTCTGATAAAACTCGTAATATAGTATTTACTTTTATATCCACATTATATTCTGTTTTAGATAATCGTTTCATGTCATTTGAATCGGTATCAAATTTTTGTTTTAATTCTTTGATTTGTTCTTTAATAAAAAAACGAATTTCCATATATTGTTTGTAAGTTAAATCATTTGGATAAATCATAAAAGGTTCTAATTTTTGAACAATGCCTACTAACGATAAACGGTTTTTGATATGTTTTCTATATAACCGAATTATTGAACGTGTTTTGGGAATAATTACTTCTAAAAATTTTCGAAATTTTTCATCATTATCCATATACTCAATTGATTCATATGCATCACTATTTATAATAAATTCAGTTATACCACTAAAAATAGATTCTTTGGTATTTTCTTCTATTTTTTCATAATCTAATTCCTTTGAAAAATCGTCTATTACTTGTGTTGATATTTCAGTGTTGGTTCTCAACAACCGGAACAATAATAAGTAATTATCATGAAGATTTGAACGTGTTAACATCGACGTGGTAGGTAGGTTAATTTCTGAAAATTTAATAACTGGAGTTGGTAAAAATAAGAATGATTTTACGCACATTTCATCATTTTTTGTTATTGGTTCACTAACGAAAACTTTTTTCCCCGATTTTTGAATTTGTGCATTTAAACCGTGAGAACCCAAATTATATCTTTGCATTAAGAATCTGCGTTTTTTAAATCCCGATTCATTATATACGCTACTATAATAGTCATTCAAATTATCAACTACAGCATCTATATTATTTAATACTTCTTTTGTAGTAATACAACTTTTATCATCGATTGGATTTTCAAAAGGTCTATGTATTTCTTGAGATAAATTTTGAATATAATTATATGTAATTGCTTCGTCGTTTGCACCTCTTCTTTTGAATCGTTTATTCATATCAATAATTGTTCCATGTCCTTCTGCCATAGATTCAAATGCAATATCAGGAGTATTTGCTTCAGTATTAGTTATATTTAATTTCTTTCTATTAGATACTACTGGTATTATCCAGCGTAAATTATTATTTAATTTAAATAATTTGTCTACTAATGGTTTATGTGTAGAAGTGTTCGTTTTTTTATCATACACATTATTATTTTCATCAAATTTAGAATATTCCTTACGCAATTCAGTATACCTTTTTATTAAATTATGAATATTATCCAATACCGTTTTCGTTCGTTCGCTATTAGGAACTGTTGATAATAATTCATCCATCATATCATTAATTTGCACATCAATATCAAATCTTTGTTCATTTTCGGGTAATTCTACTAATTGTGATATTTCTTCTAATTTTTTACCAAAAGTAATTGTATTTGCATCTGTATATAATTCTTCAATTGCATCCTTTATGCTTTGTTCTTCTTGTTTATTTTCTGGGACACTTATTATGGATTCACCAGTTTCTGTAAACGTAATTTCTGCTGATTCTTCTGGTTCTACATAATCTTCTCCTGATAGTATTGCATCTTTCATCATAGACAATGACCCCGTGTTTTTGATTGATGCAGGTTTTTCTCTAATAATTATTTTTTGAATAGGTATATTTAAAGGAATACCTTGATATTTGAAATCAATATAAATCGTTTTCATATCAGGATAAGTAATAATTTCAATCATATCTTCTTCTAAATTATTAATTTGCCCAGTAATTATAGTAGGAACTTCCCCGCCAAAATGTATATCTATCCATGTTGACGGTAATAAATTATTTTGACGAGCATACCCTTTTTCATTACTTCTACTCAATAATATAATTTGACTAATTGATTCATCGCTAAAAGAACTATTTTCAGTAATATTTAATTGATATTCATTCAATGTAGCAACATTCAATAATTTTATTTGAGTATTATCAATAAACTGTATATAATTTGTAGTTTCATGATATTCACTATTTGCTGGAGAAACAATTTCGATTACATCTCCTAATTCCAATGTTATTGCTGTTGGTGAATCTATACTATCATTTGAAACAGCGGTTATATTACTATTTGTTGTATTTACAATGTCTAATTCTGTTTCCATTATATAAATATTTATATATTATGTATCTAAATTATAATTCAATAAAGAGATTTTGCGATAAACACTATAAATTAAATTAAATAAAGATAAATCGATTATTATATTTAACTTTATTCAAAAAAATGAGCAATATAAGTAATGCAATATTAATTTCAAATATGATGTCTATAGATAATTGTCCAAAAGATAAACTTATTAAGTGTTTTAGAAAATCAAATCACCAAATGTATACTATTCTATCATATGATAAAAATTATATATGTTATAATGATTTGTATACTGGGTTATATCGCTCAGTTGTATTTTCATTTCCCGATAAAAAACTACTATCTTATTCTCCTTCTAAATCTACTACATTTATTTATTTCCAAAATTTATTTCCAAATTTGAATGAAGATATTTTAATTACAGAATATATTGATGGAATTATGGTTCAACTGTTTTATGACGAAAGAATTAATAGATGGGAAATTGCAACTAAAGATAATATTGGAGGATATGAAAAATATCCAAATGATTTATTATATAGAACCGTCGAATCTGTTTTTAATGATTTATTAGGTGGTATGCCAAATGAAGATATCAATTCTTTACCATTTTTAGAATATTTTTCAAAAGATTGTAGTTATACATTTATTGTTGACCAAAGTAAGATTTATCTTGTTGCTGTATATTTGGTTAAATCTGCGATTTCTGGAGTTGTTAAATATATACCCGAAATAGATTATACTAATTGGGAATGTATTCAATGTATTAAAGGTATTATATCTTTTCCCAAAACATATGCTTATAATAATTATAATGACCTATATGAAGATATACATTGTATACAAGAGCCTATTAAGTATATTTTAACAAATATTAAAACTGGTGTTAAATGTTCTATACAGAATAATGAATTTACATTAAATCGCCGTTTAAAGAAAATGCCTAATTTTGATAAATTTATGTTTTTTTGTCTAAACCGAATATGCAATACATATGATGTTTGTAAGATAATTAGAGAATACCAGATAAATGTTTATTTTATAAAACAAAATTATGAATTTTTGATAAATATACTTCATCAATATTATATTAATTATTTTATTAAAAAAGAATCTCTCGAGTTATCGTGCAAATATAAAAAATACCTAATGTATATACATAGCGAAATTTACATACCATCGATTAAAACTAAAAAACCTATACTTATTGGAAAAAAAATAATTAAGGAATATATGGACGGGTTATCTCCAAATGAATTGATGCATATATTCAAATTATAAATATTCACTATCGTCTGTTTGGCATAGAATATTACTATTATTGTGTAAATATATACACTCAGCCATATATTTATATATTCCTTTCTTATTTTCATTATCTTTTATATATTTTTCTATAGCTATTGACAAATCATCGTGTAAATTATTATATTCATTTACTGGTGAAAATTCCCAAAATTCTATTTTTATTCGCTTTCCTTGCGAATTATAACATTTATCTATTATGTATTGAAAATTGTCATATAATAATTCTTTATTTTCACATGGACATAACTGATAAAATTTTTCTACGATATATGTTTCGCAATAATATTTAAATAATTCGAAAAATACTTCTTTCCAATTGTATTTATCTAACCAATAATATACTTTCACATCATCTTGTAGGTATTGGTATATATATATTTGTAATTCTGGAGGTAATCTCGAAAAGTTTCGTAATTTAGATGGTAATACCAAATTACGTAAGTCTGGTGGTAATACTATATTATTATTCATTGTTAATTAATAATATAGATTATATAATTAAATTTTTGTCAATTTTATGCATTTGCTTTTTTTTAAATCATTTAAATTTTCCATATGCATTCTATTTGCTTCTTCGGATTCTATCATTCTTTTATGTAAATGATAAGCATCTTTTTCGTGTATTCTTTGCACCTTTCCTATAGTATTTTCATATCTTAAATGGGGTTTTAACTTCGCCTGTTCACCTTTATAATCGTGTATATCTTTTAAATGTTGTGTTGCCATTATTTTTTTATATTTTGGGTCTATATCCGTTAAATCTAAATCCATTACTCCGTTATAACCTTCTACTATATCTTTCTTTGACATGACTTATATATTGAATATTATATTATTAATAATATTCAATTTTATAATTATTGATTATATACTTCTAATAATTTAAAACCAATAAATATTTCAAAGAAATTTTTTGAGAATATGTCTAAAATATTATATGATATATTTTTAATATAATATGGTGCTAATGCTGATACACCGTATAATGACCACAATCCTGAAAATAACCAAAATAATTTTCTTCCCAATTCAGTATGTTTGGCAAAATTATCGTATATTAAATAAAAAAATGCAATAAAAGGAATAAATCCAAATAATACTGTATTCGTATTTGATAATAATCCGATTTCACCAAAATACCCAAACATTAACATAATTGTATTTAATACTAATATAATTGCAAGCATAAATTTATTTTCTTTCATATGATACCATAAGTCCTTTTTAGTTTTATTTTCTTCTTTATTTTCGTTTGTCTCATCTTGTTTCCCCTTTAAATAAATTAAATAGACTACAAAAGTTATTAACATAGTCGGTGTTGAAAAAATCCAATCGTAATAACGATACGCTGTAATATTCGAAATTGTGTTTATTGAACGAGCTAACCATATATAAAAAGTCCCTTCAATAATTTGAACTATCAATCCTAGCCAGATTAATTGTATTAATATATCAACATCATTGCTAAAATTACTTTCTTTTGTATCTAATGATAATATACCAACGTTAAATATTCCAGTTATGGCTTGTATAATTAAAGAAATATATACTGTTAATTTTAATATATATATTTGATTTTCCATTATATATATATATTAAATAATTAAAATTT
>Ga0114994_10004082_pt1 | contig 10612 bp, 8 predicted proteins | sample ArcticOcean_MG_C_9_FD_87043 | JGI IMG/M metagenome (GOLD analysis project Ga0114994, IMG submission 87043) | Marine microbial communities from western Arctic Ocean - ArcticOcean_MG_CB2_152 | ecosystem: Environmental > Aquatic > Marine > Oceanic | place: Arctic Ocean: Canada Basin | collected... | reverse complement strand
TTTGCAATAAACGGTGAAAATCATAATGTCTATTATGCGGGTGACACAGGTATGTTTCCTGGCTTTAAAGACATTGGTGATAAATTAGGACCTTTTGATGCAACCCTCATTGAATTCGGGGCGTACAAAAAGTTATGGGCTGATGTGCATTTTGGACCTGAACAAGCGATACAAGCAGTAAAAATGGCAAAAGGTGGGCTCATGATACCCGTTCATTGGGCAACTTTTGACTTGGCGATGCATAGCTGGACTGAACCTGTTGAGAGATTATTAACAGCACAACAAATTTCAAAGTTCCCGTTAAGTATTCCCAAACCAGGCCAAAGCATTGAGTTGAAAAATCCTGCACTATTAACAAAATGGTGGCCTACACTTCCTTGGCAAACTGTAACAGAGCATCAAATTGTTTCTTCAGGATTAACAGACTAATAATATAAAGTTTCTAATTTCTGATGCATTCGTAAATAGTTGTAATTCCTGCTTTCGCGAGAAAGACATACAAGTGTGCCATTTAGACTTTTTACTGGTTCATCATTTCAATTAGATATAAATTTAAGCTATGAAACTCAATTCACTTCACATCAGTTCATACATGAAGAGGAGCTACAAAATAATTTTATTGATTTCACTTTCCTTGATGAGTTTTATCCATAATCTTTCTGCATCACCACTTGAAATTGAAATAAATCATATTTTTAAATTCGTGCAAAATTCAGACTGTGAATTTGAAAGAAATGGTACAAAGCATTCTGCTGAAGAGGCAAAAAAGCATATGAAGCAAAAATATGATTATTATAAAAGTAAGATAAATAGTACTGAAGAATTCATTGAATTTACAGCAACCAAAAGTGTAATCACCAGAATCAAGTATCTCATTCATTGCCCAAATGATCCTGTGATAGAAAGTCAAAAGTGGCTTCTTCTTGAGTTAAAAAGATTTAGAGAAGTACCAAACAGTTGAATGTTTATAATCGCATATAAATGTTTCGTTTCTTTGATCTTTAATTTCATTAATGAATTAGCTGGTCATCCTTTCATTTAACGTTTACTCAGTAATTCAGTTGATCTGATAAACAGACGAAAAATACTTTCTCATTCTTATAATGTTACGATAAAACGTTCCCCGAGCGGAGTCGAAGCTGTGCTTTCGGATGTGATATTGGTTTCAAGACTGCTCATCCAGCAGCAAGGAAATAACATATCATTATAATCTTGACGATTTACTATTGGTCTAGCTTCAACATTATTGTCATAATCTTTTATTATTTAGTTTCTGGAGATATAATAAGAGAAGAGGTCCTATAATAAGCACAAACCCTGTTGAAGAAAAGGCCCAAAACCAAGCCTCCGAGCTGTCATGACCACCATAAATATTGAGTACCATTCCAAAACCAATCGGTCCAAGGAACGAACCGATAAAGCCTATGCTCGAATGAACCGCCATTGTAACCCCACGATTATCTTCAGCAGAATTTTCAATTAGGCCTGTGGTAATTGAAGCAGAATCCGCGGTAACAAAACATCCGTAAACAAGTACGAGGAGGATCAGCAACGGTGGGGAGAGTCCTATGCTATTTCCAATCACAACTGCTAAAGTAGCAGAGAGAGACATGATTGTGACTACGGTACGCGTTCTACCGTAACGCATGGCAATTTCATTACCGATGATGCTGGAAGGCATCCCGAGTAATATACCAAAAAAAACAATGACTGAAGGCTGAATATTGAAGCCTGTTGAAACACCTGATAAAGCAAAAGTAAGGTAGACGACAATCCATGAGCGGAATGCAAACAGTTCATAATTATGAGTTGAATAACAGGCGATCCATCCCATTACGTTTCTGTTTCTTAATACTGGTCTAAAATCCAGCGAACGCAGCCCGGAGCGTTCTCCAACATGGTTAGGCCTGTTTTCCAGGACAATAGCCACAATCAGCAGTGCCAGCAAAGCACATAAGCCTGCGATCCAGAAAGCTATTTCCCAAGAGTACCACTCCAGAATAGAACCTCCAATCAAGAAAGAAAGTGCGCTGCCTGCGCCGAAGGAAGCTGTATAAAAGGAAGTTGCACGAACCATTGATCTCCCCGAAAGTCGGTCTGTCAGCGCTTTAAGTCCGGGCATATAAGTACCAGCCAGACCGATTCCCCCAAGAATCCTGAACAGCATAGCACTCCAGAACCCTTCAACAAACAGTGCGAAACCGACGCAGCTGACAAGAGTTATCAATACACCTGTAATGTAAATTTTTTTTGCATCAATCCAGTCTGTGAGGCTGACCAGAATCATGACTGAAATCATGTAGGATCCATAGTATATCCCGCTGATCCAACCTGCGTCAACACTATCCAGTTGCCATTCAGTAAGGAAAAAAGGCAGCATGGATGAAAAAGTGAAGACTCCTTGCATTGTCAAAATTTCAGCAATGCAAATCCAGAAAATGATGCGTATTGGAGATTTTTCTTGAAGTAGAGTTTTGGAAGTCATCTTTTTGACAACATATTCATGACTTAAATGAATATGACAAAGCTTTGTAAATACCAGTAATAAAAGTTAATAAACCTGCAATTATCAATAACAGGCAAATTGGCCGTGAGAGATATTCGAGGACATCGTAATGAACCATCTGCATTCCCTGAGCAAAATTCTGCTCACCTATTTTACCAAGAATAATGCCTAGCACAATACCGGGGATAGAATATCCGGAGCGTCTCAGTAAAAAGCCTATAATGCCAGCACCAAACATTATTATCACATCAAGCACCAGACCTCGTCCAATATAAGAACCAATACTTGCCAGCAGCAAAATCATTGGTGCTAAAAATTGAAAAGGTATTTTTAGCAGATACATAATGGTCTTTGTTTCAATTAAACCTATAAAGAGTATTGATAAATTGGCATAAAACATTGCGGCAAAAACGATCCATATTAAATCAGGTGAATTATAAAAAACCATCGGTCCTGGTTCCAGATCGTGCATCTGGAAAACTCCGACCATCAACGCAGTCATGGCACCGCCAGGAAGTCCCAGTGCCAGCAAAGGAATCATCGCTGCACCTGTTGCAGCATTGTTTGCAGTCTCAGAAGAAATAACACCTTCCAAATTACCTTTACCGAAGGATTCTTTATTCTTAGACCATCTAACTGCTTCCCCATAGCCCATAAATGCCGCTAGTGTTGCTCCGATTCCGGGAAGAATGCCACAAAAGAAACCAACCAGCATTGATCTTACCACAGCTATTTTGTGAATCCAGAGTTCAGACATTGTCGGAAAATCAAGACTCATCCTAGGTGCTTTATACATACCGACTGCTTTCTTTTCTGCCTGCACAAAAATTTCGGAAACTGCAAAAAAGCCCATGATTGCTGGAACAAAGGCAATGCCTGCAGCTAGATCTGAAAAACCAAAATTATAACGGTTTATTCCTCCAACCGGATCCTGTCCGATAGTGGCAACCAACAGGCCAAGTAACACGGACATCCACCCTTTCCACATTGTCCTGCCGCCTACTGAGGAAGCTACCGCCAGTCCGAAAAAAACCAAGGCAAAGATTTCAGGTGGGCCTATATTGGAAATTGCCCAGTTCGCCAGAGGTTCAGTTGCCGCCATCATTATTAACGCAGATGAAACACCACCGATTGCGGAACACAAAACCGCGGCCCCTACTGCTTTTCCGGATTGCCCCTTAAGTGTCATGGGATAGCCGTCAAATGCAGTGGGAGCGTTTTCAGGAGCACCTGGGATATTAAACAGGATCGCAGTAATGGCACCACCGTATGTGCCTGTACAGTAAATCACCGCAAAAAGCATTACTCCTTGTGCAGGTTCCAAACTAGCGGTGAAAGGCAAGAGGATCGCTGCGAGAGTCAACATGCTGACACCAGGAATGGCACCAAACAACATTCCACCAATTAATCCAAAGACAAATATTCCGATTGTAAAAGGGTCTCCAAAAAGAGCTGCACTGCCCGCGATAAAGTTGTCAATCATATTGACCTTAAAAATTCAATGATTGGTGAAGATTGGTGTTTAAAGTCAACATGAAGGCACTAAAATCATAAAATGGTGATATATTGCCCTGTGGTAAAGGAGCATTAAGGATGACCATGAACAAAATTATCAGCAGCGTATAAATGAATAAAGTAATTCCTAGAACCCATTTTATCCGTTTTTCTCCAAGCAGTAAAATCGTGAGAGCGATGAAAATAGGTGTCGCAGAGTAAAATCCTACAGGTTTAAGCGACAATGCAAATATTAGCGGAAGGCTCAATATTGCTATCAGTTTCCAGATTGAATAGAGACTGTTATAAGAAATTTCCTCTCCCTGATCTATGATACCAACCCTCCCCTTCTGGACCTCTGAACCTTTTTTGTGAAGGTGCAGCATATTCCCCAGTGTTACTAGGAAAAGAAGTCCCAAGATCACCCTGGGCCAACCTGTAGCACCAAATATATATATTTCAATTTCCTGATTAAACTCAAAAGAGTAAACAAAAAAGACTGCAATAATAGTTAGCCAGATCAGCGTTTCAACGATATGTATTGTCTTTAACCTGGACATTAAAAACTCACGAAATATTAGGAAAGCGTGTCAGGCTGGATTTCACCTGACACGGTTACGAAAAGGTGATTTTGAAGTTTAATAAAATGAATGAAAGTCTTATTTAAGTTTCAGACCCATTGCTTTATAGACTTTTCTATATTGTGCAATAGTACTGGTAATAAGTTCTTTCGCACCAGCAGTATCCCTGTAACTATCTATCACACCCATGTATTTAGAATCATTGAATTTTTGATAGCTGTCCTGACAATATGCACGTTGAAATGCCCATTGCAGCCACTTCACACGATCAGACGGTGCTTTTGCATTAACGAAAAATCCGCGGAAACGCAAAAGTGGTTCAAAGTTTAATCCCATTTCTTTATGCGTAGGAACGTCAGCAAAGACGGATGGACGTTCATTAAAAACTGTCAGGATTGGCTTGAATTTTTTTGCATCAAGAAACTTTCTAACATCACCGGGTTGTTCAAACAGAGCATCAACTTGTCCACCCAACAATGCGCCGTAACGTGGAGCACCCTTGTCAAAGGAGATTTGCTGAATCTTCAAGCCTGCACCTTCTGTGATGAACTTCATCGTTACCCGCTCCATCGAACCTTCTTTTGAGACATTGGCGATGGTCGATTTTCCATTTTGTGCTTTGACATATTTCACAAATGAAGCCCAGTCATTGTAACGTGTCTCATTGGTACGAATATATATCTGTGAGAATGTCACCTGTGAAGTTACAAGCGGTATCAGGTCCACAGCAGGATTTGGCTTACTTGAATCCAAAGCATGGGCAGATGATGCATCATCAATATGCTCAAGAACCGTGTATCCGTCCGCCGGTGCAGACATATAAGCTGTCATGCCTACTGTACCGGAACCTCCTGGCTTATGGTCACGGTTAATGTTTACGCCAGTATGATCGGTTACTGCTTCTGCCATTGCTGAAGATACCTGTCCTGAACCACCGGCAGGCCCATACGGGACAATCATGGTTAATGCACGGCTAGGAAATCCTGCAGGTTTAGCCATACTGCTTTTCTTAACCTTGCATTCAAAAGTACCGGCCGCACCTGCTGACGCCATTAATAAGCCGATCCCTGTTGTAAAACCAAATTTTACCAATTTTGAAACATTGATATTCTTCATTTTTGCCTCCAAATAAATTTCAGCTGAATATTTCCATCATCACACCACGTGATAATTTCCCTATATTTCCATTATCACACCACGTGATAATTTCCGTAACATAATTACAGGCATTAAATATTAATGTCAAGTAAAAACATTTGAACAATTTATATCCGCAGAAAGATTTTATCTATATTTTTATTTAATATTATTTTCAATTCGTCATTAGCATATTGAATGCTAATTATACTTGACACAGACAATGATTTTAATTACTATTTCAGCATTATTTACCAGAGCGTAATGACATCTTTTACAACATGCTATTTGTGAGTTACGCCAAGTTGGTAAAACGATCTCAAAATATTCCGGAGACTCCACTGCAAAGGGTTTGTCCGGAAGCAGCTAGAAAGCTAACATGCCCCAAATCACCATTGAGACAGTCGTTTCTCAAGCACGGACTGCGCAAGCACAATTTGAAACGGCCAGTCAGGAAGTAGTAGACGAATTAATTGTCGGCTTAGCCTGGGCAATTCTTGAACCTGAAACAAACCGTTCACTTGCGGAGCAGGCAGTTTTTGAGACAGGTTTAGGTAATGTTGAAGACAAAATGATCAAGAATCACCGCAAGACACTTGGACTCTTACGAGATTTAAAAAATGCGGTTTCCTGCGGAATCATCAAGGAGCTTCCGGAACAGGGCTTAGTTGAAATAGCACGGCCCGTCGGAGTAGTAGGAGCAGTTACACCCTCAACAAATCCTATCGCAACTCCACTCAACAAAACTCTAAACGCTCTTAAAGGACGTAACTCCATTATTCTCGCACCTTCTCCAAAGGGTGAAGCGGTTTGCCAGCGAGTTGTGGATTTGCTGCAAAATGTGCTGCGACATTTAGGACATCCGGAAAACCTCATCCAGAAACTACCGACTCCCGTCAGCAAAGAAGCGACTCATGAGTTAATGCAGTTGGTTGATCTCATCGTAGTCACCGGCTCACAAAACAATGTCCGCGCATCATACAGCAGCGGAACTCCTGCGATCGGAGTCGGTGCTGGTAATGTTTCAGCTCTCATTGATGAAACCGCTGATCTAGTTTCAGCTGCAAAAAAAATTGCTGCCTCTAAATCATTTGACAACGCAACCAGTTGTTCCTCTGAAAATAGCGTTGTGATTGTGGATGAAGTTTATGAAAAAGCGGTTGCCGCACTAGAAAACGCAGGCGGAACTATGTTGAGTCCGGAAGAAACACAAAATTTGCAAAATGCATTGTGGACACAGGGACGGCTCAATCAGGATTTAATCGCAAAGTCCGCTCCAGAAATTGCCAGAGCAACAGGACTCCAACGTCCGGAAATCAATAAGCTTAAAATGCTGATGGTTGAAGAGACAGGAACAGGGCGCGAGTACCCATTTTCAGGTGAAAAACTCTGTCCAGTTTTGACCGTCTACAGAGCAGCAAATTTTGAAGATGCTTGCCAACAAGTTGAGGAAATTTACGATTTCCAGGGTAAAGGCCATTCAGTTGGTTTGCACTCTCAAGACGAATCACGTCCTCTCAAAATGGGGCTGAACTTGCCTGCTTGCCGTGTGATAGTAAATCAGGCGCACTGTTTCGCCACTGGTGGGAGTTTTGATAATGGACTGCCATTTTCACTCTCGATGGGTTGTGGATCATGGGGTAACAACAGTATCAGCGAAAATCTCAACTATCGGCATTACCTAAACATTGTGCGCATTGTACATCCAATTCCTCCTGCTGAACCAAGTGTTGAGGAGATATTTGGAGACTATTGGGCCAAGCACGGACGCTGAAAAAACAACTAGAAACAGTAAAATAAAATCACTAACAACCTAAATTATGGATCTCACTGGAAAAACGATTCGCAGTCTGATTGATCTGCATGCAGAAAAAACTCCGGATCAGACCTACGTCGTCTATCCGGACACCGGAATCAGCTATAGCTGGAGTGAATTTCGAGTCCGTGTTCAATCCATGGCACTGTATCTGGAGAGCATGGACTTTCCTCAGGGAGTTCCAGTGACAGGTTTACTAGGTAACGGACAAGCTGCACTGGAATTATTATTAGGTGGAATGTACGGTGGTTTTCAGGTTCTGCTGGCAAATCCTTTGGCTGGGGCTGATATTCTGGCGTATGTTCTGGAACATGCTGAATCTACAAATCTTTTTGTTGATCAACAGCATCATGAATTAGCGCAGCAGGCGCTTTCTCAACTTGCAGACAAACCCCAACTGATTCCACTTCAAGCTGACAATGTGCCGAATTGGGAAAGCAAAGTTAAAGGTGTAATATTTACCGCCCAGACTGTCTCTAAAGCGGATGATCCTGCGTTGTTAATTTACACTTCCGGAACTACAGGAAAACCGAAAGGCGTAATTCACACTCATGAGAGTTTGATTCACGGCGGCTGGAATACTATGATAGCGCACGAATTGACTCCGGAAGACAAAAGTTTATGTGTTTTACCGCTTTGTCACATCAACGCTCAAGCAGTTTCTGTGATGGGAACTTTGGTCAGCGGTTCCGGACTTGTCTTGCCTGAACGCTTTCAGGTCTCTAAATTTTGGTCATGGATTGTTGAAGAAAAATGTACATGGTTCAGCGCTGTGCCGACAATCCTTTCCTATTTGTTGAATGCAAAAGAAGACGCGCGGCTGAAAGATCAGCTGAAAAAAGTACGTTTTGGACGCTCTGCTTCTGCCGCACTTCCGCCTGCTCTGCACAAATCATTTGAAGCAAGGTTCGGACTGAGTATAGTTGAAACGATGGGAATTACGGAAACTGCTGCACCGATGCTTTCAAATCCGCTTAATCCGGAATTACACAAACTTGGTTCACCCGGAATTGCCTTCGGTAACGAAGTCCGAGTTGCGGACGCAGAGGGAAAGGTCGCTTCTTCCGGAGAAGAATGCGAGGTACAGGTACGCGGTCAAAATGTGATGAGCGGCTACCTCAAAAATCCGGAAGCCACACAAGACGCATTCACTCTGGATGGTTGGTACAGAACCGGAGATCTTGGAAAAATGGATGAAGATGGATATGTTTTTATTACCGGACGTCTCAAGGAACTCATCATCAAAGGCGGTGAAAATATTGCTCCACGTGAAATTGATGATGTACTTTACCGGCATGCAGGAGTTTTGGAAGCCGCTGCATTTCCGCTTCCGGATGAGCATTACGGACAAATGGTAGCTGCCGCCATTGCTCCACGTCCCGGAGAAGAAGTAACTGAATCTGCATTACGTGAACTGTGTTCCACGGCAATGGGGGAATACCGCGCGCCTTCACGATATTTTTTCCTTAAAGAACTACCAAAAGGTCCCTCAGGGAAAATTCAGCGGCTTAAGCTCACAGAACGTTTCTCCAAATCATAGTTAGCCATTTCAAGAGTTTATGCTTTTCATCATGAACATGTTGGTATTTCCAGAATAAGTTAAGCTGGATTTTGGGAAACACAGATTTAAGATTAAACTGTGTTCATGAAAAGTATTTATTTTTTTGAAGAGGATGCTTGCGAGGGTTTGAACTCTTCTTTGCGTATTCCATATTTACTGAGAAGTTTATGTAGTTGCCTGGTTGTGATCCCCGCTGTCTCTGACGCTCGGTTAACGCGCCCAAGATGCTTTGCCATCAATTCCTTGAGATACTGCCTTTCAATGTGCTCCAGACTTTGACGGCGAACTTCTGCGAGAGGCTGAGTAATATCCATCACAATATCTGCAGGATTATTTAGATCACTAAACAATTCCTGTGGAAAATTTTCTGCCTTGAGAGTTGAGGTTGTTTCCAGAATGTAGGCACGTTCAATAACGTTTTCCAGTTCTCTGATATTGCCCGGCCATGAGTATTCCTGCAGAGCCTTGACCACTAAGGGATCCGCATCCTGAATTTCTTTGAAATACAGTTTATTAAACCATTCTATCAGATAATTCACCCAATCCGGAATGTCTTCGGAACGTTGCTGAAGGGAAGGGATTTCAAGGGGGAATACACTTAGACGATAATAAAGATCTTTGCGGAAAAGACCTTCATCACAAAGTTGCTGCAAGTCTGAGTTAGAAGCAGCAATCACACGTACATCTGCTTCAATCGGATGTTCTCCGCCAACACGTTGAAAAATACGATCCTGTAGAACCTGAAGCAATTTGATCTGCATGGTTCCGGAAATTGTATTTATCTCATCCAGAAAAATAGTTCCTTTCTGAGCAGTATCAAAACGTCCAAGTTTACGTTTGACTGCACCAGTAAATGCACCTTTTTCATAACCGAACAACTCACTCTCGGCTAGTGTATCAGGTAGCGCTCCGCAATGTACATGTACAAATGCTTCATCTTTGCGGCTACTGTGCTGGTGAATAAGTTTTGCAACAGTACCCTTGCCGACTCCAGTATCACCCAAAAGTAATACCGTTGTCTTTGTAGGAGCCACTGACTTGACCTTCTCAAAGGTCTGAAGCATTTTTGGGCTTCTTGTATGAACTTCTTTAAGTACTTCCGGACTCCAGAAATCATCCTCTTCAGGAATCAATCCTGTCGGCGTAATCCTATTTTGAATCGGCACAAACCATCACCTGTCTTTAACTGAAATTAAGGTTTACAAGCACTGTTATAGTTTCAGGAAATAACTTGTGAAAGAGCTTCATTCTCAGTAACTACCCAGCCCAGACCCAGTGACTCCAACTTTTTCAGTGATGGATGTCCTGTCTCTACATTCCAGTCGCACAAGCGATAGTAGTCTTCCAGAGCTGCTTCCCACTCTTTTTCATCCAGGACATAACCGTCGGATCTGCCGCCTTCAAGGGGACGTTTGAACATCTTTTTAGGCAGTGTGTCTGATTCACGGCCTATTCCTTCTCGTGAGTTAAAAGCCCGCAGCATATTGAGGCGGCGTTCACCGACTGCTAATATTTCT
>Ga0114994_10004080_pt1 | contig 10612 bp, 5 predicted proteins | sample ArcticOcean_MG_C_9_FD_87043 | JGI IMG/M metagenome (GOLD analysis project Ga0114994, IMG submission 87043) | Marine microbial communities from western Arctic Ocean - ArcticOcean_MG_CB2_152 | ecosystem: Environmental > Aquatic > Marine > Oceanic | place: Arctic Ocean: Canada Basin | collected... | reverse complement strand
CGTCGCCGTCGTCTTCGTCGTCGTCCCAGGCCCCTTCGGGTGCCGGCGCAAGCGGCGGCTCGTCGACTGCGCCATCGTCGCCCCAGCCCCCGTCCCCGACCACGGCCTCGGCCTCGTTCCCGACCTCGGCGAGAGACAGGGCGGCGAGGTCGGGGTCTTCATCTCCGTCGCCGTCGCGGAGGAGGTCGTCGACGGTGACTCGGTCGTGGTCCGGGGCGGGGGGCTCAGGAGGCGGCGGGTAACCGGCCGCGTAGCCGGCGGGAGCGGTGGCCCGGAAAGCCGCGGCGAATTCAGCCGATGAAGCATGCATCGCGAGGCCGCACGCGTCCGCGGCCCGGAGATAGGGCCGCCACGCTCGGCCGTCGGTCTCGAGGCAGGCGCGGTCTCCCAGCACAACGCAGACGTGCCTGGCGCGCGAGAGTGCGACGTTGGCGCGCCGGGCGTCCGCGACGAAACCGAGGTCGTTGTATTTGTTAGAGCGGGTCGTGGCGACGACGACGGCGTCGGCCTCGCGGCCCTGCGCGGCGTCGACCGAGGCGACGAGCACCCCACAGACGGCGGCATCGCGGAGCTTGCGCTCGACGAGGGCGCGCTGGGCGTTGTAGAAGCACAAAACAGCAACGCAGCGCGGGTCGTGGCCGCCGTGCGCCACGAGCGCTTTGACCACCGCAACCACTGCCGTCGCCTCGAAGGCGTTGGAGAGCGAGGCGCCGTCCCGGGTCTCGGCGTGACAGAAGTCGACGAAGTGGAGCGGCGCGTCGAGCGGCCGGGCGGCCGCGACGGCCGGGGGCGTCCGGAGCGCGCCGCCGTAGAAGGTTTCGGAGATCGCGGCGCAGATTCTCGGGTGCATGCGGTACTGGTCCGCGAGGCGGAACACGGGCGCCGCGCGCCCGGCGACGCAGCGCTCCAGGAGAGACACGCCGTAGCCCGTGCGCCGCGCGTCCCGCCACTTGCTGAACGGGGGGAGCTGCGACGGATCGCCTACTAAAACACACGCCGCCGCGCCGTGGCCGAGGGCCGCGACCGCGTCGGGCTCGAGCATGGCCGCCGCCTCGTCCAGGACGACGACGTCGAAGCCCGGATCCTCGGCGGCCTCGCCGAAGATCCGCGCGAGCCGGTGCGGGAGGGACGCAGCGGCTGACGCCGTGCAGCACACGACGCGGCTCCCGCGCCAGAGCTTAGCCGACGCCGAGGCCGTCGCGTCATCGAGGACGGCGGCCGCGCGGTCCTCGACGAACTCCGCGTCGTTGAGGAGCTTTCTCGCTGCGACGCGTTTCGCGACGCGCAGGGCGTCGCCCTCCGGGGGCTTGGCGAGCCACGCGCGGGCGCATGCAACGAGCTCGCCGTAGGTCTTGCAGCCGCCACCGTCCACCATGTCGGCGAGGCGCTGCACCGCCGGGGTCCGCTTGAGCGCCACCTTGGGCTTGTTTGACCCGAGTTTGCCCAGCGAGCGCTCCACAAACCCCCGGTTCTGCTCCTTGCCGTCGACAACCTTGCTCCCCTTAGCGGGCTTCTTCAGCGCGTCCAGCGTCTCCTCGCGGCGTTCGCGGGCGTTCACAGCCCGGAGATGCGCCGCCGTCGCCGCCGCGACCGCCGCGTCGTCCCGCAGGAGGCGCTCGAGCGTCCACGCGCGCGACGCGCCGCCCATGGCCTCGAGGCGCCCGACGGCGAGGACCGCCTGGCCCGCCGCGGTCAGCTTCTCCACGAGTGAGTCGACGGCCTTGTTCGTCGTGCAGCAGCATAGGCACCGCGAGGCGCGCGGCGCGCGGCGCGCGATCAGCTCCGCGATAAAGGACGACTTGCCCGTGCCCGGGGGGCCGACGACGACCACCAGCGGCCCGGCGACCCCTATTAGCGCGCGCTCCTGCGCCTCGTTTAGATGAGTCGCCGCTGCCGGCCGCGGAGCGTCCCAGCCCGACGGCCCCGGACCCACAGCCCCGCCGCAAATCGTGGCGCGCAGCCCGGCTTCGAGTAAATGTGCGCGCGCGACGCCGCGGCTCCGCGCGACGGCGCTCAGACAGGACCCGGTCGACAGGCACGGGACCGCCTCCCCCGGGGTGAAGTCGACGTCGAGAGGGCGCATCGACCCCTCGGCGGCGAACGCGCGCACGCGCACGAGCGACCTGGCTTCGCCCCGCCGCGCGGGCAGGACCACGAGCACGCGACCCGGTGCCGCCTCGTCGAGCTCCACGAGCAGCTCGTACGGCGGCACGCTCCGGCCCTCGGCGCCGTACACCTTTTGTGAAACGCTCGCCAGCCAGCCGCGCCCGTCTTCGCACCGGGCCCGCGGCACGAGGACCCAGTCCGACACGTCCCGCGGCTCCCCCCGGCGCGCGCGCTTGCTCACATTGATACGCCTCCGCGCCGCGGCGCGGCCCTCGCGCAGCTCGGCCACCAGTTCCGCGCGGATCAGCCGGAGCCAACGCGTCGCGTACTCGACGACGCATGAAGCTTTGCCGCACGCGCACGCCGCCTGCGCCGTCAGCGCGGCCACGTCGTCGCCGAGGATTCCATCCAGTGTCTGCTCGTAGTCCGCCATCCCACAGCACTGCTTCAGTGTCCCGTGCGCGCGCTGTTACCTCACAAGGGGAAGCATAGGTGCAAAGGCGAAACGACGGCTGTTGTTGCGCAGAATCGATTTATGCGGCTGTGGGGAGACTTTTGCGCGTCCCGAGCGCGAAAAACCCGAACAGGAAAACTGAGACCGACATGTGACATGTCTCCCCCCCGGGCCCCTCCCACTAGTCCTAGCACCGTAACAAAACTTACCGATATGTGTCTCCGCCTCCGTGGTAGTTAACCGGGATATTCCACAAAAAATCTTACGGGAAGCGGTCAGCAGTAGTAGGGCTGGCCCATCTGGGGCGGGGCCTGGCCGTACTGTTGCGGCGCGGCGGCCTGGCCCATCTGCGGCGGGGCCTGGCCGTACTGCTCCCGGCCCATTTGGGGCGCGTACTGCGCGCGGTACCAGTCGAACTCGGCCGTGTAGGGCCGCGCGCGCGCGGTGAGATTGGCGATGGGCACCTCGGGCGCCCGCATCACGGTGTCCACAACGGTGTTTTGCACCGCACTCGCCCCGGCGGGCGTGTTGAACATGTACTGCTGCGCCGAGTAGCCCGGCTCCGTGTCGGGGACGGGACACAGCGCGCCGTCCACGCCCAAAGTGGGAAAGGGCAGGTCCCACGCCGTCGCCTCCACCAACGCGTCGTAGCGGGCGCCCAACTGGCCCGCGGTCTCGTAGTTATAAGTCGCGCTCAACGCTTGGTGGGCTAGCGCTCTCGATTCGTCGGTCGTCCCCTCGTACGTCGCGCGCTCCGGCTCCAGTAAATGGCCGCAGGGCGGGTAGGAGGTGGTCACGTCCTTGATCGCCTGCAATAAGTCCCCGCCAGTTTCACTTTCCATCATTTCCTGGAAGGTCTTCTTGTCCTTCTCGGCGTACATCGCGTCGTAGGTCGGAATGAGGTTGTAGAAAATGTCGTTCTTGGAACACGAAGCCAGGATCCGACAAATGATCTCCTCGTCCGTGCCCGTGTCCACCATATCTTCGACCTTTGTGGCCACGTGGATGCGATGCGCGAGGAACTCCCACTTCGGCGTGCAGTGGGCCAGTAGCGCGGTCCGGAAGTTCCCGCTCAACCCCTTCTCGAGCGTCTTCCGGAGCGACCGCTTGGTCTTTGGGTGGTCAGCATACGCCTGCTCTAAAAAGACAATGTGCTCCGGCGACGCCTTCGCCAGGATCTCAAGGAAGGGGCCCTCGTCCGTCGTGAGCAAATTCGCCTCGCAGGCCTTGTAGAGCCGCTGGGCCTCGTCAATTAATTGTTCTTGTGTCCCATAAAAACCCTCCTCTCTATCAAAGTCCGCCAATTGAGCGATCCATTTCCCATAATCGCCCGTGTACAGCGCGCCGCCCGTCGCACTACGCAGCGCCTCTCCCAAGGACTTCCCCGTGTCCTTCGCGTACACCTGGGCCGCCGCCCGTAATTCCTGGGGGGACCGCGTCGACAGGATCTCCGTCAGCGCCTCCGGACTACTAAAGAAGCCGCCCATCTTCCGCTGGAGGAAGTAGGCCGTCTGGCAGGCGTCCGGCATCATGCGCCACGTGCACAGTCGCGCGAAGTCCGACAACCCGTCGTCCAACTGGGTCCAGAAGGACCAGGCCTCGCCGCGGATCATCTTGAAGATGCTCACGCCCGACTCCGCTTCGACCAACACCTGCATGTCCTGCAACTGGTGGCGCGTCCGGGCGTTGCTAACCTTGGAGATCCGTTTCTCGTCACACCCAAGACCTTTGCAGGCCTCCAGGATCTCTGTGAAGTCCGTGTGGATGACGTGCCTCTTGTAGACTTGCAACGCGTGCTCGTCGCATTGGACCACGTGCGCCGCGTCGGCCCAGCGCCGCTCCGTGACCTCCACGGCCCGCCACAGAAAGGCGTGCTCCCTGTAATACTTCTTGCGCTCCTCTTCCTTGGCGTTTTGAATGACGAGCAGGTCGGCTTGCGAGGCGAGTAGTGCTTGCCCGTACTCCCGCGCGCCCCGCACCTCAACCTCCAAATCGCGCTTCCGTCTCTTCAACTCAGCGAGCGGGTCTCCCTCGAACTCGTCGCCCGCGGGCTCCACGGGGGCCGAGCTTATGCAGCCCATGGCTTAGAGGTGTGGGTTGACGGGCTTCCGAGCGACGTGTACGCTCTGTTCGTTGGCTTTGTGGTTTCGAGCAGCGCCCGCGAAGCGTCGCCCGGGAGAGCAGGTCGGGCTGCTCACGCAAGGCGCTGATTTGCCTCTCCCTGCTCGCGTTACCCAACCCGCGCGGTGTGCCTACTGGATCAAGAGGTACTAAGTAAGTAATTGACTATAGTTATTCGATCAAGAGGTACTAAGTAAGTCAGGGATTAGAGATCCCTATACTGATAGAAACGGCGAGGGACTCCTCCAGTACCAATACCACCAATACAAGGCCGCAAATTTTACTCGCGCGCCTTCGCGGCTGGCGCGCCCGCTATTGCGCGCCCCGCGACCATGGCCGCGAGCCACACCGCAGCCCGTCCGCTCCCACTCCCCACGGCCGTGACGCCGGGACCCGGGCAGAGCCCGCCCAAGCCCCAGCCCACCCCGAAGCAGGCGCCGCCAACTAAAGTTTTCGCGTCGAGGGGCCGCCGCGCGTAGGCCCGCACGGCCGGCAGATCCACTAATTTCAAAACGCGCCAGGCGACGCCCACGACCAACAGTGCGCCGCCCATGACGAAGGCGAGCGAGGGGTCCCAGCCGCGCGCGGCCGAGAAGTGCAGGAAGCCCTCGATCTTGGACGGCTTGACCATGCCCGCCAGAACTAGGGACGTGGCGAAGCCGCACCCGCCGAGGACGTTGCTCGTTTTTTTGTTGGTCCGCAGGGAGTACTGGGTCGCGGCGATGCTCGCGACCAAGCGAACGAGCGGCCACGAGAACGATGATGTTGATGGTGTGAAGGCGTTATCCACCAGATACGCGGTCAAAGAGCCCGTACCCATGAACACGAGGACGAACCCAAAACTCGCCGGTGAAAGGCACGCGAGGCCCTGGATGCCGTTGCCGCACGTGCAGCCCGCGCCCAGCTTGGACCCGACGCCCACGAGCGCGCCCGCGATGAGAAGCCGGGCGAGGCTCAGGCTTTGTAAACTCTCCGCCTCGAAGGCCGCCGCGTCGACCAGCGGAAATAAGGGGTTCGAGACGAGGGCGAAGGCGGCGCCCAGCATCCCAATCCACACTTCGGCGTCCGGCGTCGCACTGGGCATGAGGCGCTCGTTCGTCTGCGCAAAAATGGTGGCCACGGCGCCGATGCCCATGCCGCCGACCAGGGCGGCCAGGGCCGAGTCCTGCGTGAACTCCGGGGACAGGTGCATGGCTCCGACGCGCCGGCTGGCGTGCAGGCTGCCCCTTTTTTGTGCAGTGCGCAGAGCGCCCGACCCGTACGAATCTCCCTTGCGATCGGGCTTCGAAGCTTCAAACATACAGGCGATGCCTGCTCTCCGATGATACTGCGTCTCGATAGAGGTGTGCCCGTTTTTATTTGGTTTGGCCTCTCACAAATCTCAGCGCCAGCGCTCCGGCAGGGCTGCCCTCCCGCGCCCACGCCGCGTCACGAGCCCTTCGCACACAGCGCACCATGGACCCCGCCACGGTCAAAGCCTTGCGGGACACGAAGCAGCTTCTAGACGATGGCACCATCACCGAGGCGGACTTCGCGACGAAGAAGGCCGAGCTGCTCGGGCAGGGCCCGGAGGCCGCACCGGAGCCGGAGCCGGAGCCGGAAGCCGACCCGGAGGAGGTCGCCCTGCGGAACGCGATCGCCGGCCTCGAGGCCGAGCTGGGCACCCACCACGAGCAGAACGCCTATTACGAGGGAGAGAACCAGCAAATCACCCAGGAGAACGCCGTGCTCGATGGCGAGATCGCCCTGAAGAGCCAGGAGGTCGCGGAGCTCAAAGTGCGGTACTTCGCGGCCGTCGCGGAAGGGCAAAAGCTGGGCAAGCTGCACCAGTTGTTGCACTGCGACATTAGACACATCAACGAGTTCAACTGTTCGCGAGACGTGGAACGGATCGAGCGCGCGATCGCGGGCTGGGGCGCCGACGAGCGCATGCTGTTGGACGTGCTTTGTTCGCGCTCGAAGGAGCAGTTGTTGGGCATCGCCCGGGCCTACGAGACGAAGCACGGCAAGGCCCTCCTGCCCGTGCTGAAATCGGAATTGGCAGGATTCCTGTGGGACTCGCCGCTCCCGTACCTCGTGCGGTGTTTACTAACGCCGCCGGAAGAGCTAGACGTGGAGTTCTTGCACGACGCCATGGCCGGCTGGGGCACGAACGACGGTTGTTTGATCGAGGTCTTGGGGACGCGGTCGGCCTTCGAGCTCAAATACGCGGCCGACAATTTTAAGGAAAAGCACGGGAAGGGCCTCCGCGAAGCCGTGGACGGGGACACGTCGGGCAAGTACTCGGAATTGCTCTTAGCGTTCGTCGACGCCATTCCTTCGCGACGGGAGGGCGACAAGGCCGAAGCCGAGGACGTGATCGAGATGTACGCGACGAGCATCCATGCCGGGCTAGAACCGGACTCGGAGGACTGCGTGGCGCCGCTCGAAGGGTTCCTGCCCGAGGCGAGCGAGGCCGACGTCACGGCTTTAAAAAAGAAGTACGCGGCGTTGTACGGAGATAACTTGTTGGACACGGTGCTGCGCGAGGCGCGCTTCGATTCCATGTGGGAGAGCGAGGGCGGCCGGAGCAACCTGCGCATGCTCTTGCTCGCGAGATTGCACGACGCCGCGTCGTACGGCGCGGTGATGTTGGACCACGCCCTGAAGGCGGGCTTCCTTGCGGGCGGTTTTGATGGAGTCGACGAAAAAAGCATCTCCCGAGTGCTCGGCCGGCACGACAAGAACTTCGTCTTTAAAATCGCCAAGCGCCACGACGAGCTCTTCCCGGAGCCCCTGAAGGGGCGCTTCGAGGCGAAGCTGAGTGGCGACTTCCGGGCCGCGTGCCTGGGGATCTGCTTCGGGGCGAACGAGAGCGACGTGTCGGCGGTGGGGGAGTAAGGAGGCTTGTGTATTTGAGCGGTGAAGTTGCATGGCGTGGAGGGCGAGTGCGTAGAGTTTTTATTACGCTCCTAGGACTAGTTGGCAGGGCCCGGGGGGGGAGACACCGCGCTTCGCCGATTCATCGGCGCGGCCTTTTTTCGGGGAACCCGCACGCGTGGCGTAAGTCCGAGCATTTGTGCCACTTGGCGGCTCAGTTACAGGCTAGAGACTAGGCTGCGTTGGTGCACGGACGCGCATCGCTGTCAAACGACCAAGGAGACGCAGCGCTGCAACGTTCGACGCCAACCGACGCGCACCACAGCCCAAAAACAAATAGCTCAGCAGCCACCACCAATCGGACGAGTGCGGCGCGGCAACTCCGACGCTGCCGAGCTCCGAAAACAAGCAGGCTAGCCACCACCATACACGATGCCGACGCGCCGCCGCGCCCTCGGCGTGGTGCTTGCCGCGGCCGCTGTCCAAGCCTCGCCGCTCGCCGCCCTCGCCACGACGTGGCACCAGGCCGCGGAGAGCTACTGCGAGATGGCGCCGCGAGAAGGCGACGTGGACACGTGCGCGTGCTCCTTCGACGCCGTGGACGCGGCCACGGCCGAGGTCTTTGGGCCCATCCTCCGCAACCTCACTAAACGCCGCTTCTTCCGCTTCTTCAAGGTGGATCTGGATAGGGAGTGCAAGTTTTGGCCCGACGACGGCCAGTGCAACCGCCCGTCGTGTGCGGTGGAGGTTTGTGAAGATGCGCCCTCGAACTGGGTGGAAGAGGACCGGAACCGCAGTGCGTGGAAGCACAAAGACACAAAGCCCGCCTTTTGTAGTAGTGAACTCCAGCAGGTCGACCGGACAGCGGAGTCGGATTTGTGGGCGGAGAGCGGCGGCGACGAGGTGTGGATCGACCAGGGGAGTGATGATCAAATGCAGTACGTCGATCTCCTGCGGAACCCGGAGGGGTACACGGGTTATGACGGAGAAGCATCACATCGGATCTGGCGCGCGGTGTACGAGGAGAACTGCTTCGATTTAGTCAATACGCCCCCGCCCAAGGAGCAGCTCGTGTTGGCGTGGCGTGCTGACGAGGTGGAGAAGAGCGGCCAGTGCCTCGAGCGGCGCGTCTTCTACAAGTTGATCTCGGGACTCCAGGCGTCCATCAGCACGCACATCGCCTCGGACGCCTTCACCTTCTGGGAGGTCGTCCTGAGCGCGCCGGCGGGCTTTCGAAGGCGCTGGCAGGCCTTTGTGGGGGCGGCCGTTTCTCGCTGTTATGATGATGTGTGTCTGGCCGAAAGCAATGATGCCAAGTTCATCCATGCGGTCGGAATGCACGAAGACCGGTTGCAGAACATGTACTTCGCGTACTTGTTTGTTCTAAGGGCGGTTACCAGAGCGGGACCCGAACTGGAGAACTACGCGTTCGGGACCGGAGATGTGGAAGATGATTTGGAAACGAGCCGCTTGGTGAAACGGTTAGTCAGTTCGAAGGCGGACCCCTTCGCGAAGGAGGCGGACACGTGCGAGGCGGCGCAGGCGGCGCGGGCGGCCTTTGACGAGAGCTTGCTCTTCAAAGCCCCGGACCGCCCGGGCATGTCTCCGTTGGAACGCGCTCTAGCGCGAGAGTCCGTGGAGGAGCTCCGGTCCCAGTTCGTGCGGCGCTTCCGGAACGTCTCGACGATCATGGACTGCGTCACGTGCGAGAAGTGCCGGCTCTGGGGCAAGCTCCAGATCCTGGGGCTCGGGACGGCGCTGAAGATCTTGCTCATGGAGGGTGATGTACTAGGGTACGGCGTGCTCCAGCGGAACGAGGTTGTGGCTTTAGTGAACACGTTAGCCCAGCTCGCCAAGTCGGTGGATAGCATTCGCGAGTGGCAGCGGCGGGACGTCCGGAAGGCGCACGCGCACTTCGCTTTATGTGTGCTTGGCGTGGGTTTGTGGGGTTTCTTGCTGTTTTTTGTGGCGAGGACGTGGCGGCGGCGGAAGGCGAAGGCGGCGTAGTAGGGGTGGCTTATATAAGTTATGTGTATTTAGGGAGGCCGCCTTAGGTTCCTGGTAGTGCGTCACTTAAATTAACCACCGACAAGTTACGACGGCGTTTCGCGGGCGCTGAGCACGGCCCGCGCGTTTTGTAGGTGGAGCTCAGTCTCCGTGGTCGTCGGATGTGCGCTTCCTAACACGCGCTGCGTGATCAATTCTAAGTCCTCCAGCGTCGTCAAGGCTTCGCGTAGCTCATCGAGCGTGGCGCGGGGGTCCTCGTAGAGCGCCCGCGCGTACATCCGCCTCATCTTGGGCGTGATATCATGACTTTCCCCGAGAACGCTTCGCGTCACAGGAATCATTATGCGCGACAATGACCTGGCTTCTTCGAGACGCATTTGACTTATTAACGATGTCACGTAGTTGCCGGCTGAAGCCAGGGTCTCTCTATATTCTTCGCCATAGACCTTCAAATGTCCCAAGTATGCGTCTCGAAACATATTTGAGGCCTGTTTTTTTTTCTCCTTGCAAGTGATACGTGATCGCCAGATTGTTCTGAATGTTGAGCATACTTTCTTCGGATGCGCCAAGGCGCCGCCTCATAGCCAAATCGGCCTCTTTCACGGCCAAAGCGTCCTCCTGGCTATTTGAATTCGACAAACTTTCCCCAAGCACCCCTATTGATAGGCGCCGACATCCATCCTTCTCCGGCCGGCCAAGGTAGGTCTTCCAGCACGCCCACCCGAGCGCACAATACACGACGCCGTGGTACTCCTGCTCGCACAAGCTGCACGTGTGCCACCGGTGCCATCTCGCATCGAACGCATTGTCGTCCAAATTGTTCTCCTCGGCCTCAGAGTACAAAATCTTCGCCTGCTCCGCCAAACACGACACGTGCGCGACGCCCAGTTCGGGAGAAGAAACGCCGTCACGATCTCCACACGCGCATCCACGCACGAGACCTTCTCCCGTGCACGGATGCACGGCCTCGAGACAGATGTAGCATTTCTGGCTTTTTGTGTCGTCTGCGCACGCCTCGACCGCGACCTTCACGGCCTCCTTATACTTTTTGTCGGCATGGTACTG
>Ga0114994_10004078_pt1 | contig 10615 bp, 9 predicted proteins | sample ArcticOcean_MG_C_9_FD_87043 | JGI IMG/M metagenome (GOLD analysis project Ga0114994, IMG submission 87043) | Marine microbial communities from western Arctic Ocean - ArcticOcean_MG_CB2_152 | ecosystem: Environmental > Aquatic > Marine > Oceanic | place: Arctic Ocean: Canada Basin | collected... | reverse complement strand
GGTCCTGATATTGAACACTGGCATGGGGCACATCCTGATATGGATGCTCACCAGCTAACTATTTATGAAGGCAGTGTAGTTTGGCTAGACCCAGTCACTGATGATCAATATAACGGCATGAGAATGCGCCCCTAGGCCGCCCTACGTAAGAGATTTTTTTAAAAGGCTTCTCATAGCATAAAGATAAAAGGCGACCCAAATAATCGGGTCGCCTTTTTTAGTGAAGAAGAGAGTTCATTAACTTGATATATCAGCATTCCCAAACCTCGCATGGTGGAATAACCAATAATCCTTAATATAGTGAGCGCAACTAGTCTCGTTGCTGGTTTACTACATAAGGGTAAGAGTCATATACTCAGCCAGCGAACAGAACCAGCTAGATACCGACTGCCATGCCATGGGGGGATGGGGTAGAAGCAAGGGGTCAATATGAAATATTCAACACTAAGAATTATCTCGATTGTCAGTGCAGCTCTATTTCTCGCCAGTTGTGGCAGTGAAGAACCCGCCATGCCGGAGCTCAGTTTCGAAGAGGCTCTACAAGAGCAGCTGATCCAGGCTAAATCTGGCGATGTGATTACCATACCTGCCGGTATGCATGAAATCACCCGTAGCCTCTCGTTAAATGTTTCCGGCGTGACTATTGCCGGGGCTGGTATCGATGAATCCATTCTCTCGTTTAAGAATCAGGTACAGGGAGCAGAAGGCCTGCTCATAAATGCCAATGATTTCGTGATTCGTGATTTAGCCATCGAAGATACGATAGGCGATGCGCTAAAGATCAACCAGAGCACCAATGTACAAATACTGCGCGTAAGAACTGAGTGGACAAACGGCCCTTTGAGTACAAATGGAGCTTATGGAATCTATCCTGTGCAGTCTAACAATGTACTCATAGATGAAGCTGTAGCCATCGGCGCCTCGGATGCCGGTATCTATGTCGGGCAGTCCTCACAGATTATCGTTCGTAACTCTCGCGCCGAATACAACGTTGCCGGTATAGAAGTCGAAAACTCAACCTTCGCCGACGTTCACGACAACGTGGCCACCAATAATACTGGTGGCATTCTTGTTTTCGACCTGCCCAACCTCCCGGTTCAGGGCGGCCGCAATACTCGCGTCTATAACAATCAGATTTTCGCCAACAACACTCGCAACTTCGCACCCGAAGGCAATATAGTCGCCAGCGTTCCGGCAGGCACTGGCCTAATGATCATGGCCAATGACAACATCGAGGTGTTCGAGAATAATTTCGAAGACAATAACAGCGCGAACGTACTTATCGTCAGCTATCTAATCAACGAGATACCTATTACCGACCCGAACTACGACCCATTCCCTGAAGCTATCTACCTTCATAACAATCAATACACGGGTGGTGGAGAATCCCCCGATTCCGAGCCTCTAGCATTGTTGCAGGCCGCAACTGGCCAGCCATTACCTGATATTATTTGGGATGGCATGCTCGCCGAGGGCAAGGCAGCCGCCGACGCGCTGTGTTTCTCTGAAGCCGCGGACACCAGCTTCGTCTCCCTCGATGCGATCAACGGGTTCGCCCAACCTTCTTTCGATTCAGCTGTGCACGACTGTGTCCTTCCCCGCCTCACTGAGATCTCCATGAGCTTAAGTAGTCAATGACAGACATTTACCTGCGCTCCGTTTTCTTGAGCGTATGTTTACTACTCCTAGCGGCCTGCTCGGAGTCGCCACCGGTCTTTCATGATATTGAAAGACCGGTGCGTCTCTCCGATTGGCAGTTATTCGCTGTGGGAGCGAACGAACTCATCCCAAGTGAATCCAGCGTAGTATTTCGACCCAATAATCCACTTTTCACCGATTACTCACACAAGTTACGTACACTGTGGATACCCCAATCCCTGCAAGCAGAGATTGTCAATGATGAGATTAACTATCCCGTAGGCAGTGTATTAAGCAAGACGTTCTACTATCCACGCTCATCGAGTACGATGCTATCAAAAGTCGCCGATAGCGGACTTCAGAAAATAAACCTGAACGAAAATCAACTCATTGAGACGCGCTTACTCGTACGCAAGTCTGATGGCTGGGAAGCATTCCCCTATGTATGGAACGATGAACAGACCGAAGCCTTTCTGCGCGTTGCCGGTGCCAGCAAGCAGATTTCACTGTTCGATCAGGACAGCACCCAGACAACTGATTTCACTTACTTCGTACCAAACGAGAATCAGTGTGCCGGCTGCCATACGACGGTTCACCCTGACGGTGATATGCGCCCACTTGGCGCGCTGTTCAGCCAACTCAATACGGGTTCCAGAGAAATAGATGCTGGTATTGCATCACCTCTAGAACAGATGGTACAAAACAGATGGCTAAATGATGAAGAGATTTTTCCACTCTCAGTATCTTGGCAAGACCCTTCTGCTTCCCTAGACGACCGCGCACTCGCCTATCTGAATATGCAGTGCGGGCATTGCCATAACCCGGAAGGCGCGGCCGACACTTCAGGACTCATCCTCGATAGCTCGCAGACGCTCGCCATAAACCGCGGCGTGTGTAAGCCGCCAGTCGCTGCAGGTGGAGGTGCTGGAGATCTGCGATACGCAATCGTACCCGGGCAGCCCGAGGAATCCATCTTGCTATACAGAATGCGCTCCGACAAACCCGATGAGATGATGCCGGAGCTTGGTAGGTCGCTGATTCACAGTGGCGGTGTAGATCTAATTAGTCGCTGGATCGCAAAAATGCCTGGGGCGTGCTAACGCGCTTTGCTAGAATTACTCGATCATTCTGTAGAAAAGAATGCGTACAACACATCATCTAGAGTGGCCCCCAATTATCCCAATCATGGCCCTCGTTGACTTCACGGTAAGTCAGATCGTATTCCTAAAGTTTTAACACCTTCATCAATTCCAGCGCCAGTGCCTAGATAACACTGATAAGCGTTAGCAGTACAGTGGGTAAATGCGTCTAGGCTCTCGTTCTGATTTTATTCATAGCATCGTCTTTCCTTATTTGACTGGAAAATTGAAATAGGTATCCAAAAAGGGCTCATTCTCCAGAGTAAAGTGCCACCACTCCGTGCCCAGTGCTGTGAAGCCATGGCGAGTCATCACTGCATTCAGTAAGTTTCTATTTGCACGTGCCTGAGGCGGTATATTTAGGTTGCTAGGCCAGGATGAAGGATCAAAGAAGTCCCAAAGCGTGCCCATCTCGAGCTCTTCCCCAGTTTCTAAGTCCACAATTGTCAGGTCGATAGTACTGCCTCTAGAATGCCCCGATCGCTGCGCAATATATCCATCACTGAACAAGTCTTCCTTCGCCACAGCCGGGTAAAATACATCCTTCATCTTTTTGTCGCCTAGATCTTGGCCCCATCGCACGAAGTGGTCCACCGCCCGCTGTGGTCGATAAGCATCGAATACCTTTAGACTCATACCAAAGGGTGCAAGTTCTCCCTGCACATTCGACAATGCAGTAGCAGCCTCTCTCGTCATGAACGCCTTTTCCGCATGGTAGCCATCAATTACCTGCCCAACAAAGTTATCCTCACTGAAATAGCGCAGGTCTAGTTGAATATCAGGAATGAATTCTTGCAATTCCAGAAAAGAGTCAGGAGCCGTAGCGTCGTTATTCTGGGCCATCGCATGCTGCTCTCCTTGCAATATGCATAGCCCAAAAAGCAGCGCGAGAACGCTCTTTTTATGCACCAAGATATTGTATTTAATAACTATTTTTAAATTCATCAGGGCTCGCTTTCAAGACTCTCGGAAAGTTTAATCCATCCAGACACTGAAAGCTCTGGAAATTGTGGTATAGCCTAGAATTTCGGACTAGACTAACGTCCCTTTTCCAAGGTCATTTCTTAACTAGATACGTCGCCTAGCTGCTCAGTGCTGCGGTAATTCTGAGAAGAATCGTGATATCTCATTCGTCAATAATTAGTGTTAGAAGTGCCAATTAATAAACAATAGCAACAATGCGCATGAAGCTGCGTAATACGAAACGATCTAGCCAGGCAGAGTCATGAGCAAAAAACAAAAAACAATCGGCCTATTAGGCGGCATGAGCTGGGAATCAACTGCCACCTATTATCGGGAAATCAACGAGGGCATCAAAGCCAAACTCGGCGGATTGCATTCAGCTAAGATTTGCTTGGTGAGTGTGGATTTCGAAGAAATCAAGAAACTACAGCACATTGGAGATTGGGATGGTACCGCTGTAATTCTGTCGAGGGCTGTCATGGCAATAGAAAAAGGTGGGGCTGATTTTCTTCTCATCTGCACGAACACGATGCACAAGGTAGCCCCACAGATAGAGGCAAATATTTCCATCCCGATCCTACATATAGCCGATGCCACTGCTGAGCGACTGCGCGAAGACGGCATCAAGAAAGTCGGCCTGCTCGGCACTCGCTTCACCATGGAACAAGATTTCTATAAAGGTCGACTAACTGAGAAATATGGCATCGATGTGATCGTGCCAGAAGAGTCAGAGCGCGAAGTAGTGCACTCGGTTATCTACAACGAACTCTGTCTCGGAACCATCGATGAGTATTCGCGAGAGAGATACCTAAAGATAATTGATCAGCTCACAGCAAACGGCGCAGAAGCAGTAATTTTAGGATGCACCGAAATAGCCTTACTAGTGCAGCAGAATCACACCGCGACTCCGCTTTACGACACCACTGCGATACACGCCGAGCAGGCAGTATTGGAAGCGCTCTCGAGTTAGAATCTCAATAATTACTATCGGCTTGCCGACTACGGTAAAGAATTCAAGACTATGGATCCAGTAATACTAGAAACTGCCACGGTTGCCATGGCAACATTCTTCGCCACTATCGGACCGCTCGATGTGGCTGCAGTCTACGCGGGATTGACCGCAACGGAGACGCCGAAACGGCGTCGCAGCATGGCGATTCGCGGCACACTCATCGGAACTGGCATCTTAGTGCTATTTGCGCTCGTGGGCGAGTTCCTGCTTGTCGGGCTAGGCATCTCATTGGCGGCTCTGCGCACGGGCGGCGGCATTCTGTTGTTGCTCATTGGCATCGACATGGTTTTCGCCCGCACGTCTGGCAGCACATCCACCACCGAAGAAGAAGAATTAGAGGCGATGAGCAAGCGTGACATCGCTGTCTTTCCGCTCGCTACACCACTGATCGCAGGACCCGGAGCTATGGGTGCGGTAATCCTTCTCATGGCCAATAGCGAAGGCAACTTAGTTCTCCAGGCTACCGTAGTCGCTTCATTGCTTACCATCATCCTACTCACGTTCATCATGCTATTGCTGGCCTCAAAGATTCAACAGCTTTTTGGCGTCACTGGCATGCACGTAGTAACGCGAGTTTTTGGCGTCTTGCTATCTGCGCTTGCTGTGCAGTTCATATTCGACGGAATCGCACAGAGCGGCCTTCTCGCAGGCGGCTAATCCTCCCATCACTAGTGAGGCTCGATATAGAGAAAGACAGCTTTCAGCTATTCGCCAAATACAACTTGTGGATGAATGAAAAACTATTCGCTGCTGCCGCCAGCTTAGCGAGCATGACCTCAGGCAAGACAAGGGTACATTCTTCAAGTCTGTACTGGGAACACTAAATCATCTTATGGTCGACGACATTGCCTGGATTAAACGCGTCGCCGCAGAACCGGATAAGCTCCCCAGTCTGGATAGCATCTAAAGTGGAACGATATTCTCGCATTCGAAGTGGCAAAAATGAACCCTACATTTTATATTGACGAATGAACTGCCTGATAAGCCGCCCGACTTATTCATCCCTTTCCGCTAAGCTAGCTGTTAAAGAGAAACTCAATGCTCTATTTTTATCAATCGATTTAGCTCATTCGTAATAAACTACAGGCAATAAAGTTTATGCTGAAATTCAATCTATGAAAACTACAGAACTTGCAGAAAATAGAACAAAAGTCAGTTCGATGTTGGGTGGCATTGCAATCATAACTGGCGGTGCAATAGGTGCTGGTATGTTTTCTCTCCCCATCGTCTCTTCCGGCATGTGGTTTGGATGGACCCTAGTATGCATGTTGTTGTCCTGGTTTTGTATGTACCACATATCCCTGATGATCATGGAGGTAAATCTCCATTTCCGATCAGGAGCTAACTTCGACACAATGCTTAAAGCAACGCTAGGTAAATACTGGAACATCAGTTACGGGACCGTGTTTGTCTTCTTACTCTATATTCTGGAATACGCCTATATTAGTGGTGGTAGCTCCATTGTTATTCATACACTTGAGTCCACGCTCGGGTATTCCCCCTCGCAAATAGTTGCCGGGTTAACATTTGGATCGCTACTGGCATCTGTCGTTTGGATTAGCACTAAAGCCGTGGACCGCGTCGTTTCAGTCATGATTGTCGGCATGATGGTAGCATTATCCTTAGCCCTTACTAATCTGACCCTAGCTGCAGATTTAAGGCAACTAATAGTGCAAGACGATGGGAGCAAGCGTAGCTATTTGCCATTTGTTTTTGCCGCCCTGCCGTTCTATCTAACCTCCTTTGCTTTTTACCCTATGGTGCCTTCCCTCATTAAGTACTATGGCAAAAAACCCGTCATGATTAGCAGATGCATTTTGATTGCCTCTTGCCTGTGCTTTTTGGTCTATTTACTGTGGTTGGTGAGCACAATGGGCAATCTTCAACGACAAGCGTTCCTGCCAATTATTGCCGAGGGTGGCAACATCGGCGTCTTGGTGGCTGCTATCAACCAGTTAGTGCCAAGCGAGCAGTTGGGTAGGTTACTGAATATATTCGCTAATTTGGCTATTATCACGTCTTTCTTGGGCGTCAGTTTAGGATTGTTTGATTATATTACTGACAAGTTTAACTTTTCTGAAACGCCATTGGGGAGATTGAAAACAGCGATAGTTGTCTTTTTTCCCCCAATCATTGGTGGTGTTTTCTTCCCGAATGGCTTTATTTTTGCCATTGGCTTTGCGGGCATGGCGGTCGCTTTTACGGCCCTCATAGTCCCACCTTTAATGTTAAAACGTAGCCGCAAAATATTTCCGCCAGGAATCTACCAACTCTGGGGCGGGAACAAATTAATTTATTTTATTATCGCAATGGGCATTTTTTATGCATCTTGTCATATCTTGGCAATGCTGGGTTTGTTACCTGTCTATGGCAGGTAAATCGTGTGAAGTGAAAAATATTTCTCATGCGATAAGGCGCGGAGAATTACACACTAAGTAATTGGCGGAACACAACACGAAGGAAATAGCATATCGTTTTTTAAGTCGCCAGGTCAAACCGTAATGCTGTCAGATATATTCAGGCAGAACTGGAGTAAATAGAAACCTAACACCAAATCCAGAGTTAAAAACGTCGATTCTTTCTATGAGCAATAAAAATGTTTCTGAAATCGCCATTTCAGAAAACAAGATGAGTGTACCATTTCCTAATGCCTATAAGTTGAACCTAGATACAGATGATAAACAACTCATTATTGAATCAAAACCTGGTGTATTTGTATATTTTGTTGATTATGAGCCTTGCATTGAATCTAGTAGGCTTATTTGAACTGCAATCGAAAATAGCTGATGCATGAAAAAATATCATAGTATAACAAATGAAGACAGAGGTAATTTTCTAGCAAATTTCCCTAATAAAATTATTCATATGGGAGTAGACAATAAGTATTTATATGCTGTGTCCAGTAAAAACAGGGATACTAATGGTTTATTTAAATGGGATTTAGCGACTGGACAAAAAGAATGGGAACAGGTTTATTTTGTAATCTCGGCTGCATAAAATCTCCAAAATGAATCCGCCCCCTATCCTGTACTTTTCTTTTCTTTTCACAAAGAATAAGCCCTCCTTCATTTATCATTCCTCCTGTAGTGGCTCAGTAATTTTGGCCACTACAAAACCGATAAAACGTGGTCTGATCCCCTATTCCTTTTAGCGTTCCTTCTAGTTTTACTGAAGTGGAAAAACTCTTCCCTCATGGACCGTTCCCCATATCTTAATGTCTCCAATAGTTTCTGGTGAAACCTTCAATGGATTTTCTGCAAGAACTGTGATGTTTGCGAGTTTGCCTGGAGTAATAGAACCAACTTCCTCTTCCAGTCTAAGAGAGTGAGCTGCGCCTAATGTCACAGCTCGTAGAGCCGCTTCTGCGCTGATGCGCTGCGTCGGCCCAGCCAGATTACCGCCGACTGTAATTCGATTTACTGCATTTGACATAAGTCTTAAAGGTTGGCCAGAAGCCATTGGAGTATCGGAATGCAAAGACAATGGAACTCCAGCTCGTACCACATCTCCAAGTCTTACCATTTCCTGCGCACGTTCGGCTCCTATTCCCACTTTACTGTATTGGTCAGCGAGAATTATTGGATAGAAAGGGTTTCCACTCACTTGCGCGCCGAGCCTTGCCATACGATCCACTTGGTCTGGGCGAGAAAAACCGAAGTGAACGATTACCGTACGATGATCTTCACGAAAATTGCGCTGCATATTCGCGTCAAGATTATCGAGAACCATGTCGAGCCCGGCATCACCGTTCTGATGAACATGAATCTGGAAACCAGCATCCCAATAAATGCGAAAAGCTTTTTCGAATACTTCTGGGTCCATCATCCACTCACCATGGTGACCATCAAGATATCCTTCACTCATTTGCATCAACTGACTGAACATTGCGCCATCGGCAAATAGTTTTACCTGTTGAGGAAGATATTCAGTCGTGCCTTTAGCGGCAGAGTAGAGTTTTTCGGTCTCAGTAATAACTTGATCTTCAGCAAAATTGGCAATTGCTAATCTGCCATCTGCAATGTAGTACATGCGAAAAGGAGTCTGAGCATCACCGAGCACCTGATTCTGCATCTCTAACCGTGCCGGTGACGAACTTCCTCCTGGTTCGGCGACCAAAGTACTGCCTGCTGCATGCCAATAATTTTCTGCTTCTTGCAGAGCAGGTAGATAACGGTCTGGGCGAAAGATATCCGCAAAGACAGTGCCAACAATCAAACCTTGTCCTTGCTCCCAGAAGTGTCCTTCTTCGAGATTAGTTTGTGCGCGTATCGATTCTGGCGCACGGTCTATAAGGGCTTGGTCAATACCAAAATATTCCAGCGCCCGGGAATTGTGAATCTGTTCGTGAATAGATCGCTGCAACACTACGATTGGGATCGTGTCGCTAATCACGTCTAAATCTGCTCGTGTTAATTCGCCATGGAAATATTGATGAAATCCCCAGGTGTACAACACCTCTGATGGATCGGAATGCTCCGCGACTATTTGGGCAAGACGTTCGCGGTAATCCGCAGCACTCGTAGAACGCTCAATCGTTTTATCAGGCAAAACCCAATCTTCGATTGATAGTATCTCGGCAATGAACAAAAGAGTGGTAAGCCAGGCATGTTCATGTTGGTTAATCAATCCAGGAATGAGCACCTGATCTTTGAATCGAGTGTCTACTGTTAGGATTTGATCCGTAAAAGTTTGCCTTATCTCATCTAGTGATCCTATAGCGACAATACGATCTCCATCTACCGCAACAGCTTTAACCATAGGTTGACCTGAATCCAATGTGACAATTTCAGCAGCTGTGTAAACTATGATCGACGAAGCTTGTTGTGCGAATGATACTGTTATAAAAGAAAATTCGATGACAGCCAGCCCTATCAATAAAGTTCGCGTAATGTGCTTGTACGTCATAATGAGTATCCCTCCATTCAAATAACTATCATGTTTGAAAAATAAAATAAAAAATGGGAGTCAGTCTGAACGCTTTTCTATTTCTTTTGATCTAAAATTCATTAAATAAAATATTGGCAATACTAGAACGAATACTAGTGGATAAAGAACAACAAGCAATATCAAGGCGAAGAACATTAATGCAATCATTGGACTTGTGACATCATCGATTACAAGAAAATCAAGATTAACATTGAGAGTTAACACATCCGTCATCAAAGCCACTGAAGCGATAAAGTTAATTAAGAGCGATTGTCCATATCGATCACCTACGGCCATAACATCATATCTTCCACCCAAATTGGGAGATCTGCCGGCAGCCCAATTACCGAAGTTTTCAGTGAGAAAACTTAGGCCTTTGTTCCAGCTGCCTAAAGATTTGACGAGATCGCCATTCCTAATCCATCATGGTTACCAATGCATTGAGAGCTCGGTCTGATTCAGTGCTCATTACTTCCTCTGTAAATGGTACTAGCTGATTCTTAAGCAGATTTCGACTTAACTACCGTTTCAACGTTATGTTGCTTATGTGTGAGATAGTTTACTGGATAACGCTAATACCCCAAGAAAGAATATTGATGAAAGGGGGGACTAAAAGTTTAATAACTTAGAGATTTTCGACTTAAATTGAGGTGCGTTGAGTTATTAAACTATCAGTATTCCCTACCTTCATTAACTATCAGGCAAGACACATTTAAGTTGTTATCTTATGTGGACTCCCCCCGTGTCAACAATAAAGCTGCTATATCAAAGAAACAAAATGCACACTTATGTACGAGCTCTAATTCAGCAGAACTAACTTATTGAATATTAAGAACTGTTCGAAAGCCAATGTGGCTCGTGCCCATGCCTGTATCCTGAGCTTGTCGTGCTGCAGGTCTATACCTTAGGCAGTAATTTTCTGCGCAGAGATATGAGC
>Ga0114994_10004077_pt1 | contig 10615 bp, 10 predicted proteins | sample ArcticOcean_MG_C_9_FD_87043 | JGI IMG/M metagenome (GOLD analysis project Ga0114994, IMG submission 87043) | Marine microbial communities from western Arctic Ocean - ArcticOcean_MG_CB2_152 | ecosystem: Environmental > Aquatic > Marine > Oceanic | place: Arctic Ocean: Canada Basin | collected... | reverse complement strand
GTGGGGCGAAGAGGCGAGCGGCGAAGAACAGCGTTCTGGCGAGCGGCGCAAAACACACTAGGGGCTAGTGGCGCAAAACCTACTAGGACCTGTGTGCCCCGTACCGTTAACGGTACGGGTCACGGCCGAGTAAGCTAAGTAGTTTTTTCTTTTGTGGGCCCATTCTTTATAGGGGAAGAATATTAAATTACTGGGAGAGATTAGGCTAGGCGGCTCTATTTTCGCGCCTTTTTTTGAGGGGGCGGCGGCACGTCTTTGCTACTCCGTTTTCGCCCCACTGGTTCCGATTCCGGTTCCGGTTCCGGTTCCGGTTCCGATTCCGATTCCGGTTCCGGTTCATCTTGAGACAGCGGCATCCCGCCCTTTCGTAATTCCGGTTCCGTTTCATCGTCGGTGGTTCCTCCACGGTCTTCTTCATCTCCTCGAGCATGTCCGCGACGCTGCGGGTGCGGTCCGGCATCTCGTTGCGCTGTTGTGCTTGTGTGTTGACGGTTCCTCTACAATCTAGCGGACCTTTTTGTCCAGTAGAAAATGTGCGGGTTTTGTCCACGACTAAAAGTACTTAAAAGTACTTAATCGGCATTCCATCTCACGTAAAATCACTCTACAGTCACATAGAGAGTGTTGTTGTGGGGATAGGGGGTTGTTATAGCCCTACTAGGGTCATGTCACTAGGGGCTAGTGTCCCTGCCCACTAGCCTGCCCTATTTGTCGGGTACAGTTAACTGTACCCGACACTCATCTCGAGTAAGGCGACCGAAGCTTGGTGTAGCGTGGAGTCCGCAAGCAATTGATCCCGCGGCGGCGAAGAAAACACAAATACTAGCCTTACCCTCCCGGCGGCGTGACGAAGGAGTAGGTCCCCTCCGAGGCGTCGTCCGCGGTCCGGCCGGTCGCATCTCCCGTCAGCTGGAAGGACTCGGCCCAGCTCACGGACGTGTAGGACGACGCGCGGGAGCTCTCGTCGTCGGCGGCCCGGGGCGGCGCCTGCTGGTCCGGCGGCCGGCACTTGATGACCGGCACCTCGTCGATGTGCACGTAGGCCTGCACCCGCGCGCGGTACTCGCTCGTCGCGAGCCGCGGCCCGCCCGCGTCGAGGCCGTCGCCGCAGTGCCGCTGCAGCTGCTCGTAGAGCCCGTCCTTGGAGTCCTCGAAGACGGGGAACGGCGGCGCGGCGGCGAAGTCCGCGAAGAGGGGGTGCCGCAGGGCGTCGTGGGCCCCGAGCCGCGGATCTAGGGCCGCGCAGCACGCGAGCACGAGGTCGCTCGCGGCGCCCCGCCGCGCCTCCTCCTTCAGTTCGAGGAGCCGCGCGTCCCGCCGCACGAGGGACGCGTCCCGGTCACTTACTTCGCCCGCCTGCGTCGCGTCCAGCGACGTGCGCAGGGTGTGCGCCCGGTCGATGAGCTCCAGAACCGTGGGCGCGCGTTCCAGTGACGCGGTGCGGGCCGCGGCCCGCGCGACGACCGCGTCCGCGTCCGCGGTGCAGTGTAACGTTCGCAGCTCGCGCGGTGCGGGCGCGCCCAAGAGCCAGCACTGGCGCGTCACCACATCTAATGTAGAGGGGCCCGCGAATGGTGGAATGCTCGTCTCCATTTCGATCAGAATACAACCCGCGGCCCAGACGTCGCCCGCGCGGCCCCCGCGCCGCGGCGAGCCGAGCAACGCCTCGGGCGGCCGGTAGCTCGAACAACCGACGCCGTCCGTCGTGCCCCGCAGGCCGCCCAGCGCCGCGGAGCACGCGTCGTCGGCGCCCAGGAACTTGGCCGAGGAGAAGTCCACGAGCTGCGCATGACACTTTTCATCAAGGACGATATTCGCGGGCCGCACGTCGCGGTGGGCGATCTTGGCGTCGTGGCAGAACGCGAGCGCCGCGAAGACCTGGCGCGCGACGCACGTGCGGTGGCGCGGGTTCAAGCGGTCCGCCAAGATCGCGTGGCGCAGGTCCGTCCCGAAGTAATCCAAGGCCAAGGCCGCGTGCGCGCCGGCTTCATGGACGTAGATGCGGCGCAAGCGCCCGACGCACGGGTGGCCTTGGAGCGCGTGCAAGTACGCCACCTCCCGGTAGCACCGCTGCGCGCTCTCGCGGTCCCCGAAGCACTGTTCCATGATTTTGAGCGCCACGAAGCGCCGCCGCGAGCGCTCGTAGGCCTTGTACACGACGCACCGGCTCGTCCCGCCCACGCGCGCGCAGATCTCGTACCTTCGTAAAAGTGCGGGCTCGACCAGGGGGTCGGCCTCGCCGCCGCAGCTGACGAGCGCCAGGACGTCGTCGTGCGCGCCTGCCGCGAGGGCGGGCAGCCTCGGCGAGGCGTCCTCGTGCGCGTGCTCCGCGAGGGCGGGCAGCTCCTCGTACGCGCGTTCCGCGAGGGCGGGCAGCCGGCTCAGCGAGTCGTCCTCCTCATCCGGCGCGTCGAACCAGGGGCAGGCCCCCTCGTCGTCGCGCAGCGCGCGGTAGGAGGCGAGGGCCATCGTGGCTTGTTGTGGTGCTCCGGTTTGGCAGCCCCTGCTTTCGGCCCGCGCTGTGCTCTGGGCGCGCGGGCGCGGTTGGCACACACCGTCGTTTTTGGGGACACGTACGGCAGCCCCCACGCTCGCAGAGCACACAGGCGCACAACGCGGGTTAGGGTAAAACCCGCGGCGAAGAAAAAACGCGCCGCGCCCGTTACCACCGCGACAACGACTCCCGGGGGCAGCGCCCGCGAAACACCAGCAGCCATGGCGGCGCAAGTCCTCCGGTGCCCCAACGGTGCGGTGGGCAGCGGGTTCCTCGACAGTGATGGGGCCCCAACCGTCCGGGCGCTGCAGCGCCTCCAGTCGCAGCTCACACGGCTCGACAGAGAGAGATGTGTAGCAGAATCGTGCGCAGCGGGAGTGGAGGCCGACATCGCCGCACAGGACATCGCACTCGCGCGCCTGGCCGCCGAGGCGGACGCCGCGGACGAGACAAGCGGCGAGGACGAATTGGACGCCGGGCGCGCGGCGACGGTCGCCGAGGCCGACGCCGCCGAGGCCGAGCTGCGTCGCGCCGAGGGCCGACGGGCGGACGCGATCGCGCGCCTCGCGGCCGCGGCGGCCGCGGCGCAAGCGCGGCGAGCAACAGCGACGCCCGGCACGCCTCGTGCGGTGGCGCACGCGTGGCGAATACCTGCACCACGGCCCTGGCCCCGCATCGCGAACGACCGGCGGCCGCCGTGGGCGTGCGGCGCGCGCGGCATGCGACGCGGCGCGGCTGCCGCGGACGCGGCGGCCGCGGACGCAACACCCCCGCCCGCACCGGTGCACGCGCGAACGGGGCCGCGAGGCCCTCGACGGGCCGAGCTCGGAAAACCGACGCGAGGCTTAGATCGATGCCGCGCTAGTTTCAGTAACCCTGGGCACGAGATACGCCCATGTACGAGAAGACTACACCAGATTAGGGGAGGTATGTGATACCGAGAAGCGGAGCGGGCGGGTGGGATCGCGGTGTGTTTATCTAGCCGAGGGGCAGGCCGACGGCGCCGCCGCCGGCGTGCGCCCCGCGGATGCCGTCGAGGATGCCCTCCTCGAGGTAGGCGCGCGTGGCGGGGGCGTCCCGCACGTTCGTCTCGCCGCCCCGCAACCCGATGAGATAGTGGGCCGTGCCGTTCACGCGGTGCACGTGCGGCGCGAAGTGGTGCCCCCGCAAGCCCGGGTCGCACGCGAGTAGCGCGATCACGTCGTAGAGGTTGAAGCCCAAGACGAGGTCCCAGACGTCATCATTAGAACCGAGGTCAGAACCGCGGCCGTCGCAGAACGTGGCGCGGAATCACGTCGGGTCGCACCGCTCCGGTAAGTGGGCCCGGGCCTCCCCACGGGCGTGGCTCCGCCGCCAGAGCCGCGAGATGGCCTCGCGCTGCGCGTCGCGCACGCGGACGCCCACGCGATTGCCCGTCGCCGCCAGCTCGTCGTAGAGTTTTCGCGGCACGGGGCACGCGTACGCCGCGGCCCTGGAAACAATGACCATGGGCACGTCCAGCTCCTGGAGGCGCCGGTAGAAGTACGAGGCGGCTTTGGGGTCGAAGGCGTTGTTCGCGGCGTCGTCCGGGATCAGCAATGCATTCCGAATGGGCGTCTGCACGCCGCCCATGATCACGATCTCCCGCACCTTGCGCCGGAACACCTCCGTATGGTTCTCGAGGAACTCGGCCGCGTCCGTTAACGCGGAGATGCAGAGTAAAGTCAGCGCGCCGTCATGCGACGCGTCAAAGGCCTCCTTGAGTAAGACCTGGCCCTCACGAAGCAGCGCACTCTCGGGCAAAAAGTCCCACGACGCCTGGGGCGCCGTGGTCTCCGGCACGACTTCCTGGCCGGCGCCGACCGGCACGTGGGCCAAATCCAGCGCGTCCAGGGTCCGGCGCATGAGCGCGGCGCGCTTCTGGGCCGGTCTTAAATTACAAACGACGCACCGGACCCGCAAAGACGGGTCCCGCGCGACGAGATGGCGCAGGAAGACCATGGCGAGCTCGTCGTCCAAATCCTCGCCGGGGTCCGAAATAACGCACAGTTCCAGGGGCGGCACCTGGGCCGGCGACGGCGGGTCGCTCACGACGGCCACGTCGCGCAAAATCTCCGGCGGGCTCGGCACTTTTTCGCTTATCGGGCCGCGGCGGCCGGCGCTCGCCGGGCTCAGGATGCAGGACTCGACGCGCAGCATGGTCGCGGCCACGGGACGGTTCGGCTTGCTTTGCTTCGCGGCGGGTTCTTCCTCGGCCATTATGATAGGTCTTATTGCTCTTGTACTTGCCTCGTTCGCGGCGCGGTCCTTTCGGGCGTGGCTCTTAGTCCGGCCTGGCGTTGTAGCTTCTTCTAAACACTCTCTGACGAGCGTCAAACCCACGCAAGTGCGTGTACGCGCGACCGCAGACCCGGCATTTGCCTTTGATTGTCTGGCCAGAACCCGTACGCTTTGTGGTCCGCACCACTCCCCGTGCACGCGCCTAACCGTCGACGGCACCGATACGATGCGACAACGAGCTGTATAAGAGTGCTCCCCCGTTTCGAAATACCCGTCATGTAAAACCCGTCAATAAAAAAAACTCGACGCGATCGCTCGACGCGACAAGGTTGATCTCGCCGCCACGCGCCGTCTCTGCTCTGCCCTCGACGTACATATCTCTCACGCAAACGCATTCCTACGAACTGCCTCTTACACCGCTGCCATCCAGACGTGCCAAGCAGCCACCCTCGCTGCTGCACCTCGCACGCCGCCGCAGCGCCGCTGCCGTCCAGCCGTTCGCTATCCCAAGCAGCAGCCACGCACAAAAGCAAGCGAGCAGCATGCCGTCGAGCGATGCCTTACTGGAGCCGGCCAGCGAGCCAAAGAAGGCCCGCAAGGGGATGACGCGGGCCGAAAAGCTCGCCGACGACCTCGACGACCTCATGATCGCGTACCTCAAAGCGAGCCGCGAGGGCAAGAACACGGGCGGGCTCAAGCGTAAGCTCGAGGCCGCGACCGCGCGGATGACGGCGCTCCAGGACGAGCTGCGGGGCAAGGAGTGATGCGCGCGCTGAGCCGCGGCGCCTGGCAGAGGTCCCACCACAGCGCGCGGCGCTCGCCCAATCTGCGGGTCCCGCTCTCCACGGCGGCGCCACATGCGCCCTTCCCGGACCTCGCCGCCGCCGTCGACGCACGAACATGTGAACGCCTGCGACGCGACGGCTACGCCGTCGTTGACGGCGCCTTCGGCGAGACCTGGTGCCACCTGCTGCGCGACGACATTATTACGCTCGCGGAGCGGCGGCTGCTGGGCCGCAACGCGACGCACCTCGTGCGGGGCGGCACCACTTCGCTGCTGGAGAAGGCCAACATCTTCGAGACCGAGCTCGGCGCGCACGAGGCCGCGCGCGCCGCCGCGCCGCGCCTCGACGAGCTCTACCGCGACGCGGCGCTGCGGGACCGGCTCCGCGCGTGCGTCGGCGGCCCTCTGCGGTCGCAGTCGCTCAAGGTCCAGCTCAATCATGGTGGGGGCGGCTGCTTCCCGCTCCACTTTGATGGTGATCCCGCGCTCGACGATATGGTCGTGACGGCCGTGCTCTACTTGAACCCGGAGTGGCGCGAGAGCGACGGCGGCCACCTGCAGCTTGTGCCATTCCCAGAGGCACCGGTCGACATTGCGCCGAAGTTCGACCGGCTGGTCCTCTTCTCGTCGCACTCGACACTGCACCGCACGCTGCCGTCGTCGCAGGTGCGGCTCTGCCTGACGCTCTGGTTCTACCGGACGCGGCCGGGCGGCGGCGCCGCGCCCGCGGACGACGCCGCGGTTGAAAAGCGCCTCGCCGCGCGCTACGCCTACCGGGACACCTGGGCGCGGTCCATCGCGGAGAGCCACGCGCCGGGTCCGGCGCTCGACGCCGCCTTGGCGGCGCACGCCGCCGACACGCTCAAGATCGAGAAGCTGCTCGCGGCGCGCGGCGTCGACGTGGCTGCCCTCGGCGCCGATGCGCCCTAAAGAATGTTAACTTGGAGCCTTACCTTCCCCACTCCAAGGCCGACTCAGCCCGGCGAAGTCCGGGTGGCGCTCGAAGGGCGCCGTGTCCGCGTAGCACCGGGCGAAGACGGCGTCGACCGTCGCCTCGGGCTCGGCGCGCCCACTTAGAGCGAGGGACAGGGCCGCGCGCCGCTTCACGCACGCGCCGTGGTGGCCCGTCAGCCCCCATTTCCCGCGGTTGACCTCCTGCGAGAGGTCGCACTCGCCCGATAAGGAAGACGCCCGGATCTCGGCGCACGCGTGGTGCGCGCCCGCTCTCCAGTCCACCTTGGCCCGGCACTGGTCGTAGGCGTGGATGAGCTCGTGCACGAGCGTGCGCTCGAAGACGGCTTTGTCCGGCGCGTGCTCGGCCACGACGATGACGCCCGGCGCGTAGCGCTTCTGCGACCCGTCGTTGACCGCGAAGCCGCCCGTCATCTTCCCGCCGAGGGGCCCGCTCCGGTCCGCGCCCGCGCACCGCACGAAGGTGGCGGGCGCGCCGACGTCGCAGCCGAGCTTGCCGATCTCGTCCAGCACGAAGCGCACGCGCACGTTTCGGGAAAGGGCCGCATCCCTTAATCGGGCGCAGCGCCGCTCTGCCGCCGTTTCTGCTGGTGGTGCGGCATCGACGTCGGTGGTCGTCGAGCGGCGGCGCATGAGGCGGCCCATTGTTTGGCGTATGACTGCACACGTATAGCGCAGTTGCTGCACGGCTGCTCGATGCGTGTATGACAGCACCGCAGGCGATGAGGCGTAAGACTGCACACTGCACACAGGCACAAGCACTGTTGCACTGCTGCTTTACACCTAGCGAGTGGTTCAAAAGCAACAAATTTCAACGCGCCACTTAGCACGTCTACAGTCCTCGTAGACTTCGTCGTTTTATTCAAAACCCGTCTTGGCTAGGTTTTCGAAACGTCGACGGACAAACGGCTAAGTCGACGGATCCGGGCGCTCCGGACGCTACCGAGGAGTAGGACGCCCGGGCGCCGCCCCGGGGGAGGGGGGTGACCCAGTTGGGTGACCCCGATTTTTATTTAGCTCCCGGGCCGGGCCAGGCGCCATTGAACGAACGGACCCCGGAGTACCTGCTCCGGCGACGGCAGGCCCGAGGAATCCCTCCCCAACACCCGAAACCACAGAATTTGTCTAGGTCCGTTTGGGGCATTGCGGCTTGTCATTAAGCGTGTGCTCAAAAGTTCGAAGGAGGCTGAGCCTCATCTTGCCGCGTGCCGGCCGAGGAAAGCGGCCGACACCGCTGCAAGCGGCGCAGGGCAGCCCCCAGCGCCCCCCGCGGCCCCCCAGCGGAGGCGCAGCCCCCACCGCGCGCTTAAAAAAAGGCTTGCACTTGGCGCCAACATTCGGCTTGTCATGGACAGCCGCCTGCGCGCGCCCGCGCTCAAGGGCGACGCCGCGGCACTGCGTAAGGCGCTGGCCGAGGGCGCCGACCCGAACCTAGCGGACGACGACGGCTACACTCCGCTGTTGTACTCGGCCTCGAACGGCCACGAGAAGTGCATCGAGGTCCTGCGCGAGGCCGGCGCGGACGTGAACGCGGCGGCGCGGTGCGGGCGCACGCCCCTGAACACGGCGGCGGCCGGCGGCCACGTGCCGGCCGTTTTGGTGCTGATCCGAGGGGGCGCCGTCGTGGATTGGCGCGAGTCCTGGAACGGGTCCTCCTTCGCGACGGCGCTGCACTGGGCCGCGCGCCTAGGGACCAGTGGAGCGTGCGCTGCGCTGTTGGATGCCGGGGCGGACGTGGACGCGGACAACGCGACGCGGCGCGTCGTTCGAGCAGTTTCATTAGCGAACACCTCGGGCGATTCAGAAGAGGACGAGGACCGCCCATCTTCGCCGTTGCGCTTAGAAGTTGTTTGTGGTTCTTTTACGCCGTTAGATGAAGCGGTGCGGCGGTTCGGAAGTCTCCCGAACACGGTGATCCCCACTTTGGTCCGCCACGGCGCGTTGGTCAAGGTGGAGCATGCCGTGACGTCGCCGTACTTGAAGCTGGTGCTCGAATGCGGTGGCTTTGTGGAATACGAGCGCCTCCATAGAAGGCGGCTCCAGACCATTCTGGCCGCGGGCTCGCGGCTGCCGGCCGAGCTCCTGCCCACCATCATCGACTACTGGGCCCACGTCGGGTGGTACGCCGTGCCGCACCTGCGCCCCTGTTCCTAGTTGGTCAGCATGCGCCCAACACTTCACCCCTCTAGGAGCCACTCTCCTCCGGACCCTCTTCTGTCGTTTCGTCCCGTGTAATATCGTATACATATGCTCTGCTCGGTGTAGTGGGCAGTTTTGTCTGCCCGGTGGCGTGGCGCAGTGACCCTCTGCTCTTTCTGGCCACGCGCCGGCCCCGGCATCGCCGAGATCGAAGCGCCAGCCCCAGCTTAGAGGGTGACGTCCAGGCTGCCCGGGACGGGGGTTTGGACGGGACGGCCAGGACGGCAAATGCCCCCTACTATACTCTAGCTTGTCATTCTGAGGACGCGCAGCCGCGGCGGTGACATTTTATTTTCATTGCCAGAGCGCTAGTAGACCTCCGCACTCTGCGAAGCTGAGATTAAGTCGATTAGAGTGGGGCTAGTCAGAGTAGGGAGGGACGGGGAGTGGGGGGTCGTATCTTGCCGTATCGTGGACGTGGCCAATGTGACACATATGGGACATATGTTTGCGGATGCACGTATGGGTTCAGTAGCAGCCGGCGTGCGCGTAGAAGCCCATGATCGTCGGGAAGAGCTCCTCTGGCACCATATTCAACTTGGGCGCGAAGGTCGCGGCGAGCTGATCCAGCCGGGCCTTGGCGTAGGCGCCGAAACTGGAATAGGCCCCGACGCGCGCCAAGTACCGGAACGTCCCGGGCTTCTTGTACCGCAGGTACTCCACCAGGTCCCCACTTATCTGGGGTGGCAAATGCGGCCGCAACAAGGACCGCGGCACACGTAAAGCAAGGTCCGGCGCCGGGCAGCCCGCTCTCAGGATTGCGGGCCAGGCCCGCCGGTGGCACTCTGTGAGGAAGCCCGCCGGGTTGTTCGTCTTCACGTCGGCGCCCGCCTGCAAAAAACGCTTCACCAATTCCAGGTTCCCCGCTTCCGCGGCATAATGCACGGGGGCCCAGCCCGCGTCGTTCCTTGCCGTGACGTCCGCGCCGGCCTTCAGCAAGGCGTCGATGATGCGCAGCTGGTCCGAGATGTGCGGGCGGCGCGCAAAAAAGTCTACGTCACCAAGGCCGCGCTGCGCACGGACACGAAGGCCGGCATGGCCCCGGCCTTCCTCGCCAAGCTCCGCGCCGGCGCGCGATGCTACCTCGACGCCTACGCGCCGCGCCTCGCGTTCTCCTCGCGGGCCCTGCGCGTGGCCGTGCACCTGCGCCGCGGCGACGTCGACGCGAAGACGAGAGGTGGCTTTGTCACCGACGACACCGTTCTCCGGGCGCTCGCCTGGATAGAGAACGTGACGCGGTCCGTCGCGCCGGCGGCGCTCGCCGTGGACCGCCACGTCTTCACGTCGACGATCGCCAACGAAGCGTTGTTCCGGAAAAAGTACACGCGCCGTTTCTGGACGAGCGCCGACTTCGACGTCTACAGGCACCGCGGCGTCCGCGTTCACATTGATGTCGAGGGCCGGGGCGGCGCGGCCAAGCATCAACTGCTGACGACGGACGCCGGGCTATTGCATTGGGCGCACTGGGCGACGGCCGACGTGTTTCTCGCGGGGCGCAGTTCCTTTTCCTCAGTACCGAAGCTCCGCAACCAGAACTGCGCGATAAATCCGCCTTACGCGCCGACGGACGCGAACCGCGAGTGCGTCGCCCGCGCGGTCCGGGCCCGGGCGGCCGAGCTATCGGTGGGTCCGGGCCCGGGCGGCGGCCGAACTGCCGATGGCGCATTAAGCCCTTGAGTAGCAACCGCACTGGCACCTCCCGAGCTCCCAGGCTAAGGCACATTATAGAACAACAATCTATCCCGCCGACGACCCCGACCGCTTCGCCGCGCGCAGCGCCATCGCCTTCTCGCGGTTTTTCGCGATGCGCAGCTGGAGAGCCCATTGCTTGTTGGCCTCCATGCGCACGCGCTGATCGTCGCTGAGCGCGCCCTGGGGCGCGGCGACCTCGCGGAGCGGCGCGCGCG
>Ga0114994_10004075_pt1 | contig 10617 bp, 9 predicted proteins | sample ArcticOcean_MG_C_9_FD_87043 | JGI IMG/M metagenome (GOLD analysis project Ga0114994, IMG submission 87043) | Marine microbial communities from western Arctic Ocean - ArcticOcean_MG_CB2_152 | ecosystem: Environmental > Aquatic > Marine > Oceanic | place: Arctic Ocean: Canada Basin | collected... | reverse complement strand
TGCACGTCTTAACTTTGCACACATGTCCGACTCAATAATTAAAGCAACCAGTCTAAGAAAAACTTATGAAGTAGGGGGTACAGAGGTAAGAGCATTGGATGGTTTTGATATTGAAATCGCTAAAGGTTCATACGTTGCTTTAATGGGCCCTTCAGGTTCAGGTAAATCAACTTTAATGAATATTTTAGGATGTTTAGATACTCCCACAAGTGGGTCTTATGTGTTAAACGGAAGCGATGTTTCTAAGCTAGATGATGATTCTTTAGCAGAAATCAGAAATAGAGAGATAGGTTTTATATTCCAAACCTTCAACCTCCTACCCAGATATACAGCTCTCGAAAACGTAGCGCTCCCCATGATTTACGCTGGAATTCCCAAGGCTGACAGAATAAAGAGAGCGAAAGAGGTTCTTGTTAAAGTAGGGCTAGGAGATAGGATGGATCACAAGCCTAATGAACTAAGCGGAGGGCAGCGTCAGCGTGTAGCAGTGGCTCGTGCTCTGGTTATGAACCCTTCTATCATCTTAGCTGATGAGCCCACCGGCAACTTAGATTCTGTTACATCGAGTGGGATAATGGATTTACTCGGGGAAATTAATAGAGACGGGAACACAGTAATTGTGGTTACCCACGAGGAAGAAATTGCTGCTAGAGCGGAAAGAACAATAAGGCTAAGAGACGGCACGCTAGCTTAAAAAATATCTTACCTTTGTCTTACATGGAAAGAGTCAGAATTATTGAGGTGCTTAGCACCACCCCGTCCGCTGAGGCACTTACTGTTTGTGGGTGGGTTAGAACGTTCAGAAACGATAGGTTTTTAGCTATCAACGACGGTTCAACTTTGAATAATCTTCAGCTCGTCATACAGAAGGAGGAGTTCGATGATGCTGTGCTAAAGCAATTGAACACTGGTGCAGCTGTTACAGCTTCTGGAGTTCTGGTTGAGAGTCAAGGTGGAGGCCAAAAGGTCGAACTCCAGGTTTCTTCTCTCGAGATACTTGGCGGAGCGGATCCAGATGAGTTTCCCATCCAAATGAAGAGGCATTCATTAGAATTCCTACGTGAAAAAGCTCACTTGCGTTTCAGAACGAGCACATTCAGCGCGATCTTTAGAGTTCGCCACTTACTACAGTTTGCAGTCCATAAATTCTTCCACGAGGCTGGATTCTTCCAGCTTCACACACCGATAATTACAGGGTCTGATGCTGAGGGCGCAGGCGAAATGTTCAAGGTTACAACCCTGGATTTTGATAATATTCCCGTTGATGAGTCTGGTGCTACAGATTTCAGTAAGGATTTTTTTGGCAAGCCATCGAACTTAACGGTTAGTGGCCAGCTGGAGGCTGAGCTTGGGGCTATGGCTTTAGGACAGGTGTACACTTTCGGGCCAACTTTTAGAGCTGAGAATTCGAATACGTCACGTCACTTAGCTGAGTTTTGGATGATAGAGCCGGAGATGGCCTTCGCTGATTTGAAGGACAATATGAAACTAGCAGAGGATTGCTTAAAATCTGTTCTGGGATATGTGCTTGAACATGGTGGAGACGATTTGGCCTTCCTCGAGAATAGACAGCTACAAGAAGAAAAGCAATTACCAGAGAAAGATAGAAGCGATATGGCTTTGAGAGATAGGCTGCGTCAGGTCGTCGATTCCGATTTCGTTCACATGACCTATACGGAGGTGATTGAAACACTTCTTCGATCCAAGCCATACAAGAAAAAGAAATTTAAATTCCCTATAGAGTGGGGGATAGACCTTCAGAGTGAGCATGAGAGATGGCTTGTGGAGAAGCATGTTGGTAGACCAGTTATCGTCACTGATTACCCTGCTGAGATTAAATCGTTTTACATGCGGGCAAATGACGACGGAAAGACTGTTGCTGCAATGGATGTTCTAGTTCCTGGTATAGGTGAGTTGATAGGTGGTTCCCAGAGAGAGGATAGGCTAGATGTACTCAAGAGTAAGTGTGCAGATTTTAATATCCCAGAAGATCATGTATGGTGGTATTTAGAGACTAGAAAGTTCGGGTCTGCTAAGCACTGTGGGTTTGGCATGGGCTTTGAAAGGCTAGTCATGTATGCGACTGGGATGTCTAACATCCGAGACGTAATTCCATTTCCTAGAACACCTCTTTCAGCAGAGTTCTAACTTTTAATAATCATGCTTAGACAGTCTCTTCAGCAAAAACAACTTCAAAGGTTATCCCCGCAGCAGATTCAGTTGATGAAACTTTTGCAGGTGCCTACTGTTGAGCTAGAGTCTAGAATAAAACAGGAATTAGAGGCTAACCCGGCCTTAGAGGAAGGAGCAGAGGAAGAGGAAAAGGACGAGCTGTTGGATGATCAAGAATCAGATGACGACAGAGATGAGGCACTTGAGGAGTTCGATTTCGATGAGTATCTAGATGATGAAACCCCTGATTACAAGACTACTGTTAGGAACCACGGTGCTGATATCGAAGACAAGGATATCCCTATAGGTGCTGGTAAATCTTTCAGGGAGCTATTGATTAGCCAGTTCAGTTTTCAGAAATTAGATTCGCACAGCCGGATGTTAGGTGAGCATCTAATAGGCCAAATCGATGATGACGGTTATCTAAGACGAGATCTTGAGAGTATAGTAAATGACCTTGCTTTTACACAGAATGTAATGGTCGAGCGATCTGATCTCGAAAGTACTCTTAAGATTATCCAGTTACTAGACCCCCCGGGTGTAGGTGCTGTGAGTCTTCAACAATGTCTAATTATCCAATTAGAAAGAAAATTAACTTCCACCTCCGATGAATCTAGGGTGGTGTTGATGGGTTTGGCATTAAAAATTCTTAAGAATCAATTTATAGCTTTCACTAAGAAACATTATTCTCAAATCACTCACAAACTAGAGATTGACGAAGAACAGCTCAAGCGTGTTTTGGAAGAAATCACTCGTTTAAACCCTAAGCCAGGCAACTCTGGAGGCGAGTCTAGTAGGACAGTGCAGCATATCGTGGCAGATTTCATAATGAAAATCAGGGAAGATGAAGTTGTCGTTTCTCTCAATCAACGCAACGCACCTGAACTCAGAATAAGTCCAGCTTACAAGGAGATGATGGACACATATTCAAGCGGAGCTAAAACGAGTAAAGCCACAAAGGAGGCCTTAAGCTTTGTAAAACAAAAAGTCGACGCAGCTAAGTGGTTCGTCGATGCTATACGCCAACGTCAGCTCACTCTCATTAAAACCATTAATGCTATTGTAACTCATCAAGAAGCCTATTTCCTAAGTGGAGATGAGACGGAGATCAAGCCAATGATCTTAAAGGATATTGCAGAGCGCATAGACATGGATATAAGTACAGTTTCACGTGTTGCTAATAGTAAATATGTCCAAACCCCTTATGGTACATTTCTACTAAAAACATTCTTCTCGGAAAGCCTATCCACGGATAGTGGTGAGGAGGCTAGTTCGAGAGAAGTTAAGCGGATTCTTCAGGATGCGATAAGCGACGAGGATAAAAGAAAGCCACTTACCGATGAGAAGCTGGGGACTATTTTAAACGATAAGGGCTATCATATAGCAAGGAGGACTGTTGCAAAATACCGCGAGCAATTAGGGATTCCTGTTGCTAGACTTAGAAAAGAACTTTAAGATGACAATTCTTGTCACAGGTGGAGCGGGGTATATAGGGTCACACACAGCTGTGGCTCTTGCTGAATCTGGTCACAAAGTAGTTTTATTGGATAACTTCAGCAATTCGAATATGAATGCGGTTGAAAATATCAGGTCGTTAATTAACTCTGAGGTAGTTTTTTACAAAGTGGATATCAGGGATAGAGATGCGTTAGCTCTTGTTTTTCAAGCCCAAATAGATCTCGCAAGCCCTATTTCCTCAGTCATTCATTTCGCTGCACTGAAATCAGTTGGCGAGAGCGTCGCGAAACCAGAATTGTATCACGATAATAACACTGGCGGCACGAAAACTCTGCTCGAAGTGATGTCTGAATTCTCTGTCCGTAAAATTGTATTTTCGTCGAGCTGTACGGTTTATGGTGAGCCTGATGTGGTACCTGTTGATGAAAGTTCTCCATTTAAAAAGGCGGAATCGCCTTATGGTCAAACGAAGCAAGATTGCGAAGGCCTAATCACAGAGCAATGCTCTGTTTTCAACGACTTTTCCTCAGCTTTACTTAGGTATTTCAATCCAATAGGTGCTCACCCTTCAGCAATTATCGGAGAATCTCCAAGTGGCGTTCCAGACAATTTAATTCCATTTATCTGTCAATCAGTAGCAGGTCTAAGAGACCCTCTTACTGTGTTCGGGACGGATTATCCTACTCCAGACGGGTCTTGTGTGAGGGATTATCTGCATGTAATGGATCTCGCTGATGCACATGTTCTCGCCCTAGAAAATTTAACGGCTGGAAGATGCAGGTCATTTAATCTAGGCACTGGCACCGGTACATCAGTATTAGAAGTTATTTCCTCTTTCAAGGAGGCAACAGGAATAGATGTCCCTCATTCTTTAGGAGGTAGAAGGGAGGGAGATATAACTGCGATTTGGGCAGACTCTTCTAGAGCAGAAACGGAATTAGGATGGAAGGCGCACCGCTCTATTGTTGAAGCTCTAGCAGATGCCTGGCGATGGCAGAAAACGCTAGCTTAGAATTATCACCCTAGCCTTTTCAAGGAATTCATCCGGTCTGTCATTAGAACAAACCACAACGGTTGCTTTTCCCACAAGCTTCTTCAACTCACCTAAGTACCACGATATACCCTCAGCATCTAAGTTGCTACAAGGTTCATCAAGGACCACTAGTCCCGCTTCGGTCCCTAACGCTAGTACCAGTCTAAGTCGTTGCTTTTGGCCTGAGCTTAATGATGAAACTTGTGAGTCTAGGTGAGATTCTAAACCAGAACTTATAGCCAGTTTTAGTAGCTCAGTTCCTTCCCATATTTTTCTAAACTGACTGTGAAATTCTACTACCTCCCGTACAGTCATCTCTTCAGGCACGTCCATAAATGGAGCAGCCCAAGCTATTTTTTGAGGGATATCATCAATATCAATCCCAACACCATTCATCTTCCAAATAACTCCACCGTTTGACGAGTCACTATTTCCAACAAGCAATTTTCCTAGAGTACTTTTTCCAGAACCGTTCGCTCCTTTTATAACGATGTGTTCACCTGCCATAATTCCACCCGCTAACTCCTTAAACACCCATCGAAGTCCAAACTTTTTCCCCAGCCCTTCCCATTCTACACTTATCGCCGCGCTGCTCATTAGAATGGCCCTCTGATAATACCCTTGTCTGATTCTCTGATAAAATCTAGCACGAAATCTTTTTCCTCACATGCAGGGAATTCTACATCTGCGACCTTAAGTGCTTGGCTCATGTTAGCATTCTGAATGTATAGCGTTCTGTATATATCCTCTATCCTTTGTATGCGGTCCTGAAGGAATCCCCTTCTGCGTAATCCTATTGAATTAACACCTATGTAGGATAGTGGTTCACGAGCAGCTTTAATGTACGGAGGTATGTTCTTCCTCACCATAGAACCTCCTGCAATAAAAGCGTGAGCACCTACTCTCACAAATTGCTGAATCCCCACCATTCCTTCAATAATCACCCAGTCCTCAATAGTCACATGACCAGCTACACTAACTGCATTAGCAATAATGACATTATTTCCAACATGCACATCATGAGCTAGATGGACGTATGCCATAATAAGGCAGTCATCACCCACTACAGTCTTCTGTCTATCAACGGTAGCACGGTGAATGGTTACGCACTCTCTTATAACTGTCCTGTTTCCAACCACGACTTTAGTAGGCTCATTTGCAAACTTCAGATCCTGTGGTTCAGCACCGATAACAGCGCCAGGAAAGACCTTGCAGTCCGCTCCTATTGTAGCACTCGAAAGGATACTGCTATTCGGACCTATCCACGCCCTGTCACCTATTATGACGTCTGGACCTATAAATGCAAAAGCTTCGACGATAACACCGTTTCCGAGAACAGCATCCTCGTGAACGAAGGCTTGTGGGCTTATTTGTGCTGACATTACTTCGTTTCTTCTGGCATTCTGTCTTTCACAATCTGAGCTAAAAGGATGGCTTGAGAAACTAATTTTTCTCTGACGTATCCCTTTCCTTGCATATGCACAAGGCCTCTTCTAATAGGTGAAATGAGTTCTAAGTGGAATACTATGCTGTCTCCCGGCAACACTTTCTGCTTGAACCTTACATCGTCTATTTTCATGAAATATGTAGACCAAAACTCAGGTTCGTCTACAGACGAAAGAGCGAATACCCCACCGACTTGAGCCATGGCCTCTACTTGTAATACACCAGGCATAACAGGGTTGTCAGGGAAGTGGCCCTGAAAAAACGGCTCATTTATACTTACGTTCTTTAACCCCATGATACTATTTTCATCCATCTCTAAAATGCTGTCCACTAAAAGGAAAGGGTATCTATGTGGAAGCAGCTTGGATATAGCATTTATATCCATGATGGGTTCTCTATCAGTTCTTAGATCTGGTAGATCCTCAGTTTTTTTAATTGTTTCTGACATGAGTTTTGCAAATTCTGTGTTTGAATAATGTCCTGGTCGGGCGGCTAATATATGCCCTTGAAGGTATCTCCCTGTGAGGGCTATATCTCCTAAAATATCAAGTAGTTTATGTCGTGCTGGTTCGTTTTGAAACTTAAGTCCGGAGTTACTTACTACACCGGTAGTGTCGTGTTTAACCCCCAACTCTGTGCGCCCTATTTTTCTACCTATTTCTGTGATTTCTTCTTTTGAATACGGTCTTTCTGCTAATACAACGGCGTTACTTACATCTCCTCCTTTGATTAACCCATGCTCAGCAAGCATAGCTAATTCTTTCATAAAAACGAATGTTCTACAGGGAGCTATGTCCTTAGTGAAATCTGATAAATCTTCGAGTCTAGCGTGCTGAGTTCCTAATATGGGGCTATTGTAGTCAACCATAACGGTGATCTTAAATTCATCGTCCTTAGATGGTACGAGAAGCATCTCTATTTCTTTGTCAGAATCTTCAAAGCTTATATTCTTCCTGAATTTATAGAACTTCCTTTTTGCTTGCTGCTCATCTGTACCCACCTTTGCTATTCCTCCCATAAATATCTCCGCTGATCCGTCCATAATGGGGATTTCAGGCCCGTCTAGCGAAATCAAAGCATTGTCCACTCCCGATGCGTAAAGTGATGCTAGAATATGTTCTGTGGTGTGAACTTTGGCTCCGTTTTGTTCTAATGTAGTGGACCGATTAGTTTCCGCAACCTTCGATGTGTGGGCTTCTATAATAGGACTTCCTTCGATATCACGCCTGGTGAACTTGAGGCCGTGATTATCCTCCGCAGGAAGAACCCTCATGGTACATGATTTACCTGTATGTAACCCAACACCAGAAAACTCTATCTCTGATTTTAAAGTGTGTTGAATTTTTGAATTTATCATATTAACTTTCTCTATTAGCTTGGTATTGACGAACTAGACCGCGCAAAGCTACTTGAAATTTCTGGTATGTCTTTATAGGAACGGCAGGATTTCCTTGGAGTATTGTCTCTGGCTGCATTACGTTCTTAGAAATTCCTGCTTTAGCGGCAATCTTAGTGCCATCGGCAATCTTCAGATGACCCGCAAATCCTACCTGTCCACCTATGAGGCAGCTAGTTCCTATGATAGTGGAGCCTGCTATTCCTGTTTGGGCTGCAATAACCGTTTTTTCACCTATCTCAACGTTATGCGCGACTTGAATTAAATTATCAAGTTTGCAGCCTTTCATAATCACAGTAGATCCAAGAGTAGCTCTATCTATAGCACACATAGCACCTATGTCACAATTATCCTCAATCACCACATTGCCTGTTTGAGGAACCTTAGCGTACGACCCATCTTCTTTAGGCGCAAACCCGAACCCCTCTGAACCCACCACCGTGTTCGCCTGAAGAGTGCAATTATTACCCACTTTACACCTATCCAGAACCCTCACCCCCGAGTAGAACAGACAATCACTTCCTACAACCACATCTATCCCGATATACACTGCTGCTCTGAGCTCTGTATTCTTACCGACTACTGCCCCAGCGTCAATAATAACACCCGGACCTATCGAACAGCCGTCAGAAATCACCGCATCCTTATGAATAATGGCAGAATCGTGAATGCCGCTAGCCCTCTTTAAATTCTCGTTGTATGCCTCAAGTAGATTAGCAAACGCACTGTAAGGATCAGCTACTTTTATCAAAGTTAAATCTGCTGGAAGTGGAGATTTGGGAGAGAACTCATCGCTTACAACGACAATTGATGCCTGAGATTCATAAACGAATTTTTCGTATTTATCATTAGCCAGAAAGGTTAACTCACCCGCCACAGCGGTTTCGATTTTACCAAGAGCAATTACCGAAACATCTGGATTTCCAGAAACAGTACCCCCTAATAACTCAGCTAGTTCAGCAGCAGATTTTTCCATTTAAACAAATTTACTTCGGAATTGCTCCCAATGGGTAGTGAATTCACTTCGTTTCCAAATGAAATTAACATCCATATCCCCCGAATTGTGTAACAACACGTCAGAAACGTTACCATTACTGTTTTTCTTATCCTTCATCATAAACCCCCATAATTCATCGCTCCCCACTTGTGGCAACGTCATCTCCACTACTCTGATTATCCAGTCTTGCAACTTGTCCGACTCACTTTCACTAAATCCGTTTTTTACTTTCGATGTTTCAAGCATGAACACTAGCCCCCACGCTACCGCCTCTCCATGCCTTAATTCCCCACAACTCTCAAGAGCATGTCCCACAGTGTGACCTAAGTTTAAAACCACTCTCCCCCCTCGTTCAGCCGGGTCTTCCACTACTATTTCCTCTTTAACAGCAGCAGAACTCTGCAATAATGGAACGATGTTCTCTAAAGCAGTCACGCCCCCTGAACTCACATCATATAGCTTATCTAGTAGCCCATTTCCCCGCTTAATCAATCCATGCTTCACCATTTCTGCCCACCCAGACCTCACCTCTCTGATAGGAAGTGATTCAAGCCACATTGGATTGTACCCTATAAACTCAGGTAAATGAAATGTTCCTATTTGGTTTTTCAATAGTCCACCATCAGACTTGAAGTTAACGCCATTTTTCCCACCTATTGCCGCATCCACAATAGCCAGTACTGTTGTGGGTAGCAACACCAATCCCAACCCTCTCTTAAATGTACTCGCTACAAATCCCCCTAAATCCGAAATAGTCCCCCCCCCTAAACACACAAATAGCGTTTTTCTATCAGCCCCCATCTTATCCAACTCCCCGTAAAGTTTATCCGCGTGCGGGAGAGTTTTTATTTGTTCTCCACCTTTGAGTGAAAATGAGTAAATCTGAACTTGAGAAGACAGAGAGCCCACGACCTGCTCTAAATACTCCTGCGGAAGGTTAGAATCAGACAGAATGAAGGCATTTGTCTTTCCTATGGCTGCAGTTTTTAATCCTTCGTCCCAAAAAGTAGAATAGAATTTACACATAAGAGCAAAGGTCGGTAAAGTCTATTCATTACTGCTGCTATGTAGCTTCATGTAATCTAATGTGAGATTAGACATGGTCCTAACGCCTAGTAACATCCCGCTATCATGTACGAAAAAATCTGGTATGTGATGTGGAGCAGACTCTTCTAAAGGTATGCTTGGGTCAACTCCACCGATAAAGAAATATATCCCCGGCACCTTTTCTACGAAGAATGAAAAATCCTCTGCCCCCATTATAGCACTTCCTATGTCGATATTTTCTTTCCCCATTTGGTTGACTTTTTTACGGTCCGTGACGTTCCCTCGCGTAAACTTAAACCGGGAGTACCTCACTTCGTTCGGTGACCCCGGTTTGCACTCAAAAACAAACAGCCCTTACTCGCTACGCTCGCAGGTCAGCTTTTTCGTAGAACTAACCTTCAAACTGCGATTGAGATTCTTTCTACGAAACAGCCCCTCTGCATTTCTGCAGAAGGGCTGTTTGTTTTTTCGTGGTACTACCGGGATTCGAACCTGGGACACATGGATTTTCAGTCCATTGCTCTACCAACTGAGCTATAGTACCAATTGGGACGGCAAATATAGTTCACTCTTTATTGATTTGGCTTAGAAAACAAAAAATATTTCTTGGCAGATAAACGATAGTAGTCGATTTTTGCAATATGGTAACATCACGACACCCTCGAGAGACTTTTGCTTCAACAGTACACCTAGTACTTCCAAACGATACTAATACTATCGGTAATTTAATGGGAGGGAATCTTTTGCATTGGATGGATATTGCAGCGGCGATTTCTGCAAACAGACACTGCAGGAGAGTTGTAGTAACGGCTGCAGTTAATAATGTTTCTTTTGATAGCCCTATTCAATTAGCGGATATTGTAATTATCGAGTCTCAGGTAACGAGATCTTTTAGGTCTTCAATGGAGGTTTTGCTAGAGGTTTTTGTCGAGGATAGCGTTACTGGTAAGAAGACACAATGTAATCAGGCAATGTATACTTTCGTGGCGGTTGATCAGCAGGGCGCTCCTATAGGTGTGCCAGAGTTAGTGCCAGAGACAGATCTTGAAAAAGAGAGGTTTAAAGGTG
>Ga0114994_10004072_pt1 | contig 10618 bp, 6 predicted proteins | sample ArcticOcean_MG_C_9_FD_87043 | JGI IMG/M metagenome (GOLD analysis project Ga0114994, IMG submission 87043) | Marine microbial communities from western Arctic Ocean - ArcticOcean_MG_CB2_152 | ecosystem: Environmental > Aquatic > Marine > Oceanic | place: Arctic Ocean: Canada Basin | collected... | reverse complement strand
CTGCGCCGGCGCGCGCCGCGCGGACGGGCCGGCGGCGCCGGCCGCCCCGATCCGCGGACGAGGACTTCGTGGACCCCGACGCCGTCGCCAGCGTGTCGCCCGCGCCGCGGCGGTCGGCCAAGGCCGGCGACTCCGCTAGCGAGACAAAGAAGTACCGCTGCAGCCGCTGCGGCCAGATCAAGAACGGCCACGTCTGCCCCTTCCTCAAGTACAACTCCGTCGCCGTCGCGACGCAGGCCGACCCGACGGTGACGGTCACGACGGACGGCTGCCGCACTTTATCCGTGCGGGGGCGCTTCGTGGGCGCCGCGGTGATGGCCTGAGTAATTGCATTTAATTCTTCCCGCGGACTGTTGCCAAGCCCGCTTGTTGCCCGCCACCGCCAAGCCAGCTTGTTGCCCGAAACCTGCACCGGTCTTTTTGTTACGGTGCTAGGACTAGTGGGCGGGGCCGGTCGCATCCACGAGTGCGGGTCGCGCGGCTCCGGAGCTTTTGCGGGAGAGCTTGACTTGGGCTACGCCGCACAGCAGCCGCACGTGCGCACGCCACAGGCAGCCGATCATAGTCTGCAGTCGTGCACGACGCGCGACGCGAAAGCCGCGCCGGCATCCTAAGCTTTTGTGTCTTGTGGCTGCCTGAGCCTTCTCCCTGCCTGCCAAGCAGCGTTCAAGCGGCAGTTCCCTGCCTGCCAAGCAGCGCGGTTCAAGCGGCAGTGAAAACAGCGCGGGCCAAGCGAAAACTCGCCAGCACCATGACCGACGTCATCGACGTCGACGAAAGCGAAGCCACGGACATCAGCACGCCGCTGCTGACCGGGCCCCGCCGCCGGCGCCGCCAACGACGCCGCATCAACGATGCGAGTGCCAACGACGAGCGCGAGGAGCAAGACACCGTGAGGGCGGGGTTCGACGCCCACGCCGCCGCTCAAGAGGAAGATGAAGCCGACGCCGGCCACCCGGAACACGACGAGGTCGCGATGCCCGGCGGCCTCCCCTTTGGCATGTTTGGGCCTGAGCCAGAACCTGTCGACATTCCGCCGGACGAGGGCCTCGACTGGCAGGTCGTGAAATTAGCGAAGTGGACGGGCAATGCATTCGCCGTCGGCTTCTTCGCCGGCCTGCATGTGGCGCCCGGCGGGGTTCAACAAACGCGGCCGACTTTTGAAGTGCTGGACGTGGCCAAGCGCGCCCGGGGCAACTCGGGCTTAGTGTATTGCGGCCTGGTCTCGCTGGGTGCCTCGACGGCGGCCGGCGTCGTCGTCGGCGTGTTATTGGACCGCTTTGTCGGCCTCGCGATCTGGTTATTCTCAAATTTTGCGACGCCGCGCCGCTTCCTTCAGGCATTTGCGATCGCCTGGTGTTTTAGTCTACGCGCCTTCGGCACGACCAGACGCTTCGCGCTGTGGAACGCCGTGTCCTCCTTGTGTATCTGCGGCGACGCGCCTCTCGGCCTACGCGTGGCTGCGATTATCTACGAGAGCCGGTACCTCGTGGCGCCGTACCTATGGGGCCCGACGAGCCTCGCCACGGACTGGGCGACGGAGAGCTACTGGGGCTTCGGCATTAGTTTAATTATAGTGGCCGCGTCGGCCGCGCCCATCTACGTGGAGGCCCTAACCCGCTGGTTTACGGGCGATCGGGACGTGATGATGCTAATGATGAACAACATAGGTCTGCCCTTCTCCACCATGTGCATGATGACCTGCATGACGGTCGCGACCGCGCTCGTGCCCGCCAATCCGCCGCTGATATGCCTCCTCTCTACGCTCGGTCCGTCGTGGCTCGCGTCGCGCCTGAGTCCGTGGCTCGGGCTCGTCGTGCACCTGGCCCTCCGGGCGACGGAGCTGATCGCCACGTGCCCCGCGATGCTCACGGTGGCGGTCGAGCTCATTTACGGCGGCCGGTTCCCGGGGCGCGTGAGCCTACTCGAGGTCATTTACGGGGATTGCTTGCGAAGCGCCTGGGTGGGGGTGGACCGGACGGATAATCTGGGCCTGCGATTTGAGTCGGCGGACAAGCGGCGCGTGCGGCTCGCATTTTGGAAGCGCTACAGGCGAGCGACTAGAATCGAGGCGGGCAAGAGCATCAAAAGGCGGCACCGCGTCACGGTCGAGGCCATGATCCACGACGAGGGGCTTTTGGAAGAGCTTCCTGACGATGTGACCGGCACGATCCTCGAGTACCTCTACCAGCCAACTGCGGCAGATAAAAGGGACGAGCGGTCGTACGCGCGGTTCCGCCGCCGGCCGCGCAACAGCACGCGCAACAGCATGGCGATGGACCCGTTCGATCCGCTCGAGAACAGGCCCGGGATGATGATGGGGATGATGAGTGTCGCGATGGTGGGAATGGGGCGCAGGGGCATGATGGGGCCGCCATGATAAGTATATTAAGTGTTACCCGGAGCAGCTCATTTCGACAACGGGCAGTCGTCCCCGTGCTCCGTGCGCGCCGCGGACGCAGCCGTCCAGGCGGCGCCCCCCAGGCACATGAGCGATATAATGCGGAGCGGGCCGCGCGTGCGCCACGCGTTCGCCGCGATGAGCGTCGCGTAGCGAACGACAAGCCCCAAAAAATTCGACGCGTGGCGCACGCCGGCCCCGTCGCCCGCCGCGATTCCGCGGTTTACAATCGAGCACGCATGCGTCCCCACAGCGCCGCAGAGTAATGCACCGAACCGTCCGAACGCCGGGCCGAACGCGAGCCACGCCCGTATGCCGAGCAAGCCCACAAAGCCGAACAGCCCGCCCAAGAATCCCACGTTGGCCCCGACCCACTCGAGCTCGCAGTCCCGCGCTATCAACGCGACGATGCTGGCCGCCGGCGCCACAGTGGTCTCCGCGAGCTTGTTGATGGAGATTGCGCAACGAGGCTCGTCGGGTGCGCGGCGAAGGCGCGCGCGCGCGGCAGTGTGACGGGCGACGACGGCGTGGGCGCCGAAGCGTCCGAAATTTCCGCGACCAGCTCGGCGCCGAAGACGCCGCCCCATACGCACGGGGCCCGCCTATAAACGCTGGGCTGCTTATGGCGGAGCACAAAGTGAGCCCAGTGGACACAACGGCAGCCGAGTCACCGCATGCGCCGACGCTGCACCACCTCGCGACGCGCGAACCCCACAGTTTCCACCAATCTAGAATTTACTACGGCCTTGTAGGTTGATAACCTCGCGTTTCTGCACGGTCTCGGGGAGCGCACGTGCATGGAGGCAGAAGAGCATGCAGGAATGTGTGTGACGGACGACGACGTGCGAACTATAAACAAGGTCAAAATCGTGTGCGTATTCACGATCCCTTGTGTGGTTTTGGCAGGCACAGGTTGCGGTGGCTACTTCAATCGAGTCTACCCCGAAACACTTTCTTTCTTAATTGCACCCGTGCCGTCCATGGTTGTGGTGTTCCTGCAGCATACGAAAAATTGCCGGTCGGGCTGCCGAGGGCTTGGCTGGGGAATTGCCAGCTTCCTCGTGTATTTTATATGGTATTGGGGGATGATGGACTTGGCATACCTCATGTCGGGTTACGATTTAGGGTAGACAGCCTGTATAATTAGCGGGCGAGTATAGTGATGACTAGCCGGCGGATATGGATCATATGATGTCGCATCGGACTCCGGGTGCCGGTCCGCTTTCGTGCGGGACCCTTGGACCCTTCTAGAAAATAAGTTTATTGAAACTACCGCGTCGTCAGGGTCTCGTACCCTTCGTCGGTGGATCGGTCGGAGTCGGTCGAACGGAACGACGGGGCACTAAACGGGATTTTTTAGCTTGATCAGCTCCCCACCAAAAAAATTGTTAGGCAGCAACATTAAGGTGCGCTGGCAGAAAATGTTTTGATCTGTGAGCGTCTGATTGCACACTGCTGTTGCATACGTGCGTGATGCTGATGCTGCGACTCTTGCCAGTCCTGGCGCTTGCTAGCGCAGCGGTACCCGCCGACGAGGTCCACGGACCGTCGCTGCCGGGCTATGAGAGAGCGTTTCCGCACGCGACGCGGCACTACTCCGGCTACATCCGCACCTATTATCCGGGCCGCGCGGGAGTCAAAGTCTATACGCACTACCACTTGGCTCTTCATGCCGACCCGGCCGCGCCGGTGCTCCAGTGGCAGCAGGGCGGCCCGGGGGGCTCGAGTCTTTTGGGGCTGTTCACCGAGAACGGCCCGCTCACGCTCAACTACGCGAGCTGGGGCGACTGCGACGCGCTTGAGGTCTTCGACAACCCGCATATGTGGCAGAACGCGGCCGGCGGCGTCAGCCTCCTGTACATCGAGCACCCGGCGCCCACAGGCTTTAGCTACTGCGAGCCGGCGTGCAGTCATGACGACGACAGCCAGGCAGATCTACACCTCGCGATTCTGGACGAATTCTTTGGGAAGATGTACCTCGAGCTGCGCAAGAACCGCTACGTCATCTCGGGAGAATCGTACGCCGGCGTGCTGGTCCTGACGCTGGCAGAGCGGATTCTGAAGCGCCGGAGCGGACATGGTGACATCGCGCCGGACTCGCTCGTCGCACCGGATAGCTTAGAAGGCTTCGCACTAGGCAACGATTGCCCGGGAAACATAGTATTCACGTGTACTCCCTATTCGGGTGGGGCCGGGACGAAAATAAGTTTGGACTTCCTCCACGGGCACGGCATGATACCGGACGACGTGAAAGCCCGCGTTGACAAAAATGCGGCGCGTGATACGTCTCGGAGCCGCCCGGCCCCCAGACGCTGCCGCCGACGGCGTGCGCGGTGGCGCTGGAGGATCCGCTTCGGCCCTTGAAGTCCATAGCCGGAGACACCTACGACATGGGCGGCGGCTATTTTCTATATGATACGTGTGGGGCCGACCTGCTGGCCCTGACCGCCGACGGGCGGGGCCCCACGCGACCGTCGGCGGAACGGATCGCGAACGCGTATGCATTAAATAGCGGCGAGTACGCGTGCGGCCAGGAGAACGCGGCGCAGGCGTGGCTTCGGCGCGGCGACGTCCAAACTACGTTACACGTGCGGCGCACTCCCGAGTACTCCATGTCGACGACCCTCGACTACAACTTTACCGCCGCGAGTCTTCTGGCGAACTACAAAGACTTGCTTGCGCCGAATTTCCGCATCCTTCAGTACTCTGGTGACGCTGATCCGTGCGTCCCAAGTTCTGGAACGCAGAAATGGATTCGGTCCCTAGCTCTACCGGAGTCCGTACCGTGGCACCCATGGACGGCGCCCGGCACCGCTGCCGTCACCGGGTACGCCACGGTTTATGAGCCCGACTTTGCCTTTGCGACCGTGAGAGATGCGGGACACATGTCGCCGCGCTACAAGCCTCGCGAAGTCTTTTACATGATCGACGCGTGGCTCAGGAAAGAGCCCTTGTGATGTAAATCTTGTTGTGAGTACTAGTTGGAAGAAACGTCCAGATTACGCGGGGAATTGTAGACATATTGGCCGTGCCCAGTGTATAGGCGCGGCGAAAGGGGCCGCCTAGTAGTAGCGGATGGGCGGCGGCGGTGGCGGCGGGAGGTTCACCGCGACGACGCCGCCCGGTCCGACGCCTTGCGGGACGATCACGGCGACGCGCTGGCCCGTCGGCGCCTGGACCACGACCGTCATGCCCGGGAACACGCCCATCGGCACCGGCACGGTCATCGTCGTCGGCGGCGGCGGGGCCATCATCACGGGCTGCGCAACCGCCGTGGGTTGGTAGGCCGGCGCCGGCGGCCGGTAGGGTGGGGGGGGCGGCGCCGGCGGCGTCTCGGGCTCCTCGGGCTCCTCGTCGGGCGGCGCCTCCTCCTTCTCATCGGACGTCTCCTCGGGGATCTCGATGGGGGCGTCGGGGTCGGCCAACGCGTCCGGCACGCTGACCCAGGCCATGGCCAGGCGCTTGTAGTTGCCCGAGCACTCCTTCTTGATCGAGTCCTTCAGGAAGCTTGTGTACTTGCGCTGGTAGGCTTCGGCAATAGCTAGGGCGTCGGCCTTGTCGTGGCCCCCCAGGATGCGGCACACGACCTTGTCCGAGGTGCCCAGGCCCACGAACGCCTTGCGCAGCCGCATCGCGTAGTAGTCGGCCGGCGGCAATAAAAGCGCCTGCAGGCACTTGGCGAGGTTGCCTGACATCTCCTTCGTGATGAGGTTGTCTAAAGATTTGCCGTACTTGTTCTCGTAGGCCGTGCGCGTGGCGATGTTCTGCGCCGGCGAGTTCTTCGCTAGCACCAAGATGAAGGCGTCCTCGTCGGTCCCCATGCCGCGCGCCGCCTTGTGCAGGGTCTCGGCCTGCTGCGCCGCCAACGCCGCGTCGGGGGTGCCCTGCTCGTCGCGCTCGCCCTTGAGCAATTGCAGCGCTAATGTTTTGTTCGAGCCGTGCAGCTCGCTCCTAATCCGATCCACGAGCGGCTTGTCATGCTTGCCCTCCCACTTCAGCTTCGCCGCCCGGACCCGGGCCTGGGAATGCCCCACCAGAAAGTCCACAATTGCCATGCCGTCGGCCCCCAGCCCGTCCATCGCCTGGTCGATGGCGCGCACGTCGGCGTCCTCCGGGCTCTCCACCAGGTAGGTCAATAACTTCTTGTACCAGCCGCTCGTCTCCACCCGGAGCCGCTTGAGCATGGCCTTGTCCTGTTGTCCGTAGTAGGCCGCGGCGACCTGTGTGAAAATCAACCAGTGACTTGGGTCGACCGTGAAAGTGTGGCACCGGCAGCGACCTTCTGGAGGTGGGGCTTGCTCCGCGCCGCGATGACCTTGATGAGCTTCGAGTCCGAGGTGCCGAAGCCGTGGCACGCCTCGTAGATGGCTCGAGCGTCGAGCGACGCCATCATGCCTCCCAGCGACTCGTTCTCCATCAGTAATGCGTCTAATAAAGCGTCCATGTCCTCCACACTATCAAACGCTTGCGTTGTGAGTTCTTCCGAGGCCTGCGCCGGGTCCTCCAGCGCGGAGATCCACGCCAGGGACGCCTTCAAAAAATTGCCCGAGATCTCCGAGCGTAACGCGTCCTTGAGCGTCCTACCGTACTTGCGCTCGTAGGCCTGCAACACGGCGGGCATGGACGGCCTAGATGAATGGTCCAAACCGCCCAGCAACCGCACTAATTTCTTCTCCGTGGTACCAAACCCCTTCATCGCGCCTTCTAACCTCTGGGCCACGAACTCCTCGGGCGTTATTAACAGAGCAGTGGCGCCCTTCAGGAACTTCTTCTTCCCAGACTTCTTCTCGATGGCTGATTTGAGGGACTTGTCGTACTTCTTCTCGTAGAGCTCGGCCACCAGGCGCGTCTCGCTCGGCGGCCCCGCCAGCAAACAGTCCGTCACCTTGTCCTCGTCCATCGAACTCAACATGCCCTTCTTGATCTCCTTCCGGAGGATCTCGACGTTCGCCGCGGCACGGGCCTCGTCGGGCACGCCGTCCCACTGGCGCCTGCCCTTCAAAATCTCCAAGAGTAAATACTTCAAATCCCTGTACCATATGCCCAGCTCCTTGCCGATGTAGTCAAAAAGGGCCTTGTCGTTGCGCCCCTCCCAGCACCTCTTGCCGGCCGCGAGCTGCTCGGGGGATCGCGTCAGGCACAGCTCGATCAACGCCTCCTCGTCGCACCCGCTGCCGTGGCAGGCCGCCCGAATGATGTCCGCGACGTACTCCTCGGGGCCGTCGAGCGCGTAGCTCATCATCTTCCCGTAGTTGCTGCCGCCGATGATGCCCGAGGTCTCGGAGGCGACCTCCATGGCGAGGTCCTTGTCGTAGGCCTTGCGGTAGGCCCGGCGCGTCCGCACGAGCGCCGCCTTCGTGCGCGTGCATAGCACGGAGATCAGCTTCGTGTGGTCGCAGCCGAGCGCCCCGGTAAGGCCGCTCTTCATGGCCTCGTGGCAGGCCTGGGCGTCGGCGTCCGCGATGCGGTCCTTGAGCTCCCCGTTAATCTTCTGGAGCTTTTCGACGCACTGCTTCTTGATGGCGGGGTCGCTCAGCAAGCCGCCCGCGCTCGCGGCGACGATGCGGCCGACCGTGCTGTTCGCCAGGCGCGTGGACTCGTCCACGAGGACTTGCGGCGCGGCCGCTACGACGGGCGGCATGGCTGGACGGGTACGGCTTCTTTTTTGCCTCGTAGGATCTTGGTGACCGGAAAGAGGAGTGCGTGAGAGTGGAGATGGACGGGGTGACGCGAGGCTGCGGGAGCGAGGCCTGGCTAGTTCGTGGCAATTGCTGAACGATTGGCTGTGGCGACTGCGCTGCGGAAGACACCCTTTTACTGAAGCCAGATAAAATTATTTTGGAAAAACCCGTCACGGTCATTTTCCCGCGAGTCAGTCGACCGCGAAGCGAGCACTCCCATCCGCACCGGATCCCCCTTTCGCTATTGAGTCGGTACACGGGATTAATCAATTCACGATTAAGTCAATCTGGATCTGTAAGGGTCCAGATGGTATGGCCGATAGATAGATTGCACACATCACAGGCCGCGCGCCCGCGCCCGCGCCTCGTCGTCGGCGTCGCCCCGCGCGCCGACGGCCCGCACCAGGTAGGCGTCGTAGTCCTTGACGGCGCGGCGCATGCTCCTGGTCGGCGGCTGGCCACCCTTGCCGGGCCGGCAGCCGCAGGTCGCCCTGTCCTTGTCCGCCTCCGACGCCGGGACGAAGGCGTCCGACGACGGTTGCAGCTTGCGCCGGGGCCGGCCCAGGACGAGGCCGTTGTCGTCATCGTCCGCCCTGGCGCCAACATAAAATGCCGCGACCGCGAACGCGCCGGGCACGACGGAGAAGGCGTCCGCGTGCTGCGTCGCGAGCGCCCGCGCGAGGAGACCGTCGTAGCAGCCCGGGCCCCGGTGCTCCTCGACCTCCCGCACGAGCCGCCGGTCGCCCCGCGCGTCCACGGAGTCCAGGACCACCAGCGCCCCGGGCGCCTCCCAGCCCAGCGCCCGGTCCGCGTTCTCGAACGTCTGCGCGTAGGTCTGGACCACGCCGGTGACGCCGCCCCACCATTGTTCATAAGCCTTCGAGTTGAGGGCCGGCGTCTTGCCCGCGCACCGGTTACTTGGCGCCGCCCGGGCCTCGCCCTTGCGCACCAAGGTTCGCAGCTCGTCGACCGTCGAGGGACTGGCGGCGCTCCGGAACTCGGGAAGAATTAATGTAGTGCCCGGCGCCACGTCGACGCGCTGGATGGCGTCGTGCGCGTCCGCGCTGAGCCGCTCGTCGCCCCTTAACACCAGGCAGCGCCGCGCCGGGCACGACTCTAACCCGACGTTGGCCAGGGCCTTCTCCGTGCCCCCGCCGTCGTCCTCCATGACGCGCGCAAGCACCACCGTCCGCGCGCACTTGCTAAAAGTTGGTAACGTCGCGCGCCAGCCTTCGTCGTCCGCGACCGCTATTACTACAATTGACGGGCCCTTCCACCCGCACGCGTTCGCTTTGGCCCGCACCAACTTTTTGTCCCGATCGTCCTTGAGCAACGACGCCACGACCACGAGGCCGACGCCCGGCTCGGTGAAGCCCATGAACGCCCCGAGCCCCTCCTCCCCGCCGCGGGCCCACCTCAAGTCGTCCCGCTGGAAGGCCGAGGCGATGCCCTCGCACGCCCGGAACGCGCAGTACTCCACACTTCGCGCGTCCCGCAGCCGCTGCACGACTACATCCTCAACCGCCAGTGAAACTAAGGGCGGCACGGTAATCAGGCCGAAGCGCGTGCCCAGCAGCGCCTCGCTCGTCGCCGCGTTCGCGACACTGAACGACCGGTACTTCTTCTTCCACTCCTGCACGTGGAAGAAGGCCGCCACGCTGAACCCGGCGCCGGGCACCTCCAACCCGCCGGGCGGCCCCCGCTTCCTTTTATACGCCCCGTCCGCGTCCAAAACGACGATGTCGCCCGTCTGATAGTCCCCGCCGCCCAGGCACGTCTGGTAGGCCGGGTTGACCCAGCTCATGCATCTTTTTGCTCCCACAGGTAAGAGCTGGACGCGCTCCCACCGGTTCTGGTTGCTCTTCGTACTACGAGGTGTGGACGGCGCGAGCGGTCTACAGTGTCGTCCTTCGTCGTCCTCCTCGCCGGAACACCGGCGCACCTCCCCCTCCGCTAAGTACGCGGCGTCCCGGTCCCCTTTCTGCGTGGCATCGCTAAAATGTTTGGTCATAATTTTGAAGCGGACATGTGAAGCGGCCAAGGCTTGAGAATAGCAGCCCTCCGCGCTCTCATAATGCGCCCCCGTGGTCATCCGCCGCTCCAGTTTCGCGGCCCCGAAGAAGGGACAGTGCGCGTAAGCCGCGTTCACGAACGGCGCGTTCTTGTGGTGCGTCCACTGGCCCCGGGCATAGGCCCGCCACGAATCCCCAAAGCCGTAGGAGACCACGTCGAAGTTCTCCAGTTCGTCCGCGTCCAGGAAGGCGTTCATGTTGCCCATCAGCACGTCGAAATCCCCGAAGGCCCAGTGCGTATAGTTCTTCAAATACTCCTGGAAGACGACGCCGATGGCCGGCTTGAACTCGACGAGCTGGCGCGGGTTCCTTATGAAGGCATCTCTCAAAGCCGCGGCTAATGGCTCCCGCGCGTCATCTATCGGATCGTCGCCCGGGTAGATTTGTCTCGCACGGGGATACGGAATGCGCGCGTGGAGCCGCGCGAATCTATTCGCGCCGACCTCGATGAATTTGACATTGTT
>Ga0114994_10004071_pt1 | contig 10620 bp, 11 predicted proteins | sample ArcticOcean_MG_C_9_FD_87043 | JGI IMG/M metagenome (GOLD analysis project Ga0114994, IMG submission 87043) | Marine microbial communities from western Arctic Ocean - ArcticOcean_MG_CB2_152 | ecosystem: Environmental > Aquatic > Marine > Oceanic | place: Arctic Ocean: Canada Basin | collected... | reverse complement strand
GAGCCGAAATTGATGATCGATCCGCCCCCCGCAGCTTTGATATGTCGGTAGGCAACCTGGTTGACAATCATGGTGCCGCGCACGTTGACCGCGAAAATTCTATCCCAATCTTCGATGCCGACATGCCCGGCGTCGGTTTTGCCGGTGTCGGAAGCCCGTTTGATGGCGGCAGGATTGGCCAGTACATCAAGGCCTCCGATGCGATCCACCGCTTCCGTGAAAGCAGCTTCCACGCTGTCTTTGTTCGAGATATCAACATGCACAAAACCCGCGGTGCCAGGGCCGCGTGCCTGGGCATCGGCCGCAACGATGAGACCGATCTCGTCATTGAGGTCCATGCCAATTACATCTGCGCCGGCCCGAGCATAAGCTCGCACCGTCGCGGCACCGATACCTCGTGCTGAGCCTGTAACTATTATCCTCTTTCCTTGAAGATCCATTGGAACCCTTCTTTTTCTGAAAATATTTGTTGTTTCAAGTAACTCGGTTTGGCAAATTTATTTGGGGTAACTGTAATCTCCGGTCTGTCACTTCACAGAGCGCCATCTGCTAGCGAGGCATGAGGTAATACGCGGATAGAAATAGTCGCAATTTTATTTACAATAACAAGTTACTATTATAAGTACTGAAAATCACCAATGCATATTTATATAGAAGTTGATGATTTAGATGCTTACCGGCTTAGCAGCTATTTTTTTGGCGCGCTGCGCAGCCTAGATCGAGATGATTTATGAACGCTCATTTTTTTGATGGAAAGATTGCCTGTATTATTGCTTCAGGCGCGAAAGGCGTGGTTACCTATGTCGGCGAGTGAACAAGTGGCGCTGGTAACAGCTGGCACTGGCGGGATTGGTCGGGGAATCGCCAAAGCCTTGCTAGACGACGGGCTAACTGTTGTAGTCAGCGGTCGCTCTCAGGAGAAAGGGGACCGTTTCGCAGCCGAAATTGGGCACGGGGGAAACGTTACCTTCCAGGCTGCCGACGCGCTCGATCAGTCAGCAATGGAGTCGTTAGTTGATCGGGTCGTCTACACACACGGTCGCCTTGATGTGTTGGTCAACAATGCGGGCGGGTCCAGCGGGTTTGGACCAGTACACGAACTCACCGACGAGTCCTGGCAGCAGGCCTTCGACTGGAATGTGAGTTCAGTATTTTGGACAACCCGACGAGCGTTGCCAATCATGGTCGAGGCTGGCTTTGGACGGATCGTCAACATCAGTTCAGTGCAAGGAAAACAGGCGAATCGCCCCAACGCTAGCCACTATGTCATGGCAAAACATGCACTCAATGGATTCACCAAAGCCGTTGCTTTCGAATATGGGAAATCGGGTGTTACCTGCAATGCGCTTTGTGTCGGTGCGGTTGAGACTGAGCTTATGCAGTCGGCGGGAGCGGAAGCCGCTGAGGTTGCCGGATTGACGTACGAGGAGTACAAACAACGCTACGCGGATGCGGCCGCGACGGGAAAGCTCAATACGGTCGAAGAGGTTGGCGCGATGGTAAGCCTGCTGGCTTCTAAAGCGGGCGCTGGTATAACCGGGGCGATACTTAATGTGGATGGGGGAATCTGCCCCTATTAAGCAAAAACGGAGATAGGTTGAACACTATTTTATGAAGCACAACGATAATCTAGCGATCGGTTTTGAGGCTCAATTTAAGGCTGATCCAAATGCTCTAGCCCTAGTCATCGATGATGAACGCTGGACGCGGCGCGAAGTCGCTGACCTCGCCGCACGCGCAACAGGCCTTCTTACAGGTGCTGGCATTAAGCCGGGCGATCGAGTCGTTGCGCAATACGACACCCGCGTTGAAGATATTGCTCTGGCGCTCGCCTCTGCTCGATTGGGCGCAACATTTATGCCCCTGCCTCGGCGTATGGGGGTCCGTGAAATCAACTATATTCTCGATCGCTCAGACGCACGCTTTTTCGCGCATGCGGGTGATAAGCCGCCGCCCGGCGTTAAACCGCTAAAAGGAGCGAAGCTCGCCAGCACGTTTTCTGTGTTTAATGCTGAGCCTATCGACACTTTTCCGGTCGACATGGGGCCAGACCACATCAGCCTTATTGGTTTCACTTCTGGATCCACAGGCCAACCCAAGGGGGTCATGGTGACCTGGTCGGCGGTATCTTGGGCTGCGGAGCATATGCGGTCATTTGCTGATGTGCAGACCGGTGAAGCCATTTTAGTCACCGGCGCGGGCGCCGGGGCGCCAGGCTTCACTTTCTTTACCTACCTCGGAATGTCCATCGGCGCGCCCCTTGTGCACGCTGGTAGATGGGACCCATCTAAAGTTCTGGCGCTTGCTCATGAAAACAAATGTGTCTGGACAACAATGGTACCAACCATGTTGCAGATGCTGATTGACGTTCGGCCACAGGTGTTGGGCGATGGGCGGCTCGAGCATATGCGCGCGGCGACCGTTGCAGGTGCCTATATGAGTGAAGAGCTGATCCAGACCGCACGTGACGACCTAGGGGTGGAAATTCTCCGGATGTACGCCATGGCTGAGTGTATGGCCCATTCGAGCATGTTACTTACCCACAGTCAGGAACGGCGAGACTCCATGGATGGTAGTCCTGGTCCTGGCGCTGAACTGGGGGTGTTTGATGATGGCGGCAATCAAGTACCTCAAGGGGAGATCGGAGAGGTCGGTATCCGGGGACCATCGCTTCTTTCGGGGTATCTCGCCGAGGCAGAGGGAAAGTCCAGCCTGATGAGTCGGGACGGTTTCTTCCGTAGCGGTGATCTGGGCAAAATCACGTCGGAAGGTTTTATCAAGATCGTTGGCCGCAAGAAAGACATGATTAACCGCGGCGGCTATAAAATCGATCCATCCGAAGTTGAGGAAGCGCTGAAAGCCCACGCAGCCGTGGGTAAAGTTGTCGTCGTCGGATACCCGGACAAGCTCTTTGGTGAGCGAGCCTGCGCTGTCGTAGAGCCTGTCGCGGGCGAGAGTTTGACATTTATTGAAATGGTTGAATTCTTGCGCGAAGTGGGCTTTTCGAGAGAGAAGGTTCCCGAGCGGCTTGAATGCTGGGATGCTTTGCCGCTTTCACCCGACGGTAAAATTCTAAAAGGGGAAGTGCGAGCTCAGGTAGAAAGTCTGAAAACGTGAATAGTTTGTCGACGATAGCAAAGCCTCTATCTCTGATCATCTAGAAGCAAAGTTATTAGCGCGAAAACCTCGAATGTATTCGTGCGGTCAACAACAATAATTATTGCGTATCAACGGCCAACGTGGGTTGCGCGAGGAGTCCAGACCTGCGGTGAAGTAAGGGTTTGTCGTGACACAAGCAACTGTTTCAAGCAGGAACTGTCGGTTTCATTGAAAACGGATGTTGCAAGATCAAAGCTATGTGGCTCAACTACAAGGCTTTTGTCGAGATTATCTCTAGAGATTATATGGCGCAGTGTTGCTCTAAGCCAGGAGCTCTAAAGCTAGCAGGAGAGTGACCGCTCTGGGTCTGGGTGCCCCTAGAATAGAGAGTCAGCCCCCTCCTAGTGCACCCCGAAGCGGGGCCATCGGGAGGTCGAGATAGATTCCTAATTCTGTGATCATTGCGACTTCGTCGTCTACGCGGATGGCTATTTTGTAGTGACCGAAGGCCAGATTAACCCCGCCTTCATTGAGCGCCAGTGCAAAGATATTCGCTCTTGCTAATAACCTATTCTCACCGGTCGAGGTGACAACCGGATTTGTGATGAAATGCTTTAAGCTGTCAATCTTGCGGGACAATGCGGACTCGAAATGGACCATAGCTTCTTCACGGCCTCTGCAGGGTTCCGCGGGTGGACGATCAAATACCATGTCGCTATCAAAAATATCACGAAGCATGCTTAGGTCGTTATTATCCAATCCTAACGCGTATTTGTAGATAACTTCTCGCGCCATTTCTCGCTGCTCAAGTTCGATCAGCCGCTTAATTTGATTTTCTGTCATTTCACACCCTCCGCAGAATCGTTGTTGCATGACTGGGGATGCCTAATGCCGTTACCAATCCAATCTCGGCGTTCGGGACCTGGCCCTCTCCGCGTTCGTGACGCAACTGCCGCACTGCTTCAACCATATGCCCCCCACCCAAAAGAAACGAATGGGATAACAACCCCCCATGGGTATTCGTCGGCAGGGGGCCCGTCAGGCCGCGGCCCTTCTCAAGGGCGAATGCCGCGCCATCGCCCTTGGTTGCAAACCCCAAATCCTCGAACTGCAAAATGGTATTCATAGTGAAGCAATCATAGAGCTCCGCGAAGTCTATGTCGGACGGGTTCAAACCAGATTCGGCAAAAGCGCGGGGGCCTGAGATAGCCGCAGGCGTCGTCAAATAGTCAGGGTTTTGCGTAAACCAAGTATCTCCGATGACGTTCGACATGCCTGTGCCAACTCCAGCAACTTCCACTACAGGGTGGCGCAGGTCACGTGCCCTTTCCGCAGTAGTCATGACAAAGGCCATGGCGCCATCATTAACCAGGCAGCAATCCGGCTTGCGCAGCGGCGTCGAGACGATGGGGCTGGCCATATAGTCGTCAAAGGTCATGGGCTTGGTTCGGAGCGACCCGGGCGTTCGTGCGGCGTGTTCCCTTGCCTCAATCGCTGTTGCAGCAAGTTGTTCAGGTTTCAGCCCATATTCGTGCGCGTAGCGTTGCGCCATTGCTGCGAAATAGACGGGCTGACCGTACCATCCGTGCGGCATTTCAAGGTCTGCTTTGAACGCGTCTTCGGCATAGAGGGTGCGTGGCCCGTCTGCCAGTGCGCTGAGTCGGTGGCCGTACCAGCACAGCACAACAGATGCCAATCCCTTTGAAATCGCCATCGCTGCCAGCTGCGGCGCGGCCACAAGGCCGGCACCATATTTTAGGCCGTAGGCAATAAATGGCTCCCGCTTCACCGGTCTGTCGAAGGCGCTGATCAAGGCCTCAGCGGGCGCCTCAAAGGGCATTGAGGAGGACTCAGTGACGAACCCGTCAACATCAGATGATTTCAGGCCCGCATCATCAAGTGCAGTCATCACGGCCTCTGTTACCATTGTTGTCAACGGACGCGGATCCGCCGAAATTGGGTTTGTCTCTCCTACTCCTACTATAGCGATCTTTTTCATGGCCGTATCTCCAGGCTTTTTGCCATCCGAGTAATACTCGCAAGGGCATCACGACCCTTTCTCCAGGGGCGCACGACCAACCGGTCGACCCCTGCTTCGGCGTAGCGTTGGACCATTTCAGGTTCTATTTCTCCGGGAACGCTACAGCTGATCTCAAACGGCAATTCGCTTCTTCCGGCCACTTTTCGCATTTCCCGCAGTGCCTCAAAGGCCTTTGCTACCTCCTGAGGCGTAGCCTCAGATGCAAGCCAGCCATCCCCTCTCTCGGCAGCTCGACGCAGCGCAACCTTGGCGTGACCGCCAAAAATGAACGGTGGATGAGGCTTGGTTTGGGGTTTGGGAACCATGCTAATGGGGGGAACGCTTAGCGTATTACCTTTATATTCAGTTATAGAGTCGCGGAACAAACTAAGCATTACGTCGATCGACTCATCGAGCCGTTTACCCCGTGTCTTGAAGTCGCGGCCCATGATTTCGAACTCTTCGCTGAGCCATCCGCTACCCATGCCGAACAGAAATCGCCCGTTTGAAAAAAGGTCGAGCGTGGTGACTGAACGAGCAAGATGAAACGGGTCGTGCAGGGGTACTATCGAAACCGAGACGGCGAGTTTCAATGTTTTGGTCAGTGCGGCGAGATGAGACAACACCGCATAGGGATCGTAAAATGGCAGTTTGGCGTGAAAATCTTTGTGAGAACCCTCGTCCGCTGTGCTGTAGGGGTAGCGCGAGTTGCTCTCGATCGGTGTTATGACGTGCTCACCGAGCCATACGGAATCGTAACCAAGTTCTTCCGCCTTCAGTGCAACGTCAACCAACTGTTGGGGGCGCAGGGGAAACAGAGATACGCCAAACCTCATGGAGCACACTCTACTATGTAGTAGGGAAAAGAGTTTTCGCCGCTGCCCGAAAAAGCCAGCCTTGCATGGGCGCCTATGACAACCGGGCCTTCGATACGAGATGGGATCCGACAATTGGGCGCGTCGTCGGGGCATATCAGCCCAACGACATATGAGTCCCTGACTGCAGGTAAAAGTGGCCGTTTAACATCTGTGAAGGTAAACACTGTGGCGCCAGAAGAGATTACCTCCCACTCGTAATGTCCGTCTCGACAGGCCGGTCCGGCAGTCGAAGGGTACCATTCCCAGGCATAGCACATTGAGCAACGTGGTAGGCGAAGTTCATGTTTTGCTACGCCTTCCCAGTATGCCGCCATTTGGGGTGCTGTGCGTGGTGCAGAAGAGAGCGGTGCGTTCATTTCAAGTTCGCCTTCGTAGGATAAGATTGTTTTGTTAATCGCCGAACAACGCTTAGGGGTGCAGTTTCGGCCCCCGTAAGAGTCGGGTCCGCCAGATAGTGTACGCTCCGCTCGAACTGAAGAAGCTGCTCACGCGCACAGGACCTAGCAGTGGGTTTGCTGTCAGTCGAGCAATAGATAATAAAGTCACTAGTCTTGCCTCTATACGGAACCAGGTCTCGTCTAAAACCGCTTAGACGCCAAACGTTTCCCGGTTCAAGCTCATTAGTCCCAGCAGTCTTAAACAAACCCAAAGAATAGCCATTGTGGAGGAATCCGTCATCACTCATCACATCACATCACTTTGCTGCGATGCGTCAGCTCAGGATCCATACATATGAGCGTATAGCCTGTGTGAAGTATCGAGGCCCCTGTCGAATTCGCCGCCTAAGGCTGTGCTTGCAGGATGAGGTTGGGCAAACGACCAGTCTGAGGTGATATTTATGGTCTGGATGCGCCATCCGTCGTCCTGTTTTACCAAGTCGAAGAGATAGCGCATGCCGTTCAAAAAGTCCTTCATGTTACCTTCATCAGCGTCTTCGTCTGGAATAGTTCCAGCAGTTATTGCGCGGGCCTCGGCTTTGGCTGCATCACCACTTAAAATGATTCGGGCGCAATCTAGGTAGTGGAACCGCATTTCCGCGTTGGCACCGAACTCGGCCCAAAAATCGCAAAACTCGTCTCCGCTCATGCAGTTGTCACCGAAGAAGACCTTACTATTTTTGACAAAACACGCCCGCATCCCGTCAAGGTCGAGCCAGTCTACCGTTGTCGAGAAGCGTGCGGTGACTAGGTCACGAATTTCCTCGCGCGCCAGCAAGCCAGCAACTTGTTCTTCTATGTTCATACTTATTTCCTTAAATTTTTAGTGCGTCAAAAAGCCACCGTCGATGGGGTAGTAACTTCCGTTTATGTATCCGGCCTCATCGGAACATATAAATGCAATGAGTGCTGCGACTTCCTCGGGGGTACCAAAGCGCCCGACTGGCGTTGCGCTTAGCAGGTGATTCTTCGCCTCGTTGTTTTCCAAATGTGGCGCAGTCATCGGCGTTTCGATGATGCCTGGTGCCACCGCATTAATCCGAATACCTTGAGATGCGTACTCCTGAGCGACAGACTTGGTCATTCCGACCAAAGCGTGTTTCCCCGCGCAATAATTTGAACCCGATGGGTCTGAGACAGTGCCCATAACTGAAGAGAGGTTTACGATCGCGCCGCCTCCGGTATTCAACATCAGTGGAATGGCATATTTGATGCAATAGAATGTGCCATTAAGGTTAACATTGATGCCGTGCTGCCAGTCCGCGATTGGATAGTCTGCTAGGGGTGCGCGGGTCGTTGCGATTCCGGCACAATTGACGAGAACATCGAGCCGGCCTTCGGTCTCATTGATCGACTTAAACAAGGTTTCTACGGCTACAGGGTCGGCAACATCTAATTGCAGGAACTTGGAATCGCCACCCAGGTAAATAATGTCATCGGCGGTCTGTTGGCCCGATTCAATGGACAGGTCGGCACCGATAACCCGTGCCCCTCGTCCAGCCAACAACCTTGCCGTCGCTCTGCCAATGCCAGACCCTGCGCCTGTGACCACAGCTACTTTGCCAGAATAGTCTTTCATGTTGAACTCCGCTATTACGCTCGAAGGTCCGAAACGGAAACTGAATTCCTAGGACAACAATTTGCATTGACTTTAACGTAGAATATCGGTGATGCCAAAAATTAAGGCTAGCAAAGGCAGATCAGTTAGGTGATCTGGAGTTCTGAGGAAAGTAAAATTTGGTGATCAATCATAATATGTCTGTATTACAATTCAGGAGCGAAAGGTTCCATTTCCATGGAGCAACAAAATTTATGCCACAGTATCTTTTCCACTGGGGAAAGATTTGACAGGCTGGTTACGCAGCCCGGGAAGGGGTCACTTATGAACGCTCAACAACTCGACGGAAAGGTTGCTTACATTACAGGCGCAGCCTCCGGGGTAGGTGCGGCGACTGCGAGGCGGCTTGTAGCCGCGGGTGCAAAGGTCGTGGTCGCTGATGTAGATGAATCTAACGGTAAGGCAGTTGCTGCCAGTATTGGCAACAATGCCGTTTTTATGATGCATGACATCACGAACGAAGACGACTGGAAGCGCAACCTCCAAGCAACAGTCGATCAATTTGGCGCGCTTCACATCCTAGTCAATTGTGCAGGGATAACTCTTTTGGGTAATATTGTAGAAACATCCTACGAACATTGGCGCCGGGCTTTTTCTGTATTGGCCGACGGTATGTACATGGGCTGCCATCACGGCGTGAAGACGATCGAAGCAACTTCTCCGTTAGGAGGATCTATCGTGAATATTTCGTCACCACAGGGGGAGCGAGTTGCATCCAATCTTGCGGCATATGGTGCCGCGAAAGCAGCCGGCCTCAACCTTACTAGGTCCGTGGCGCTATACTGCGCCGAAGCGAGTAACGGTATTCGTTGCAATTCCGTATTGCCAGGCGGAATGCTGACGGCGATGACAGAAGACTTTATTTCCCATGCCCCGGACCGTGAAGAAGCGATCAAGGGGATCGCTGCGATGCACCCGATGAAGCGGGTGTGCGAGCCTGAAGAGGTCGCCGAGGCGGTGCTATATCTTGCGTCTGACGCGTCTTCTTTTGTCACAGGAATCAATTTGCCGGTTGATGGCGGTTATCTGGCTCAATAAAGCATTTAACAAGATGCCTGCTAAGGTTAGGGCGCTCATACTGATGGCTGCTCTCGAAAACCGAGAGGTTTCGCGGGCAATCACAGCCATGATTCGATCCCACAAATCGACTGTAATGTTCTTCAATTTACTATGAGAACAAGCGTTGTGATGCAAGTTTGTTAACCAGTAGATCTAAGCGGTCGAAGCGATTGATGGTCTGTTCGGCGTCGCTGCGCGACTTGGAGTAGTTGGACTGCAATCTTGGCGTCCTCTCGATGTTGCCTGACCGATTCTGTTGATGCCACCGGTGACAAGAGCAACTTGATCTGCGAACGGTTTTTCATGTGAATCCTCCCAAGGGCATCAGGTTGCAAGTGCGGGTTTAGATCACTGTGTCGACCTCCTTTACTAATTTAACCAATAGTCTGCCATCATGATCGCCATCAAACAGACAATTTAGAGTTTTGGGAAGGATGTCGAAGCCTTCGCGCTCATCAAGTTTGTATTTTAATCTGCCCTCTTTGATCCACGAATCAATTGCTGCCCGAGCCTCCTGATACCGAGGCCTGAAGTCAGACACCAAAAATCCCTCAATGCGCGCGCGTTTTACCAATAAGTTCCACATGTTCCGGGGCCCTGGCGCATCAGACTGGTTATACTCTGAGATCATCCCGCAAATAGCTATTCGCGCGTGAAGAGCAAGATTGTCTATTGCCGCTTCAAGCATTTCGCCGCCAACATTGTCAAAGTAAACATCTAAACCGTCTGGAAATTGTTCGGCGATGGCGGCTGACAGGTCGCCGGTCGCACCGTAATCGATCGCCGCATCAAAGCCTAATTCTTCAGTAATCCAGCGACATTTTTCCGGGCCGCGGGCAATTCCGACTACTCGGCAACCCTTAATTCTGGCAAATTGCCCAACAAGCGAACCTACCGCGCCCGCGGCACTGGAGACCAAAACCTGGTCACCTTCTTTTAGGCCGCAAATCTCGAGCAACCCAAAATAGGCCGTCGCGCCCTTTGTGCCCAATAGGTGGCTAAACGCTCCAAGCTCTTGACTTCCGTCATAAGGAATTATGTCCACAGAGCCTTCGGGAACCACGGTGTAGTCCTCCCAGCCGCCAAGTCCAGAGACATATTGGCCCACGGGATGTAGGTCGCTGTTCGATTTGACGACCTTTGCAATTATGCCGCTGCGCATCGGTTCACCAAGCGGTGACGGATCAAAATAGTTCCCAACGGCATCCATCCAGCCGCGCTGGGCCGGATCTATCAAAGCATTGATGATCCGCAGCAAGACTTCTCCTTCACCGGGTGTAGGAATATGTACTTCTCGGTACTCAAAGTCACCGTTCTGTGGGCGGCCAACGGGTCTTTTGGCTAGGAGCCATTGGCGATTGACTAGTTCGGGCATTTTGTTTCCTTCTGCTAATGATTGTTGTCGTTGACGCTGACCCACAGGAGTCCAAGCGTTGGTCAGGTGAAGTAGTCCCAAACAACTTTTTCTCGAACATTTTTAACCTTTTGTCGGTTTTCCAGACCGCCACT
>Ga0114994_10004066_pt1 | contig 10630 bp, 16 predicted proteins | sample ArcticOcean_MG_C_9_FD_87043 | JGI IMG/M metagenome (GOLD analysis project Ga0114994, IMG submission 87043) | Marine microbial communities from western Arctic Ocean - ArcticOcean_MG_CB2_152 | ecosystem: Environmental > Aquatic > Marine > Oceanic | place: Arctic Ocean: Canada Basin | collected... | reverse complement strand
GTCAAGAAAACCCCCCCCGGACGACCTTTCACCCGCCACCCCCCACAATCCCCACACCCCAGCCCCCTCACCAGCCCCCCCCCCCCCCACCTCTTCTTCCACTTCCACACCCACCACAACCGAAAGTGAGAACGACAAAATAAACGACGATGCTCGCTTCAAGATGGTTGACCAGGACACTGGCGAAGTCTTCGACATCCGTGATGTTGACCGTGACTCCACCACCATGCCTCAGTCCAACTATTCCCTCATACCCTCAAAGGAGGAAATAATACGGCGGCAGTCCGACATCCACGACGACTCTGACGACGAGGACAAGCGCGACTTGTCCGACGCCGACAAGAAGAAGACCCACTACAAATCGGCTGCTAAATCCATGTTCAAGGGGTTCAAGAAGAATGTCAAGGCAGCCGTCGGCACGGGATCGAAGAAGTCAACCGAATCCGAGGCTAGCAATTCCATCCCAGGTGAGCGAGCGACCAGAATATTGAGCCACTTATCTTTAACTAACATATAAACTTCGCAGCAAAGTGCTACAAGAAGGACGAGGCGGAGTTCGCCGATTTGCTGCTTGTCGAAACCATAACAGACGGTCATGTTGGTCCAGTCTGGGTGTGCAAATTCGACCCCAGCGGAAAGTACCTGGCGACTGGAGGGCAGGACAAGAGCGTTGTAATTTGGGACTTGAGGAAACCCAAAAAGAGCAAGGACAAGGACAAGGACAAGGACAAGAGACCAACCCCACCAATACCCACCCAACCCCAACCGAACCCAACCGACGACCCCAACTCCATCGGAACCGAGGTCAAGCTCCTATCGAACGGCCCGCTCCGGAGATTCACCGAGCACACGGCAGACGTTATAGACCTTTCATGGAGCAAAACCAATTTCCTACTGTCTGCGTCGATCGACAAAACAGTTCGGTTGTGGCACGTAAGCAGGTCCGAGTGTTTGCATTTATTTCAGCACTCCGACTTTGTTACGGCGGTGGATTTTCACCCGCTAGAGGATAGATATTTTCTCTCCGGCGGTTTCGACAAGAAACTGAGAATTTGGAGCATTCCGGACGGGAGGGTGAAGGAGTGGGCGCAGGCCCCCGCAATGATCACCTCGGCGAAGTTCACGCCCAACGGCTTAATGGTTGTGGCGGGGCTTTACCACGGCCAGGTTTATTTTTACTCCACGGACGGAATGAGGTACTACACCCAAATCGACGCCAGGAACAGGCACGGAAGCCAAAGGGGGGGCAAGAAGGTCACGGGGTTGGCATTTTTGCGGGGATCAACCATCGGCTCGACAGTGGAAACTCTAGCTCGAGCGGCGACAGCATGGATCGAGGGCGCAGCGTGAGTACTAGCAGCAGCAGCAGCAATAACAGCAGCAACAGCAATCGGTTCAACAGTCACGACAGCAACAGCAGCAGCGGAAGTTACAACAGCCACGGCAGTCGGCGGACGAGCAGCAACGGGTCAATTAGCAGCATGAGGTGAGTGAGCGCAATGGATTTCGCGAAATGGCTGCAGACGGCTACATCCACCACTAAACTAACCCACTCAATTCTTTTGGCTCGCTCGCCTCCGCCCTGCTCCATTAAAAATGCGCACAATCTCGCATCGCTCGGCGCAGTGATCGGCGAAGCGCGATTATAACCGAACAACTACTGGTAACCACCAACGACTCCAGGCTCCGCCTTTTTGGCCTCGACGACTACTCGATGGTGTGCAAATACAAGGGCTTCGTGAACCAAGCGATGCAGATCAACGCATCCTTCAGTGAATCAGGAAACCACATCATCAGCGGCTCCGAGAACGGAAACGTTTACATTTGGAGCACCGAGATTCGACAGCAGACCGGAACCTTTGTTAATTTGGGAGGCACTGGCCAGAAGAAGGACAGGAACAAGGCCTACGAGAGCTTCGAAAGCACAAAGGCCACGCCGAACATTGTAACGTCAGGTGAGCGAGTGCGCGAAATGTCTATTGACGGCTACATCCACTATTAAACTAACCCACCCAATTCGTTTGGCTCGCTTCATTCGTTTCGCTCGTCCGCTCGGCGCAGCCTCCTTCGTCAGCTCAAAGGCAACGAAGAATGCGTTTTTGGCCAGCGGCCTGCTTGGCTACGGTAGAACGACGTCACACTTCGAAATTATAGACCACGATCTGGGAAGTGCCATGATTGTCAGCACAGACTACGACGGCGTGATTAGAGTTTACCTGCGAAAAAACGCATTCGACGCCATAATTAAGGGCTTCGGGAAAGACGACGAGGCGAGGAGGAGCAGTGCCACCACGAGCGACTTCCCAGAGTTCTCGAATGAGCCATTTGGGCTGAGCACACTGTAAGAAAATAAGTAAGAAAAGGTGTTTAAATGTCACTTGCGCCAGCTTGGTTAATGATTTGTTGGGAAGAGTTTTGAAACTTATATAAATTCTTCCCACGCTACACACCCACAACTGTCGAGCAGACGCTCTATCTCTGACAATATTGTTTAATTGTTTATTGTCGTCATTCAAGATTGTCCGCCGTTCGAGTTCAATTTATAAATTATACCGGAACCCCCTCCCCCCCCCGTCTCCTCCCCCTACTTGCCATTTTTCTTCTTCTCAAGAAGAAGTTTAACATCATCAATCATTGTAGAAGGGGATTCCTTAGAACCAAACCGCTTGTAAGCATTACCCTCATGATCAACCAAGAACTTTCCAAAGTTCCACCGCACGTCCTTGGAGCCATCGTCCCACGGAAGCGCTTCCTTGAGAAACGAAAAGACCTCATTGGTTTTTTCACCATTGACGTGGCTTTTGGCGAACCACTCAAACTTCTTCCCAGCATCGCTAAACTTGTTGGCAAAAGTGATAATCTCGGCATGCTCCTTCGGTTCCTGCTTCCCAAACTGGTTGCAGGGGAAGCACAAAACTTTGAGCCCAGCCTCGTTGAAATCGTCATACATTTTCACCAAATCGGAATAGTTTCGGTTTGTTAAGCCTCAGAATGAGGCGACGTTAACAACGATGCATACTTGATCTTTGTACGCCTCCATCGAAATCGACTGACCATCCATGTCATTGGCCGAACAAGCATAAAAGGATTCCTTCAGTGTGATTGTTTCCTTCCCAAAGATGAATCCAGATAGTCCATCTTGCATCTTTGCTGCAATGGAACCCGGTGAGAAAGATGATTTCAGCCGCCTTCGGTCTATTGGGGTCTCTGGAGAACTTGCTGTTAAATCGCTCATAATGTTATGTTGCATGTAATGCAGTAATGTTGCTTCAAAATTGAGGATATTTCATCAATGCACGAATTTATTATATTCATTGATATGCTATAGCATAGCAAGCACGAAAGGAAATGTTAACGTTTTCCAACTATTCTCTACTTAAACAAAACCAATATCCCCACCCCCTCCGTTCGCATGCGCCCCTGCCAGTTCTTGCGTCAGCTCGACAATTTTAGTTGCTGCTCGTGCAACTTCTTCCTCAAGATGTTTGGCCTCCAATTCACTAACCCTAACCCTTTCAAGCAACGTTCCGTTCTCCTGCACAACAACTCTCAACTCCCCCTCGATTAACTCCCTGTCCCACCCCATCACCTCTCTATCACCCCCAACGTCCCACTCTTGCCCAAGCTGCAGCGACATTTCCGAATATAATTTCTCTCTCTCAGCCTTGAGGCTCTCCTGCGAATCTGCGCCGAGCGAGCAAGACAAAACGAGCGAGCCAAACGAATTAGAAAGTGGGTTAACTTAGTAGTAGATGTAGCCATTATGTCTGTAACAATTTCACGCACTTCATTGCGAGTATTCTCGTCTTCCAAAAGGCCCGCTCGCTTCGCTCGCTCACTCGCTCACCTCTGATTTGCTGCAAGGTACTCTTTTCTACTGCAATCCGCTGCTCAACGAAGTTCGACTCCAACAACCGTCTCGTTTCTGTTGCGGAGGAGAGCGTTTCTTTTGCGTTTTTCAGCCGGGCGTTGATGGAAGCAATTTCGCTCCTTTCCTTTTCCAGCTCAGCATTCAACGAAACGATCTTTTGGTCCAGCGACTTGTTGCTGGTGGCTGAGAACGCCAGCTCGCTCCGCACCCCAGCCAGCTTTTCGTTCAGAAGCCGATTCATTTTTAAGAGTTCTGCCTTTGCGGCGGTTATCATTTGATAATCGGCCGTGTGCTTCTGATAATTTTGGATTTCCGCCTTGGCGAATTTTAGTTCCGACTTGAGCGCATTAAGATCGAGACTGTCAAGAATGCTGCTGCTGGAACCGTTATCCAGATCCTTGTCACTCACTACTGCACTCGTTGTTGCACTGCAAAGAAGATTAGCAAGAGTCGCTTGCAGCTGGGATTCAGCCGCTTTCGAAAATTTTAGTTTATTTTCGAAACTCGCGCTAGTCTGCTTGGTGCTGTCTAGAGTGGCGAGGAGCTGCGAGTGCTTCGTCTGCAGCGAAGCATGTTCCCGCTCGTAACGCGATGATTGACTTTTCATTTGGGACAAATCCTTCGTGAGGACTTTTATCTGTTGTTGCTGTTGGGAAAGTTGCTGTAGCTGTTTGAGCTGCAGTTGTTGCTCGGGTGTCATTAAGCTCAGGGCATCAGGCGACACTGACGTTGATGTCAATGTTGATGTCGAGGTAGGAGCGTGCCAATTGTTCCAACTGCTCGTCAACTTGTTTTGTAATTTGTTCGCCGCCTTCTTTGCAATCTCCTCGAGATGGTCGTTGGTTGCTTCGGTTGTGGTGGCGGGGGTGAAAGGGGGGGCGGGAAAAGCACCACTCCCGCCATTCTCGCCAATCCCGAAGGATGCCGGATCCAATTCAGCACCATACTTTTCAATCAAGTTCGCTCGAAGGAAAGCGGTGTTTTGGATAAACCGCTCGGCAACTAAGAGGAGATCAGCCTTTACGCATTTCGCAGGATTCTGCGTTCCGTAGTACTTGATCAGCTGTTCTGCCAGAAGTTCGGTATTAGGTGTATGTTTAGGTGTGGGTGTGGGGGTCGCACTTGAGGACGTTGTGTTCTTGGTCACATCTTCTTCAGCAATCTTGATGTTCGTTGGAGTAGTTGGCTCAACTGCAGCAACTTGCTCGGGCTCATCTAACTTCTTATGATCGTCCATTGAGGCTTATTTCATAGAATTGACACATGCATAAGGTGAGTACAAAAAAGTATTGAAAAATGCAAATCGTGCAAATAGCTCTCAGGTGCTCAGCCGGCCGCTATTGCAACAAATTTGTTAGGATAAACCACTACGCTATAGATCACGCAACCAGATTCTCCCACATCAATCATTGTGCTCTCTACCATCAAATTATCTCACTTCTTGCTATCTTAATCTTATAATCTTGTTTTTTGCACATCTTTCCCAGTCCATTCGCCACAACCCCACCATGAGCCGCTCGGGAGACGACTTCGACATGCACATCAAGCTCCTTATGCTTGGTGACACTGGAGTTGGAAAAACTTGCCTACTCCTTCGGTTTGCGTACGACTCCTTCTCCCCGACATTCATAACTACAATAGGAATAGATTTCAAGATCAAGCACATAGCGCTAGACGGCATGCACGTTAAGCTTCAAATTTGGGACACTGCCGGGCAAGAGCGTTTCCGAACGATAACGGTCAGCTACTTCAAGGGCGCTCACGGCGTGATTTTAGTTTACGACGTAACAGACAGGGACACCTTTGACAACATACGGCACTGGCTTGCGCAAATACAAAAACACGCAGACAGAAACGTCAGCACAATATTAATAGGAAACAAGAGCGACAAGTCGCAGCTGCGAATGGTGTCGAAAGCGGAGGGCGAGACTTTGGCGAAGGAAATTGGTGTGCAATTTTTCGAAACTTCAGCCAAGGGCAACATTTTAGTAGAGGAAGCTTTCATGTCAATTGCCAAGAACACGAAGAGGAGCTTATTAGCAGAAAAAAAAGCGCCCAAAAAGTTGGATGAGAACGTGATGCGGTTGGGCGACAGCAAGAAGGTAAAACGTAGGGGCAGTGGTGGTTGTTGTTAGATTTGGTCAAACGTTTTGTTCGGGTTTAAATTGTCTTTAAACTCCTTCGTTAAACGATCTTAACGAACTAAAAAACTATGTTTACCTGGCTACGAACAGCTGCTTGGGAAGGCAGAAAAACAATTTTTAAACTTTGAACTTTTTTGACCACTTGTGTAAAAACTCTATTTTAGAAAAACTCCTGGAATCTTGACGAATTTTACTTCTTTTTCAACCCCAAGCAACCCCAAGTCACCCCTCTCTCAATATATTACTTACTCCATGATCTACACCGATGAATATCAACTCGAGAAGTTCACTAAGAAGTTCAGACTCAATCATGAAAACTCTTCTGGAATATACAAGGATAAGCATGCCGAGATTGAAGCCCTCCTATCATCCTCACCCCCCCTAAAAACACCCTCAATAACTACCCATGCTCCCCAGCCCCAAGACGACATTGAAATTGAAATGCCTTTTGACAGACGCTCTCCTTCCCCTGTTCCCCAACAGCACATACAGACCCGAGCTGACCTCCTCAACAATGCGAACCCAGCTGGCAATCAGCAATTAGACCCGAAATTACCGAACAACTCGTATTCAAAAATAGGCAAAGCCCGAAAGAAGGAGGTGAGCCAGCCTTGTGGAAGACGTGATGAGCATGTATACAAAAAACTAACCCATCGAGGATTCATTTTCGCCTCGCACAGATTCTCACCTTTGCCAAACAACCCCTCATTCAACCACCTAGAAGACTATCAAACGATAACAACGGCTACAAAGATTCCAACCCTTCAATCCTGTCAAAAATGCTAGTGTCCAAGTCGAGCTCCTCAAATTCGATCATAAATGGGGGGAGCGTTGAGAGTTTGGATTTGCGCATTTACCTGCCGGACTGTTCGCCAATAGACATCAAGGTGTCCGACACGTTGACGGTGGAAAAAGTCATAGCGAAGGTGTTGGCAACGCACTTGGGATTGGAGTCAGACTGCAAGCTGCACAACCACGCCCCGCAGTGCTACGAGCTGCGACTGCACGAAGGCGATGGCGAGCCGGATGAGGACTTCCCCGCTTTGGATGTGAGCAGGGCGATCGCTCTATTCGGGGACGGGGACGCAGTGCAAGAGTACTGCTTGTGCCAGATCAGCTCGGTCGAGGTTCCGCCCCCACCGACGATAACGGCCAACGCAAATATGTCGGCATGCAGGAGGCTCACCACCAGTGGCGAGGTGCGAGTGAAGGTGAGCGAGCGAAGCGAAGCGAGCTAGCCTCGTGGAAGAAGTTTTCTGCAGCGAGCGAACGCAGCGAGTGAAGCTGCTGCGTGCAGTTTCCTGGTCGGAGACTCTCTCCGACACGGCTTGAAGCCGAGCGTTTTCGGGGGTCTCCCCCGACACAATTTCTAAGTTATTCCAAAACTAAATGCTAACCCCACTCTTTCGCTCGGCTCGGCGCAGGTGAACCTGCCGGATTCAAGGCATGCGATAATTTCCTGCCTGGGCGACAGCAAGGTGAGAGACCTGGTCAAGAAGATCATGAACAAGCACATGAAATTGAAGGGCAACGTGCTGCTTGAGGCAGTTTTAATGGAGGGGTACGAGTTTCACGTGACGGAAGACGATGCCAAGAGATTGGGATTTACGTTAGATACGAGCGTGGGGATGGACGCAGGGGTAAAAGAATTGGAAGTAGAGGAGCTGTTTTTCCGGCCAAGGCACTACGAGGACGGAAGCCAGGTGAAACTAGCCTCAAACGTGGCTACAAGGGGGGATGACGAAAAAGGCAAAGGCAAGGGAGGTGGACCAGATCTAGACAGCTTCATGTTCGACGAGATTACGGCAGGAAGGTACTGCGAGTATAAAATAATCAAGAAGAACAAATTCGGGCGGCGACAGGAGCGGATTTTCGGAATCGACGCCACGAAGATTTACAACAGCAAGAGAGGCGCATATAGCGGGGCTTTGAGCAAGGTGTACAGGGGAGAGAGGTTGCTGCAGACTGTCAAGAGCATATGCAGGGTGGAGAAAGAGAAGAGCTTCTTTGGGGGGGATATGGACGAGGACGATTTTTGCTCCTTCAGAATTGAGTGGATTGACAGCACGGGGGGGGACGGGACAGAGAAGTTGCTGAAGTTGGAGTACACGGCAGAGACGGCCGAAGCGTGTGCAGAAATTGTGGCCAAGGTGCTGTACTTGACCGGCACGCACGCACACACAAGCGATCAGCCTCACTAGCCTCAAAAATGAGCCTCAAAAATGGAAAGGTAGAAAATGTTTCAAATCTATTTCGACGTTACTGTTGGTTTGTGTCTGGGCCCTTCTCTGATTCTGGAATGGACAAGTCAATGGTAATGGAGGTCAGCTTGGGCTCATGGCGACGGTAAGCCACACCGCTCATGTCAAACATTTTTCGGCTCGCTACGCAAGAATCGGTTTGGTGATACTTGTCCGAAAGGTACACAACCTCGTTGATCCCAGATTGAATTATTAGCTTTGCACACTCGTTGCACGGAAAGAGCTTCACGTATATTCGGCAGCCGCGAGAATCGGCACCATTCTTGTTCAGAATTGCGTTCATCTGCGCCGAGCGAAGCGCCGAGCGAAGCGAGGCGCATTTTTAATGAAAGACGAGCGAAACGAGTGAAGTGAGCCAAACGAATTGGGTGGAATAATGTTAGCTTAGTAGTGGATGTAGCCATTACGTCTGTTGCCATTTCATGCACTTTATCACGAATATGCTCGTCTTCCAAAAGGCGAGCGGAGACTGAGTGAGACTCACCTCGGCGTGGCATACGAATGGATATTTGGTGTCGAGGTCTGAGGCAGCCTCCCTGCTCCACGGGAGCTTGTCATCGTCGCAACCAGCAGGAAAGCCATTGTAGCCAATCCCAACTATTCGTTGCTGCAAGCGAAGCGCCGAGCGAAGCGAGGCGCTGTTTTTAGTATTTGCGAGGGGGGGGTTAGCAAAACAAAATAAATTTCGCCTCACCTCTTCGTTTACTATGCAAGCACCCACTTGGGTAGAAGGGTCTTTTGATCGTAGGGCAGAGAGATGGGCAATCGACATGAAGTAGTCGTCCCAAGAGATTGCATTCGTACGCTTAGTTGCGACTTCGTAGGTTTTTGTCAATTTTTCCGGTGTGAGGGATGTCGTGGCCAAGGGGTTATTCGAATAGGCATCGTGAACTGGTGGTTTGGTACTGTCACCCCCAGATTTTACAGATTTTAAGCATTCAAACGCTTGGCAGCATTCGCATTGGGTATTGATGTTGCTCTCATTTTCCTTGTTTAATTTCTGCCTCTTGGAAGGACTTGCAGACATCGAAATGGTGGGAGGGGAGGTAGTAGCTATAGCAAAAGTGATTCCGGTTAAAATTAGGTACAACTCGTACTTCATACGTCATTATATAGCCAGACAAAAAAAGAGGAAAAAAGAGCGGAGAAAATGTTAACATCCAGACAGCAACACAATATACAACAACAACAAATATACACGAACAATCCTCTACACCCACCATGAAATTTAATCGCCCAATTTCGATCCAATACTTTCGTTCAGTTGAAGGCCGTGATTGGCCTCTCCTGTACTTGTGGCTAATGAAGGATTTCTCGTGGTGTGGGCTACATTATTTTTACAGTGGGATGATCTCAGGCTCTCTTGCAATCACCTACACATTATATTTGGTCATTTTGAACTTCCGCCAAAACCTCTATGCATCGTCATTCCTTTGTGTCTGTTTGCTTGGTTGGCTTTGCGCGAATTTTGTGTGGATGGTCGGCGAACTCTTTGAACAAAATGTGGCGGGTTTCGATGAAGATTTCTTTAATAAGAGTACAATTTTGGCGCAGAAAATTGGCGCAACGACCGTCCTCCTAAATCTTGTTTTCTTCTTGTTTCTTTCCCCTGGCAAAATTCTTGCAGACAAAGATGGAGAAGTGAAGAACCAGATTCACCCCAAACTCCCAGCGATCATCGTGCGAGCATTCCCAAACTTCACGTTTAAAGAATACGAAAAATGGCACATATTTTTCTGGACGTGCAAGGATGTCGCGTGGGTCTACTTCTACGACTCAGTATTCGCAATTTGCTTTGCTTGTACCGTTTTGTTGAACATTGACCTCTTGAAAAGGTATGCGTCCATGAATCAAACTGAGCAGCTTGGCCACTACATGGGTCTTTTTGTATGGGTTATGGCGAATGGACTTTGGGCGATTGGCGAACTTTTTTATGAGGTGCCAAACGATGCACTTTTATCAGCTCAAGACTGGGCTGATTTCTCGTTTTTTTCGTATCCGCCGAGTTCGCTTTTCCTGTGTCGGTTCGTGGCCGGGTTGCTGTTCATAACGTCTGGGATTGTGCTTTTAAGTTTCCTGGTCACTTGGTGGGTGCTTGGCCCACCATGTGACCAGAGGAACAGCAGTACCGAATGTAAGAACCTCGTAGAAAGCACAAGTTTTTAAGAAAGGAGTTTTGTAAAATGGCTGTTTCCTACTTGTCTATGACTGCTCTCTCCTTCCCTTCCCTTCCCTTCCCTTCCCTTCCCTTCCCTTCCCTTCCCTTCCCTCCCCTTCCCTTTCCCTTTCATTTCTTTTCCCAAATCAAATTCTAAAGTCTTCCACATTCCCAAACCGGTCGATTTCGTACTTTT
>Ga0114994_10004064_pt1 | contig 10633 bp, 6 predicted proteins | sample ArcticOcean_MG_C_9_FD_87043 | JGI IMG/M metagenome (GOLD analysis project Ga0114994, IMG submission 87043) | Marine microbial communities from western Arctic Ocean - ArcticOcean_MG_CB2_152 | ecosystem: Environmental > Aquatic > Marine > Oceanic | place: Arctic Ocean: Canada Basin | collected... | reverse complement strand
TTGAGCATAGTCCCCCCGCCAGCTGCCAGACCCAACGTGCACCGCGATCCAGCCGCCACAGGGCAGGCGGTAGGGCCGGTTCTCGAGGACCTTCAAGCGCTTCAACAAGGCCCAGGCGGGCGTCGCGCCGTGGAACGTGACCGCGCGCGTGACGTCTTGCGGGAGCACGGCGTCGTCGACGCGGATGCGCTGGTCATGACAAACGCTGCGCACGGGGCTGTGGGGCGTTGTAGACGTGTAGTCCATGGTCCGCGTTAGAGAAGCGAGGGCCGCTCTGGTTGCGGTGTCTTGCTCGGTGGCCGCCGGTGCCGGCACCCATGCCGGCGGTGCCAGGGCAGCCTCTGGAGGCGGTTGGAGGCCCTGTTCGCTCATGCTCGCGCGCGGGGGCTGCCCGGTGCCCGGATCCTGGGAAGGTATTGCGCCTGCCAGCTCTTTTGACGCGAGATTTTGGAAGTCAACTTGAAACTTGTATGCGGATCCGGACGTCAACATCCAGTCGGAAAGTTTGGTTCGGCGGGGCGCGGCGCCGCGCGGGCGAGCGCTGGGGCCGGCGGGCGCCCCTTAATTTAGGTTTGCGAAAGGCGCGGCGCGGTCGCGGTCCCGCGTACGGACAACATGTCCCGATTGGACGGGGCACCCGGGGGTCTCCTCGTACGGCCAAAGGGGCCGTGTGGTCGCCTTGGCACAGGTCTTTTTAAAGACCCGCACGCATTCAGAGAGCCAGGGCGATGCCGCGCTAATCCGGGCCCCCTCTCTAAGCTGCGTACTTACGTAGGGGCCCATCTTAGCCGGACACTAGAGCCGGACCTCCCCTGTTCCAAGGGTGGGGGCCCAGGCGAATGTACGGGTGATTAATGTGCAAGGTTACTTAACCCCACCACGCGCTCATTCGAGCAGCTGCCATTTTTTAGCCTGAGTAGTACTACTAGCAGGTGGGGCTGCCCCCCCCGGCGTGTAGTAGTACATGTGGAGAATACCCCGGGCCCCGGGCCTACTAGTATGCACTATCTGGTTACTTTTGTGATCACATCACCGTTTTTTCTGCGCCGTGCCTCGTCACGGTACACACAATACAAGTATAAGACGCCGCGCGCCTCGTGCGCTCTTCAGATGCCCTCGTTCGTGCGGCCCGGTGCTGCTTAATGCGGATGTGATCACAAACGTAACCGAATAGTGTCCTAGGGGGTTCTCCCCATGACCCCATCGAGTCACTATGCGGGAGTGAGCCCGAGTGACATAAATAAACCGGTCGACAGCCACCGTGACTCTTCCGATGCGGCTCTCAAGCATCCCCCCTGCGGACCGGGGCGATATAAAGTCTGCAGATTTGGCCACTAGTAGAGTAGCATATCCCGTCGACATGTTAAGAGTGGTGGTAGTTAAGTGGTAGTACCCGGCCCGGGGGCGTGGGCCATTGCCCGAGTACCAGTGCTTGTATGTAAATTTATGGTTTTTAGCGCAATGGTGCGACTACATGAGCGAGCTCACATCAACGGAGTCTGCGTTCAAGAATCGTTAAACGACGATGCAGGGCCCGAAAGGCTTCAACGAGAAGGGGTGCAACTGCTTCGAGCTGCAGAGATCGGATGCCAAAACTGCTTTCTCTGACTATTTCTGGGAACACAAGCTCCACCTCCTGAGCAATGAATCCAAAATGAGTCTCTTTGTCGAACCCAGAATCACCTCGCCATTGAAAGCTTACGCCATTTAACTCCAGTAATCGAGCAGCACGATTCCGCAGGGAAGTCACATTTGTCTTGTAACGTCCGTCTGAAGTAGTTGTGTAACTACTAGCAGTTACTCCTCCCGCACTGGTTATCGATGCAGCGTAAACGCTCGTTGCCGCCGTGATCGCTGCTGTACTCTGGATACCATTAGCGTACAATGTAGTGGAACCAGTGATGGCACCAGACGATTGAACACCGGCCACAGTCAATGTGCCTGATGATGCTGTAATGGACCCGGTGGTAATAGTGATGGAGCCGGTAGATGTAATACCGACATTGGATATAGTGAGACCACCAGATGTGATGGTTATGCCACCGGCTTCAATCAGTAGACCGCCAGACTTGACAACAGCAGCTCCCGTCACGGTGAGGCCACCGTGCTTGATTGTGGTGCGGCCCTGACCCGTGATGGCAAAAACTTCACGAGAAGATGGTCCATTGTCAACTGTTACGCGGAACAAGTCGAAAGAGTCTGACCTATTGCGATCTGCGCCTATTTCAAGAACAGCACCAGCAAATGCGTCCTGTGTTGCACGAACCTCCATAATATTTCCATCATTGTGTCCGCTTACATTCGAGGAAAAAATGTATGATCCATTGTAAGCTAGAACATTTCCCGACAAAAGCGTATTGCCTACAACTTTTAGGCCACCTTCATTGATCGTAGTACCTCCGGAGAGGACGCGAAGACCCCCCGTTGTGATGCTTGCGCCTCCATCAATAATCCGAAGACCGGAGTATAAAGATAGTTCGCCAGTGAGAATCCTCACATCGCCTTTAGCAACCGTGACATCCCCGTCACCTTCGATTGTAAACATGGTCATCTCACTATTACCGGAAACAATTTCAAGAAAATTGAACGAGTCTGAGGGATTGGCAGTAGCGTCCAACTTCAGTAGAGTATTTTGAAATAAATTATCAGTTGCATACAGTAGCAACACATCAACTCCTTCCGCTGGAATAGTGGCAATGCTGCTGTCACAAGCAACACCCTCAAAATTAGCGTAGCAACTACATGATCCAGTGGCAAAGTCGCAAGTACCGCGGCCGCTGCAGGACTGGTACTCGCGAATATCAGTATTCGCAACATCCTCAACATGACATGCAGCGACGTTGCTACCGCCACGTGACCAGACTCTAGCATCAGATACGTCACACGTAAAAGCTGTGAGCGGTGGATTGCCCTCGTGGCTAAAGATGTTGTTCTGCATTGGAATTGCAGGCCAAGCGAGAAATTTAATGTTGTAAGTAGCACCCCCTGCTTGATTTATGGCACCACGAAAGCAAACTACCTGTTCGATATTATGTAGCGATTCCCAGGCTGCTTCACATTCTGCCTCGCCAAAGAGTGATGCATTGGCGTTAAACTTAAAGTCGAACCCATTGAAACTCATTACATACGTTCCATTCATGCTTGATCCTGCTGCTGTTGAATTTGTTGTCACGTTAATCTCGCGATAGTAAGTCGCACTTCTCAGGAGAGGATCGAAGCCTTTGGGGCACATGCGTGCCTCACACTCAGGCCCAAATACCCCCCAGTCGCAAACGCACATCATGAGAGATTTTGCTTCCCAATTTGTGTATAAAGGGCCCTTTATGTCACTCACATCTAGCTGGCTCATATCCTGCCCTGGACCGTAGTCCAGTGCAGCGTGGTGCATGGTGATGCATTTGCCATAGTTGCTGCACTCTTGAGGACATTCAACTACGGTATTGCCGTTGGCATATACGCTATCTAACATCTAGTTAAATTAGTACCACACTGGAAAGGGACAGCGCTGGCAAGCTTCACCCGTGAAACCAGGTGGGCACGAGCAACTCCCCTAAAAACCAAAACTACGCAATCAACATATCTTATCTCTGCGCGCAGGTCAATACGTCGTTCCGATTACATACGCCTACATTTCCACATTCCATGTCACCATGCGCCCTGCCGGGAGCGCTGGCCTTGTCGACCCACGCAGTAGCAACTGGACAAATACCTGCAAGTTATTTCTGTTTCACTAGTAATAAGTGTATAACCCATGATTGGCGCCGTGTGCCGCACGACCAGAGCAGTCAGCATAGTACGCCCAACCAGCATCGCACGTACACACATTCTCGGTCGTGCATTCGCCGTGGCCGCTACATTGGTTCGGGCAAGAGGTGCTCGCACGGTACACCGAGGAAGAGATAAGGAGTCGTCGGAGAGATAATGACACCCATGTCATCTCAAACTGAGCCCAACGAGCGGACCTATTTGCGTAGGCTGTACCCTTACGTAGGCTATTCAAGTTACCGTACCTCTCCTACCACCATAAAACACCGCACCTCTCCATACCATAAAAACAAAAAAGTTCAAGTTGGAGGTTTTACTGGCCCAGCGCCCGACAACCGGCCTAGAAAAGCAGGCAAATGACCCGGGGCTATCACTGGCAAGTGGGCAGATTGGGGCTCGATCGTCTCTAACTAGCCGAGGCCCGGGCCCCGGGGACGATACGGTAGAAAATTTAGCTGAACAAAGCGTCGCAATTGGCAGTCCGTTAACTCGGGTAGATCGACGAAGTGGATAGACAATTGGCCTAATCACGAAGTGGGCCCGGAGCTCTTGAACTATCGAATTGCCACGGGGTGTCACGAGCATACATGCCGTTGCGGCGAGCAGGGGCTGCCAAAGTGTATTGGTGACAATTCGACAGCCCTTCCTCGCGTCGGCATCGGTTGCTGTGGAGCCTCGCAGCGTTGGGTATCGTAGAACGTCTGCGACTGCCCGTGTAACAATTGTGTACGCGTCAAACGCCCCAAACTTCGCAGAGATAACCCCATCGCCGCGAAGCGCCGAGACCATCGAATCGGCCTCTCGCGACGCTAGGACGGTCACTATGGTACACCAAACTCATCGTAGCCTCCTCTGGCCGTGCCCCGGCGGCAGTTCGTCCAATGTTCGTTTTTAGTTACCTCGCACCGAGATTTCGTGCTAACGAAGACGATTAACTGCCTGTTTCTTGTTGGGCTGCCGCAAGTCGGTGAAATCCTGCACTGGATGAGATGCAGGCTCGTGCAGCTACACGAAGCTCCGAACCGAGCCAGTGCAGAAAAAGAGGGCATTTAAGCCGGGTTATCGTGCGCTTTCAATTCCCTCGCCGAAAGTCTCGGCTATAGGAGGTCCACCAACTTGAACTTGAAAACAAAACTTTTTTTTTTAATATATAGGGATCCCTCCCTTATGGAGAGGCAGGTAGACAGTACACTTAGCCTGAGAGAGGACTTTGTTGCAGTCGCCGGTGGCGCAGGGGCAAATAGCTGCGTAAACACTTGACATTGCACGCCTCTCTCCCATGAGTGACTTAATCGAACGGGCCCGGGCCCGGGGGTAACTTGAATATCCAAGCTAGCAAACTTGAGCTTCAACTTGAACTTGACAGTGACCGTGACCGTGATGTCCAGCGGCTATGTCGCCGTGGCAGATGAGGCCCCGGCCCGGGGGGGGAACCAGACCAGAGTTGCTCCATGGCGAATTCAAACGTACTAATCGGCGGCCCCGGGCCGGGGGGCCCGGGTGCTGGGTTTTTGCAACTTGAAATGTAGGTTAACAAGTAGAATCCCGCCCCCTAACAAAAAGTGGGGGTGGGATGGTCAGGATTCGACGCTTCGGCAGGCCGCCGATGACTGCCATACTTGAAAACCGGCACGACTCGGATATGCGGGTCCGAGTCCTCTCTAATCCGGTTTCTTCAGCCCGAGCGGCGTACAGAGCCGCCTCTAAGTCGCTCAGCCTTGCCGCCGCTGGAGAGCACGCGGGTGCCTTTTGGACGCATATCACATAGAGCCGGGCGCCGCGGCGCCACTAAATATACTAAACGGACTTCTTTTGACGAATTGAGCACTCCTAGTCCCTCGCGGCATCATCATCGTCCTTCAAGTTCGTACAGTCCTCTGACCTAGGGGGCTAACGGCCCCTTTCTGAGGCTTCAATACGAAAAAGCCGGTACCTTTGGATCCGAGTCGATTAAGGCTCACTCCTGAAGCGTCCGAGTCTCCCCCCCCCCCCTAGTCATAGCTTGCCAGTGGGGCTAGGGTGCACGGGAACTTCTTCCAGAAACTGTGACTGTTTCAAAGGCGAGCCTTAATCGATGAGCACAATGGGGGTTGTATATGGCTGGCTAGCTGCTAGAGCAGATTCGGAAACGTCGTTTATGGCTATACTAGGAGTATTAGTGACACCGCGCGGTGTGACTGCGATCATGATGTGAAGCAGCCTAAATCCTCTTCCTTGGACCCTGCGGGCCCGAGTCCGCCGCCGGGTTTCCCCCTTGGGGCCAGATGCCGTGCCAGGTGAAGCTGATAGGTGGGCTCCTGCAGGTGGGGTGATGCACGTGACTCGGGCTCAGGAACTTGAAGTTGTCCTGCCCACATGATCCCCCCGGGCACTCTCCTGAAACACGCTGCTAGTTGCTAGCGTCAAGGAGGCCACTGGTTCCTAGAAGATGCAACCATGCAGGGACACTGGCACGGAGAGAACTGAGCAGCCGGGCTGGGCTGCCTTGATTAATATCCTCAGATACAGATTCGTGGTGCAATGCACATCGCCATTAATTCCTACCAATCAAGTGTCAGGTGAGTTATGGAGAATAATTACACCATACCTGGAAGAGAAGCTTGCAAGCATATGGAATGTGAACGCGCACGACGCTTGAGTTGGCGGCACGCTGGCAAGTTTTGTTGTTACACCAGTAAATATGCTTTCGCAAATCAGCATGGGCGACTAGACCACAACACGTGCAAATGTGAATGGCGTAGGGGTCGGAATTCGCAAACATTCGATCACGCAAAAAACTAGAAACGCCGTGAGAGACAAGGCAATCTCGTTCCATTTCACCCATGCGAAGACCACCATCTCGTGCGCGGCCTTCCATGGGCTGGCGTGTAAGCATTGTTACAGGACCACGTGAGCGAGCATGGATTTTGTCGTCAACAAGGTGTTTTAGCCTTTGGTAAAAGGTTGGGCCTAAAAAAATTTTGGCATGAATAGCTCGTCCTGTATGGCCAGAGTACATGACTTCATTCCCATGACGATGGTAACCAAGTTCGTGCAAAACAGCAGCGATGTGATCAACAGAAACATCCGTAAATGGGGTAGCATCTCCCTCTTTGCCGGTAAGGGCACCTACTTTAGACTGTAAACATTCTACCAAATGGCCAATCGTCATGCGTGAAGGAATTGCATGCGGATTGACAATAATGTCAGGTGATATACCATCACGCGTCCATGGCATGTCCTCTTGAGCATAGGTCATGCCAATGGTTCCTTTTTGACCATGTCGTGAGGCAAATTTGTCTCCTATTTGCGGGATCCTGACAGAGCGTGTTCTTACCTTGGTAAACTTCATGCCATCTTGGTTTGTCGACAACATGACCTACAAGTGGCATTGATATAATAATAGCTACTGCAACTTAGCTTGCCTGGTCAACTAAGCCAGACTCATTGGGACGCATTGCAGTTGAAGCGTCACGTTTTACTAAGCCACTTGTTTCACCTCCGTTTAGTACAGGAACTGTTTTCCCAATCAGGATGTCAGCACCGGATACACGCACCCCCGGAGACACAAGGCCATCACAGTCAACTTTTTCATATGATCCATGCCGCATGGCGACGCAGTGATCTTGCCCAGGCCGCTCAAAAGTTTCACAGTAAAGTCCAGCAGTGTCGCCAGTCATGTGACCCCGTTCTTGATCCACATAAGTCCGATAGAAGGAGGAACGAAAGAGGCCACGATCAACCGCTGCTTGATTCATGATCAGGGAGTCTTCCTGCATATAAACAATAAAAGTCAGTGGACTTGCTCTCAGGATGAAGAGGCGCCGGAGCCGGGCCTGATTATATCCCGTGTAGCACATAATAGCCACAATCGCATTTACACCACTAGGAAGTTCACGAAAATGGAGATGTTCCATAGCTCGTGTCGTTGCTAATGGCTTCTGTGGGTAATGTAATACATGAGCTAAGGTATCCATGCGCTGCTGAAAATTCGATGCATAAATTCCCATGGCCTGCTTGCCCATTGCGGACTGATATGTATTGCGAGGTGATTGATTATGATCCGGGAATGGAATAATAGACCCGCAAATCCCGAGTATCATGGAGGGGTGGATCTCGCAATGTGTGTACGTTGAGGAATATGGTTCGTTTAGGTCAGATGGAATCATCGCAATCATTGTTGCCTCTTCCTCCTCCGTATCGACCAACTCCACCAGCCCTTTAACCAAGAGCTGCGTCCATCCCAACTCACCATTGACTAACTTGTGAATGTGGGGCTTGCGTAGTTTGAGCTTTTGTGCAGGATTGGATGAACTATGATTCAGTGGGTCTTTCGACACAGATGTATGATCTGATTCAACAATCAAAAGTGGTCGACAGACCCGCCCTGCATCAGTATACACCCTAAGTTCTTTTTCCTTGATGTCGCGTACTACAGAAACTTCGGGATCAATATCAATCTGTCGACGAAGAGACCTCAAGGTAGCCTCTAGCGTACATGGGTCACGATGCACACCTATCCAGCTACCGTTGACAAATATTTTTGTTGTCCCTGGATCTGCTATTGTCTGCGGCGAAATTTCTTCCAGATTCTCCATCGACCACTCCTCAAGAAATTCAAGGATGGGACTTTGAGGGCTACCTACCGATACATATGCCATCAATGCCAGATTCTTCACGAGACCAACTGCCTGTCCTTCTGGGGTCTCAGCTGGGCAAATAAACCCCCAATGTGTGTTATGTAGCTGCCGTGGTTTCGCCTGTTTACCTTCCCGTCCCAAGGGGGTGTTTAATCGCCGAAGGTGTGAGAGAGTTGATGCATAGGTCAATCGATTCAAAACTTGTGAAACTCCCGCACGTGATGCATCCTTTCTGTCGCCCCAATTTCCTGTGGCCAGAGAATATCGCAGTCCGTCGGTAATCAGTCGGGATTTGATTGCAGAGCTGTGCAGTTTAATATCAACAAATCATTTACTATGTATAGAATAATCAACGCACGCTAGATTGAAATCTCGGCCTTCGTCGATGCATTTTTGTAGGTAAGCGAGAACATCCTTAGTAAGTTTGCGAAACAACATTCGGAATAAGCCACCCAGTAACGGTCCAGCTAAATCTAGACGCTTTTTGCCATAATGATCTCGATCATCTTCATCAATGCGCTCAAGAGAACACATGAGCAATTTGTGCACTATGTAGCCAACAAAAAATGCCTTCTTCGTGTCCGATTGCTCTTCTGTACCAACATGTGGCAAGACTTCCTTTTGTAGCAATTCTTTCGCATACTGCACACGCTTCGAGCGTCCAATGTTCGTGGCGCTTCCTCTACGCCCGATGAAGTCAAGGGCAATTGTTTGATTCTGAACCACAAACGCCTCGTCCAGAGATGGCCGTAGCCGTTCCATCATTTCTGTATCTGAAAAGTCGTAAACAACGTGCTCAAGGATATCACGGTCTGCAACAAAACCTAGTGCGCGAAAGACAATGATCACGGGAATATCTACGCGAACATATGGCAATGTCATCCGGATTTGATTGCCTTGAGACTGACCACGACCCGCCTTGTTATACATCTGCATATATACGGTGCTAGTTGGTCGAGCACCATGTTCAACATGGGAACGGCATTCAACCACCCATGAGTATCTATGAGGGGTCATTAATAGACAAATAACAAAAGTTAGTAGCAGTGAGGCTCACTTGTGAGGCTGTTTCTTTCTGAAGCAGTACACATGATTATTAGACATGCGCTCTTGTGCTACCACAACTTTTTCTGAGCCGTTGATGACAAAATAGCCCCCTTGATCATAAACACATTCGCCAAGCTCGCAGAGTTCCCTGTCAGATTTATCAGCAAGAACACAGAAACGACTACGTAGCATGATTGGAACATAGCCCAAGAACTCCTTTGGAGAATCGGTTCTATGTGTCTTAGTTAGGCCACTCGGTAACCGTATGCGACTAGAAACTTCTACGTCGTCTTCTTTGACAACTACCACCTTATCGCTGTCTTGCAGTGGCCCCGCAGTTTCATAGGTAACATTTGCACGCCCAGACTTAACCTCATCAACTATGCAAGGATACCAGTCATTTTCTATGTAGAGTTCTGCCTGGCAACCCTGGTGCAGCGTTGATGTCGATTCTGGTTCAATACAGCTAATATCAACATATATGGGTGAGGAGTATGTCATATTGCGCAGCCGCGCTTCGTGAGGGAACATGTTACTTGTAGTGCCGTCCCGTTCAGTTGCTGTTGGTTTTGAGACATAGACTTGATTGAATACTACCGTAAACTTATTTCGATGCAACGACTTCTGGCCAGGCAGGTATTGTGCCTCTGGTTCCACGTGCAATTCACCACTATCGTCCACCAATTCTTGCATCGTGTTTTGTATGAATTCATCAAACGAATCTAGTTGTTGACGCACAAGGCCCTTCTCCGCGAAATATGCACTGATCACAGTCCACGCATCCTACCACGTGAAAGTATCGTCGCTGATACGCTTAAATTTAAAATGTACCTCTTGCGTGATGTCCATCTGCAGATTCCAACCTACCTACGTGTTACGTGTATTTCCAGCTCGTTGCGTTGCTCCGGCACGCAATCCAACTACAGCAAACTATGCGCAGCCAATGAGTGCGTCGGTTGCTACTGTAAGCTACTGTAGTATATTATGGTGCTGTCCAGCCCCAATGGGAGGTCGTACCATAGGAGGTCCAGAGGGCCCCGGGGCTGGATACCGCAAGTATGCGTCTCGACGCGTAGCAGGGGCGCACAGGAGCTCCAGAGGACTTGGATGCGTTTAAAAGCAACTCGGAATTTTACGCCGCCGCGGCTAATTGGACTGTTATCGGCCAAAATCGGGGGACCGACTCACCGGTGGCGTCCTTT
>Ga0114994_10004062_pt1 | contig 10637 bp, 9 predicted proteins | sample ArcticOcean_MG_C_9_FD_87043 | JGI IMG/M metagenome (GOLD analysis project Ga0114994, IMG submission 87043) | Marine microbial communities from western Arctic Ocean - ArcticOcean_MG_CB2_152 | ecosystem: Environmental > Aquatic > Marine > Oceanic | place: Arctic Ocean: Canada Basin | collected... | reverse complement strand
TGGTGGTCCGCTCACCGGCTACGCCGATTTCCTCGTAGCAGGAAACGCTGTCCTCCTCTGCGAATTCGACCGAACAAAATGCGATGCGCTAGTTTCCGAATTGAAATAAGCAGTACTCACAGCGAAGCTTACGAGAGTTTCAAAAAACACTTGCTTTTGCACTTCAAATTTTAGATTCATGCTGATCGAGCGAATTTGAAATGTACCAGCTAATCCAGCACTGTGAATTACAAGCGGTGCAATCCACAGTGCCCAAAAGTGTTCACAAATTGTTAGATCGATACGACCTTTAAGCAGCCATGTGCCAGAAATTGAACTTAGAATAGAACGCATGCCCCTGTAGCTCAGTGGATAGAGCAATGGTTTCCTAAACCATGTGCCGCGTGTTCGATTCACGCCAGGGGTACCATTTCGAACACAAAAACGCCTCGGCCTGTTTGGGTCGAGACGTTTTTGTATTTAGATATCGGTATTTTTTGAAGGATCGTTCCTTCTTATCCGTCAGTAACGAAAAAAGCCCGCTGACAAATTCAGCGGGCTTTTCTAACCCGATGGTTTTAGATCAATAGCGAACGGACTATTTGCCGTTAGTTTTCTTCCACTCTTCGTACTCGGGTCGAGCTTCATCGGAGAGAGGGTAGTAGAGACGAAGATCCCCACCCGCTTCAAGTTTCTGCCTGCTGAACTCTTCCCATTCAGCGTGAACCTGACCGTTCTCAGCCAGCTGTTCAGCTAGGTGAACCGGAACAACAACCACGCCGTCATCGTCGGCAATAATGATGTCTCCAGGAGCAACGTACGTACCACCTACCGCGATCGGAACGTTCACCGCGTAAGGGAATATCTCGGTCTGAGTGTGGAAGTTCGGCGTTACACCCTTCAACCACAGTCCTAAGCCTTCAGGAGCTTCTGGGTAGTCACGAATACAGCCATCGACAACAACACCGATTCCACCAGCTCCCTGGAAGTAAGTCAACATCATATTGCCGAACACACCACTCGTCATGCTCCCTCGAGCATCGACAACGATAACGTCGCCATCCTTCGTGCCATAAAGAGCGTGGCGGTGAAGCTGAAGTTCAGGGTCTGTGTATTCGCCGTCGACGTACACATCGTCACGCTTCGGCATGAATTGAAGCGTCGCAGCCGGGCCAACAATCTTCTTACCCGGGGTGTAAGGAGTAGGCCCCGGGATGAAACAGTTCGAAACGCCAAGCTTGTTCAGGTCGCCAGCAGCAGTTGCCGAACTTACGTGCTCGTAGAGCTTAGCGATCAACTCTTTTGAAGGTCGCTTAATGTCTTGGATGTCTTTGGGATCTTGCATCTAAAAATATAGTTCCTTGTTCTTGGTAAACCAAGTGAATTCGATTACGTCGTAACTTTCAGATTCGTTTGGCAAGACGCCCGGCGATGCTGGAAGAACTAAACCACTTATATAAATATAGAAAGTTCGACGAGTGAACACTAAACACCGATCCGTCTCACCGCAAGCGCGGGTAGAAAACTCGTGCTCGCTCGTCGAATAATGAGATTAATAAAAGAGTCCGATCTCGGGGCTGAAAGCGGACTCTTTTATAGAAGACTTGGAATCCCGGGTCAGATATTGGATTGGGGTAAAATCCTAAACAGGTTTCAAGTCGGACTAGCTGTATTTACTTCAGATCCATAATGGAATCAAGCCGAGCGAGAAGGGTTGGCTCAATGTTCAACGTCGCACCGTCTGTCGGGCTCAACGTAATCGAGAACTTGTCGTTCTTGTCGAGAATAGTGCCTGTCGAAATAATACCGTTCGCACCGTTAGTATCGGCTGTCCAGTAACTCATTACAGAGCTTGAAGTAATACCCTGTCTCATGTCACGAATCAGTAAACAAACGCTTATCTCAGCTTTCCCACCCTCTTCGAGCAGGCTGTCAGAGTTGTCGCTACCGAGCCAATTAACCGTCCAAGGAACGTCGCTCAAGAACTGGTTTGAATCGTTGTAATAAACAACAGTCTTGTACTCGGCACCGCTTGAGATATCAGGATCTGTGGCCGATCCATCCGCCTTGTACGGAGGAGTCAGGTCAACCGGTTCGCCACCTACAGCGTTCGATGCGATGAACTACAGCTTGTAAATAGTGTCGGTGACTCCGCGGTCGGCCTTGTAAGCAACAACGGCACCACGCGGCTCCAGAGAACTCTTAGTCTCCTGAATACCTGCGAAGATCATCTATTTCGATCTCTCGGAAGCGAAGATACCGGTTGAAAGCACGTTGAATGCAAACACCGAAGCAACAACAACGAACGCAATCAGAATGATCGCCGTCTCTAGCCCGGTAATACCGAGCTCTGACGATTGTCCTGTGAATGTCCTAAACATATGGTCTGGCTCCTCAACCATTCCCGGGCTCTCCATATCGATAAACCCTGAGTTACGTGTAAATCATGTAGTCAATCAACCATCGTTGCCTTCACAAGCAGTCCGGTTCGATGGGCCATGTATCAATGATTGCCCCCTACCCAACCCACCTATTGCCCTTATGGAATCGCCCGGCCGCACCTATGGGCTCACTACCAATGTGGGCAATCACGCGAACTCATCTGATGGGCTGCCGCGGCCAACCATGCCATTGAGATTGCTCCACACCATTCCCTAACGGATGAGGGTCACGTTAAAGAGCCGCTATCTCCGTCACCCGGTTCGAATTTTGGATCGCAGCGAGAATTACCAGCCGGGCTCGACCTCGCAGCCAAGCTGAAGAATCCTCAACGCATTTCGATACGACATCGCCTGGTCACGACCACAGAGCGTCACCACACCCTTGCCGGTGTTGTGTGCTTCGAGCATCACCAGCGATGCCTCAGCAGTCGACATGTCAGGAATTATCTTCAACAACGCCCAGATCACATAATCCATTGAATGATGATCGTCATCTAGCAACACGACAGCCCAACGATCTGATCTGCCCGACGACGTTTCGTAAACCTCTGCCGGAGTAGTTCTTTCACTCGTTTCGCGCTCGGCACTCACGCTCGGTAGGTCAATGCTTCGACCTACTACAACCCGAACCCTCTTGACACCGACCGCCAACGAGAACAATCTTTTGCGGCAATAAACATTTCTTGAATAATTTTCCCCTCGACAAAAAGGCTCTTCATCAATGCGAATTACCGACGTCAAACCATTCCCAGTATGGGTTGGTACACGAAACCAAATGTTGGTCAAAGTGGAAACAGATGAAGGCATATATGGCTGGGGGGAGTCAGGACTCTCTAGTAGAGAAATGGGCGTTAAAGGAATCGTCGAGCACTACCGAGAGTTCCTAATCGGAAAAGACCCGATGGCACGTGGAGCTCTTTGGCAAGAAATGTATCGTAGCCAGTACTTTGAAGGCGGTCGAACGCTAACGGCCGCAATTTCTGCAATTGATATAGCTCTTTACGATATCGTCGGCAAGAAGCTAGGCGTTCCGGTTTACGAACTGCTTGGCGGCAAACACCGTGACTATGTTCCGACATTCGCTACTGGCGGCGGCAATTCACCTGAAGAAATGGTCGACATCGCTCAGAAGATGATCGCAGAAGGCTTTGATTGCTTCCGACTTCACCGAGGTTACGAAACTGAACATGAAGGAATCTTTGAACCTCGTGAAGCAATTGCCAATGCGGCCGAGGGATTAATCAAAGCACGCGAAGTTCTCGGCCTCCGACCTGTTATTGGCTACGACTTCCACCACCGGCTCTCCGTCGCCGAAACTGCCTCGTTCTGCCAGATGATGCCAGAACACACTCTCGATTTCCTCGAAGAGCCGATTCGTGATGAATCCCCCGAAGCCTACGAATCCCTACGAACGATGACCAACATGCCGTTCGCACTCGGTGAAGAGTTCGCTTCAAAATGGCAATTCCTCCCCTACATCGAAAAGGGTCTCGCAAACTACATTCGCGTCGACATCTGCAACGTCGGCGGGATCACCGAGGCGATGAAAGTCGTCGGATGGTCGGAAGCTCACTACATCGATCTCATGCCACACAACCCGCTCGGACCAATCTGTGTCGCCGCTACCGCTCACATGAGCATGGCAGCTGCGAACTTCTCATGGCTCGAAATCCGAGAGTCTGCCGGCGAAGACAACGGGTTCTACTCGAAAGAAGTATTCCCTGTTCAACCCGAAATAGTTCCGGGTAAAGTAACCGTTCTCGACAAACCCGGACTCGGTGTCGAAGTAGACGAAGAATCACTGACTGAGCCGTTCCGATATTCAGAAATGCCTCACCTCAAACGAAACGACGGATCACACACCAACTGGTAAGAGCCACCGAAAGCAACGCAACAGTCCCCCTTCCTTCGGAAAGGGGTTAATGAAAGGGTTCCGGGGTCGATCAGTCACGTTAGTGACACTGCAATCTACCAAGTCATGAAAGTGACGCCCGGAGTAAATCACGCACTTTGAAAATTACAGATGTAAAACCATTCGCAGTCTGGGTCGGTACGCGAAACCAGATGCTAGTCAAGATCGAGACCGACGAAGGCATATACGGCTGGGGCGAGTCCGGATTCTCCGGTCGAGAACTCGGCGTAAAAGGGATCATGGAACACTACCGTGAATTCCTGATCGGTAAAGACCCTATGAGCCGAGGCGGGCTATGGCAAGAGATGTACCGAAGCCAATACTTCGAAGGTGGACGAACTCTCACAGCAGCCATCTCGGCCATCGATATCGCACTCCACGACATCGTCGGCAAAAAGCTAGGCGTTCCTGTGTACGAACTGCTTGGAGGCAAGCACCGCCACACGGTTCCTGTATTCGCCACCACGGCTGGTCCTTACGGTCCCGACATGATCGAACAGGCTAAAGAGTTCATGGGCAGAGGAATAAATGCGTTCCGCCTGTCGTACGACAACATGGACATCCAAAGCGGCGGACTCTTCGAGCCTCGTCAGTCGATTGCCAACTCAGCCGAATGGCTCATAAAGACTCGCGAAGCACTCGGAAATCAGGCGATTCTCGGTGTCGACTACCACCACCGATTGTCACCAGCCGAAACTGCTTCGTTCTGCCAGATGATGCCTTCGCACACTCTCGATTTCCTCGAAGAGCCAATTCGTGACGAATCGCCAGAAGCATACGAAGCACTTCGTAAGCTAACCGACGTTCCGTTCGCCATCGGTGAAGAATTTGCCTCTAAGTGGCAGTTCCTTCCATACATCGAACGAGGCATTACTCAGTACGCACGAGTCGACATCTGTAACGTCGGTGGATTCACTGAATCGATGAAGGTCGCTGGATGGGCAGAAGCTCACTACATCGATCTCATGCCGCACAACCCGTTAGGGCCGATCTGCACAGCAGCATCTGTTCACATGGCAGCCGCGGTTCCGAACTTCGCTTGGCTCGAAGTGAACATGGCACGTGCCGAAGATACCGACAGAACCGTCTTTACGGAGCAGGTCGAATTCAAAGGCAACGGCTATGTCGTCAATGACCGACCTGGACTAGGTGTCGACGTCGACGAAAGCAAACTCACAGAACCGTTCAAGTTCTGGGAAGCTCCGCACCCACACCGCGGCGATGGTTCACACACCAACTGGTAATCAGCATTACCAAAACCTCAACCTAACCTTCTCCCAATGGGAGAAGGTTAGGTTGAGGTTGAAATTAACAGTTGTAATGAACGTCAGTGTTGCCAGTGCGTGACTCCCGGCTGTTACATTTGGTTGATTCAAATTGACCGGTTAATTTTGCGAGCGGAAGGCAAACGACAACAATGGCAGTATCGATCGATCTCAAAGGCAAACGTGGTGTCATATGGGGCGTTGCCAATCAGCGCAGCATCGCATGGGCCATCTCTGAGCGACTTGCAGAAGCAGGCGCTGAGCTTGCCTTCACATATCTAAACGAGCGACTAAAAGAGCCGGTCGAAAAAGCCACAGCAAGCCTAGGTAACCCGATTCTTATCGAATGCGATGCTACCGATGATGCCCAAGTTCAGTCGGTTTACGATCGAATCAAGAGCGAATGGGGCGAGATAGACTTCGTAGTCCACTGCATTGCATTCGCTGATCGAGACGATCTGGGCGGAAACTTTTCCGACACCAACCTCCAAGGATTCCGAACAGCTCTCGAAACCAGCGCGTACACACTCATGCCGGTCGTCGGTAAGGCAGCACCATTGTTTGGTGAATCAGGTGGCTCTGCTATCACGCTCACATTCGATGCGTCGCAACGGGTGTACCCCGGATACAACATTATGGGCACAGCTAAAGCTGCCCTTGAAAACGAAGCTCGCCAACTTGCCGTCGAGTTTGGCCCTAGTAATATTCGGGTGAACGCTATTTCAGCAGGCCCTCTGCCAACGCTCGCAGCGCGCAGCATACCAGGGTTCCGTGACATGACTAAAGCCCACCGAGAGCGATCTCCGCTGGGACGCAACATCAATCACAAGGAAGTCGCAGACACTGCTTTGTTCTTGTTGAGCGACATGTCTACAGGCATCACCGGAGCGATCATTCCAGTCGACGCCGGCTACGGCATCATCGCTCTTTAGCCATCACTGGTCTGGCGAAATCATGCCTTCAAATCAAGATGGACTCGAACTAGGGCTCTCGGCTACAAAATCACTCGTAGTCGAGGGCAACCATCTCTACAGCCCCACCGGTAAAGCTGAACATTCCGTTCTCTCAAGCCCGGCGATGATTATGGAGATGGAAATCACCTGCGTTGAAGCGGTCAATGGCATCATTGAAGCATCCGTGGGGTTCCATGTAGACGTGAAACACATCGCGCCAACTCCGGCTGGTGAATCAGTCGAAACCACGGCAACGCTCATCGAAATCAACGGTAATAAACTGCGTTTCAAAGTCGAAACGAAGTACGGCGAAACCCTCGTGGGCACAGGAACGCACCGCCGTGCAATCGTCGATCTTTAGCCCCTCGACCAAAGCACACCGCTCAATTCCTACTCAGCCGTATTTGCGGCAAATATAGTCAACCGACAGAGATAATCCGTTTTTAGTTGTGAGCAGTAGCCAGCAAATACTCACCTGCTAATACGACCATTTCACTCGATATCTGGGTCGACGAACAAGACCTGCGTATCACGGTGACCGATGAAGGGCCCAAGATACCTCACGAGGAGCGTGATCGATTGTTCGAGCCGTACAGTCGGCTCAATAACCCTGACGTTCCCGGAACTGGAATGGGGCTCCCCATCGTCAGGCAAATAGTCGAACTGCACCACGGTAAAGTCTGGGGTGTAGGCGGCGGCACATCGTTCGCTATTTGGCTTCCCTAAGCCGTTTCAAACAGTTAAATCGACCTGCTAAACCGACGATTATGTGTCTGACGGATCAAATCTTTCGACTGTGGCCCGAAGCTCCAATAGCGCCCGAACGATGTCTTCTCGCGTAACAATGCCAACTACGTAATCGCTATCCATTACGACCAACTGATTTACGCGGTGACGATCCATTGATCCAAGCGCTTCTCGAACTGTTTCTTCTCTAGAAACTACCCGCAGGCTATCCGGGTTCATCAGCTCGCCTATAGAAGTTTCACTTTGGCGTTCGAGCGGGACAGAATCAATATCCTGTCGAACTACGAATCCAACTAGTTCTCCCTGTCTCGCCACCGGTACTGAGGCGAGCGGACTCCCTGGCAACCCTTGATGCATAACCTGCTCAACCGACCAACTGCCTTCCAACATTGGAGGCATTGGACGAGTCGCCATACCCACCGTTAAATCTAATCCTTCGACCGATCCAGCTTCTTTGGCAGACTGCCTAGCCCGATTATCACCCTCGCCATCGACTTCGCTTCGACCCGATGACATCAAGAACCAGCCAATCATGGCAACCCAAATTCCGCCAAAGACGTCACCGGATATGACCCGCCAAACACCCCAACCTATCAATATGAAGAAGACTCCTCTACCAACAAGGAAGGCAACTCTGGTCGCTCGCGCTGTATCACCAGTAAAGCTCCACACAGCCGAACGTAGAACCCGTCCACCGTCCATCGGGTAGCCAGGCAGCATGTTAAATCCTGCGACCATGATGTTCATCCAGCCTGTGAAGAAAATTACTCCTTTGAACAAAGTGACATCTCGTTCGTATACAGGGCCGAACATGACCCACCATCCGACCAGCGTGATGCCAATAACAAGTGAAACCGCTGGACCAGCGAACGCTATGAGGAACTCGTTTCGCGGCCGACTTGCGTCGCCTTGAATTCTGGAAACCCCGCCGAACAGCAGCAGCGTGATGCTACGCACTTTGAGCCCCTGAGATAACGCCACCAGAGAGTGCCCCAGCTCATGCGCCAACACTGATGTGAACAGCATCAGAGTTGTGAGCAACCCGGCAATCCAATACTGGGTAGTCGACCAAAAGCCGAAAAACGAAGGATAGGCAGCGGTTGCCAACGACCAAGTGATAATTGCGACCGCGATTAACCAGGTCGGATTAATTTCGACCGGAATTCCAAAAATCGTGAATAGTTTTACTGAACCACGCAATAGCTCGAAGATGTCCTCGTAATAAAAACTAGAAGCTCTAGTTGCTCAAACCGTAAGCCTATACGCACATGTCAAATTCAGTCGAACGCTGCGATACAACTTACGAGAAAAACTACAGTTCGGTCGTTATTCATTCCGCAGTATCCCAAGAGGGGACTATCATGCACGAGTATTCCACTATCGAGAAAATAACCTGAACGCCCGCATGTCCTTTCAACCCACCGATTTTGAACCAGCACGATGAAATCGTTCAAGCAACCTTTTTACGGATGGTGGATCGTCGGAGCCGGTGGAATGGTCCAGTGGTACGCATCTGCCATCTTCTGGCGCGGCTTTCAAGCGTTCGTCCCACCAATATTAGAAACATTCGGGTGGAGTAGAGGCGTGACAGGAGCGGCAATATCACTTCAACGTGGTGAGAGTGGAATGATTTCACCGTTTGTAGGCGTGATTCTCGACAAATACGGCCCACGTAAAGCGATGGCGTTCGGCATACTGCTCACCGGTGGTGGCTTCGTATATATGAGCCAAATGCAATCGCTTTGGCAGTTCTACATAGCCATCGGATTGCTCACCCTTGGGATGTCATTTGGGACATTCATCGTATTTGTAGTCACTGTCGCCAATTGGTTTGTACGCAAGCGTGCACGAGCTTTAGCCACATTGATGTCGTTCTCTGCAATAGGAGGATTAACTCTTCCGATCCTTGTCGCATCAATCGACACCTTCGGTTGGCGAGAGGTAATGCTGGCATGCGGAATCGGATTCTGGTTGATTGGATTCCCAGCGACGCTAGTGATGCGGAAACGACCAGAAGACTATGGCATGGTTCCTGATGGCGGACCAGATAAGAGTTTAGTCAACGGCAAAGCAAATCGGGCTGGTGGAATACGAGAGCAAGCCATCACGATGCGACAAGCCATCAAACTACGTTTCTTCTGGCAACTCGCAATTGTCACTAGCCTCGGTCAACTCGTAAGTTCAACCAATCTATTCCACTTCGCTGCTCTCTTGGACTACGGCATGACTGCCGCTCTGGCCGCCGCAGCAGCGGGTGCAGTCGCTATCGGCGATCTAAGTGGTCGAGCCGGTATCGCCGTGATTGGCGATCGCTTCGACAAACGCAAAATGCTCACCATTGCGATGATTATGCAAACCATCGGAGTCGCCGGACTCGCCGGGATCAACGCCGAAGTATTCGGAGTTAACCTAGGACTCTGGCCGCTGCCGCTATTCGTCGTCTTCTTCGGATTAGGATTCGGATCATCTATCCCGCTTAGACTCTCGATCCTTGGAGATTACTTCGGCAGAACAAGCTACGGGTCGATCGTTGGGCTAACCAGTTCTGTAAACGCTCTGTTTGGTGCAGCGGGGCCCGCTCTAGTCGGATTCATATACGACGGAACCGACAGTTACCGATTAGGCTTCACAACGCTCGCGGTGATGCTAGTGATATCTATTCCGCTGGCACTTGGGTTAGAGCCAGCAGGAAGGGTGGCAGCGAAAGCTCGACAGTTAGCGCGACGAACCTATCGTGAAAGAAATCGTTTCGAATCGTCCAAATAGCAACGTTGACTGCATCTAAATCGATGAACCAGCGTTTCTAGGTGACTAGTTTTAACGTCCCGACTTACTGATCAAGCGAGCGACGAACGATCCATCTGACCTACTGATCAGCACAGCCACAACAACTTCACCTACTCCTGCGGTACGGCCACGGTACTGTGTCGCCCGATCCACTGTAAATACTCGACCGTTGATTACCCAACTGTCGCCGTCAATCGCCTCTACCACCCCAGACACGCTCAGTTCAACAGTACCCTGATGCTCAGAGTTTGTGCCTGACGATTCGTCTTCAAACTTGATCTGGAACTTGATCGAAATAATCACACCCAAATTCGAATCGACAGAGTCTCTGATAAACAGCACCTCGGAAACCGATGTACTTATTTCAGTACCACGCTCTCGGGCGTCCGCAATCAATTCAGTTACTGGCCTGAGCGAATGAATATGGCGACCGTTCAACTGAATAGAAGTTTCACGTCCTATCCAAAGATCGAACTCCCTACCGTGCACCAATTTCACAACAACGTATCGAGCGCTGTCTGGAATGCTCACAAGAGTTCCGCGAGATTGAATG
>Ga0114994_10004060_pt1 | contig 10638 bp, 13 predicted proteins | sample ArcticOcean_MG_C_9_FD_87043 | JGI IMG/M metagenome (GOLD analysis project Ga0114994, IMG submission 87043) | Marine microbial communities from western Arctic Ocean - ArcticOcean_MG_CB2_152 | ecosystem: Environmental > Aquatic > Marine > Oceanic | place: Arctic Ocean: Canada Basin | collected... | reverse complement strand
GCCAATCACGCTTCTTGAGCCACTTGTGGTGCTCATTGGAAGGCATAAGGATATGCTCGTGAAAAGATCTCAAACGAGAAGGGGGATAGGTGAGAGTGATGCTAATGATGGTGCAAAGTAGAAGAATTGGGTTAGTATGGTGAGCTGGGGTGGCCTTTGGGGTGATGATTACCTGTAGGGAACGTGAACGAGTGCCAAGGCCGTACCTTTTCTTTGAATCCAGATATCAACAATATCAACAATAAGCAGCGGGGGATGGCTTCAGCTGCATTGCAGGCATACGAAGAGGCCAAACTGAGCGGTTTTGATCCCTCTTCGACTTCAAAGGCAAAGGCCATCATAACCTCTCTCCTCGACCTTGCTTTGGAATCTGAAAAGAAGGCTCAAGCAATAGATAAGCGTTTTACAATTTCCCCTGAAAAGAAAACGCAGCCAAAACTCAAGCCTACCAAACCTCTCCCTCCAAGAGAACCAGTTCTTCCACCTCCGCCCCCTGGCTCCAAACAACCCTCCACTCTCCCATCTTCGTCATCGAAAAGAAAGAGGGCAGCGTCAGATCTCTCCGACACGCACACCTCCACTTCCACTCCCACTTCCACCAAAGCAACTCGAAAAGCCTCAATTGGCGACGACGACCTAATGCTAGAGGACATAATTGAAGGCAAGCGTGAGCGAAAGAAAGCCGATTTTGACGTGTCCGCCCTCCTCACCAATACCAAACCTCTTTTCAAAGTTGGAGACCTTGTCGATGTTTGCGTCACATCTTCAAAGTTCACAAAGAAGATTCGTCCAGGCTCCATCTTAAAGGTCAACCCCCCTACTGCCGAAACCAACAACAGGGTCACATACGACCTCACGCTTGTTCAAGGCGACACGCTCTACGGCGTGGACAGGGCCCTTGTCGAAGATGGCGAGGATAAAGATGTCAGATAAAAACATGTTAAAGCGACGAAATAGAATAGCTCAATAAAACCCCTAAGATCGTAGTTTTCTACATGATTTTTTTTTCTTTTTTTCCTTCACCCCCTATGCAACAAATTGTCGTTCTCGTCATCAAGATAATCATCCTCAAAGGTGTTCGTCGCAGAAAAACCTCCTGCAGACAGGTCCTTCGCCAACTGTTTTTCCTCCGCCAATTTTTTCGCCTCCTCCTCCTTATCCAAATCCTCAAAATATTCCTCCTCGCTCCTTCCCTTCTTGAACTCCACCTCGACGCTCAAGAAAATCTCTCCCTTGACCAGCTTGCTCTTCTTCTTTGCCCCCTCTTTCTGCCCTAACGCGTGAGCAACCTTATTCTCCCCCTTCCTTGCCATCAGCTCGCTGCAGTTGAACGTAACTTGCCCCAAGAAATCGCCCAGCATCCTTGCGTCGCAGTCGTACACCTCCACCACCACAGTCCTCTTCTTCACTTCCTCTTCCAACTTGCCGTCTTCCCCGCTCGGAATCAAGCACTTCTTCATTCTATAGTTCCAAACGGGGTTCAAATCCTTATTGACTATGTGGCTTCTGTCCAACTCGTCCAAGTCCCCGTCCCAAACCTTGTCGAACATTATTCTTGCGCACGGGTCGCTCTTTCCGAACATGTCCGCCTTGGCCAGTCCGACCGCTTTGCAAACCTCCAACACTACGTTGAAGTGTGGCGCCAGCTCCAGCTTCGTCGGCGCCTTCTTTCCTCCCAAGAAACCTGGTCTGCTGATCTTTGGCATTTTCACGTTTGGCATGGTCATGCTGGGCATCTTCCCCATAACTCCTCCCTTCCCCCCCTCGCCGGCCGCTCCCTCCCCCTCGCTCGTCGTCACGCTCATCGTCTTCTTGCTATCCTTGGTCGCCCCTAGCACCCATGTGCAGTTCAGGCTCACGTTCACGGTCCCGCCGACGCACTTGTTGCCGCCCTTCTCCCTCTCTCCCAGCTTCTTGTCCTCCTTAAAGATCCTATTCTCGCTAGAGTCGCAAGCCAAGATAGTAATGCACTTCCACTGGCCCAAAAAATCCCCTAGCCTTATCCCCTGGTCAACGTCGTAAACCTCCAAGACGAATTGGCCAGCTCCCTTGCACTGCGGCACGTTCTTCTTGTCGAGTTCCCCTTCCACCCAGACGCTGCGCCGAGCGAAAAAGGTGTGAAGGGGTTAGTAGTGGCTCGCATATATTTCTCGTCTGGTCACTAGTTGTGACTAGCTCGCTTCGCTCGCTGGCTCGCTCACCTGTTCAATTTCCACTTGCCCCAGTCTGGGTTCAAGTTTTTGCTGATCACGCTCGTGCGGCCAACTTCCTTGCCTTCCCACTTCAGCAGCACCACCGGATCACTCTTGCCAAACATGTCTGCCTTTTTTAGGTCCTTGCAGTTGTGGATGGTAAATTGCACTTCGAACGCGCCCTTGGTTTCCCGCACAGGCTCCAGCTTTTTCGCGAAACTATTAATGGATCAGGGGGGGGGCGAGCGAGCGAGCCAAAGAATTGAGAACAATAATAGTTAGTTAGTTTAGTTGTGGCTCGTATTCTCGTCTTCGTTCGCTCACCTTGCCGCCCTCTTCTTCTCCTGAGTCTTTCCCATTGCCATGCTATCCTTCAACGCTTTCGCCTCGCTAATTTTCAGTTTCCTGCCCTTGACCCACTTGGCGAACTTGTCCGGTGGCAGCTCCCCAAACTTCAATTTGTACTCTGTTATGCTCACCCTCAAATCATCGCAAATTTTGAAGATCCTTCCCCTCTCGGCAATAAACTCCCCAAACAGGACCTTGTCCCCCTCCTTCATCTTGAAAAACTCCCTCATTGGGATCTCGTACTGCGCGCACAAATTAATCTCCCTTTTGGCAAGAATCATTCTCAAAACTGCTTGGCACTTTACGACCTTGGGGCCGTAGCTCTTCATCAAGTTGCTGTCGTTGTACTAGTTGATGCCGCTCTCCATGTTCAAGAACTTGCACCAGCCCTTCTCGAACAAATCGTGCGTTGCGATGTGCAGCAGCTCGTCGTACATGAATTTGGGGGGGGCGACCTTCTCCTTCTCGATGAGATCTTGCAGCATGGATCGCGTTTCGTTGTCAACGAATCTGTTTTTGATTGTGTTAGACTTGGCCCAAAAAACTCCGCTATTTTTTTACAATTTCTCACTCACCCAATCATATCCTTCTCCAAAATAAAATCCTTGAAGATCCGCCGACAGTAGTGAATGTAGCCCGCCTCCCCAACCCTCAACGCCTTGAACTCCTTGATTGCCAAGTAGAACCTCAACACGTTGAAGCAGCCCAACAACTTGCAACAGTGCCTGAAATTTTTACTTCCCTTCCTGTCCCACTTCTCGTCGCTCGTCAGCATCTTTTCCATCTGCTCGATGCTCTCTCCCCCCACGACCTCCACGAAGCCCGGTTTATCCATCTCGGCAATTTTTTTTCCCAGCTCGTCCTCCCTCTCCATCAGCTCGGTCTCCCTCCGCTCGATCACCGTGTCAATTTTGTCCATCAATGTAATTGCCAAGTCTCTCCGGTCGCTAATCTTGCTGTCCTCGAACTGGGTGCAACGGGTAAGTAACTAGAGTTCGAAATGTGTATGGTATGTGTGTTGAAGCTGTGGCCGCTCGCTCGCTCCCTGCGCCGCTCACCTGCAGAATTATGCTCCGATAAAAAGCCACCGCTTCCTCGAAATATCCCTGCTTCATCATGCTCCCGCAGTACAAATCAATGGCCAGCAGCGTTTCCTTGTGCGTTGGGCCGAGCGCAGCCGCAATGACGTCCAGACTGTTCTCCCTGTACGCCCTTGCGAACGGCAGCCTTCCCCTGGCCTCCTCGTAACCTGCAAACGTCCTCAAGGTGAAACCAATCGCCACGTCCTCCTGCGCCGGATGGAACATATCGGTTAGCTGAGTTTCTCATTTTCTTATTATCCGCCCCCCCACCTTACTCACTCACCTCCTTGTTGTTGTTGTTCTGCAGCGCAATGGTCTGCCTCTCTATCAACGCGTTCAAGATTCTCTCCGCCTCTGCATATCGCCTTTGCCCTACGAAGAAACTAACGAGATTCAGCTCGTCGGGCAGAACGAAAATCTCGTTGCTCCCCTCCTTCAAGCCCCCCTTCTTCTTGCTCAAGCTCTTGATCCTCTCCAATTCTTCCTTTCCTAGCCCTCCTCCCGAGCCTCCGCCTCTGCTGTTCTTCGGAGCGGCGTCGTACAACGTCGGTTGAACCGGCACCAGCCTGCAGAAGCTCTGGGTGTCCCAGTACCGCTGCAAGACGCATCGATCGCACATTGACCGATTTTCTGGCATCAGCAACACGTGGCTATATCCGACGTGGCAGTTCACGCACCTCGGCGTTCTGTACCTCTTGTTGCTGAAATCGCAGTTCAGCCCGGTGTAATTTAGCGTCCTCCGCACCTCCATGATCCTCCTGTCCTCCACCAGCAGCATTCCTCTCTCGCCCGTGTATCCGTACATGTCCATGGCCTCCCCCTCTCCGTTGTCATACTCGTCTTGCGTGACTTTTTTCTTCTTCTTCTTTTTCATCTCTGCTAGGTAGGCGTGCCTTTTCGCCGGCGCCTTCTTCTTCTCGTTGTCCAACTTTAAGCTCTTCTTCGTCTTTTGCCTCTTCAAGCTCTTGTACCCTCCTCCTCCACCCTTCTCTTTTTTCCTCGGCGAAGGTTCTTCGTCGTCGTCGTCGTCGCTATCGAGCTCCTCAAACCCTTTCGCCCCCATGCTCGCCCTCATGGCTTTCTTCCTCGCCGCGAGCTTGTTGAAGTACTTGACAAACTCGTTGTAGTCAATCTCCTCGCTCCCGTCCTTGTCGATTTTGCTGTAAAGCTTATTGAAATCGTCATTGTCGGATCCTTTGGGAAACCCGAGCAGAGACTGAATGCGAACATTATCGTTCATGGCGGTGAGGAGCTCCGCCCTAGAGAGACTGCCGCTCTGGTCAACATCGATGAGATTGAAAGCCTTCCTAACTTCCAACTCCTTCTTCTCCTCCGCGTTCATCATCTCGATCCTCTTCTCGATGAAAAAAAGCTGAAACTCTTCAAATTCGATCGAGTTGGACCCGTCTCGGTCGATCTTCTTGTAAATTACTTCGAACTCGTCCTCGCTCATTCCCCCGCTCTTGTTGTGCAGCAATTCTTGAATTTTGTAATTGCTCTGTATAGCCATGAGCATTTCCGTCTGCGCCGAGCGAAGAAGGTGCGAAAGTTTAATTGAAATAATATAAAATGTTAGTCGGTGGCTCGTTTATCTCGTCTTCATCAAGGCTCGCTCACTTCGCTCGCTCACCTTGCTCACATCACCATCGCCATCCAAGTCGACCATCTTGTACGCCGCCTTCAGTTTGTTGACGAATTGCTCCTCCTTCACCTTGTTCCTCAATTCTCTCGCTATTTCCTCCTTCTGTTTGGCAAAATACGTGTGGAACTCGTCATACGTGACCGCCAAGCTGTCGTCCAAGTCAATTTTCGAATAAAAAATGTCAAACTCGTCCGTCGCCATGTGCGGGAGGCCGAGCAAATTTCGAATTTCCTCGTTGTTGCAGACCGCCACCTTGACCTCCATTTTGCTCAACGAACCGTCGCCGTTGACGTCCATCGCCTTGAAAGCCGCTTCCATTTTCCTCTCGTTGTCCTTCTTTGCCAATTGATCAGATTGCTTGGTCGCTTGGATCGACCGCCAGTCCAAACCAGTTTCTGGTCGATCCGCCCTCTTCTTCTTCTTCTTCTTGCTTCGCAGGCCCCACTTGTACCCCACCCCGCCCGGGTTGTCCTGCCACATGTCATTGAATGTTTTGTAGTGCGAGCAAGGAATATTCAGCGTGCACTGTGCATCGAATTGAGTTGGTAAAGGTTTTTTGTTAAGTTTCCACTCCACTCCACTCCTCTCCACTCACCTTGCAGCACCTCACTTTCACAACTCCCCTGTCGCCGATCGAATTTCTCCGCTTATACTCTTCTTCGTCGGTGTCGTCGGACGACAGTTGCTCTTCTTCCTCGACGTTCTCCCTGTTAACGATTCCCGGCAGTCGCCATTTCCAGCTGTCATAGTCACCGTCATCCACGTTCAGGGGCGTTGCGCCAAATTTTTCCAGCAGCAATGCAGTTTTGTTTGCATTTTGTTCCTTGGTCGATATGCTCTGCTCCTGCTGCGTTGGATTCTCGATCTGCCTCACAGCTTCGATCGCCCCCTTCATCCTAGCGGCCATCAACAAATCCCCAAAGGCTTCGTTGTTCGCGTCCGTTGCGTACGCCTGGGCGTTCAGCCCTTCCGTGTCCTTGGCCTTGAAATTGGCACCTTCCTTGAGCAAAATCACGCCAATTGTCACGGTCCCACAACCCCCTGCAGCCCACATCAGCGCGCTTTGGCCCTTTTTGTTGACGTGGTTCACGTCGGCGCCCTGCTTGATCAGAATTTTGACCACCTCCACGTTTCCCTCCATGCTCGCTCTGATCATAGCCGTCATGCCCTCTTGAACTTCCGTATCGGGAGGAGCGTCGCCGCTGTAAATTATTGAGAGGTACTCGGGCACACCGCCATCGTTTGCCTGCATCATGTTGTCCAGTATAATTTGCTTGTCCTGCGGAATCGCAACGGCAATCTGCCTTGTGGGGGAAGGAGAGCGATTGCGAGTGGGGGAGGAAGGGGAGAGGGGGGATTTTTCTCGGCTCGCGGTGCGGGAACGATTTCCCCTGCTGGGGCTCCCTCCCCGGCTGCCGGGAGACTTTGGGGTGGTGGCTCGCGAACTGCTCGTCTTGTCCTCTAGCCCTAGCAGCTTCATTCCCAGCTTCATCCCCTCCTCGCCTCTTAGAATATTTCCGCTCTCAACCGCCTTCTTCAGATTTCCCGTCGCTAACCTCTCTTTCTTTTCTCCCGTCTTGTCCGAGTACGTTTTTATTCCGTTGGGCCCGATTGCCCTCGTTTTCTGGAGCCATTCGCCCAAATTTTTCCACCCCTTGTGATACGCCAGCGTGCTCGCCGTGTAATCTTTGAAGTTTGCAATGTCCGTCCTGGCACCAAGCGTGCAGAGCGTTCGGCACATTCCGAACATCCGAGCCTCGGCGCAGATCATTAGGGGCGTCTTGCCGGTGAAAATTGACCTCGTGTTCAGGATTCGGTCGACGGCGAGCTGCTTGGCGTCGTCGTTGCGGAGAACGTGGTCGCAAATAACTTCCAGCGCATACGGTCTATCGTGTCGGGCTGCCACCATTGCGGCGGTCAACCCTGTGGGACCTTCCATTCCGGGCGATGCTGAAATATATTGGGTTAGCATTTGCACTCACTCACTCACTCACTCGCTCGCTCACCTCCCATGTCTAACAAGTCGTGAATCATGATTAAATCGTCGCGCTTGGCCGCCCACATCAAGGCATTGTAGCCGGACTTTGAAAATTTGTTCACGTCCGCGCCGTACTTCACCAGCAGCTTGATGGCTGCCCGATCGCACATGATGGTGCACTTAATCAACGCAGTCATTTGATTTCTGGTTTCGTAATCGGGTGGGGCTCCGCGCGAAATAATGGTTGCCATCATTTCGCAGTTGGAGGAGTTGATTGCGTCCTCGAGTTGTTCCTTGACATACTGCTCAGAGTAAGTTAGGACGTCTTTGCGTTGCTGGGGGTGGCGCCAGTCACGGTAGAGCTGGTTGAGCTTCGCTTCCATCACGCCGGCTTGGCGACGATGGAACTCCGCAATTCGTCCAGCGAGAATTGATGTGCGCTGCGATTTGGTTTCTAAAGTATTTAGTTGTTTGCTTTATCTCACGGGCATAATCCGATCCAGTCCACTCACCTCCTCGCTGTTCGAAACCTTGCCGGTGCTGGCAGGCATACCCATCCTCACGGTTTCTTGCCTCAGTGCCACGGCACGCTCGTAGTAGCTGTAATCCGTCTCAGGCCTAACAATCTCCAAGGGGTGAGTGTGATTCTTTCCGCTGGAAGCCATTCTTCTCGTGTTGCAATGCTTCGAGGTTCGCAAGCAGGGAACTTCGAACGTGTACTCTTCGCCTGTGACCTCCTTGTGAAAGTACTGTCCATTTTGTGCGTTTAGTTCAATGCATTTTTTTGCTCACTGTAATTTCATTTCTCACCTGCATTCCCAGGACTCGATCGGTCTGGACGTTCAAACGCTCGTGCGCCAGGTGGAGCAACTTTTTATTCTTATTTTCCTGCTTTTCCTTGTAGTCAACTTGGCGAGCATACAAAATCTCGAGCTGCTTGTGCAAAACTTCCTTCAAAAGATGAATTAGCTTTTGCTTCTTGTAGGGCACGAAACCCATTACGTCGGGGCGGTTGAACCACGCGATGAATGGTTGAGCCTCGTCGGCCTTGATGGGCATGTGAAGGCCCCACTTGCACTGCTGGTTCTCTTCGTGGTGCTCGAACCACTTCTTCAGATTCTCGTACTCGTACAACGTTGGGTCGCAATCGTCATCTAGTAATTCGTTCTTGATTGGAACTGGGACGTAGTGGGAAACGTCTCCGTGAACAAGCGGGCGAAGGCACCCGGCTTTCGAGTTGCAACGAGCGCAAATGGGTTTTTTGGAGCGAAGTTCCTTCGGGAAGCCAAACGGTGGCCGCTCGTTCACGGAGACTTTGACGAGTTTTTCGCTGATGTTGCGGAGATATGTTATGTAGCGGCGCTTTGCAACGTCCTTGGGAGTTCCTCTGCACCGAGCGAAGCGAGTTGCATTTTTAATGGAGCAGGGGGAGGCGAGCGAGCCAAAGATTTGAAAATAGTGTTAGTTTCGTGGTGGCTCGTATATATTTCTCGTCTCCTCAAAGCTCGCTCGCTTCGCTGGCTTCGCTGGCTCACCTCCACTTGTTCCAAACCTCCCATTTTTCCTATACAGGTTTTGGATTTGTTTTGTTAGTTGCTTGAGAAATGAAATGATCGTATTGTTGTTTAGCGCAATTTTTTTCCCTCACCTTCGCGTTCGTCTCGAACGGTCGATCCTCTTCACCAGGAGCATCTCCTATCGTTGCCTGCTTGTAGTACGCGTAGATCTTCAGTATGTCCTCCTTTCGCTTAGGGAGATGGCCCTTCCAATTCAAAACAGAGCACTGAAACTTAATCTCCATTTTCTTTGGGTCGTGTTCCCAACCTTCGACAAGGTCATTAGCATCTTCTTCCCCGTATTTGTTCGTGGAGGTTGTGGTTGATGTGAAGGCTGTGACGGAACTGGAATCGTCCTTGTCCACCATACCTTGCATGTTCTTGAAGGCGTTCAGGTTTGCCATGTTCTTCTCCATCTTAGAACTATTGCTTAAAATTAGTGATCTTCATGTTTGAATTGTGTCCGTTTTCTCTGGGATAGACAATGAATGTGGAGAGTTTATAATTGTGAGAGAACATGTTGAGAAACTTTAAACTTTATAACATTTCCGAGCAAGCCCCAAATGCACCCAAAGCGCGTGTCTGCCAAACTACAACAAATTAACAAATTAATTTGCTTAAAAGAAGTCCCAACTGGAGCTTTATTTACCTTAGCCATCGAGCGCAATACCGAGCCTATCCCTAAATGGACCAATCAATTCCAAACCGGGCAGCTACATTCTTGCAGAACCACAACAAACTTCGTAAGATATTATATTATATAATTTTTTGCAGACTTGCTTGCTTGCTTGCTTGCTTGCTTGCTTGCTTTACGCCTTGGCTAACACACAGCATCACCTCTACCTACCCAATCTATTTATTTGTAGTTCTGGCATTTTACCTCCTCTTTGTAATACTATACTCTTCCTCCTTTGCCACCCTTGGACCACTGGAGATGGGTGTGGCAAAAAACAACTTAGCCTCGTCTATTGACAAGGAGAGAGTTTACATGGGAGGAAGGTACTTTCTCGGTTTGGGTAAGGAGTTCGTCACCTATCCTTCTGAAGCCGTCCTAATGGAGATTAGCGAAATTCTAGCCTCCACCCAGGACAAGCAGAATGTTAAGGTAGATATTTCGCTTCAGTACCACCTTCGGCCCGAAAAACTTATTGCTCTCTACAATGAGCGCCAGCAGTCTTATGATAGCTTTTATAGACGTGAGATCACCGCGATGGTGAAGGAGGAGTGCGTTCTTTGGGAGACGATTCCGGACTTCTATGAATCCAGGGATCTGATTGCCGCCCAAATTGAGATTCGCATCACCAGTCTTTTCGAGAACAACCACGCCAGGTTGGCGGAATTCCAGCTGCTGGGGATCAGGCTGCAGCCTGCTACGGAGCAGAAGATCATCGAAACGCTCGTTGCCGAGCAGGGGGAGATCACGGAAAGTATTTTCCAGCAGAGTAGCGTTGTGAGGAGCGAGAAAGCCCAATTCACCATTGCGGCCGACGGGCAGGTGCGCATCATAAACAGTTACGCCAATGCCATCGGAATCGACACCGTAGCAAAGGCCACTGCCGAAGCGTTTGGGAAAGTTACGACAGCTCTGTCGAACCGTTTATCATCGCTTGAGGATGGGCTTGGGCTGGGCAGCGCGAGCAAGGTGATGCTTTACAGCTTTTACAATGCCTTCACGAACATTGCGGGGAAGACAGATGTAACGATTGGAGCTGAAATTAACTTGGCAAAGTTATAGGAATATATTCAAACCTTGGGCATTTAATGTCAGAAATAATTTCGCATGGTTTTTCCGGTTTTTTTCCTGTTCTATCTACTGGGGGGGGAGGGTATCTGTTGGGGG
>Ga0114994_10004057_pt1 | contig 10647 bp, 9 predicted proteins | sample ArcticOcean_MG_C_9_FD_87043 | JGI IMG/M metagenome (GOLD analysis project Ga0114994, IMG submission 87043) | Marine microbial communities from western Arctic Ocean - ArcticOcean_MG_CB2_152 | ecosystem: Environmental > Aquatic > Marine > Oceanic | place: Arctic Ocean: Canada Basin | collected... | reverse complement strand
GTAGCTATAAGTTTATAATAACAGCGCCATGAGTGGTTATATTTCTCTCAATTTTTATATGAGCGTTTCTAATATCTTCCAGGTCATATTGGTCAGATAACCTATTAATCAATCTATTTTCTTTTAAAGATGAAGTAATATCATTTATTGCATTGATTTTTGCTCTCTTTGGAATATCATACACAAAAACCATTTTTAAATTAAGATTCATATTCATCATTTTATAAAATGGTATTCTTGGATGTATTTCGGTCATTGATGCAAAGGTGATTATTTCACAATTCGGCTTAATAACAGCCAATAAATAATCTAGATTAATTCCAAAATCACTGTCTATAATCTTGTCTACTTTTTGTCCATTAGTATAGTCCATAACTTGATCCACAAAAAGGCTTGAGGGGTGCTCGAAAACAACGTCAGCGCCAGCATTTTTGCAATCATAGACACCTTTTGAGTTAGAAGCGGTTGCTATTACAATAGCTCCCGCTCTCTTTGCCCATTGTATGGCATAGTGCCCTACTCTTCCTGCGCCTCCTGTAATTAAAACGTAACAATCTTCAACGCTTTTCCCAATATGCACACACCTATGTGCTGTAATAGCTGGAATACCCATCATCGCACCAACGTCATAATTAGTATTTTTTGGAAGAGTAATCGCATTTAATGAAGGCAAGCAAATGTATTCGGCAGAGGTTCCAAAATTTCGATTATGCTGCGCCTCATATAGCCAGACTCTCTCACCTATTCTATGATTTAATTCATCACTGCCAACGTCAATGATTTTCCCCGCTCCATCACTGTGAGGTATTATTTGACCTTGATCAAGAGCAATTGGATTTGATCCTAATCTTTTTTTTGTATCCGAAGGGTTAACTGCTGAACAAAAAATACGAACTTTGACTTCACCAGCTTTAGGTACTGGTTCCTTTAGTTCTCCAATTTGAAGGACCTCATTTGCTGGGCCAAATCTGTTATACCAAGCAGCGAGCAATTAGATTTTCTTTCCCGTTTGTATGTTCCATAGTTCTGCGTAAAAACTTTGGTCACTTTGCATTAATTCGTCATGCGTTCCAGCTTCATGAATTTTTGAATCTTTTATAACAAAAATATTATCACAGTTACGAATGGTGGATAACCTATGTGCAACAATAATCATCGTACGATTTTTCTTTAAATCAAAGAATGCTTTTTGTATCAACCTTTCGGTTCTATTATCAACAGATGACGTAGCTTCATCAAATATTAGGATGTCCGGGTTCCTTACTATAGCCCTTGCAATAGCTAAACGTTGCCTTTGCCCGCCCGAAAGTCGCTGACCGCGTTCACCAATTAATGTGTCGTAACCGTCTTTCATAGCGGAAATAAATTCATCACACTGGCTTTGCTTTGCAGCTAAAACGATATCTTCATTTGAACAAGATTGACTACCATAACTAATATTTTCTTTTATTGAAGCGTTAAATAAAAATGTGTCTTGGCTTACAATTCCAATCTTACTTCTTAAGTTCTCTATAGAAATGTTTGAGATATTATCATCACCAATTAAAATGCTCCCTGATACCGGGTCATAAAGACGCAATAATAATTTTGCTAAAGTAGTTTTTCCAGATCCTGTATCCCCGACAATGCCAACTGAAGTTCCATATTTAATTTCCATACTAAAACTATCAAATAGAGCCGCACCATTTGGATATCTAAATGAAATATTAGAATATCGAATATTCTGCTTCAAGTTATCTACAATTTTTGGGGAAGTACTTTCTGATATATGCTCGTTAGTTTTTAAAAGGTCAAAAATTCTTTTACTCGATGCCATAGCTCTTTCAAAATCATCGATTAAGGTTCCTAGTGTAGTAAACGGCCACAAAAACCTTTGAGTTAGAAATACCAGTACGCTGTAAGAACCGACTGCTAGGGTGCCACTTAAAGCCATGTGACTTCCAATCAATATTGTTCCTAAAAAACCAGCCAGAACACCCATACGAATGACCGGCACAAAAGCGCTACTTATTGAAATAGCATTAATATTTTCATTCTGATAATCTTTACTTAATTCACTAATTCTATTTTTCTCTTTTTTAAAAGACATAAAACTTTTTATAGTCTGGATACCTAATAAATTATTGAAAACTGAAGAATTAAGTGCGCCTACTTTATCCCTTACAGTCCTGTACCTCGGTGATAGTTTTTTTTGGAATAAAAAACTAACAGCAAAAATAATAGGGACAGGTAGAACAGCAATTGATGCAATTATTGGAGAGATATAAAAAAAAATAATTCCAATACAAACTGTGGAAACGACAACTTGGATAATTTGATTCATCCCGTTATTTAAGAATCTTTCTAGTTGGTTTACATCATCATTTAATACTGCAGTAATATTTCCAGTAGATTGATTTTCGTGCCAACTTAACCCAAGTCTTTGAGCATGATCATATGCGGTAACTCTTATTTCGTGTTCAACATCTTGCGCTAGACCGCGCCATTGAATAGAGTAAATATATTGGAATGTTGATTCCAGAGCCCAAATAACAAAAGTGATTACTCCTAAAAATATAACCTGACTTTCAATCGAAGTAAAACCCAATGAAGCAACAAAACTATTTTCCTTCTCAACCACTAGATCTACGGCAACGCCTATAAGAACCTCTGGGGCTATATCAAAAATTTTATTTAAAACCGAGCAGATTGAGGCAACTATCGCTTTATTTCTCCACGGATAGATATAGCGAATTAATTCGCCAAAAGAATTTGCTGAACTATGATTAAGTTTCATTTTGTAAAAACCTATTTATATGATATTTAAAGTTATGAATAACTCTTTCACCCATAAATGAAAATCTTTCAACTCTAAAAAGATAATGGATAAAAAGAATACAGGTTCCGTTCTTAAATATAGGATTAGAGAACCTTTAAAAAAGTCTAACAATACTCCTACTATTTTCCTTCTTCATGGATTTGGAAGTAATATGGACGACTTGTTTTCATTGAACCAATTTTTTGCAGATGAATGGATGGTAATAAGTCTTCAAGCACCTATACCCTTAGGCTTTGGAGGATGGGCCTGGGCTGAATTAGATTTAAACAACTTAAAAAACCTCCCAAAGCCAGAGCAACGAGTTTCAAGCCGAGATGTAATTATTAGCTCGATTAAAACTATTAAGAAAAAATTTGACATTAAATCAAAAAACACTTACATCCTTGGTTTTAGTCAAGGAGCAGCATTTACCTTGTTCTGTGGCTTAACTAACCCTAAAGAAATCAATGGCCTTATAGCGATTTGTGGTTTTTATGAGGCAATTAAAGACATTGAGAAAATAGATACTGAACGTATCAAGAGCTTAGAAGTATTAGTCAGTAACGGCACTTTGGATGAAATAATTCCTATCCATATGGGTAGGATGACTAATCTAGGATTAAGAAAACTAGGTTTAATACACACCTACAATGAATATGATACTGGCCACACGATATCTAATGATTGCTTAAATGATATAATGAATTGGCTCCAACAAAAACATCAAAAATGATTATTTAATTAGTAACATTTTTTTTGAAATGACTGATTTATCAGATTTCAATCTATAATAATAAATACCTGAAGGCATAAGGCGACCATCAGCATTGCTGCCATCCCATTGCGACGTAATTCTTCCAGCTGAATAGTTTTGATTACTTATCACTTTTATTTCTTTTCCTTCAGTATTAATTATAGAAATTTTCAAATGTGACATTTCTTTTAATTCTATATCAATATTTGTAATAGGATTGAATGGATTAGGATAATTTTGTTTTACCACAAAATCTTCAGGTACATCGGCTGACGCTTGAACACTCGAAAAATTAACTCCTATAAAATCGCAAATGCCCTTAATGATAGCTATTGCAGTTACATTAAAATTCCCAGCATCAATACAATTCATGTCTTCGTATGTTAAGGCCATAACATTTTCAGCATAATTCAACCACCACCAACTTTCTGGATATTGATCTGGTGTATTATTAGACCAGCTTACATAATAATCCCAATCTTCAAAACCATTGGGGTAATAAAGCTGGATTCCTGATATAAATTCTTTTTCTGAATCTGCAAAATAGCTACTTGTTCCATTTTCATGATGATAAACAAAATATCTTTTACACGCATATGCAGAATGCATATTTAATGCTACTTGAATTGGGTTTGGTATGGAAAAAGAAAGTTCTATAAATCTATTTTGTAATGCAGAAACCTCAGGCTGTAGATTTTCATCATCCCAACCACTTTCAATATCAATGCCATTAGCATTTTCTCTAGCATACCCTAACTCAACTCCATCAGGGTTGTGCATAGGTACAATATGAAAAATTGTATTTGCTCTTACTATCGCCGCTTCAGGAGTATCAGCAATTAAAAATTTTATAACCTCATCTACAACCCAAAACGACTCTTCTTCTCCAGGATGTGTTCGAGCGTGGATATATATTCTATTATGTGTTAATGAATTAGGTTGATCTGATATAATTAATTCCCAAATAGACCTTCCCTGAACAGAAGACCCAATAGAATTAACTACAACATAAGGACTTTGAGCCCATTCAGATAAATCGTCGATTAAATCATTATAACCATACCCCCAGTTTCTCTCTAAGCTTGAGTTATCAGGTAATACTCCACATTTTTGATTTCCAAGAATTTGCGCATCAGCATTACAAAAAATGATTAACAAGAAATAAAATAATCGTATTTGCGCCTTTAAAACCATAGGTTAATTTAGTAATTAATGATTGATACAACTGATGACTATAAATAGGACTATTTATTATGTCAAATTAGAAGATGTTTAAAATAATAACTAATTGTGATGTCATTGTGGCAGAAAAACCTATGTAGGTATAATTTTTGATTATATAGATCAGTGTATTAAAACAACAATTAAACGGAGTTTCAATTGGCAAAACAATCATTTCAAACCGAAGTAAGTCAACTATTACAATTACTTATTCATTCACTTTACTCACAAAAAGAAATATTTTTGAGAGAATTAATATCTAATTCATCAGATGCACTTGATAAACTCAAATATCTAACATTAACTCAAGATGAATTCAAATCACTGAAATTTGAACCTCGAGTCGATATTGAATTTGAAGAAGGTGAGAATCCAACACTCACAATCAAAGATAATGGTATTGGAATGAGTAAAAAAGATTTTAAAGATAACTTAGGTACAATAGCTCGATCAGGGACAAAAAGCTTTCTCTCAAAAATGTCTGGAGATGCCAAAAAGGATTCAAATTTAATTGGCCAATTTGGAGTCGGCTTTTATTCATCTTTTATGGTTGCTGATAAGGTTGAAGTTATTTCAAAAAAAGCTGGGCAAAAGCAAGGTAATAAGTGGACTAGTGATGGAAAATCTGGATATGAAATTGCACCACAGAAAACAGAAGAGACTGGTACTACAATTGTTTTACACCTTAACGATGAAGGTAAAGAATTTGCAAGCAGATGGAAGATTGAAAGCACCGTAAAGAAGTACTCGGACCATATTGATTTTCCAATATTCCTTTCTTATGAGGATACTGAATATGATGACGAAGGAAAAGAGAAAGGAAAAACTCCAAAGAATGAACAAATAAATGATGCAACTGCTTTTTGGAAAAGGCCAAAAAATGAATTAAAGAAAAAAGACTACAATGAATTTTACAAGTCATTGTCATATGACGCGGAAGATGCTTTAGATTGGGTCCATAGCTCTGCTGAAGGTATGCTAGAGTTTACAGTGCTTTTTTTCATACCCAAGAAAGCTCCAGCAGATATTTATAGAGCTGACTACCAACCAGGAGTCAAACTTTATGTAAATAGAGTTTTTATCACAGACGATGAAAAAGAACTTCTTCCTACATGGTTACGCTTTGTCAAAGGTGTTATTGACTCATCTGATTTACCTCTTAATGTTAGTAGAGAAATTCTTCAACAAAACAGGGTGATGGCAAAAATAAAATCAAACTCAGTCAAGAAAGTTTTAGATAAAATAAAGACTATAGCAAAAAATAAAGATAAGTATGAAGGATTTTATAATGAATTCGGAAGATTGCTAAAAGAAGGAGTCTATCAAGAATTTGAACATAAGGAAGCGTTAACCGAGCTTTTAAGGTTTAAATCAACAAAAGAAGAAGGCTTTGTTTCTCTTCAAGCATATGTAGATCGCATGGGTAGTGATCAAGAGTCTATTTACTATCTAACTGGGACTAATGAGCTGGCATTGAGGCAATCTCCACTTTTAGAAATGTACAAAGAAAAAGATATAGAAGTATTAATACTTGATGATGAAATTGATGAAATCATAATGCCTTCCGTACCGACTTTTAAAGAAAAGACTTTAAAGTCAGTAAATAGAAGTGGAGCTGCCGACGAATTAAATAAAGATGATAACAAAGATAAGAAGGATGAGCTCAAGCCCCTGATCAAAAAGGTGAAGTCTGTTCTGGGTAATAAAGTCAAAGACGTTAAGTCATCTAACAGACTTAGCGATTCACCTTCATGTATAGTCGCAGATGAAAATGATCCCACTGCTCAAATGCAAGAGATCATGCGAGCTACTGGCCAGGTTGGTATGCCAGAAATAAAACCTATTTTGGAAATAAATCCTGGACATAAAATTATTAAAAAACTCGTCGCAATGCGTAAAGGAAAAGCATTTGATGATGGGGTATTATTGATTTATGAGCAAGCCTTGTTGCAAGAAGGAGTCAAGTTAGAAGATCCAGCGGGTTTTGTTAAAAGATTAAATAGGTTGATGGAAAAATCTCTTTAATTATTTAATTCGCCGCAAATAGCTAAAGTTCCTGCGAAACTAGAAGAGTCATTGACCTTAAAACTTTTGCAGTTAGTTAAACCTGCATCTTTAAATATTTGTAACCACTCATTTTCATCTCTCAAGGTCATATGAACATTTAAATCATCTGACCAACTATAACTATCAGGATTACCGATATAGTGATCGAGTCCAATGGCTAGCATGCCCCCAAGCACTAGCCAGTTATCTACTATGTGCTTAGTTAATGTTTCTGGATATTTAAAATAATAAAAAACTTCCATACTAAATATAAACTCAGTTTTGTTTTTAGGAGACCAAGATAACAAATCTTCCAAATAGTATTCTCCATTTGGATCGATTGATTTTGCGTTTTGGATCATAGCTGCTGCTCCATCCACACCTAAAGCACTGCTACAATAAGGCATATTTCTCACTTTACGTACAACCCATCCATTCCCACAACCAGCATCAATAAAATTAAAATTAGACGTCTTTTGGCCGATAGTCTTATCCAGAATCTGATTTACAGCAGACCTATGTGCTTCTGCCATCCCCTTGTCTTTTCCATTTTTAGCCCATTTACTAAAAAGTTCTGTAGCTATGTTTTGCATTTTATCCTCAATCTTATAGTGTTAAAATAACACATGAATAAAAAGAAAGACATAGCTTTTGATTGGCTTAGAAGGTACACTGGAACAAATCCTGACGATTATGGTGATTGGATACTTTTAACTAATTTTCATAATTACGTAGAAAAGTTTTCAGAACGATTTGGTTGTAAAATAAATGGAATTGGAGGACCGATGACATCCTCAATTAATTCTGATGGACTTGGTATTATAAATTTTGGTATTGGCAGTGCAAACGCCGCTACTATTATGGATTTACTTTCTGCTATCAATCCAAAAGGGATTCTATTTTTAGGAAAATGTGGAGGATTAAAAAAGACAACAGATATTGGAAACTTCATTCTTCCAATTGCAGCAATCAGAGGAGAAGGAACAAGCGATGACTACTTCCCGAAAGAAGTACCAGCAATGCCTTCATTTAAACTTCATAAGTACGTCTCCGGAATATTAGTTGAAAGAGATATTGAATACAGAACAGGTGTTATTTATTCAACAAATCGAAGAGTCTGGGAACATGATAATAAGTTTAAAAAATATCTTAGGAAAATAAGAGTCATTGGAATTGATATGGAGACAGCAACGTTATTTATAACTGGTTTCTCAAATGAGATTAATAGAGGAGCTCTCCTACTGGTTAGTGATACTCCAATGATTCCAGAGGGAATAAAAACAGAAGAAAAAGATAGAGATGTGACTCAAAAATATGTTGATTTGCATATTGATATGGGCATTGAGGCTATGACGAAGATCGGTGATGAAGGCGAAAAAATTAAACACTTCAAATATTAATCCATTTTAGCTAGCGCAACAGCAATCGTTTTTACAACAACCACAACCACAACCACAACCACAACCACAAGATTCACCTTTTTTGCATCCACTACAACCACATCCGCCATTGCAACACTTACAAGCACTTGAGCAACAATCTTTCATTTTATACCTACCTATTTTTATTATTTATGATTACTTATTATTCTCTACTATTACAATTTTCTTCTATAAAGGCTGCTAAAGCTTCGCGAGTCTCCAAAACAAAGGCCATATCAATTTGATGAACAATCTGTACTGGAAACTGCAGGAGAGGCTCTTCTTCATAATTAGTGTTTTCTTCATAAAATCTTCTAATCAATCCCCAGGCAGATTCATCCTCTTCACTTAATACCACAATCGCAGACTCATCTGGTAATATGAATGTTATTGGATAAATATATTCATAACAATCCTCACCATCTTTATCCTCCTCGCGTTCTAAATCTCGACATTCTTCTTTTGCTCTAATCATCTCATCTTCGCTATTTATTGTGACAGCATCGCTTCCTTGTTCGGTCCTATAAACAATCTCAACCGGATATTGTAGTTCAGGCTCTTGTTCTGACTCATTCTCATCATACCAGGATTTTAATTCAGTCCAGCTTTCTTCATCATCAGCAGCAACTTCTATTATTATACCGTCAGGCATTAAGTATAATGCTGGGTATACTAACTCAAAGCATTTACTATCTTTTTTCCAATGCTCGTAAACTTCGCCCCATATATCACGACAATCCCTCTTCTCTATCATCATCTCATCTTCACTATTAATTGTAACTATTCTTTGATCTTGAGTGCCTGCTTCTAAATCTGCTTCATCAATCTCATAAATAATGTCAACTGGATATTGTAAAGTATGTCTTTCATCCGAATTAATGTTTTCATCGTACCATGCTTTTATTTCTGCCCAACCACTTTCATCCGTATCGCTATAAACTTCAATTAGAATACCATCGGGCATTTGATAATTGACAGGGTATATAAGAGAAAAACACTTTTTCTTTTCTATCCAATTCCTATCTCTGCCATAGCATTCTTTGTAAATTTCTTTTAATCTTCCATCGCTATCAATGGTACTTAATTCACCCTCGCTATCAGTGATATTGATAGGATATACGATAGCAATGTCTTCATCAATTTCATAAGCTTCATAATATTCTTTTACAGATTCTTCATTTTCAAAAGTATAAGTATTACCACGAGGAGTAGTTACTGTTATTGGATACTCAATACTAAAACATACCCAATCTCTCTTATCGCCAAATTCATTCCTACTATATTCTTTATTACCATAATTCCAGAAGTTTTTTTCATTTTCAGAATAATCAAGTTTCTTACCTTCAATATTAAAATACACCTCTGTTCTTTTACCAAGTCGTCCAGGTTTACCTGCGATTGAGACTTCATATCCAAGCATAGATGCTTTCAATGATTGTAGGTGGTAATAATCTTTTAGATAATTGTCTTCCATTGACTCCTTAGCCGACGAAGGTAAACTTTCCATACCTATCTCCAACTTACTCTCTGCATCAATAATAGATTGGATTAGTTCAGCATCAGATAATCCTTTGGGCTCATCTTTAGCACATCCAATAAAAATAGTTAAAATGAAAAAAGAGCTTAATAACGTGACAAAATTTCTCATACAGAAACGTTCCTTTTTATTTGTAAGTCGAATAATTAAATAATACAGATTGTTTTAAAATCGATAATTATTAATAATGTAACCAGCATTAAACATTTGAGAAACAACATATATTTTTTAATTTAATAACTTGAATTTTAGGCATTTAGATAAGCTAAAGCCAATCAAAACCCGCCCTTAAATAATTAGGATATTTTCACTATATGTTTCACAATCTTTTTAGAAAAACTACATGCATTTTTTGTTTCTTACTCCTTACCCTAAAGGCCGATTCGACTGGAGTTCTAAAAGGAAAAATCATTGATATAGATAATCAATTACCTCTTCAAGGAGCTAATATTATAATTAAATCAACTTCAATAGGAACGGTTTCTGATAAAGATGGTTATTTCACAATAGAAAATATTCCTAACGGTAATTATATTATTGTAATTAGCTACATTGGCTATAAACCAGAATACAAACCTGACATTTGGATACGTCCTAATGCTTATGATTTTTTAAATGTTAAACTGGAACAAGCCATAATAGAAATTGATGATGTTGTGGTTGAAGAAAGCTTTTTTAAAAAATCATTATTAAATGAATTCCAATCTGTTTCATTTAACCGCGATGACATGCGAAGATCTCCAGGTTCCGGTCAGGAAATAACTAGAATAATTAATACACTACCAAGCGTTGCTAGTGTAGGCGAAAATAGACAAGATATGATGGTTCGTGGCGGTGGACCGACAGAGAATGGTTTTATTATAGATAATAT
>Ga0114994_10004055_pt1 | contig 10648 bp, 10 predicted proteins | sample ArcticOcean_MG_C_9_FD_87043 | JGI IMG/M metagenome (GOLD analysis project Ga0114994, IMG submission 87043) | Marine microbial communities from western Arctic Ocean - ArcticOcean_MG_CB2_152 | ecosystem: Environmental > Aquatic > Marine > Oceanic | place: Arctic Ocean: Canada Basin | collected... | reverse complement strand
GGTTGGGCTGTCCCCCTCCGCGGCTCTCCGCCGAGTCCGCCGACTTGAAGAGGCTGGCGTGATCGACCGTTACGTAATGCTCATCAACCCCGTCGCAATTGGCCGGACCGTCTCCGTTTTTGTCGAGATCTCACTCGACTCGCAAGCCGAAGAACTCCTCGACGAGTTCGAAGCCGCCATCGCTCAAACACCCGAAGTGATGAGCTGTCACCTGATGGCCGGCGACGCTGACTATCTCGTCCATGTGGTCTGTGTCGATGTCGCCGACTATGAACGTATTCACCGACAGACGCTTGCCAGCCTGCCACATGTGTCTCGCTTACGAACGAGCTTCTCGATCCGCGAAGTCTGCAATCGGACAAACTTGCAGCTCTGACCAAATACAAAACTATCCGGGACCGTCGAGGGTTCAGATCGCACAAGCTTTCGACGGCGCTGGGACTGCCGTTCACCCTTTGAAACCAACCGAAGCCGGGACGTACTCGCTACCGGCAGGTTTCTAACTGCGGCCACGGCCCGAAGACCAGTGACGCCGCATCAAGGCAGACCAGCGAACAACTCTTCGCTTGCTCGGCACATCCATCGACCATGGCCAAGGTGAACAACACAGAGGTGCTGGCCGATGTCGATCAGACCCCGTCGCGAGACATTCGAAAAGTACTCCACGCTGCGTGCACTTCCTCACCCAGACGCGTCACAAACGCCAGCGACAGCTTGACGCAGGGCGCAAAGTTGCCGTTCGCTGTTACAAGGTGGAACTGGTCACCAAACTGATCATGCAACGACTGCGCAGACCACTCACGTGGCCAGTCGAGTTCAGTCAGCGGGTTCCGCTGCCGTGACGAAGTCGATCAGCTGCTCGACTGAATTCACCAACGGTGTTTCGACGTCTTTCCAACTCGAAACCTTGCCCAGGATGTGCTTCCAGAACTGAGGCGGAGCTGCAGCCACGCCCAAGCGCTTGAGCACGCCTTCTTTCCACGATTCCCCCTTGGGCACGCTCGGCCACCCCTGAATACCGATCGCACCTGGCTTAATCGCTTGCCAAATATCTACATAGGGATGACCAAGAATCAGCACATTGGGGTCGTCTACCTGGGCAGCGATGCGAGTCTCTTTTGAGCCATCCACGAGGTGATCCAGCAAAACACCCAAACGTTGATGACTGTTCGGACTGAACTCGCGCACCATCGCTGCAAGATCGTCAGCGCCCTCAAGTTGCTCGACCACGATGCCCTCGTAGCGAAGGTCGTCTCCCCATACTCGTTCGATGAGTTCGGCATCGTGAATACCCTCGACCCAAATCCGGCTGGGCAACGCGACCCGAGCGCTGGTATCTCCGGCCGCGATCGACCCAGAAGCCGTCATCTGCGAGGCGCCCTGCTTCTTGCGAAGCTTTGCCCGTAAAGCGACGAGATCACCCTCATGACGAAACAGACCAGGCACGGGGTCGAATTTGTGCTCGATCCCGAGTTGATCTTTGATGACAACAATGACACCTTCAATGAATGACACCACGGGGCCCATGGTCTTCGATGGCGTGTGTTCGAGCCTGACGCCAAGTTCTACGAACAGGTCCCGCTTTGCTAGCCCTTTTCGACGAGCGTCGTGCATGTCATCGAGCGACTCGAGGATGCCGCCACCACCCGTTTGAGACATCACGTCGTCACGCGACCGAATGCGTTCGGCTGGGGCGTCGGCAAGGTCGTCTAGTGACTCCAAGATGCCCCCGCCGGCACTCCCCCGGTACAGCTCTTCGCTGCTCCGGATAGGCGCCGGCTCTCGGGCTTCGCTCATGGCATCGAGCGGCTCAAGAATTCCGTCGTCAGGCACGATGGAAGAGTAGGTGCTGGTGACTCATGTCAGGGGGAAGTAGCCAGGAACACGGTGCGGATGGCTGTCGAGATGAACTTTGGCCTCAGGCGCTCCGGAAAATCGACCGTGCGTCCAGCGAATCTCGACATGACCCTCGATGATCTTGCGTTGGGCGCGGCCCAGATCGGTACGCCGTGCTTCTGGCATCGCTGCTTCGTGACTCACAGCCACAGTCATGATTGGTTCGACGCTAGAAACCTGAGCGAACATAGAGTTTCGGTCGATTACCTCGGCACGCCAACGCACCATTGGCTGTCCGGCCGAGTCTGGCCAGGCATCAAATGACTTGAGGTCGAAGCGATTACGGAAGTCCCACGGGGTACCTACGCGATAGCGCAGCGGATCACCGGAGGTCGTGGCACCAAGCACAAAATAAGGAGCTGCCTGTAGCCGCAAAAGCCTCCACAACATTGCCTCGCGCTGGCGAGCGGTACCGAGAGATGAACGCCATCGGTCCGCTGATGCCTTGGCCACAGCCATGGAAAACTGTTCGTACATAGCCTGAGACTTATCAGGCAGGCGCCCGCGTTTCGGCAGTGCCGCTTTGAGCCGTTGCCGGTCGCGCTTCGTGAGTTCGGCCACCTGCGTTGGCATGGCGTGATAACCGTGGTCCAGACCCGTATCGGCCAGACACGACGTGTAGAACTCTTGATAGGCGCCGGGCGCTGTCGTCATGAACCAATCGCTGCCGCGTTCCACTCGCTTCTCAGCCAGCGCCCTATCAAACAGGTGCGAAGGGCTGACGTTGTGCAGAATCGAGCTGCCGTATTTGCACGACACCAAGTACACATGGTCGATACGCAGATCTGCAGGGACTTGCTCATAGCCCGGCGGTTTGTGAGGGCCCTTCCATTCGACGCTCCAAGGCGGCCGACCGCGCAGACCATCGTCGGCTCGGGCAAACACCTGACCGTTTTCCCATGATGTTTCGAACTCTCGAACATGAGAGCCAGCAGCGCGGGCTGCGCCCAACCGTTCGTAGTGTTCGGTCTCGAGGTTGAGGACGCTCATAGGCCGCACTTGGAGCGCCTCGTCGAGATCACGAATCCCAAGCATGGCCAAGCCGGTCACGATCTCGGTAATTTCGGTGCGGAGCGCGACCATAACTAAGAAGCTGGCCCGGTCTCGTTAAACAGTTTGGACGTGCGGATGGCCATTGACGCGACTTCGCTGTCTAGCCTGTCCTCGGTCCAGATTGGTACGTGTTCTTCGTAGACATCGATCAGCGTGTCAGTAGCTTCCATCCATATCAGGACTGCATCGGCCCATCGTTCGTGCAACAGATGTTCCTTGACGGCTTCGACAAGATGGGGCTTGAAGGTCGACGGGTTTGAACCGGCAACAACTTTGAGCGCAATCAGTCGGGAAATAACTTGTGCATTTTCGGCCAGAAAAATCTGAGGCGTGTCGTGCTTGACGACAGCCCACGCGCCGAGTGGGACCGAGTTCAACCTCGCTGGATTCTGCGTTCCATGATCGGCCACGGTGACCCTCAGAAGAACGAGTCTGGATCGGCAGGACCAATTCCGGCAGGTGGTTCAGCTTCAAGACCGTCGATGGCGTATTGCTGCAACCGTTGCTGATCCTCTGCAGAGAAAATTTCGATGGCATCGAAAATAATACGGGTGTCGCCCTGCTGGCAGGCACGAAGCGCCTTTAATCCGGCGCCAGCGTCGGGACGACCTGTGGTCAGCAATACATACGGGATGCCGGCGCACTCTGGGTCAAACTGACGGGCGGCTGCCTGCCCAAGCGACTTCCACAGCGTGGAGGTATGGCGTAAGCCGTCTCGCCCGCTGGTGAAAGAACCGGTGATGTCAAAATGCCAGACCGCCCCGTCGCTGGACTGGGCGACGAGATCAACCGCCACACCACATTTCAGGTTCTTCTTTTTGAGGCTCAACTCGGTGAAGCCACACTCTTCGATAATGATCCGGGCAACGTCTTCGGCTTTTTGACCCTGACGTACCGCAATCGCTTGCGGGTCACTGGAAACGACATCGGTGGCATCTGGCTTGACGGCAGGCACCAACACCTTGAACCGTTCGCGCCGGCCCTGCTGGTTGACGAGTCGATCTCGTTCGACCTGAATACGTTCGTTTGAAACGTCGATGTACGACTCTTCGGTCTCACAGCCCACGTAGTTACGGCCCGAACGGACCGCGGCAATAGCGGTCGAACCAGCGCCCATATACGGGTCGAGAACCAGGTCGTCGTAATAGGTATAGAGGTCGATCAGTCGCTTCGGTAAAGCTACGGGGAACGGCGCCGGGTGGCCAACACGGGTTGCACTTTCGGCCGGGATTTCCCAGACGTCTTTGGTCGCGCTCATAAACTCTTCTTTAAAGATCGAGCCGTTTGAGGGCAACCCCTGCTCGGCTCGCTTGCGAGGCGACAGTGCACGCTCGAAACGCCCCTTGCTGGCGATCACAATACGTTCGGTCAGGTCACGCAGCACCGGGTTCGACGGCTTCTGGAACGAACCCCAGGCCGTAGAACTATTCATGCCGTCGCCCTTCTTCCAAATGATCTCTCCCCGAACAAGCAACCCGAGATCTTCAAAAATGCGAATGATGTCTGCGGCTTGCGAGCGGTACGGCTTGCGACCCAGGTTTGCGACATTGACGGCGATTCGCCCACCTGGTTCTAGCTTACGAACAGACGCTGCAAAAATTTCGTGCATGCTCTCAAGGTGTTCTTCGTAGGCCGCAGGAACATGACCCTCACCCATCGCTGCCTCGTAGTCTTTGCCAACAAAGTAAGGCGGCGACGTGACGACCAAGGCGACGGAGTTGTCAGCAACAGAGTCATTGTTGTTCAACACGTTCTGCGCTGTTCCATGAAAGATCGCGTCTTCGAATGGCCGGTCGCCAGGCGCAACGACTGTCTCGTCTTCGGACAGAACCGGGGGGACGAACCGTGCATAGAACGCGGAGCTGTCATGGCTCTCACGTGCACCGGTGCCGAATGAAGCAGTCGTGGTGCCCCGGCGTTCTTTGTCTTCACTCATGACCGAATCGGCCTCCTCGTATGACTCTAAACGGACCATACGCCCGGGGTGCGACACTCTCAATATCTCTTCGTTGACCGCAACGTCACCAAGACCAACGCCACTCTGCTGGCGCCAGCACCAGGCCCTAGGATCAGCTCGTGACCTTTACCTCAATCCCCATAGTTGATGTCAGTACAGTGCTTGATAGCGATGACACCCCCGCCGACTTCGCTGCTGAATTCACCGACATCTGTCACCACGTCGGCTTCGCTCTCGTGACCAACCATGGCATCTCGACAGAGCTACAGGCCGAGACCTTTGATCTGATGAAGCGTTTCTTTGAACTGCCGCTCGAGATCAAACAACTCATTGACAAGACCAACTCGCCACAGTTCCGCGGTTGGGAACCCGTCGGCGCCGAGTCGACGAACAACGCACCTGATCTGCGGGAACAAATCGATGTATGGACCGAATGGCCCGAGCACGGAACCAGCGGCCCCGATTACAACCGTCTACATGGGCCGAATCAGTGGCTTGCTGATGATGTCCTTCCTGGCCACAGGTCGATCTCGCTTCGCTGGATCGCAGCACTCGAACATCTTGCTGATCATCTGATGAGTGCATTAGCTGTGGGGCTCGGTCTGCAGAGCGACCACCTGCGCAGCTTGTTCGGCGACCAGCCCATGTCGTTGGCCAAGTTCATTCACTATCCACCTACGCCCGCTGGCGGCGCTGGTGTCAATCCACATCATGACGCTGGCTTTCTGACCATTCTGGCTCCAGGCCCCACGCCTGGCTTGCAAGTGCAGAACCCAGCTGGCGACTGGGTCGACGTCCCCGTCATTGAGAACACCTTCGTCATCAATCTCGGCGAGGTTCTGCAATCTATGACAGGCAATTATTTGGTCGCCACCCCTCACCGAGTGGTGACAGATGCCGAACGCTACTCGTCAGGTTATTTCCAAGGCCCGTCCTTGACTACCCAACTCACCCGTCTGCCACTTGCACCCGAGTTCGCGTCCACTGTTGCAGCCAGCCCCCACCATCACGACGCTGGATTCATGCCCACACCCGACGAGGCTCAGTCCGGTACGGCTGCGATGACCAGCGAACACCGGCCCGGAACTTATGGCGAACAGCTGTGGAATTACTTCCATCGCAGCTACGGCGAGCAGATGGCACACCACCATGGCGATCTGCTGACAACAACCAACGGAATCTCGACAGACAATTAACCAGAGTGGTCTGATGTGACGCCGGCTCGTAACGGCCCTACCATTGAAGCATGACCGAGTACCAAGTTGACGATGCCCACCTCCGCGAACGACTGACCTCTGAGCAATACGTGGTCACCCAGCAAGCAGGGACCGAACGAGCCTTTACCGGCAAATACTGGGACACGACCGACGACGGCGTGTACCACTGCGTCGTGTGTGATGAGCCACTGTTCGTCAGCGACACCAAGTACGACGCTGGTTGCGGATGGCCCAGCTTCTACCAGGCCATCGACGAAGACAAGATCACCCGTAAGGTCGACATGACCATGGGCATGCAGCGCACAGAAACCGACTGCGCCAAGTGCGGTGCCCACCTGGGCCATGTGTTTCCCGATGGGCCTCAGCCGACAGGCGAGCGCTTCTGCATGAACTCGGCATCACTAAACCTCGAGTCCCCCGAATTCACCACCGAATAATTTGCCAGCTAATCGCCTCGCTGGCACGCCTTAGCGAACGTGTGTGGCGCCGTTGATGTCAACGGTCGATCCAGTCATGTGACGAGCGAGCCCCGAAGCCAGGAAGGCGACGGTGTTGGCAACCTCCGATGGCGGCACTGCTTCTCCAAGCGGGAAACCATCGAGCGCGTCAGGGTTGGCCGCAAAGAAGCCCTCGGCCATTTCGGTCGACACCCATCCAGGATTCACGGTGTGGGCGACGATGCCGTCGTTGCCATAGCCACGGGCGATCGACCGAGTCAGCGCCACCACAGCACCTTTCGATGCCGCGTAATGCATCATGTTCGGCTCGTCGCCGCGAGTTGCAGCGCGGCTCGCGATATTAATGATGGTTCCCTCGCCCTTGGGGATGAAGTGGGCGATGGACTTTCGACAGATGTCGGCCAACGAGAACAGATTGACCTGCATAGTGACATGCCAAGCATCGGCCCATTCCTGGTCGCTGGCGTCGATGTCAGCTTCAGGTGCAATACCTGCGTTGTTCACGACCACGTCGATTGACCCGACGGCGGCAATCGCCCGATCGAACAGATCCGAGGCCGCACCTGGTTGGGCAAGGTCTGCACAGAGAAGCACGGGGTCGTTATTGCATGCAGCGGCAACAGCTTCGGCCATGGCTGCACTGCGGCCATAGCTCATCACGACTCGGGCGCCAGCGCCATCGAGAGCCGTTGCAGTCGCAGCGCCGATGCCTCGGGATGCGCCAGTTACGAGGATGGTCTTGCCGCTGAGATCGATCATCGAGTCACGCTAGTAGTGCTTTACTCGCCAGTGTTGTTGAGCATGGCAACAACCTGGTCGAGCGTGACCTGATCTGCGCTCTTGAAGTCGACCATACGCTCATAAATCTCGTGCGCTGCTTCGGCGAAGCCAGTGGGTAATCCTGCGGCCGAGAAGGACGCCGCTATCTGTTCCATCTCGCCGGTAAAACGCCACGCCTTCGGTGAAACAGCTGTCGCCACAAGCTCTGAACGTTCGACCATGCCTGGCTGTGAGATGTTCCACTCGTCGACGAGTGCAACATCAACTCCTTCGGCCTGAGCGAGCGCCCTAATAGCCAGGTTCATAGCCGAACCAATCTTGGTCCAGCTTGCATATGCCATCTTCAGAGCTGAGGCTGCACCCTGGTCTTCGCCGATCACCCGGGCGTCGAACGCACTCCCGTCGTACCATGCAGCGACCTCGGCAGATCTTGATCCACTCAGGTACAGCCGAGTTGTGCCTCGCTTGTACGCAGGAGGCCCGATGACCGAACCATCGACGAAGTGGTCGAAGCGCTCGGCGATGGCTCGCGCCGCCGCAGCGCTGATGGCATTGGCATCGACATAGAGCCCCTGAAACCCGACCTCTGCAACCGTAGATGCCAACTCGATGGCTGCACTTGGCGGGCAGATGGACACGATGGCATCAGCCTTGTCAACCATTGCATGGAGTGATCCCACGTCGATCATGGCATGCGATTCAGCTCGCCTTCGAGTCTCGTTGCTCCGGCCGTCGCTTGCCCACAACGTAGTTGCAGAACAGTTACTGGCCAATGTCTCGCCCATAAGCCCCGGATGCAGAAAACCAACATTCATTGCGTCAGCCTGCCACCTATCGCATAGGAAGCAGCATCGGACAAAGCTTTGCCACCCGACACTCGTCTCCGACTGGATTGGTCCAGCCTTCCCTCCCTTAGCGAGCGCCTTGAAGACCACGCTGTCTCGATACCCGCGACGCGGCCGCTGCTCGCCAGCCAACGACTCGACCCTCGAGCATCGTCTTCGCTCTATGGAACCGTGATGAAGAACAGATCGAGAGGTGTTTTATCCCACTACGGCCGAGTCAGGCCATCTCGTTTGATCTGCTTTAAGCCAATCTCGGCAAATTCGACGGTCGCTGGAAGCACCGCAGCGAAGGCTCGGTGAAGTTCGACGATCTGCCCAACGACCGAGATCATGCCAGTCATGGGGGAAAGACGGGCGCGGTCATCTCAGGCGAGTGCAGCGCGGACTCAGGAGCGAAGGGCCCGCGCTCTAACGTAATCGAACCGCCTCACGAGCTAGAAGCACGGAAGAATCGATCCATGATGTTGGCGGTGACTTGGGAAACGAGTCGGTCATCAGCCAGGCCGAAGACCCAGTCGGTCGAGCCGATGGTCACGACCTCTCCCCCGCCCGTCCCTTGGGGCCGACAGACGACCATCACGGCATTCCCATGACGGACCTTGGCCAGGTTCTCGGGACTGGTGTCGCCGTAATAACGCTCCGCTAGGAACTCGAGGTCGCCCTGATCATTCAACGCCGAGATCGACTTGGGATACTCGCCCATGCCCAGGTTGCTCGATAACGAAAGACCAACGATCTCGTGGTCTGTCGGCATGCCATCGACGAGACGCACGACCGGAAGCTGGTACTCGTCGAGTGTGATCGGACACCCGAGGGTCTCGTAGCCAACAACCCCATGGTCACCACCGAGCAGATCGCCATAGCGCAGCCCCGTGCCTTCGAACATCCAATGGTCATAACGAAACACGGTGAACCCACCGGTGCCGCGTGGCGTCGCCTGCCCAAAGCGATGGTAGAGGCCGAACACACTGCCAGCGCCGAGAGTGCTCCACTCGGGTCGCCCGACCAATGGGTCACACCACAAGCCTGACATCTCTTCGACTGCATCGGTGCCTACGACAGGATCTGCGGTGTGGCCTCCGTACTTGTGGCCAATCATGTGGTCCAGGCCTGGGTTCCCCTCGTCGTCTACTAGCCGCACCTGCCAGAACATGGTGTTCCCAGACAGCGACACATAATCACCACCGCTGCCGATATGGCGGTCGACCTGGTCTCGCGCTGTCTTGGTCCAGTACTCATCATGTCCAATGCCGAGAACCACCTCGTAGTCAGCAAGCAGGTCAGACGTGGCGTCGAAGTCTGACGACACCGCATAGTCAAACTCGTAACCAGCGGTCTCGGCCCATTCAACGAAGCGGCGCTCATGGGTAAACCATCCAGTTGAACCAATCGCTGGCGAGTACCCGTGTTCCATGCGGTAGGCCTGGAAGATCTCTCCGTCGGCATCGGGCTCTTCGCCGAAACGCACGGGCCGAGCCTTGCGGTCGTCGCGATCGACCTGGGGGCGATCCAGCAGACCACGAGGCCATGGCCGCTGGAAGGACACCTGGTGGCCGCCGGTGTAGAGACTGGCGCCGCCCCACGTATTGTAAGCGTTCCACGTGTTCGTGCCCAGGACTAGCAGCGCTGCTTGGCGTCGCTGGCGGGGAGCATGAACCACGAATCCAGCATGGCCAACATCGCGGCCAACAGCAGCGCCGGCTGCGGTCAGTGTCACCAGATAGAAGCCGGTCTGCCATTCGGGTTCGACATCGATCTCGAATGACACTGGCCAGTCGCAACCCGTTGCGTCGGCGTTCGTTGGTGGTTCAAAGAACGTCCCGGCGATTCCGTCAGCGGAAAAGACTTCGATGCGCTCGGCGCCCCAGCGTTCGACACGCACACCAAAGTGCGGCTGCTTGGTCGACACATGGACACCAATGCGGCCACCTGCCGCCACGCTTAGCGTCGAGCAGTACGCCTCGATCTCGTCATAGAAGGTCACGTCATTAGTCATGGTTGCTACCTCAGCTTGAGCTTTCCCAATCAATGGTCACATCTCGGTGTGTCTTTGAGCCCGGCAACCCGCACCGATTGTTGGCGGTGAGCGCATCGAACGCCGCATCCTGGCTGGTGCTGCGCAAGCGGCGACTGGCACCATCGACAATGCCGACGGTTTCCTGCATAGCATTGCGAACCTCAGACCCGCCATCTCGTCCAACGTCGGCTGCCAATAGATCGAACGAATTGGTTCCATTAGCGACACCGGCATTGTTCGTAGCGACCTGCGTCATGTCGAGCGAGCGAGCAACCGCTTGCGAAGCTGATTCAACACTGTGATGGTCGTAAATTCACGAGTCCGCTTGCGGTCGAACGGCCATTCCACCATCAAGACCTCGGTGACACCGTCAACATGAGTCGCCATGAAAACTGTCCCGACTTTATAGCCCCCTGCCTCGGTTG
>Ga0114994_10004054_pt1 | contig 10650 bp, 15 predicted proteins | sample ArcticOcean_MG_C_9_FD_87043 | JGI IMG/M metagenome (GOLD analysis project Ga0114994, IMG submission 87043) | Marine microbial communities from western Arctic Ocean - ArcticOcean_MG_CB2_152 | ecosystem: Environmental > Aquatic > Marine > Oceanic | place: Arctic Ocean: Canada Basin | collected... | reverse complement strand
GAAATGCAGAAACCTAAATTATAAAATACCATGACATTAGAAGAAAAGTTCCAAGAAATAGCAAATGTTGAATTTGTAGAATCCAATGGAGATATAGAAATCGGTACATTGAATACCGCTGATGGTTATGAGATATATTATATAACTACTGAACTCAGAGAGTTAGATTGGGAAAATGATGTTTTCTATTACCAACCTGATTTTGATATAATTATACAGTATATTGAAGATATCCAAGAAAAAGCTAATCAAAATCGTTTATTAGTAAAAGATACAAATACCACAATTGCATGTTGGGATATTGATGAGTATTTTGATGAATACTATATGTTAGATTATTTAGAATCTAAAATGGATGCAGATGAATTTGAAAAGTTTAAAAAATTAATATGAGTGATAAGCCAAAAACATTATTTGACCACATAAAACAAATCACATCAGTACAGAATCCAAAGTATTGGGATACACTTGAAGATAGTGATAAAAAAACGTGGAGTAACTATATGATACATAGATTCCTTTCTATGAATCCAGATTGGATACAAGTCCTTTCAGAGATACAACCATATACACAAGTGTTAGAACCTAAAGCTCTTTATTTAGCTTTAATTGGATTACTTCCAAAAGGTAAGTATTATTTAAAATACATTAAAGGTAAAGGTGAAACTAAATATGAAAAGTTTATAATTGATTTGGTAGTTAATGAATTTATGTGTTCTACTACTGAAGCTATTGATTATCTTGAAATATTCTATTCTACTAAAGAAGGTAGGGCGAACATAAAGTATATAGCTGAAAAATATGGTACTGAGAAAAAGAATATAACTAAACTAAAACTAAAGTTATAATGAAATCGTATTGGGATTGGAATAAGAAAAACTTCGATTGGCACTTTGATTCACAAAAGAAAGTAGATGATGTACAATATGTAGGACAATTTACTTCAGATGAATTGGAATCATCGGTAAACAAAATTATAAATTCATTAACAGATGAAGATAAATTTACTGAAACTAAAATCAAAGGAACTTTTTATAATAAAGAATCTCAAGATGTAATGGAAGGTTATCATAATGATTTGGAGAAAGCTGGTTATACTGAATATAATACAGGAGGTAGGCAAACTCGTAATCTTCCTGATATTTTCCATAAGATGGGAGAACTAAGTGGTTTAGATAACCCACAAATAATGTTCTTAGAACAACCTTCGGGTCGTATCATTCCATGGCATAGAGATTCTTATAACAACTATAGAAGGAACTTTGCAAAGGTATCCGATGATACTGAAGTGATACGATATCTAATTCAGTTAAACGATTGGAATTGGGGACATCATATACTTGTAGGTAACTCAGCAATTCATCAATATAAACTTGGTGATATACATTGTTGGGAAGAAGGAATTTATCATTCCACAGCAAATTCAGGTTACTGGCCTCGTTATTGTATGACTATTACCGGAATCGTTACAGATACCTCACTACACAAGCAGTTACCCAAGGAAGTAAAAATATAGATTAAAATAAAGTTGATAAATCATTTGGATATATCAACTTTTTTTCGTATCTTTACATAGTAAACAATAAAACAGATAAATTATGCCAAGAGTAAGTTATTCACAATTCGGTATGTATAGTGCATGCCAACAGCAATATAAATTAAAATATATTGATAAGTTAAGTATCTCAAACGCTAACATTCATTTAATTTTTGGTTCGAGCATGCACGAAGTCATTCAACACTTTTTGGATGTAATGTATAATGTTACTAAGAAACAAGCCCTACAACTTAACCTTGAAGGAATGTTACAAGATAAACTTGTAGAACATTTCACCAAAGAAAAAGAAAAGATGGGTGAAGATAACCCATGTACTAAGCAAGAATTACAAGAGTTCTTTGAAGATGGTGTAAAGATACTTCAATACTTTACAAATAAGTTAGATAAACTTTACTCTAAGACTGGGTTTGAGTTATTAGCAATTGAACAAAGATTAGATGCTGAGATAAAGCCAGGTGTAAACTTCATTGGGTTTATTGATGTACTTCTTAAAGATAAAACTACAGATGATATAATCATTATTGATTTAAAGACATCTACTAGAGGATGGTCTAAGTATCAGAAAGCTGATAAGATTAAGATGGCTCAGATGTTACTATACAAAAAGTTCTACTCCGATAAGTTTAATGTTCCATTGGATAAGATTAAAGTAGAATATCAAATACTCAAACGAAAATTGTTTGAAGGTGCTGATTTTCCCATCCCTCGTATTTCAAAGTTCGTACCTGCGAACGGTAAACCATCTGTAAACAAGGCTTGGAATGATTTTAAATTCTTTGTTGATTCTGTTTTCGGAGATAATGGTGATGTAATTCAAACTGAGTTTCCTACTAATAAAGGAAAGCCATGTGATTGGTGTGAATTTAAACAAAGAAAACTTTGCCATATTTGGTAATATTTTTTACGTTTTTGTATTTCGTATATATTTATATAAAAATATAAACCCAATTAAGAGAGAGTTATGGCAAATACAAAATTAACTACGGTAAAAATCATTAAAGATGTTTACTCCAAGTTTAAGCAAATATCATTTGATTCAAATATCACACTACAGAAGTTAGTAAACCGTTCTGTGGATAGGTACGTATCAGATAGTGATTATAGAAGTGAAATAAACAATTATACTGAGTTAGAACCAAGCGGTTCGCAATTTTAAAAATTTTAAATTAAAGTAAATGGCAGAAAGTAAAAAGAAAAAGAAAATTCTTTTATTATCCGATGATTTGAGAATGTCATCAGGTATTGCAACTGTATCAAAAGAATTTGTATTTGGTACATTGGATAAATTTGATTGGGTACAATTAGGAGCAGCGGTTAATCATCCTGATAAAGGTAAAGAGATTGATTTAGGTACAGATGCTCGTAAGATTAGTGGTATTGAAGATGCTTCTCTTAAAATCATTCCTTGGACTGGTTATGGAGATGCAAATATTCTTCGTGAATTAATCATGAGACATCAACCTGATGCAATCCTACATTTTACAGACCCAAGATATTGGAGATGGTTATATGAAATGGAAGCGGAAGTAAGACAAAACATTCCAATTTTATTCTACCACATTTGGGATGATTTACCAGATCCTCATTATAATAGAGATTACTATGAATCATGTGATTGGTTAGGATGTATCTCAAGGCAAACGTATGGTATTGTAAAACGAGTAGGGGCATTAGAATCCGAAACAATCAAAACATTAGAAGATTGGCAAGTTAAATACGTACCACATGGTATTAATTCCGATACATTTAAACCAACAAAAGTACCTGCTGAGTTTAAGAAGCAAGTTCTTGGTGGTAAAGATTATAAGTTTGTTTTATTTTGGATGAACCGAAATATTAAACGAAAACAACCATCAGATGTAATTTGGGCATTTAATAAGTTTAGAGATGGATTAGCCGAAGAAGATAAAGATAAGGTATGTTTAATAATGCATACGGCGCCCATTGACCAGAATGGAACAGATTTAATTGAAGTTCAAAAAAGAATTGCACCTGGATGTGATATCAAATTTTCAACAGATAGAGTGAACCAAGAACAATTAAATTGGTTATATAACTTATCGGATGCAACGATTAACATTGCTGGTAATGAAGGATTTGGATTAACAACAGCAGAATCAGTTATGGCTGGAACTCCTATAATCGTAAATGTTACAGGTGGATTACAAGATCAATGTGGATTTAAGATAGATGGTAAATATATAACTGCTGATGATTATGTTGAGATAGGTTCTTTACATAATTGGAGAGATTGGGAAGATAAAGTAACTCATGGTTCTTGGATAAAGCCAGTATGGCCGAGAGTTCAAACAATGGTAGGTTCAGTTCCAACTCCTTATATTATTGATGATAAGGTTGATGTATATGATGTAGCAGATGCAATCAAATATTGGTATGATAAAACATCAAAGGAACGAAACGAAGCTGGTTTGGATGGTAGAAAAGAATTTATGGGTGAAATGGGATTAAATTCATTAAATCAAAACAAGCAAATGGCAGATGGTATTAATGAAGCTATTAAAAACTGGAGACCTAAGAAAAAAGCTAACGTATATAAAATTAGATAATGGCTAAACCCATCTTTATTATCAGAGTGCCTGGTTATTGGACAACTAATCAAGTTAATGAATCACGTAAAGCAATACATGGAATGACAGATTTAAATGAAGATTATCATATCATTATTTTACAAGATAACGAAGTTGAATCTACACGATTTGAGTGTTATAACTCACCACATGAACCAGATAAAATAGAAGAAATAACTAAATTAACCGAAATTTCCATCGAACGATGTTTAAGAAACGAAGAAGAAAACCGAATAAAAGAATTAGAAAATGAATAAACCATTATTATTATTTCAAGCTCCAATAGCCACACGTAGTGGATATGGAGACCATAGTAGAGATATTCTCAAATCAATTTTTGATTTAGATACGTATGATGTAAAAATCGTACCCACTCGTTGGGGAAACACTCCACAAGACCAAATAGACCCACAAACTGAGTTTGGTCAATTTATTTTGCAAAACATTGTAACTCAATTAGATAAACAACCTGATATTTTTATTCAAGTATCGGTTGCTAATGAGTTCAAACGATTTGGTAAGTATAACATTGGTATCACCGCTGGTGTAGAAACAACAATCGCACCACAAGAATTTATACAAGGTGGTAATCAAATGGATTTAATTATAACTCCATCTAAATTTACCAAAGATGTATTAGTTAAAACATCCTATGACCAAGTAGATAAAAATACTAAACAGAAGCTTGGTGAATTAAAATTAGAAAAGCCAGTTGAAGTTTTGTTTGAAGGTGTAAACTTGGATGTATTTAATAGTAAGTCATCTTCATCAATTTTAGAAAATGTTGATACTGAGTTCAATTATTTATTTGTAGGACATTGGTTAGCTGGAGAATTGGGTGAAGATAGAAAAGATGTAGGAATGATGATAAAAACGTTCTGTACAGTTTTCAAAGATTTACCTAAGAAAGACCAACCTGGTCTTATCCTTAAAACCTCACAAGCAGGATTTTCGGTAATGGAACGCGAGGGTGTATCTAAAAAGATAAAACAAGTAACCAATCAGTTTGGTGATAACTGCCCCTCTATTCATTTAGTATTTGGTGATTTATCTGAAATTGAATTAAATTCATTGTACAACGATGAAAAAGTAAAGGCAATGGTGATGTTTACTAAGGGAGAAGGTTATGGTAGACCTCTTGCAGAATTTGCAACAACGGGTAAACCTATAATTGTATCTGAGTGGAGTGGTCATACTGATTTCCTACCAGTAGAAAATACAGTATATCTATCAGGTGAAATTAAAAAAATACACCCAACTGCCGCTAATAAGTTCTTATTGGCAGAATCAAAATGGTTTACTGTTGATTATTCAAAAGCAGCAGCTAGTATATTTGATGTATTTAAAAACTATAAGAAGCATTTAAAAAATTCACAAGGTTTAAAAACTAATATTCGAAAGAATTTTAGTTTAGATAAAATGACAACTACATTAGGTGAAATACTTAAAAAGTATGTAAAGGTACAGACTAAAGTAGAATTAAAATTACCTGAAATTAAAAAATTATAATGGCTTACACAAAACAATACACCGCATTTTTAAAACCAGAACGTAGAGTTCCACGTTCTCAGTTAAAACCGAGGAATATATATCGTATCACTACATATCGTGGTGGTGAACCCGCTACTCGTAGTGGTGAGGATGCAAGATATGTTTTTGTAATTGGTATTGTAGATAAAAAGTTACATTGTATTAAATTGAATCCTATACGTCCTGTTGATTTTACAACTTTCATAGGTAAGCTACGGGATAAAAGAATACCAATCGGTTCAGATCAAGCACTTTCTCTACTGTTGAAAAAGTTTTCTTCTGATGGAAGCGGTTTGTTTGAATCATATGTAAAAAACAATTCTAAATTATATTCACGTTCATTGGGTAATTACAGAACATATAAGTTAGAAAGCATTGTTAATGTATATGAGATTAGATTTGAACAAGAATTCTTACAGGAGTTATTCAAAGAAGGTTCAACTGAATCAACTAGAAGAGAAGTTATTAAAGATGAGGTAAGTGAAGATATCGGAGATACATCCGATACTAAAGATAATTAATTTACAATAAATGACTATATCATACGCAATAACGGTACATAACGAATTAGATGAACTTACAAAGTTATTAGATTTTCTAAATAATAATATCAGAGAAGAAGATGAGATTGTAGTTCAATACGATGAAGTGGGTGTAACTGATGAAGTAATGGAGTTTCTTAAAGTTAAGAAGCAGATTCATGGATATACTGTAGTTGGATTTCCACTTAATAAAGATTTTGCATCTTATAAGAATAATTTAAAAGCAAACTGTACTAAAGATTATATTTTCCAAATAGATGCAGATGAAATTCCACACGAAGTAATGGTGGCATATCTACCTCAAGTATTAGAAGATAATCCAGTTGATATAGTGTTTGTACCAAGAGTAAATACCGTAAATGGGTTAACTCAAGAACATATTACTAAATGGGGATGGAACGTAAATGAAAAAGGTTGGGTAAACTTTCCAGATTATCAAACTAGAATTTACAAGAATACCGATGAAGTAACTTGGATGAATAAAGTACATGAGAAAATTACAGGTTATAGCACATTCTCAAACTTTCCAGCCGAAGAACATTGGAGTTTATATCATCCTAAGCAAATAGATAGACAAGAACAACAAAATCAATTTTACACAACAATATGAAAGAAGTAAATTTTACACCATTAGGTGACCGAGTTTTAGTAACACCAGATTCATTTGGTGAGAAGAAATCAAAAGGAGGATTAATTTTAACTGAAACTTCTCAAAGAGGAGCTAGAGTATATGGTACAGTATCCGCAGTTGGTGGAGGTATTTTCTCCCAAACAGGTGAACGAATCCCAATGACCGTAGCAGTTGGTGATACTATTATGTATGAAAAAGATATGTCTGGTAATCCATTGGAGATAGATGGTGAAAAGTATTTACTTTTCAATGAACATCAATTAATTGGAATCGTAAAATAATGAAAATATTAGTAACCGGAGGAGCTGGTTTCATAGGAACTAACCTCATCAAACGATTGTTATCAGAAGGACATGAAGTAGTATCACTTGATGATTATGAAACAGGTACAGAAGATAACCATGTAGATGGTGTAAAGTACATCCTTGGTGATATTGATTCTCTTACTTATTGGAAGGGTGAGGAATTTGATTTATGTTATCACCTTGCAGCTCTTTCTCGTATTCAACCATCATTTGAAAATCCAACTGAATGTTTTAGAGTAAATGCACAAGGTTCACAAGTTGTAGCTGAATGGGCAAGATTAAATAACGTTAAAGTTGTTTACGCTGGTTCATCTTCACGATGGCATGACCCATTTCAATCACCATATGCTGCATTCAAGCACATGGGTGAAGAGGTATTTAAATTATATAAGAAAACTTATGGTTTAGATGCTGAGATTTGTAGATTTTATAATGTATATGGACCAGATGAAATCATCGAAGGTGATTGGGCAGCAGTAATTGGTATATGGAGGAGACAAGTTAGAGATGGTGAAAAGATTACAATCATTGGTGATGGAGAACAACGAAGAGATTTTACTCACGTAATTGATATCGTAGATGCACTTTACAAAGTAGGTACTTCCAATGAGAAACATGAAGATGCATGGGAACTTGGATGTGGTGTTAACTACTCTATAAATGAAATGTTCGGAATGTTTAAAGAACAATTCTCTGAATTAGAATCAATGTACTTACCAGATCAGTTAGGTAATTATAGAAAAACTCTTAGAGAAAATGAAGATACATTGGATAGATTAGAATGGAAACCACAAGATAGATTAAAAGATTATATTCAGAGTTTATAATGATAGGAATAATAGGACAGGGTTTTGTTGGTAATGCGGTTTATCAGAAGTTTAAGAATTACTATGATATTTCAACATATGATTTAGATTCATCTAAATGCAATTCATCAGAACAAGAAACATTAGATAACAAAATTGTATTTGTATGTTTGCCAACCCCAATGAAATCGGATGGTAGTTGTGATACTTCTTTAGTAGAATCTACAATCAAACGATGTTTTGAATTTGGTATTACAAAAACTGTGGTAATTAAATCAACTGTATCACCTGGTACAACTTCGAGATTAAACTCACTATACCCAAATATTAGTGTAGTATTTAATCCAGAATTTCTTACAGAACGAAATGCAATTAACGATTATGAAAATCAAACTCGTATTATTTTAGGAGGACCAAGACCTGGTACTACTGAATTAAAACAAGTATTTTCAAAAGTATTTCCAAAAGCACACATAATTAAAACAGATTCTACTCACGCAGAAATGGTAAAGTATTTAACTAATACATTCCTATCAGTTAAGGTATCTTTTGCAAATGAGATATATCAGATGTGCGAAGGATTAAATATTGATTACGATAAAGTTGTAGAATATGCAACTCATGATGAACGATTGGGTGATTCGCATTGGAATGTACCTGGTCATGATGGTGACTTTGGATTTGGAGGACATTGTTTTCCAAAAGATTTATCAGCATTGATTCACCTTGCAGATAATTTAGAAACAACATCAAATGTATTAAACGCAACACGAGATACCAATGACTTGGTACGTAAAAATAGAGATTGGGAACAAATGAAAGGAAGAGCAGTAACATGAGCAGAAATATAATTTTTATACCAGCGTACAATGGGTTCGATACCCAATGGCCTGAATGTATTGAATCGTGGAAACACTATTGTAAAAGACATGATATTAAATTAATCATAGCAAACGAAAAAAAAGAATATGATTTTGAAGCATGGGGTAATGGTTGCTTCGAACCTTGGTGGGATGAACGTTTAGTTGAGTTAGATTACGATAAAGTAATTCTAATGGATTCAGATACAATGGCTCGATGGGATGCACCTAATATATTTGAACATACAAAAGATAAAGAAATATGTGTTGTTGCTGATGCTGGTGGTGGGGCAACTGGTGGGTATCATATAAATCAATGGGTAGATTTCAATCCAAACATTAAAATGGATCCAGAAAAGTATTTTAATACTGGATTTGTATTTCTTTCTAAAGAAAAGTACTTAGGTATTAAAGAACAAATGCCAAAGTATTATGAATATTGGTCATCATTTTATAAGAATGGTAACGATGGACCAAATGCATGTGAACAAACTCCTGTTAATATTATTGCAAATGAATTGTATCCAAATGAGATAACTCATTTAGATTTCAGATGGAATAATATGGTAATGAGTAAATATGATGATGGTTCATTTATAAATGATTCATTTATTTGGCACTTTACAGGCCCAAGAATGGGAGGACATAAGCGCAAGGGAGAAGTAATAACTCAAATTTGGGAACACATAAAAAAGAGTTATGAGTAAACTACCAATATCAATTGGAATACTTTCATGGAACGCACCACAGACGCTCACAGACACTCTAACAACGTACTTTGAGAGAGAATTTTTACATAATGTAAATGATGTATGTATTTTATTCAATGAAGTGAGTGATGAGGATATAAAAGTAGCTAATCACTTTGGAATCCCTTACTTACCTTATAACGAAAACATTGGTATAGGTAGAGCATTTTTGGAACTTACAAAACAAGCTAAAACTGATAACATCCTTATTCTTGAAAACGATTGGCAACTCATAGAAGATTTACCAACAACATTGAATAGATTACAGAGTGGATTAGATTTACTTAATGTTGGTTGTGATGTAGTAAGATATCGTCATAGAGTAAATCCAGGCTATCCACACTTTTCATTTAAGTATAAAGGTAGAGAACTTGATTATTACGATGATTGGCATGAATGTAAATCACCTCATTTATTGGATGCAATACATTGGACTTCTGAACCTGAAAAGGAATTTGAAGGTAAGATTGGTAAAAGTGGTGAATATTTCACAACAACATCTCGTTATGGAAATTGGACCAATAATCCATGTTTGTATAAAAAAGATTTTTATTTAAATACCATTGAACCATTCATGGGTGAGGGTATCGATTTAGAACGAAAAATAGCATATTGGTGGCCACGTCAATCTTTCAAGGTTGCTCATGGAGAGGGATTGTTCACACATAAAGACACTTACAAGTATGGTAAATAAAGTAAAATTAGTTATATTTGATTTAGATGGTGTATTAGTTGAAGCAAAGAACATTCACTATGATGCATTAAATGAAGCATTGGGTAAGGAATATTCAATTTCTTGGAACGAACACTTATCTACATATGATGGTTTAAAGACTAATCAAAAGTTGGATATGTTAAGTGAACGATGTGGATTACCAACCGAATCACATACAGATATTTGGAATCATAAACAAAAATTAACCTTACAGAAATTAAAACAATTAGAACCAAGTGAGGTTCTTATTGAATTGATGGATAGTTTAGTTGAACGTGGATATAAGATTGCAGTGTGTTCTAACTCAATTAGAAAGACTGTACTAACTGTTCTATCTAAATTGGGTATAATGGAGTATATGGATTT
>Ga0114994_10004053_pt1 | contig 10650 bp, 10 predicted proteins | sample ArcticOcean_MG_C_9_FD_87043 | JGI IMG/M metagenome (GOLD analysis project Ga0114994, IMG submission 87043) | Marine microbial communities from western Arctic Ocean - ArcticOcean_MG_CB2_152 | ecosystem: Environmental > Aquatic > Marine > Oceanic | place: Arctic Ocean: Canada Basin | collected... | reverse complement strand
TATATTTGTGGATTATAAAGAAAAAGAAAAAGACATAGAAATTGTAAGTGATAGATATGTTAAAGTAGAACATATATTATGGAATTGTTTAAGCATACAATGTCAAGGTAAAGGTGTAATTCAAATGAAAAAATCTTTAATGGTTAATGAAAATCAAACTAGGGAACAGTTTTTGAAAGGGTTATCAAACGAATATAAAAATTATATAAGAAAAACAAGAGAAACTTTAGATAAGTTAGAAAAAAAATATGTATGAGTTAAAGGATTATTTAAATGCAATAAATTTTTCTAAAGAAAAGTTATTAGATACTGATGATACAGAGTGGGCAAGGAAATATCCACCCTTTGTTATTAACAAGTGTTTGTCTATGTTCTATGATTGTATTGCACAGGCAAACGAGATGAATGGGTACCACTTTCTAGATAAGGATGTTCAGTTTAATTTTTTCATAAATAGTATAAGAAAAAAGAAGCGATTTGGTGGTAAGTGGCTAAAACAAGATGTTTTAAAAGATATAGAATATGTCAAAGAATATTATGATTACAGCAACGAAAAGGCAAGAGAGGCCTTATCAATACTATCCAAAGAGCAAATTGAATCAATCAAATTATCAGTTGATAAAGGTGGGAGAAGAAAATGAATGATGAGATAGAATGGACTCCAGACAAAATGCTCGAAGTTACAATCAAACAACCAGATGACTTTCTTAAAGTAAGAGAAACTTTAACAAGAATAGGTGTTGCAAGTCGTAAAGACAAAACACTATATCAGTCATGTCATATACTACATAAACAAGGTAGATATTATATTGTACACTTTAAAGAATTATTTGCATTAGACGGCAAGACAGCAACATTATCAGAAAATGATATACAAAGAAGAAACACAATATCTGTATTGTTGCAAGACTGGAATTTAGTTGACATTGTAATTAAAGAACAATCAGAAAATAAAGCACCATTAAGTCAGATAAAGGTTTTACCTTTTAAAGAAAAGAATGAGTGGACATTATCTGCAAAATATAACATAGGTAAAAAAATAGAAGATGAAAATACCGAAGTTTAATGAATTTTTGACAGAACAAACTGATAGTAAACTAAAAATTTTAGTGTTATCAGATGAACCTGAAAACGCTGAATTATATCATACTGCTAAGAGAATTAAAGATGAAGGACCTAAGTTAGGTCATGCTGTCTATATTGTTCTTATTGATGGTGCATATATTAAAAATGAAGACAATATAAAAACTATTCACAATATAGATGATGACAAAGGTTTTGTAATAGATAGACATAATACTATTGCAATAGTTAGAGGTTCTATTACAAGAAAAGATTCTTGGTTAAACTTATTATCACAATTAGAAAAGGCAGGTGTTGCTTGTATTAATAGTAGAGAATCTATTCAAATCTGTGCTGATAAATATAGGGGTTATTTAAGACTTGCAGAATATGGTCTAAATCAACCACATACAGTTTTAATTCCTAATAAGGATGCTGTTAAAAAGGCAGTTAAAAGTTTAGATAGAGATTATCCTATAATAATGAAAACACTTAGAGGTAGTAAAGGTGTTGGAGTTTTATTTGTAGAATCAGAAAGAGGTTTAGATAGTATTGTACAATTAATATATAAAGAATCAGAAGACGCTGAATTGTTAATTCAAGAATATATTAAGACAGACTTTGATGTAAGAGTATTAGTTTTAGGTGGTAAAGTTTTTGCTTCAATGAGGCGTGATGTTATAAAGGGAGATTTTAGGTCAAACTTTTCACAAGGTGGAAAAGTTAAAATGTTTAAATTGACAGAACAAGAAATAGAAGACTGTATATTAGCCTCAAAGGCAGTTAATGGTCATTACACAGCAGTTGATTTCATACCTGCTAAAAATAGAATTAAAGATAGACCTTATATTATAGAAGTAAACTCATCACCTGGTACAGAAGGTATTGAAAAGGCAACAGGTGAAAATTTAATCAAAGGATTAATACAACATTTTGAAGATAAAAAAACTAGAATTAAAACACCATCAGAATGTGGTTATAGAGAAGTTGTTAATGTAAAACCTTTTGGTGATATAGTTGCAAAGTTTGATACAGGCAATAGTGGTACAAATGTTATACATGCAGAAAATATAAAAGTAAACGGAAGTAATGTAACATGGACATTAAACGATAAAACTATTACATCAAAGATTATCAAAAAAGTTGAAATTGGTGTTGGTGGTTTAAGAAATTATGATGAAGAAAGATATCTAATTAATTTAGATGTTGAGTTTATGGGTACAATATATACAGAAGTTGATTTTACTTTAGACAATAGAGAGGGTAGACAAAAAATATTATTAGACAGAGAATTTATGAATAGACTTAATGTTATGGTAAATCCGAGTAGAAGATTCGTAGTTACTAGTCCGTACACCATTGACAAATAAGAATTTTTATAGTACAATACATTATTAACAAGTGAGGTAAATTATGGCAGATGTGAAACTGTTTCGTTTGACAACAGGCGAAGATATAATCGGAAAAATCAAAGAGGAACTATTTGATGAAAATGGTAAAGAAACACATGTTGTTTTAGAAAAACCCTATGTGATTATTCCACAACAAGAAGCACCAGGCAAACCAGTAACATTAGGATTTCATTCTTATATACCATATGGTGATTGTGATGAAGTTACATTTAAACAAGAGAATGTAATTACTACTGTTGCACCAAACAAGGAACTATTAAATACATATACACAAAATACAGGTGGTATAGTACAAGTTGAAAAGCAGTTGATTACTTAATGAATTTCTATAAAAATATTGTAGAATATAAAGGTAAGTTATTTGTTAGAGGAATATTAGAAGGACAAGAATTTCAAGAAAAGGTTGATTTCAGTCCAACATTTTTTACTCTAACAAATAAAGAATCTAAACATAAAAATCTGCAAGGCCAATATTTACAACCAACAGTATTTCAAAGTATTGCAAAGGCAAGAGAATTTAGAAAGACTTATGATAATTCTAATTCTCCTATCTATGGTATGGAGAGATTTGCTTATCAATATATTTCTAATGAATATAGAGATGATATAGATTGGCAAAAAGATAAAATTAAAATCTTTACTATTGATATTGAAACAAGTTGTGAAAATGGTTTTCCAGATATAGATAATCCTATTGAAGAATTATTATGTCTAACAGTTAAGAATCAAACCAACAAACAAATTCTAACATGGGGTACAGGTGATTTTGTAACTGATAGAGAAGATGTTACTTATGTAAAATGTGATTCAGAAAAAGAATTAATAAAAGAATTTATGTCTTTCTGGATGAAAAACTATCCTGATATTATTACAGGCTGGAACTGTAAGTTTTTTGATATACCTTATTTACTAGGTAGAATATCTAGACTAACAGATAACAAAGTTATTCGTAAACTATCGCCATGGGGATTAGTTGAAAAGAAAGAAGTGATTGTAAGAGGCAGACCTAAAACTGTATTCAGTATTATGGGTATTGCAATGTTAGATTATATTGACTTGTATCAAAAATTTATTCCTGTAAGTCAAGAAAGTTACAAACTAGATTATATTGGTAAAGTTGAATTGGGTATTGGTAAAGATGAAATGCCTTATGAAACTTTTAGAGAGTGGTACACTAATGACTTTCAATCATTCGTAGACTATAACATACAAGATGTTGAAATTGTTGATAGACTAGAAGACAAACTAAAACTTATTGAATTAATATTGACAATGGCATATGAAGCCAAAGTAAACTATGATGATGTATTCTCACAAGTAAGAGTGTGGGATGTTTTAATTTATAATTATCTAAGAAAAGAACATATTGTAGTTCCTGAAAAATCTGAACAAGTTAAAGATTCAAAATATGATGGTGCATATGTAAAAGAACCTATGACAGGTATGCATGACTGGATAGTATCATTTGATATTAACTCACTATATCCTCATTTGATTATGCAATATAATATATCACCAGAAAAAATAGTAGGTATGAATCCAGAAGGCACATCTGTAAATAAATTATTATCTAGAAAATTAAATCTAGACCATCTGAAAGGACAAGATGTATGCATGACACCAAATGGGGCAACATTTAAAAGAGATAATGCAGGTTTTTTACCTAGACTATTAGATGAGATGTATCAAGACAGAGTTGTCTATAAAAAGAAAATGATGGAAGCTAAAAAACTTCATCAAAAAACTGGTGATGACAAATATAAAAATGAGATTGCAAGATGTCATAACATTCAATGGGCAAAAAAGATTGCATTAAATAGTGCCTATGGTGCTATTGGTAATCAATACTTCAGATATTATGATGTTAGACAGGCAACAGCAATTACATCATCTGGTCAATTAGTTATTAGACATATTGAAACTGAAGTAAACAATTATATGAATAAGATTTTGCAAACTGAAAATGTAGATTACATTGTGGCATCCGATACAGATTCTATCTATCTAAAATTAGATAGTCTAGTAGAAAAAACATGTAAAGATAAAACGATAGACCAAAAAGTAAACTTCATTGATAAAGTTGCACAACAAAAGATAGAACCATTTATTGAAAAATGTTTTAATGACTTGTCAAATTATACTAATGCATTTGAACAAAGAATGGTTATGAAAAGAGAAGTTATTGCTGATAAGGCAATATGGACTGCTAAGAAAAGATATATGTTACATGTATTAGATGATGAAGGTATCAGACTTACAAAACCTAAAATGAAAATTATGGGCATTGAGGCTGTTAAATCTTCAACACCAGAAGTTTGTCGTGGTAGAATTAAAACAGCAATTGATATGATGATGACAGAAGACAATGATACATTGATTAAATTTGTTGCAGACTTCAGAGAAGAATTTAATAAGATGACACCTGAACAAATATCTTTTCCTAGAAGTTGTAACAATCTAAAAAAATATAAAAGTTCATCACAGATTTTTATAAAGGGAACACCAATACATGTAAAAGGTGCATTGATATACAATCTAAAAATAAAAGAACTCAAGATAGACCATATCTATCCAGCGATACAAGAAGGTGATAAGGTTAAGTTTATAAAACTAAAACAAAGAAACCCTTTTAAGCATGATGTTATAAGTTACATGACAAAACTACCAAGAGAGTTTGAATTAGATGAATACATTGATAGGGACCTAATGTTTGAAAAAACATTTATCGCACCACTATCATTTATATTAGAAGCTATTGGTTGGGAAATTGAAAAGAAAGCAAGTCTGGAGGCATTTTTCTAATGAGTGAATGGTTAAAAGAATATGCAAATGAAAATGGTTTACCTATAATGAATGTAGGTGAATTTGAACATCACACAGATAGAATAGGTAAAGAACAATTTAGATTAGACTTGGCAGATTATATTGCTAACAATAGACCTAAGTTTCCTTTGAAAGAAATAACAGAGAAAGATGTTAGAAAACTATTTAATGAATTAAAGAATGATGACATATGGAAGATAATAAAACCTATAGAGAATGTTGAAAAAACAATCTTTGAAAAATATGAAGATTACAAATACCCATTTAAAGAACATGGTCTAGGATTGATTAATGGTCCTAGTACATATAATTCTATTAGTAATTATTTTCATCAACCATTAAGATTAAATTGTGGTAGTTATGGATTTGAAGCCCCAATAAAAGTATGGACAGAAGGTACATCTAAAGATATATGGAAATGTTTGGGTCCTATTTGGCGTGGTATTAATAGTATGAAAAAAGTTACTATTGATGGTGAAGAAAAACTTAGAGGTGGTTCTTTAGTAGAGGCAAGTTATATGAGTGCATTTAGATTAGGTACTTATATTGCAACACAATTTAAACCTAATGTTGCAAAGGCAATATATCAAATGACAAATGCTAAAAAAGTTTTAGATACAAGTTGTGGTTGGGGTGATAGACTTGCAGGTTTTTATGCTTCGGATGCTGAAGAATATATTGGCTGTGACCCTAATCCAAGAACATATGGTGAATACTATAAACAAATAGAAACTTATGAAAAACTTTTAGGCAATAAAGAACCTAAAATATATGCAGGACAAAAAACTGATAGTACACCCCCATATATTATGATAGAAGGTAAAAAGAAAGTTACAATTTTTAGATGTGGCGCAGAAGATTTACCATGGGACACAATTTATAAGATTGATTGTGCATTTACAAGTCCACCGTATTTCAGTACAGAAGAATATAATAAAGGTGGTGAACATGAAGAAGACCAATCATGGTCTAAATTCAATGAGTATGAAAAGTGGCGTGATGATTTCTACATACCAGTAGCAAAACATAGTCATGAGAGTTTATCAGATAATGGGTTTCTTTTTGTAAATATTATGGACCCAAAAATAAAAGGTAAAAGATATCATAGTTGTGATGAATTAGTTGATTCTTTATCAGACTATTTTATAGGTCAGATTGGCATGAGAATCATGCAAAGACCACAAGGTAATGCTAAGTTTAAAACGAAAGAAGAATTGAATGAGTTTATGAATATGTTATTTATAGAAAATGTATGGTGTTTCAAATCAATACACTTCTCACCAGATTTAGATTTATTTAGACATTCAAGAGTAACCACACTTGACAATTTCTTCTAGGTGGTGTATAATGATGACAATTGAGGTAAAAGAATGAGTGATTTTTTAAAAGATATAATAAAAGAAACAGGTAATGAATATGCTACTATGGCGTCAGATGGTGTTATAGGTGGTGATGTCAATAGTTTTATTGATACAGGTTCATATGCCTTCAACGCTTTATTATCAGGCAGTATTTTTGGTGGATTACCAAATAATAGAATAACAGCAATTGCAGGTGAAGCTGCAACAGGTAAAACTTTCTTCGCATTAGGTGTATGTAAAAGTTTTCTTGACATTGATAAGGATGCTGGTATAATTTATTTTGAATCAGAAAATGCTGTATCAAGAGATATGTTAGAACAAAGAGGCATAGATACAAAAAGAACAGTAGTTGTACCAGTTGCAACAGTACAAGAGTTTAGAACACAATCAATAAAAATTGTTGATAAGTATTTAGAACAAGAAGAAAGTGTAAGAAAACCTATTATGTTTGTACTTGATTCTTTAGGTATGTTATCTACTACAAAAGAAATGGTAGATACTGCTGAAGGTAAAGAAACAAGAGATATGACCAGAAGTCAAATAGTTAAATCTACATTTAGAGTATTAACTTTAAAACTAGGTCAGGCAAATGTACCAATGATTTTGACTAATCATACATATGATGTGATTGGTTCTATGTTCCCACAAAAAGAAATGGGTGGTGGTTCTGGTCTTAAATATGCAGCTTCAAGTATTGTATATCTAGGTAAAAGAAAAGAAAAAGATGGTACAGAAGTTGTCGGTAATATAATTCGTTGTAAAAATTATAAGTCTAGAATTACAAAAGAGAATGAACATGTAGATGTTAGACTATCATATAAAACAGGTTTAGACAAATATTATGGACTTATAGAATTAGCAGAAGAATGTGGTATATTTAAAAAAGTATCAACAAGATATGAATTACCAGATGGCAACAAACAATATGCAAAAACAATAAATAATGAACCTGAAAAATATTTCACTAAAGAAGTATTAGAGAAGATTGATGAGTATGCAAAAAGAAAATTCACCTACGGAACAGAAGACTAAACCATATACCTTTGCACAAAGGCAAGATGATGATTACAGTTGTATTAAACTTACAGAAGGTAAGTACAGCGAAATCATTTTCAAATATGGCAATGTTGGTTTTAAAGAAGTAGAAAATTCAGAAAAACTTTCAGTAATATTTGATTATAATATTCTAAAAAACCCTAGTAAGGTAGACATTGATGAACAGGAGTTTATCGACCACATAGGTGATATATTAATTGAGTTACTTGAAGAACAAATGCAAACAGGTAAACTAGATTTAAACTTTGAGGATATAAATGAGTGATAGAATAGAAAGGATTATATTAAGAAATTTATTTTTCAATGAAGACTTTACAAGAAAGGTTTTACCATTTATTAAAGAAGATTTTTTTACAAGTAGAAATGAGGCAACACTATTTGGTGAAGTATCTAACTTTGTACACAAGTATAAAAATCTACCAACAAAAGAAACAATTAATGTAGAATTAACTAAAAGAAAAGATTTAAGAGAAGAAGAATTATCTGAAATTAAAAAGATAGTTAATGGTCTTGACCATCAAGAAGTAGAATTACAATGGTTATTAGATACAACAGAGAAGTTTTGTAAAGACCGTGCTGTACACAATGCAGTCTTACAAGGTATTCAAATTCTAGATGGTAAAGATAAGAATCAAAATCCAGAGGCAATACCAGCAATATTATCTGAAGCACTTGCAGTATGTTTTGACAATCATGTTGGGCATGATTATGTTGAAGACGCTGAATCAAGATTTGATTTCTATCATAAAAGAGAAAAAAGATTTAAGTTTGACTTAGATTACTTTAATAAGATTACTAAAGGTGGTGTGCCAAGTAAAACACTTAACATTGCCCTTGCAGGTACCGGTGTCGGTAAATCATTATTCATGTGTCATGCAGCCTCAAATTGGTTGTTACAAGGTAAAAATGTTTTATACATTACTCTTGAAATGGCAGAAGAAAGAATTGCAGAAAGAGTAGACGCCAATCTTATGGATGTTACTATAGATGATTTACATGTCATGCCAAAATCTATGTATGATAGTAAAATGTCTAAACTACAAAAGAAGACAGTTGGTAAATTAATCATTAAAGAATATCCTACTGCTTCTGCTCATAGTGGACACTTCAGAGCATTACTAAATGAATTATCATTAAAGAAAACTTTTAAACCAGATGTAGTATTCATAGATTATCTTAACATATGTGCTAGTAGTAGATTTAAAGGTGGTAACATATCATCATACTTTTATATAAAGGCAATTGCAGAAGAATTAAGAGGTCTTGCAGTTGAATTTGATATGCCTATTTTCTCTGCCACTCAAACTACAAGAAGTGGTTTTACAGCAACAGATATAGGTTTAGAAGATACGGCAGAATCATTTGGGTTACCTGCAACAGCAGACTTTATGTTTGCTTTAATATCTAATGATGAGTTAGAAAAATTAGGTCAATTAAAAATTAAACAATTAAAGAATAGATTTGGCGACCCAAGTATGAATCGTTCCTTTATAGTCGGTGTAGACCGTTCTAAGATGAGACTATTTGATGTTGAAGCTTCTGCTCAGAACATTGTTGATAGTAATCAGACTGTAGAAGAAGAAAAGATAACACCGGAAGGTGCTTATGAGAAGTTCTCTGATTTTCAGTTATAAATAGTATGTATGGCAGACGCTAGAGATACTAAAAAACAAGAGAACGGTTCTAGATTATTCTTTGAAAGTGTAATCGAAAAAGGAAAAGAGCCTACAATTCCATACATTGAAAAAAATGCTTATGAAGATATGCCAGCATCCTGGTTTACTTTCTATCAATTACAAGCACAAGCACTAAAAAAATATCTAGGTAATAATAAAGGATACAAGTATAGTAGAGATAATCCTAACAGTATCATGCCATTTATTGAAAAACTAGCCGCACAAAAAATGGGAGTGTCTACAAAAGACAGATGGAATCCTATGGATATAATAATGGTAAAAACAAGTAAAGAAGCTGAAATAAGAAAAAAAATTCAAAAGATTGCAGATGGTTCAGGTGAACCAGAAGAAAAATTAGTAAAACTAAACATATACATGGCAGAGTTATTAACTAAAAAAGATATGATACCCATATCATTAAAAGGCCTTGCAAAAAATTCTAAAGAGGCAAAACTTGAAGAGGCAAATATGGGTTCAAATAAAACAGTAGAATTTAAATTAAAACCACAAAGTCTTAAATGTGATTTAGATATGACAAATCCTCCTTTGTTTGATACAGGAGAATTTTCATTTAGATTTTTTGCAGATAAAGCGGAGTATGGTGTACAGATAAGAAGTTTTAGATATAGTATGCCAACAACAGGACCTCAAACAGATATAACACCTAAAAGTGGTGGTGCAAAATTAGGTAAAGTTTCAACAAAGGCAATCGAACCATTTCTAGCAGATATAGGATTAGAAAGACCACTTTCAGTAGTACAAGACCCAATGATAAATGCTAATGGAAATTTCACTAGTACACAAATAAAATTTTGGGTAGACTTTTATCAAAAAATTCAAAACTATAAAATAGATGGTCAGAGTGTAAATTGGGACCAACCTTTAGAGTTGGGTGATAAAAAATCTAGTTTTGAAAAAAATTTAAAACATGGGTTAAAAAATGCAGGTAAAGATAGAAATGCTTTAGGAAGAATTACATCTAAATTATTTACATTAAGATACATTGAAATATATTATAAAATATCACAGAAGAAAAAATTTAAAGATTGGCTATCAACACTATACTATGGCGCTAAAAAAGAATTTAGTGATTTAAACGGACCTTTCATAAAAATATATTAGTATATCATAATATATTGAAACACCGAAAATAATTCAATACCCAAGTTACCAAACTACTAAATAATAACAGAATACTCGGAGTAATAATATTGTCCCTCAGAAAAAGTTGAATTAGACTTGACTTTCTCTGTTCCTTAC
>Ga0114994_10004052_pt1 | contig 10651 bp, 7 predicted proteins | sample ArcticOcean_MG_C_9_FD_87043 | JGI IMG/M metagenome (GOLD analysis project Ga0114994, IMG submission 87043) | Marine microbial communities from western Arctic Ocean - ArcticOcean_MG_CB2_152 | ecosystem: Environmental > Aquatic > Marine > Oceanic | place: Arctic Ocean: Canada Basin | collected... | reverse complement strand
TGTGCAATCGCTCACACCGCATACACCGGTGCTTGGGTCATATCTACCAATTCTCTTGGCAGTCCAGCTCCCTCAGGCATGATTTGCCAATGTCTGGGCCTTCGGGCGGCCGCGGGACTTTCAAAACAATGTTCGTTTCTGACGGGCACGTGGTGTTAGACATTCTACTCATACGTTCTAATTACGGTGGCCGCGGGGCGCCCCAACAAGTCAGTCTTCGGGTGATCGCGGGCAGCTCCGCTCGATAGGCGGCCGCGATGAATTGGAATCGCGGCGATTGTGGGGTGGGGTAGAGGCACTCTCGACCTCACGCCGCCGCCGGGGGTTCCAAAAATACACACTAGAACCCCTTAGGTTTTAACATGTCGACGCGCGGAGCAGCGCGGTGTAATTTTTCGGGGGGTAGCCATATTTGACCAATACAGAGGGTATATAGTGATACGTTGGTCGCGCCGCGCCCCCCCGCCCGGAGCCCCACCGACGTACAAAACGGGTTTTACAATAGCAATCTAATTCAGAGCAAAGCACTGATCAATAGCACTGCAGTGCTCTGTTAATAAGCATCAATACTACTGCTGCTGACACTCGATAATTCGACCGCTACGCACCACCATGCTCCTGCGTCGCCTCCTCGCCACGGCGGCTGCGAGCACCGCTTTGACCATCATCGAGCAATCCCTGCACAAGCTCCACCGCCCGCCGTCGAGCACGCACGCCGAGGTGCCCGCGCGCCTGAAGACGGCGAAGGCGGCTCTCCTCGCGTCGGACGTGCGCGTGGCCGATTGGCGCAATGCGGTCAACTCGACGACGACGACCGTCTTCGACGCCGTCGATGCGCTCAAGCTCGTGCACGACGTAGACCATCTGCGCGCGGTCCAGGCCATGTCAAAGACAGGCGGTGGCTTCGACACGGACACCTACTGCGCGCCGGGGTCGTGGGAGGCCGTCTTGGACGGCACGCGGGCCTGGGTCGATTGCGTGGCGCTGGCCTGCGCGAACGCGGGCCCGGCCTTCGCCTTGAGCCGGCCGGCGGGCCACCACGCGACGCGGACGACGGCCATGGGCTTTGGGTTGGTGAACTACGCGTGCGCCGCCGTCGCGCAGGCGCTGGATGGGGGCGCCGCGTCGATCAGCATCCTGGACTGGGACGTGCACTACGGCAACGGCGTGGCGTCCATCTTCGCGGACGAGCCGCGGATCCGGTACTGCAGCATCCACGAGGCCGGGGGCTTCCCGGGGACTGGCCAGGACGAGGTCGACCGGGGGCCCCTTGGCAACCTGCTGCACCTGCCCCTGCCCAAGGGCTCAGGCGCCGAGGCCTACTTCGCCGCGTTGAACGACAAGGCCTTGCCCTTCCTCTTGGACGAAGAACCGGACTGCCTCCTCGTCTGCTCGGGTTACGACGCGCTGGCCCCCGACCCCCTGGCCACGATGACCCTGCAGCCCCTGGACTTCGCCAAGTCCGTCGACGCGCTGACGGCGCGGTACCCCCGCACCCGCATCGCCCTGGGCCTCGAGGGCGGCTACGCGCTCGGGCCGGGCGGCATGCCCGAGGCCTTCGTCGAGACGTGCCGGGCGCTCGTCGACGGCGCGTAACTTGTGTTGTGTTATTCAAAATTGGCCACGCCTGGCGGAAGACCCCCGGCTGATTGGCAACGAAAAGAACGGGTTTTTTCCATCGGCTGCGAAGCAAAAATGAATTAAGCGCCAAGCAAATACAAAAAAGCGGTGCTGCAAGATAGTGAGACAGCAAGCAGCGATCGCTGCAAGGTCAAATTATGACCAATGTGGCGGCACTGCTGCTCCTGACAGTGATACTCCCTGCACACTGCCTGCGCTTCCGCCGCGGCGTCTTCGGAGACCTCGTACCGATCGCAACGACGATGGCAAAGAACTTGATGAACCCGCTGTCGATCAAGGTGGATTGCTTCGAGGTCGTCGAGTCAAACGGCGAGCGCATCGGCTGGGGGCAGCTGCGGCCGCTCGGTCCCGCGGCGGTCGCCGCAGACGAATTCGACGCCGCGCCCGGGTCCCGCGGGGCAGAAGACGTCGATGCGGCGTGGGACGCGCTGCCCGAGTTTCCGACGGGCTTCGCCTCGTTACCCTGGACGGACGAGTACAAGGCGTTCGCGCGAGGCGCCGACGACCGACGAAACGCCCGCAACGCGGCGACCGCCGACGAGCCGCAGCTCTGGGAACTCGCTTCCGTTTTTGTCCTCGAGGATCACCGAGGATGCGGTACCGGTGCAGCGATCGTGCGACGGCTGCTGGAGCGACACGTGGAACGGGGACTCAGCGCGGCGGATATCTACCTGCTGACGCTCGCCTCGACGGCAAGTTGGTACGAGGGCCTGGGCTTCGAGCCAGTCACCGAACCGCGCGACGTGCCGCAGCCGTTGGCCTTCGAGGTCGCCGCGGGCCGCGTCGTCACGGGACTCATGGGTGCGGAGCTAGTGGTGATGCGCGGGGTCGGCGACCCAGGAACATAATTCACAGACAATTTGTTACAAAATCTAACGTTCACCCGAACCACTCGGTTCCCGCAGCATGCTCCACGTGTGGTATCCAAATCCGCCGATGGGGCAAGTATCCTCGGCGACCACGGCGAAGCCCAGGCGCTCGTAAAAGGACACGTTGCGGGCGTCCTGGGTTTCGAGCATGACCGGCGCGTCGACGCCGCGCAGCGCTCCGGCCAGCGCCTTGGAACCGACGCCCCGCCCTTGCCTTGCAGGCAACACGGTCAACCTGTTCAAGCGCATGACGCGTCCCACCCGCGCTCCGAGGACCCGTCGCTCCGACTCCTCGAAGTAGTCCTTCGTAGCCACGAGGCGGCGCGTCGACGCGAGCCCGAAACGCCACGCGGCTCCGAGCAAGCCCGCGCGAACCATTTCCCAGGTGCTCACTTTCGGGATTCCGGGCGGCTCCAGCAAAAAGAAACAGAGCACCGCGCCCTCGTCGTCGACAACGCATTGCGCGTAGCCGTGCTCCATTCCCCGTCGCGCGTTGGCCGTAAATAACCATTCGAGAAACGCACGCCGGCGGTCGGCGTCCGGGCAGATCGAGACGTACGCTATGGAGTCCGCGAACGCCGCTGCCGCCAGCGCGACGGCGGCGGGCAGGTGTTCTTCGGTCAATGGCTGCGGTTTCATCGCAGGCGTTTTGCGCGCGGGATAGCTGTGCAGAGTAGTTATTGCGAATTCTTTGCACAGCTTCTCTGCGATGACGTGTGCAGCGCAAAGCAGGCAAGACTAGCTGTGCGGCAGTGCAGCAGGTTCAGAATGAAGAATAAGCGCAGTGCTCGTCGCCGCCGAACGTCTCGACCGCCTCCACTCAGTAATAGATACCTGGCTTACGCACAGGCCCTCAAAAGCAGCTGGCTTACGAAGTTATTGTGCACCATCAGGAAAACCCGTACCGCATACGTCGGCGCTAGCACGTAACGGCAGGTGGCACTCGTCGGCGCGATATTCAGGAAGGACCCCCCAGTGCCCGGCGGGTACTGCGAAGGTAAGGCGCAGTGCCCCGCACAAATACCGGGAGACAAGAAAGATGGGAAACACGTCCTACTACACTCGTTGTTTTTTGTGGGGTTTTGTGGCGACGGCGCGCAGACAGCGCGGTCGGTTGCCTTTTTCGTTTTTTGTCGTTTTTGTCTTTTCCTATAACAGGCCGCTCACGCCGGCGGCGACAGCGGCGCCACTTTCCGCGCCGGCGACGTGGGCGGCGTCGTCTCGCTCTTCGACGCGGCCCGCCGCCGGCAGATCGGGCACGCCCGCTTCCGGCGGAACGCGCCGAGCACGTCGAACCACGCGTCGCGGCACACCGCGCACGCGCTGTGGCCAGCGGCACAGAAGGCCAACATGCGCGGGGCCCGCTTGCCCGCGAGGGGCGTGTCGCAGATGGGGCAGAACTGGTTGGGCGGCGCCGGCGCCCGCCGCGGCCGCCGCCCCTTCGCGGCCGGCGGCGCCGCCAGATGCTTTTTGGCAGACGCCGCGGACGTCCGGCAGATGGCGTCGCAGTGCTTGCGCAGCCGCTCGTAGGACTCCTTGGACACGCAGGCCTCGACCGTCTCGTAGCCCTCGACGAGCGTAAAGCCGTAGGTCTGCGCGCTCTGCCGCACCCGCGCCAGAGCCTCGCTTTTGAGGGGCAGCGGCTCCTGCGGGTCCTGGACCCCGAACGGGCGGATGGTCACGAGGACCACGGGCGCGACGTCGTCCAGGTCGTCGTCCTCCTCCTGCCACCCCTCGCCGGGGACGCAGCACAGGCGCAACCCATCGGCGATCTCCGTCTCGTCGAGTGCCGGGGGGACGGGCGGGGGCACGCCCCCGCAGCCTAAAGCAGCATAGAGCTGCTCGTTCGCCGAGCGCCGCCGCGAACACACCTTCTCCGCCAGCTTCGCGGCGGCGGGGTCCAGCTTCTGCCGGAGCCAGGCCGTAAACGGGCCCTCGAGCGCTTCCCTGCAATCGTCCTCCGCCCGCTGCAAATGCTCCACGTCGCCCAGCCGGGCGCGGCACGCGGCCCGGTTCGCCAGGCACGTGGCCAACAACTGCTGCGTGGCCGCGCAGGGCCCCACCGCCTCCCGCGCCGGCCGCGCGCACGCCGTCTCGACGGCCGCGATGATACTGTCATACCCTTTGAGCGCCCCGGCCAATTTGCCGCTCCGCCGGCCCCGGATGAAGGCCTCGTTCGCCACCTTCTTCTGCTCGAACAAGCCTTCCAACGCCGGCTTGGCCAACGCCGCCGACCACCAGGGCTTGGCGGTCGAGGCGGTGCTCGGCGCGCAGGGCAACTTTACCTTCCTGGCCTGGACGCGCCCCTTGCGGGTCTCGTAGCGCACGACCAGGACCATCGTGCGCTCGCCCCCGAAGGAGTCCAGCGCGTCCAGGGCCCGGGCAAAACCCCGTCGCTTCCGCGAGATGTCGTCGTCGCCCTCGCCGTCCTCGAGGCACCGCCGCACCCCGGGCGCCACCTCGTGCACCAAGAGCAGCAAGTTCGAGGCCGTGCCCTCGACCAGGAAGTCCGGCTCGCGCTCGGGCGGGTCGTCCCACCGGCAGCTGACCACGAACCGCAACCCGTCGTACGTGTTCAGGCCGTGCTCACACGCCATGGCCCAGTAGCCCTGGGGTTTGTTCTCGATAAACGTATCGGCCTCGTCCTTCTCCTTCAACGGTAAAGCGGCCTCCGTGCGGATGGTCAGGAGCGAGACCGGCTTCAAACAGCCCGTCTCCCCGGGCAGGTGGAACTTGGGCGAGCCCGTCCGTGCCAAGCGTTGGCAATACCGTAAAGCGCACACCTTCGCGTGGCCCTGGCTCCAGTCGGCCTTTCGGCACGCGGCGTCGCAGTAGTGCGGGCCGCGGCAGCCGGGGCACGGTTGCGCGGGGGCGGGCGCGCCGCACATGGCGCACGGGGCGTCGCTCATCGTCCGCGACGGCCGCCGCGGCGGGCGCGAGAGCGCGAGCTCTTGAGAGGCCGCGATGCGCTGCGTTGGCCTCACTGCTGCATTGTAGAGGTTCTGAGGACTGCGACCGCTGTCGCTAGGGGTGCGCACGTGGCGCGAAGTCGGTTTGAGGTTTGGTTAGGGCCCGCCGTGTGACGTGTCGCTGGCTGCCTTTTTTTTGCCCACCCATCGCCGTACGGGTTTTTGTGGCGCCCCACCGAAGCGTCATTACCGGAGGGACGTGACCGCAACCCGTCGGGGCACGAATAGAGAAGCGGAACGACCTCAATGGCCCCGCCGTCCACGGCGCGGCGTGGCGAATGAGACCCCACCCCAGCAACAACGTTACCCGTCCGTTACCCGGCCGGCGGCCCCACGAGGAGCCCGTGGAGCTTCTCGCCGACGCGCAGCTTGTAGGTGAGGGGCGCCCGGGCGTAGTAGTCCGGCGCTAGATCCAAATTCGCGGCGACGGTCGAGAGCAGGTGCGCGCGGTCGCACTCGCAGCCGGTATTCGTGTGCTCGGCCCTCGTGCAGTGCGCGTGGAGACGGTAGAACTGGGGCTGGTAGTGGAAGAAGACCCGGAGCTTCGCGGCGGGGACGCCGTAGGTCTCAAGAGCGCACTTCAGAAGAGCAGCGCGCATCGCCCGCACGAGTTTTGCGCCGCGGTCTCCCCGTAAATCGCGTATTGATTTTAACGATGCGTCCTTGGCGATGGCCAGCAAATACAAATCCCGCGCCCAGTCCGCCCCGCGCCAAGTTTCACTGTTGGAGTCGAAGGGCCCGTGCGTGGCCCACTTCGTGTCCACGTTCACGACAAAGTCCTCACCCGCATGTAAATTGCGCTCCTTCTCCTTCTCCAAGGAACAGACGGCGTCGATCCAGCCGATGTTGGCGGCCTGCGCCTCGGCGAAGGGTTTGACGACGGCTTCGTAGATGGCCGCGGTCTCCTCGAAGACATGAACCTCCGCGGGCCGCTTGCGCTGGATCACGCGCTCGGACGCGGGCCAGACGACCTCCAGGTCGTAGGTCGCGCCCGTCGTCGGGTCCGTCGCGACGTAGTACGCGTACTCGGCGCCGGAGTGGTTCGTCAGGGCGAGGCTCAGGTTTGGCAGCGCCTCCGCGAGGGCCTGCGGGTCCTCCAGTGCGGCCTTCTGCGCGAGCTGGAGCAGGCAGGCCTCGCCGCGGAGCGTGCCGAGGACGACGGCGAAGCGGCCGCCGGCCTCGAACTTGAGCGTCTCGTCGACGAGGAAGGTTTCTGGGATCGCGTCCTTGAACGCCGGCGCCGCGTCCTGTTTTTGCTTCTTATGAGCAGCATCAGTGCTCTCGGCCATGGTTTTTGGTGCCTGTACTTGGCAGCCCTCCAGCGTCTCGTTCGCGTCCTTTAAACGGAGCAGCGGTTGCAGGACCGATCGTAAGCAACTATTTGGTTGTCCTCGGAGTATCTGAGTGATCAGTGCGACCAATGCTGGCAGCTGTGCACCGTGGGTGTGATTGTCACAGTCACTGGGTACGGGTTCGCGGTTTACGCACAACCACCCCCCACCCAATCCAAATAGACATAATGGAGTGCACTCGGGGTCCGTACTAGTGGGGCTAGTCACAATGAGTAGTCACACACACCACCACGACGCGCGCTCCCTAGGCGCTCCCACTCCCCCGGGGCCCACCCTTCGGGCTTAGGACTGCATACCGTGGGCCGTGCTGACTGCCCGGCGCCGCGACCACCGGGAGGAGGAGAAAAGGGTTACGCCGGCGCGCTACTTGTTCAGCGAGCCCATGAGCCCGTCCCGGAGCGAGTCCTGGAGCTCGCCGACGGCCGAGGGCGCGTGGGGCAGGAAGAGGGTCTTGCCGCCCGTGCCGCTCGACCCGACGTCCTTGAGCATGTCGAAGTACTGCGTCAGCAGCAGGAGGTCCATGACGTCCTTGGGCGTCGTGCCGGCGATCTCGCCCGAGAACTCGATGATGGAGTCCTGCAGCCCCCCGACGATGGCCTGGCGCTGGCGCGCCACGCCGACGCCGCTCAGGTACTTGGACTCGGCGTCGGCCTCGGCGGCTTTGACCTGCACGATCTTGTCGGCCTCGGCCTTCTCCTTGGCCGCCTCCCGCAGCCGCCGCGACGCGTTGATCTCGTTCATGGACATCTTGACGCGCGCGTCCGGACTGATGTCCGTGACCAGCGACTTGATGATGGAATACCCAAACGACATCATCGTCTCGTCCAGGTGGTTCTTCACCTCGTCGGCGAGCTGGTCCTTGTTGCTGAACGAATCGTCCAGGGACATTTTCGGGAGTTCACTTCTAACTACATCAAAAACGTAGGCCTGGATCTGGATCTCCGGGTTGGCCAGCTTGTAGAACGCGTCAAAGGCTTTTTCGAGGACGACCTGGTACTGCACGCTGATGACCACGTTCACGAAGACGTTGTCCCTCGTTTTCGTCTCGCAGTTCACGTCGAGCTGCCGGACCCGCAAGGAGACGCGGCTGACGATGTTATCGATCGGGCATAGAATGCACTGGCAGCCCGGGCCCTTGATGGCCTGGAACTTGCCGCACCGTTCAACAATAGCCACCGTGTTCGTCCGCACGCAGGCCACGCAGAGGCACTGGTTGCAGGCCATGTCTCGTCCCCGGGGCGCTCGGCCGTCCGGGGGCCGCTGGGCGCGCGCTCGTCCCGCGCTGCCGGGTGCGAGTGCGTGTGCTGGAGGCCTCCCTGACTGTTCTTTGCCTGATAAGGGCAGGCGCACTGCTTCTTTTGGTTGCAAAAAGCTACGCCGCGCGGAGGGAAAACCCGTTTTGAATTTAAAGTCGGTCGAACGTACGTCAACGGTCAAACGGTCTAACGTTCAAACGTCAAACGGTCAACGGGGTCAACGGGTCCGAACCACCCGAACCAACTCCCGAACCCGTACGAGTACGAAGGCGCATCGCGCCAGATGCCTAGACGCACGCGCTGACGCCCTCGGTTGACGTTCCCGCGCGCTCGGTGGCCACCGTCGAGCGCGCTATCCTGACCGAGGGGGGAGAAGGCTCCCATGAGCGTATGCCATGTATTTCAAATTCCTATTATTATGTTGTGTCCGAAAGAGGAGGAGGATAGGGGTAGGCGGGATCTTGCTGGCTAGGAGTAGTAGTCAAAATTGGGGTCCAGGTAGCGCGAGAAGGCGTCCTTCTTGAACTTGGACGGCTGCTGCTTGCGGTGCGTCGACAGCTCGAGGGCGACCATGAAACTGCGTGAACAGAGCCACCGAGGCCGCCGGGTTCGCGCCCACGGCCGCCACGAGGTTCAACACGCACCGCACGTCGTCGGCGACCCAGGTCGTCGCGCGCTCCACCGCGATGGCGCCCGCCCGCCCTAAGGCGAGAACGGCGTTCACATATTTTTTCGCGTCGCCGCCCGTGAACAACCAATCCACCAAGAGCGCCAGGTCGCAGGCCATGGTCTTGGCCTCGATGGACTTCAACGTTTGGCCGTCGAACGTGACGCGGGCAAGGTCGCCCCACAGCTCCAGGGCCAGCGCGGCCTCCTCGGCGAAGGTCGGCTCGAAGTGCGCGTGCGCCGCCCGATAGGCGGCCAGGGGCCGCCAGGCCAGGCGTCGCTCCCGCGCGGTGTCGGGCCACTGCACGTCGGCCTCGGCGGCCTGGCAGAGCGCCGCCAGCGCCCCGACCCCGGCCTCCGCCGTGGCGGACGCGTCGACGTCCAGGAGCAGCGCGAGCAGTTGGCCGCCCGCGGGCGCAGGCGCCTCGGCGAAGGGCCCGCCCCCCCTACTGTAGTGGCCCGTCCGCGACACGGGCGCGGCGACGCCCGGCGCCTTCCGCTTCGGTGCGGGCCTGGGCCGCGCGGGGGGCGGCTCCTCCACGTCCCGATTCACCGCTTTGCGCGGCCGCGCCGACTGCCGCGCCGGCGCCGCGGCGCCTCGTCGGCCACCGGGCGGCCGCGGCCGCGGCCCCGCCCGCGGCCTCTGCCGCGACCGCCGTCTCGGCCACCTTTCACGCCTTTGCCGCTAGACGCGGGGGACGCGGGCGCCTTCCGCTTCGGCGCGGGCGGCTTATGCCGCGCTGGGTGGGGCGGATCCTCAACATCTAGGTTGCGCGGTTTGCGCGGGCGGGCCGAATGCCGCGCCGGCGCCGCGGGCGCCGGGGGCGCTGAAATGGTGGGCATTGGCGCGGTCGCCGTGGTGGGGGCCGCCGCGGCGGAGTAAAACCCGGAGCGGAGCGGAGCGGGCGCCTCCTGGGCCGCGTCCCTAGCCGCGAGCTGGCGCTCTAACTCTTCGATGCGCCTTTGCAAGGCCTCCGTCGAAGGCGCGGGCGTCTCCTCCGTCGCCTCACGGGCCATCGCGAGTATATGACTGCACCCGGCGAGCCGACTTTAATTGAGGGAGAGCGGGAGACGACCGCGGGCCCCTCTTGAGAGCTTTGGAGAGGCGATCTCGTTCTGACTCCAGTCGGGCGGAGTGTCCTTGTATCGGCGGCGCGGCTTGTGTGGCTCCCGACTTCAGCTACAAAATCCCGGTCGCTAAATACCCGTCACATAAACCCGCGCGAAAATATCGACCATTCATTGTCGACACCACCAAGCTGCTGCCGGCTGAGACGAGTGCTGCTGCTGCGTGGCATTCCACGCGAAAACGCCTCGCGCACGCGTGCTGAACCATAACTGAGCAGCAACAGCCTGCTCCACAATGTCCGGCCTCTACAGCCGCTGGACCGAAGGGCGGCCCGACGTCGCGAAGCACTGCTACGTCATACGAGCAGGCGTCCAGTTGACCGTGCGGAGCGGTCCCTCGCACGACGCCGAGCCCACCGGGCGAATACTCAAGGCCGGCGAGCGCATCGAGGTCTCCGAGAGGATAGCGGTGGAAAACGCCGTGCAGGGCGCGACGCCGCAGACCTTCCTCAAAATCGCCGACGCCGAGGGCGGCTGGGCCTTTTCCACCAATAGACGGACCGGCGTCGCCGTGGTGGAGGAGGTCGCGCTGGCGCCGCCGACCGCCTACGACACGATCGAGTCGTTCGCGTACGCCTGGGACGAGAAGAAGGGCCTGGTCACGGTGTACGTGACGCTGGCGGGCGTGCACGAGCTGCCCAAGGGCGCCGTGAGCGTCCATTTTGGCGAGCGGTCTTTTGATTTAAAAGTGCGCGGCGCGGTGAACCGGCGCCTCGTGGTCCCCGAGCTGTACGACATGATCGACCCGCCGCGGTGCCGGTGCCGCGTCA
>Ga0114994_10004049_pt1 | contig 10652 bp, 10 predicted proteins | sample ArcticOcean_MG_C_9_FD_87043 | JGI IMG/M metagenome (GOLD analysis project Ga0114994, IMG submission 87043) | Marine microbial communities from western Arctic Ocean - ArcticOcean_MG_CB2_152 | ecosystem: Environmental > Aquatic > Marine > Oceanic | place: Arctic Ocean: Canada Basin | collected... | reverse complement strand
TTAGGCGTCAACGCGGCCACGGAGTCGATTACTACAACATCCAAAGCCCCAGAGCGCACAACCATGTCGCAAATTTCTAGCGCCTGTTCACCGGTGTCCGGTTGACTCACGAGTAGGTTGTCGACATCGACACCCAGATTACCGGCATAGATAGGATCGAGTGCGTGTTCCGCGTCGATGAATGCGCAGCTGCCGCCGGCCTTCTGTGCTTCGGCGATAACCTGCAAGGTTAATGTGGTTTTACCGGAGGACTCTGGCCCGTATATCTCAACGACACGGCCTCGCGGAAGACCGCCTATGCCTAGCGCGATATCTAGCCCTAGTGAACCAGTAGAAATAGCTGGAATGGGTTCGCGATCGGTATCACCGAGTCGCATCATGGAACCCTTGCCAAATTGTCTCTCGATTTGCGTCAGTGCCGCTGCGAGTGCCTTTTCTTTGCTGCCTTTATCTTCAATCATTTTAATTTCCCTGTGTTTAATTTCACAACTGAAGCCTGGTTCCGTGAGTAAAGCAGTTGTTGGGTTTCCCCTTACACTCAGTTTCCTGAGCCCTTTTAAATAGTAGCCTGTCCCCGGCTACTTACTAAATTTTCTGCAATCTTTCTAAGTCCGCATTTCAACGATTCCCCTGGCAGATTCATTGCTGCTCAACTCCATCAGCTTCTCCGCTAAGCGTTCACTGTTTATCTGGTGGCTCGAACTCGATATCACTCCCGTGACCATCGATGGACCCACAGCGGGTAACATCGAGTTCAGCCATAAATCGTATAACCCTGTTGATGTCGTACCGATCGACCCCGATTCGGCAGATGCACTACTTGTTGAACCGCCGGCTAAATTTCTTGACGGGCGACTAACTGTCCTTCTAATTGAGCCTCTAATTAAACTGTGCATGGTCTTAACCTAATCCTTCAAATTTGAGCTAATGCCCGTTTTCTCTGGCTTTCAGCCTTTTGCCAAACTACTGTATATTTGATCAGTACAAATTTAAACAAATTTATACTGTATATACAACCAGTATATTGGCAAAAAAGGAAATTCCTTTAGGTTTTCTTATCAATCAATTAAGAGAAGGCAGCCTTCCAGCGCGGCAAGGACTGTTGCCCGCCTGACCGATTCTCTGTCGCCGCTGAAATGAAAGCGGCGAGCTAGGCTCTTGCCCTCCCACTGCCAGGCGATCCAAACCGTGCCTACCGGTTTGTCCTTGGACCCACCATCCGGCCCAGCCACGCCGCTGACCGCAACCGCCAGATTCGCCCTGCTGCCTTGAACAGCTCCCGCGGTCATCGCGAGCACTACCGCCTCGCTCACCGCGCCCGGGCCGTCGATACTAAACAACTGTGGAGGGACATTTAACAAGCGCTGCTTCGCCTCATTAGAATAGGTGACGAAGCCGCTATCGAACCAAGCAGAACTCCCGGCAAGCGCGGTAAGCGATTGAGAAATCCAGCCGCCGGTACAGGATTCGGCAGTCGAGATAATCAATTTTTTTGCGAGAAGTTTGTCGGCGAGCTGTTGGACAAGTTTGGAAATCGGGCTAGTAAGCGAATCTGACATAAACTCATATTAGCGACTTCATTGACCGAAGTGAACCACGATTAAGCCGCTTCGGCCGATCTTTTGCACACCCTCCCCGCGCCACCTTTTTTCACCTTACAACAAAGCAATTTAGCTATGCCACCGCTTCGCTAAACCGTGTAGAATTCTGAACCACAGCAACGCAGAACAAGAAAAAACCTCAGCTCATTCAAACAATTCAGTAGTTAGCCATTTGACCGACGCGCAGACACACACCCCCATGATGCAGCAATTTTTGCGCATCAAAGCACAGCATCAAGACAGCCTGTTGTTCTATCGCATGGGTGATTTCTATGAGCTGTTTTTTGACGACGCAAAAAGCGCGTCCGACCTCCTAGGCATCACGCTCACCGCACGTGGCAAGGCCGCTGGCGAGCCTATTCCCATGTGCGGAATACCCTATCACGCGGCGGACCGTTATCTCGCGAAATTAGTTGAAGCGGGTGTGTCAATCGCGATCTGTGAGCAGATCGGCGATCCCGCCACAAGCAAGGGCCCGGTTGACAGGCAGGTGGTCAGAATCATCACGCCAGGAACGGTTAGCGATGAAGCCCTGCTCGACGAGCACCGTGACAATTGCCTGCTGGCCATCAGCGCCACAGTAAACAACACCGGCACACAAAAGACCTACGGCATCGCCTTCATGAATATAAGCAGTGGTCGATTTGTATTGAGTGAGCTACAAGGCCTCGATGCGCTGACATCGGAGATAGGCCGCATTCAACCTGCCGAGATACTCCTGCAAGAAGAGTTAACGGAGGTTGAAGCAGCACTCAATCATCCGGCAAAACGGCGGCGACCGATATGGGAGTTTGAGATTGAAAATGCGAATCGAATCCTGACGGAGCATTTCAATACCCACGACCTTTCCGCTTTTGATTGTCAGGACTTAAGTGCTGCATTGCAGGCCGCCGGCTGCCTCATTCACTACGCGAGGGAAACACAGAAATCGGACCTGCCACATATTCAAGGCATTCAGGTAGAACGCCAGGAAGATAGCGTCATCTTAGATGCAGCCAGTCGCCGCAATCTCGAGTTGGATATCAATCTCGCCGGGGGAAAGGACAACACGCTGCTCTCAGTGATCGACCGCACGGCAACAGCGATGGGTAGCCGCCTGCTCTCGCGCTGGATCAACCGACCGCTTCGAGATCGAGCACAGCTGCAACAGCGGCAAGCGACAGTCGCCGAATTGAAGACCGATTTTCGTTTTGAAGCACTGTTTGAGCTGTTGAAGACCATCGGTGACCTGGAGCGCATCATCGCTAGACTGGGATTACGCTCGGCGCGGCCGCGCGATCTTGCAAAGCTGCGCGATGGCCTGTGCCAACTGCCTGAACTACAGCAACAGCTAACACCAATGACATCGACCTACGTTGGTGAACTCGCGAAGCGCATCGGGGAATATCCGCAGCACAGTGAATTGCTAACTCGCGCCGTGAAAGAAAACCCGCCCGTGGTAATTCGCGAGGGAGGTGTGATCGCCGAAGGCTTTGACGCCGAACTCGATGAACTGCGCAATCTGAGTAGCAACGCGGGACAATACCTGGTCGACCTCGAACAGCGAGAGAAAGAGCGCACAGCCATAAGCACGCTCAAGGTTGGTTACAACCGTGTGCACGGCTACTACATCGAAATCAGCAGGGGTCAGGCTGGCACCGAGCTGCCTGCAGAATACGTTCGCCGTCAAACATTGAAGAACGCCGAACGTTTCATCACACCGGAATTGAAAGAATTCGAAGACAAAGTATTAAGTGCGCGCAGCAAATCATTGACCCGCGAAAAAGCCCTTTATGAGGCGCTACTAGAAGAGCTCGCCACCGAGCTCACCCGACTAATTGCCAGCGCCGAGGCTCTGGCCGAGCTGGATGTACTGAATTGCTTCGCCGAACGTGCGGTGAACCTCGAATACTGCGAACCGCAGTTAAGCGATGAACCGGGCATAGTTATAGAGGGCGGCAGACACCCCGTCGTGGAGAAAGTGACTGCTGAGACATTCGTTGCCAACGATCTCTGCCTAAACCTTACGCAGAAGATGCTAATCATTACTGGTCCGAATATGGGTGGTAAATCCACCTATATGCGGCAGACCGCCCTTATCACTCTGCTCGCCCTATGCGGCAGCCACGTGCCAGCCACCGCTGTAAAGCTGGGTCCCATCGATAGAATCTTTACGCGCATCGGCTCATCGGACGATCTCGCCGGTGGTCGCTCTACTTTTATGGTTGAGATGACTGAAACGGCGAATATCCTGCACAACGCCACAAAAGATAGCTTGGTTCTTATGGACGAGATCGGACGCGGCACCAGCACCTTCGACGGACTGTCTCTGGCTTGGGCCGCCTCGGTCTATATTGCAGAACAGGTGAAGGCCTATACCCTGTTCGCTACTCACTACTTTGAGCTCACCATCCTGCCGGAGACGTTCGAGACGATCGTTAACGTGCACCTGGACGCGATTGAGCACGACAACGGCATCGTATTCTTGCACGCCGTTAAAGCGGGCCCTGCCAATCAAAGTTATGGCCTACAGGTAGCCCAGTTGGCCGGGATACCACGTGCGGTTATCGAGAAGGCGCGTGAGAAGTTGCAGCAATTGGAGAATGAGACGCCAGTGCAGCCAGGCGGCACTGTACCAAGCCCCTCCACACCTTCCTTTGGGCCCTCAGCTGTGGCTGACTCGCCATTTCAGAGTGAGATGTTTGCTAGTGTGGCGCATCCGGCGGTGGACTTGCTGCAGCGCCTGGAGGTTGATGACATCACCGCGAAAGAAGCACTGAAAATTCTCTATGATCTAAAACACAAAGCAGATAGCTGAATGGGGAGCCAAAATAACAACTCCGGCAATAAATCCTCCAGCCCAATGGAAAACTGCCGAAAAATACTGGTAGAATGCACGCCGCAAAGCCGTGCCACTGCCCGCTAGAAGACGGTTCAACGGTGGCCAGGGCAGCGATAAGCCAGATTCGCGAATTTTAAAAAATTGCCCAGAATTACCAGAATTAAAGGTTTGGAGATAACATGACATTCATAGTAGGTGATAATTGTATTCGCTGTAAGCACACTGACTGTGTTGAAGTATGCCCGGTAGACTGTTTCTACGAGGGACCTAACTTCCTGGTAATACATCCCGATGAGTGCATAGACTGTGCGCTATGCGAGCCAGAGTGCCCGGTTGACGCAATCTACGCAGAAGACGAACTGCCCGAAGACCAGCAGGGGTTTCTTGCCTTGAATGCAGAGCTGGCGGAAGTTTGGCCAAACATTACCGAGAAGAAAGATGCACTGCCCGATGCAGAACAGTGGACTGACAAGAAAGAAAAACTGCAATTTCTAGAGCGCTAATCACCAGCATCGCTCTGTGAGCACTTAGAGATAAAACAAAAACGCAGACATCAGTCTGCGTTTTTGTTTCTGAAGTCAGGGGACAGACCCCATTTATTGAGAAGCCGAGCCCAGGCTCGGCTTCTCAATAAATGGGGTCTGTCCCCGATTCTACTCGGTCCCCGATTCTCGATTCTAGTTTCGATTCGTCTAGTTAGAGGGCAAGAACCTCGATGGGTCCACCGAATCACCCGCTTCTCGAATTTCAAAGTGCAGCATAGCTACGCCAGAAGAGTTTTCACCGACCTCGGCTATCTTCTCTCCAGCACGCACACGACTCCCCTCGTTCACCAGCATGCGACTATTGTGCGCATAGGCACTGAGATAACGATCGCTGTGCCTAACTATGATTAAGTCCCCTGATCCTTGAATGCCACGGCCCGAGTAGACTACATCGCCATCGCCGGCTGCCAACACTGGATCGCCTACATTACCCGCTATGTCTAAGCCCTTGCTGACTCCAGATTGAAACCCCCTAAGCAGGCGCCCCTGATGCGGCCACTGCCAAGTAATAAGCTGCGGCGTCCTCGACACCGGCTGGCGCAGGACAGAACCCGAAGCAGCGCTTGTGGCTCTCGCACGCGCCACCGAATTATTACCAACAGCAGTACCAAGATTGGAAGTGGACACACCACTGCCACTGCTCACAATATTGTTCAAGTCCAGATTGATTTCCCGATTTACAAAGATCGTGTACGGGGGATTAAGGCCGTTGGCGATGGCGAGGCTCCGGAAATCAAGATCGTACTGAAACGCGATGGAGAACAAAGTATCCCCAGAACGCACAAGATGCGTCGTCGCCCCAGCCCCATTGATATTAGAAACGCCCTGGTTAGAACTGCTTTGCCGAGAACCGCCCTGGATAGAATCGCTGGAGCCACCCCGAATAATCCGAGACCCACCCCCACTCGACGAAACATTAACCGGCCTTGAATTCTCGAGGCGAAAACTGCTTTCAGGCGTGGAGCTATCGACAATTATCGGCGCAGTAATACGCTGTTGTTCGCCCTGCTCCGAGATCGGAGCCTGGTACCCTCCTCCACAGGAGGCGAGCAGCAAGCAGCAGCTCACGATCAAGGGGACACTGAACTGTCGATACAAGGCATTCATATTAGTTAGCGCTTTCCGATGGCTTCGTTGCAAATAGCACTTGCAGGAATACAATAACGGCAACACCTAACACAAGACACAGCAGTGCTGGTATGAGCATCGTGTAATTCTCCTCGTGCTGCCAGGGCCAAAGTGCCGATATCGAACCTAGCAACATCCCCGTAATGAACCCGTAGCTCAATTGATGATAGTCACGAAGCAGCCAGGACAAGACTCGAGAAAAAGCGATCAGGCCCACGCCACAACCAAGAACGAAGACAAGGATAGTGGGCAGATCAAAGCTAAGCAACGCGCCCAAAATAAATTCATAAACCCCCAGCAACAACAGAATAAAGGCACCAGACAGACCGGGCAATATCATCGCGCTAATCGCTATCGCGCCACTAAAAAAAACAGTGATCAGTGACAGCTCCACAGCCCGCGGAGTAATAAAACCTATCGACATTGCCAGTAAAAACCCCAGCAATAGCGCAAGGACATTTTGCCAGGCAGTGAGTGAAAATTCATTTCGCAGTAAAGCACTAGACGCCAGCACCATGCCGATAAAAAACGCCATTAGCGGTACAAAATAATTTTCCAAAAGAAAGAGCACCGTATTCGCCGAGATCAACAGCCCAGACAAAATTCCCAGCGCGAGAATAAGCAAGAACGTTCCGTTGATATACTGCCAAAACGCCTTGAATTGCCCTGTAAAGAAAAGCCCGCACGCGTGCAGATCGACAGCGCAAATAGAAAACACCAGCTGATCATAAATTTTCGTAATGACGGCAATGGTACCGCCAGAAATACCAGGGACAGAATCACCCAACCCCATGGCGACGCCTTTTAAGAACAGCATTAATTTGCCACGACGGGTCGTCATTGAGTCCGTAGCTTTCTGCGTCTGCGTGCTTGAGTTGTAGTGCATGGTCAAGCCAATGGTGAAGTGTTTGGGTGCGAAAATTAGTAGTGTTGTAGTTGACCTACCAAAAGGGGGACGAATCGCACAGCTTCCAGCACTTGGGCGGTGAACTCTTTGCCGTGACGGGTGATTAGCTGTAACTCCTGCTGATCGTCGCCACCCACAGGTATAACCAAACGCCCGCCGTCTTTTAACTGCTCAAATAGCTCGCGTGGAACCTGCTGCGGAGCGGCCGTGGTAATGATAGCGTCGTAAGGGCCATTGTTCGTCCAACCCGCGCTGCCGTCTGCGTGCCGGTAATTGATATTGCGCAGCTTAAGTAGCTTAAGGTTTTTCTTGGCACGATCCAGCAGTGGCTTGATGCGCTCAACGGTGTAGACAGTCTTAGCCAATTGCGCCATTACGGCGGTCTGATAACCGCAGCCAGTGCCGACTTCCAGTACCGTGTCCATCGGGCCGCTCTTCAGTAAAACCTCAGTCATCTTGGCGACCACATAGGGCTGCGAAATTGTTTGGTTGTGACCGATAGGCAGAGCCACATCTTCATAGGCACGATGGGAGAGTGCCTCGTCGAGGAAAATATGCCGCGGTGTGGAGCGAATAACATCCAACACCTCCATGCTGCTAATTCCCTGATCGATCAATCTACCCAGTAGTCGCTCTCGTGTGCGCTGAGACGTCATCCCGATGCCGCTTAGGTTTGGTTTACCGCTTCCACTACTGCTCAAGTCAAATGTCCTTTGTAATCTGTTTGCATCAACTCGTGATTTTACTGCCCGGGCCCTCGAGTCACGCAGAGTTCTCTGAGCAGGCTCGTGGCGTAGGCTCCCTTGCCTAGAGAGAAGTCTAGCAGCAAGTTGCTAGCCCCCTGAATTTGTTCGCTTTGCTGCCATTCCCAGTTAAGCTCGATAGGCCGAAAACGCAGCGGTCTGCGTGCTGTCTTTAGACCGAAATGCCGCAAACCTGCCAGCAACGTAGTAAATTGTTTACACACTGCCTCTTCAATATCGGCAGCTTCGCCGTAGCTTACATATTTATCTTTAGGATCAACCTCTCCAGGCAGAGGGCCAGTGATATGAATATCGAAATCTTCTAGCCTTTGCTGCAGCACCGAGTCCCACTCGTCCTCGGCCCCTAGCGCGAACGAACGATTCGTGCCGTTCAAATTCAGCACATCTCCGTGTAGATAGCCGTTCCAATTGCCGTGCTCCAGCCTGTGCGATAGCAATTGATTGAATAAATAGGACCTAGCCGCTGAGAACAGCATGCTACGCTTGAATCGCTGTTTCGGAATCGACGCCGCACTGCTGTCAATGACGCTACCCGAACCCGCATCCAGCGCCGCCCCCATCCAGGACTGAACCTGTTTGATATTGCTCAAGTCCCTGCCGAAACGCTGCGAACCGAAGTAATTTGGCACGCCTGAAGCGTCAATGTGAGCTAGCCGCTGCTCGAACTCGTCTCTTGAGCCCTCACAATCTCGCAGCAAGACTTGGAAGTGGTTAGAGCGATGGCTGCCGATCTTGAGTTTGCGTGAGTTTCTATGTATCTCGACGATACGCAGTGAATCACTCTCGCAGCCCCTCAGTTGCGCCTCCCTGCCAGCTGGCAGCTTTATGCTGAACCACTGCCGCGTCTCTGCACGGCGGTCCTTCATGCCGGAATAACCTATCTGTGAACCGTGAACGCCGGTTGCCTCACTTAGCTTCTTTGCCACATCGACGGTGGAGCGATCGACCTTCTCGACCCAGAGGTAGGCATGCTCGCCCTTCTCGGAGAAGTCGAAGCCGAGATCCTCATCGACACGAAAATCAGTGAATTCTTGCTTAAAGGTGGCTGCCAATTTTGGCTTGCCGTTAGCAAATGCTAGAGTGTCGAGACCGCTAAAGGTCTGAGCAGCAGAGCTTATAGACTGCTTAGTAGAATTTTCAGGCATTGCCAGCTAGCAGGACCACTGCGGCACATGCTATGCCCTCTTTCCTGCCGATGGCTCCAAGGCCCTCGGTGGTAGTCGCCTTTAGGTTAACCCGCTGCTCCGGTAATTCGAGCAAGTTAGCCAATCTGGAAATCATGTTGATCCGATGGGGGGTCAATTTCGGCACTTGTGCAATCACTGTGATATCGACGTTCACCAGATAGTGTTGGCGCGCGCCCATCATTGCGAGCACCTCCTGCAGCAGATCACCGCTGGCAGCGCCGGCAAACTTAGGATCAGTGTCGGGGAAGTGTAGCCCTATGTCGCCCTCGCCTAGCGCACCGAGGATTGCATCGCACACGGCATGCAAAATTACGTCGCCATCGGAATGGGCAACCAGGCTCATCTTATCCTCCAGTACGACGCCCGCTAAGGTAAGCGGCTTCGCAGCAACGTACTCAACGTCAAATCGGTGCACATCATAGCCATGCCCTATGCGCATACTATTTGGATCCATTGTCACTCGCCTGGTTTTTTAGGATTTGACTGGCCAAGACCAGATCCGCCTCAACAGTTATTTTGATGTTGTCTTTGTGACCTGCAATCATTATAGGCTTAAAACCGGCGACTTCCATGGCCGCCGCTTCATCGGTCACCTGCTTGCCGCTAACCACTACAGTTTGTATAGACTCTTTTAATAGAGCGAAGCGAAACATCTGCGGCGTCAGTGCATTCCAATACGACTCTCGATCGACGGTTTCGATCACCGTCAATTCTTTATCTACCCGTTTGAGTGTGTTGTCTACAGGAGAGCCTAACAGTCCGCCTATGGAATGCAGCGAAACTTTTTGAATTAGGTTTTCTATATCGGAAGTGCGTACGCAGGGTCTAACGGCATCGTGTACCAACACCCAATCGTCTTTGCCTGCGAACTCTGTCAGCGCAGTAAGACCGTTTAGAACTGATTGGTAGCGCTCGCCTCCACCCATAACAGTTATAATGCGGTTTCCGAATTCCTCTTTGATCGACTTTTCCAATTCAGCCCAGCGACTGTCCTCGGGGTGAATCACGACTATAATTTTTTGAATCTCACGCACCGCACTTAACCGTCGTAACGCATGCAAAAGTAGCGGAGTTCCATCGATGGTTAGATATTGCTTCGGGATGGTGGATCCCATGCGACGCCCAATGCCTGCGGCCGGCAAGACAGCCCATATTGTCATAGTCGTGTCTTCTGTAGGGGTCTGTCCCCGAAGATGTAGATAGTGCTAATTATTTCTGAGTAGGGACAAGCAGATAGAATGTTTCGCCCTTCTCTATCATGCCAAGTTCAGAGCGTGCCCGCTCTTCGACGGCCTCAAGCCCATTCTTCAGGTCAAGCACTTCAATCTCAACCAGAGTGTTGCGCTGCTCTAGCCCTTCATTATTCGCTCGCTGCGCCTGGACTTCCAGCTCCAGCCTATTCAACGTGCGCACGCTATCTTCACCCAGCCATAGCTGGTATTGCAAAGTGATAAAAGCGAACCCAAGAAATCCGAATAGTATTTTCATAAGCCTTACTTAGGGGACAGACACCAATTATTGAAAGGCCGAGGCTTACCTCGGCCTTTCAATAATTGGTGTCTGTCCCCGATTTCCCCCTATTTACCTATTCAGCCGGTGAATTTAGAAAATTCCTTGATGCCATTAAATACCGAGTTGCCACCCAACTCTTCTTCAATCCTTAGCAATCTATTGTACTTCGCCACTCTGTCCGAACGAC
>Ga0114994_10004047_pt1 | contig 10657 bp, 13 predicted proteins | sample ArcticOcean_MG_C_9_FD_87043 | JGI IMG/M metagenome (GOLD analysis project Ga0114994, IMG submission 87043) | Marine microbial communities from western Arctic Ocean - ArcticOcean_MG_CB2_152 | ecosystem: Environmental > Aquatic > Marine > Oceanic | place: Arctic Ocean: Canada Basin | collected... | reverse complement strand
CATCTCCTTCTCCCTTCTCCTTCTTCTCTTTCTTCTCCTTCTTCTCTTTCTTCTCCTTCTTCTCCTTCTTCTCCTTCTTCTCCTTCTTCTCTCCTCCTTCCTCGACTTCCCCCTTTTCCTTCTTGTCCTTCTTGTCCTTCTTCGCATCCTTCTTGCCATCCTTCTTGGCCTTCTTGTGCTGGGCAAGGATGTAGTTACAGAGCTTGTGAGTCATGTCGATCGGCTCCCTAGCCCCGCAGCCCGCGCACTAGGCCGAGCGAAGCGAGATTGTGCGCATTTTTAATGGAGCAGTAATTGGAATAATGTTAGTTTGTAGTGGATATAGCAATTATGTCTGCAGCCATTTCGCGAGATCCATCGCGAGTATTGTCGTATTCCATAAGGCTCTCAAAGCTTCGCTCACTCTCACCTTGTGTGTGATCATCTCGTTCTTGATCTTGTAATCAGTCTCCGGGAGCCTGCACTCCGGGCAAAGAACAAACTGTTCAACATATATGTGAACAATCGCCTGGAGAACGGGATTCATGTGAGCCCCGTTCACCACGGCACGCTCCGTTTTAGGGTCCCAAGTGGTCTGTGAACCAAGCTCACACCCAAAAACCTTGCACACCTCACCAGGCTCGCGATGCAAGGAAAATGCCAAATCGATAATGTTCACAATAACTGTTTTGATTCCATTGCCCCTCCCCTCCACCTTTCCAATCACAGTTGGCATCTTGTACCGATACTCAGGATCATCAATTGGAGTTTTGCCGGAGATGTTGATTGTCGAACTCATAATAATTTATCATGCAGTGGTTGTCGTGTGTGATTTTTTGGGGGGTTAACACGAAATTTCTGAATCGCACTGATGAAAAACAGGATCGACGATGAAGCTAACTGGAAACCTCTGAATTATGTGGGAAAATCTCAAAAATCTGTTGGGGAAAACTGAACTCTCAAAACAAAAGTGCAAACACAAAAGTGCAAAACCTGCATCGACACATCGAAAAAGAGAAACTTTGGAAGCTGAAATCATAGACCACTACTTTTGCTTCCCCGTGATTTACCAAGCTGTAGCAACGTGTGTGTAGATCGACTCAACAAAATCAAATCCCAAACAAGATCTATGGAAATGCTGTCGATTCCTACTGCAACCTTAACCCCAGCTGATTCCCCAGCCCCAGCCCCAATCCCAACCCCAATGGCAGCCACTGCTGCTCCAACCCCAATCCCTTCCCCTGTTTCAGGAACACGAACGAATAAAGTTGCAACCATCGTCAAACCAAAAACAGCAATTGTAAATTTGATCGATCCATTGTATGCGGAGATTATGGGTTTGTCTGTCGGTGAAATGGCATGCCTGATCCAATCCCAGCAGGAAGTTCACCACGAAAATTTCTACCTAACAGCGCTTCCCAATGGCTTGTTGCTTCAAGCAGTAGAAGACGGCACTCTCGCCAGTGGCAGTGCTGACGAAGGCGCTTTCGTTCCGGAAATTTCCTCTGGCCGTTGGACAAAGTCTGAGCACGATACTTTTTTGATTGGGCTGAAGCTTTATGGGAAGGAGTGGAAGAGGGTGAGTTAATTTATAACCGTTTCTATTCCAAAACCATTACCATAACCAATTCCCATGTCACTTCTAAACACACAAACTCATCTAACCCTCTTCCCCACACCCCGCGTTCCAGGTATCGAACATTGTGAAAACCCGAACGGTGGTCCAAACCCGCACCCACGCCCAAAAGTACTTCCAGAAGCTTCAGAAGGCGATGGCAGCTGGTGACAACTTTGTGACTGCCATGATGAAATCCGGCGACGAGGACGAGCCTCACGCTTCCTCTTCGACGAAAAAGGCCAAGAAAAGCTCCTCCTCCTCCGGCAGTGCCGCCTACTCGCTCCCTCGTTCACTCGCCGCAACCACCACCTCCTCAATCTCCTCCCGCTCCACCAGGAAAAAAAAGTCCGTAAATCGCACCAACCAGGAAGTAGACACAACCCCAATTAACCAATCCATGCATAAATCCATGCACCAATCCGTGCACCAATCCATGCCCTTGCACCAATCCATGAGTTCCATGTACCAGGCCAACGGTGGTTTGTCCGCCTTCCCTGCCAACCCTTCGGACTTCCTCCTGTCTGCCGGCAGCGACGACAACAGCAGAAATGCCCAAGAGAACGCAGCCGATTTCCTCTCGTCAATTAAGAGCAACAAGAGGTGAGCGAGCGAGCCTTGATGAAGACGAGAGTACGAGCCACTACTAAACCAACCCACTCAATTCGTTTTTTTCGCACCTTCTTCGCTCGGCGCAGCGCGAACCGTCCAATGTCGCACTCGGGAACGGACCGGTACGGCAGGACGGACTCTTCTGGGGCGTTTGGAGGGGGGATGCAGATTGTTGCTCCCACCCCAGCAGAGCTTCGGCCTGGTTTCCCCACCCCCAGTCCTGCAGGTTGCGGAAAGAGGAAGCACAACGAATTGAGCGCCGCACAAATGCTTGCTGGCGTTTCTGCGTCCCAATCTGGCACCTCCTCCACCTCCTCCAACCGTTATTCTCTCGGAAACTATAACTTCGGGGGGTGAGCGAGCGAAGCGAGCGAGCCTTGTGACTAAAGTGTGTCAAGCGACTAACTCACTCCTAATTCACTCGCTCGGCGCAGCTCGCAACCGCATCCTTCTCTCCACAAGCAATCCTCCTCCCAGTCCACCTCCTCCGCCACTTCCACCACCAAACCCAACATCAACAAGGACCTTCAAATCGAGCAGCAGGTATGTAAAACAAACGCAACAAACGAAAACAAAACCCACATCCCATCCAAACACTAAACCCAATCAATCAATTGGTACAGCAAAACCGCAGTGCCTCCCTCCCTAACCACGTAGACATAGAATTCATGGACACACCCAAATCTTCCCCCAAGCTCCGACCCCAAATAGCCCCTCTGACCCTCCAAATAATCAACCCGGACATTCTCGGCGGCGAAACAAAAAATAAACGAATGGTTGACGGCGAGGAGGTCGAGTCTCCAACGACGCCGTGGGAGAACGAGCTCCGAGACCTGAACAACCGTCACTCTCTCGATCCCTCCCACTTAGTCGACACCACAATGAGCGAAATCGACGAAGTTGGCGCAATGTTTGACACCAACTTTGCGTCACCGAATCCTACTCTCAACTATTCCCGGTCCTCGATCGGTTCCCGCTCTTCCCGTTCGAACAACTCGAACCTGTCCCACCATCGTAACAATTCCAACAACAGCCTCAGCAACATGATCCCGCCCCCACCTTCAATAAGCACCACAGAAACACCAACAGCATCAGCAACATCCAACAACTTCTCGCGGGCACCTCACCCGCTCGACCTTGTGTTGTCTCGCTCCACCCTCCACAAGTGTGTCTGCGAGGGCAAGAACGAGGCCGTTAAATTGATATTGAACAGCTCCGAAAATTCAACCACCACCACCACAACAACTACGCAAAATTCCCCACAGCACTCGTTCATAAACACTCGAGACAACAATGAATTCACCCCCCTGCACTCTGCCGCGTCGCTTGACGTGGTGACTGTGGGAGAGGGCACAGCTGCAGACATTGTCACGCAGCTCCTCAACAAAACTGCGGACGTGACCATGGAGGATAGCACAGGCTGTACGCCGCTGCACTGGGCAGCGCGCGCTGGAAACGGCGACGTTGTGCACCTGCTCACGTCGCGGAATTGCCCCCTCGACGCTCAGAACAAGGACGGTGAAACGGCTCTCCACTGGGCGCTCAGGGCCGGAATTAGGGGTTCCAACAGTGCGCGAGTGCTCATTGAGGACGGCGCCAAGTCGTCGATCTTCAACAAGAGTTTTAGAACCGCGCTAGATTGCGCGGCCAAGGGATTCAAGACCTTCGACTTCCCGATGAGCCCTGTTGCGAGTGTGAACAATCAGTTTCCTTCCACGACGGAGAGAAAGGAGGCAAGGTTGAATTTGTTTTCTTGCGAGGTGAGTGTGTTTGTGGCGAGCGAAGCTAGCCAGCAGCACTATACACCAGTTGTGACTGGCGAGCTGTTAGCGAAGTGAGCCAGCGACACCATACACTAGTTGTTACTTGCTCGCTTCGCTGTGAGTTGGAGTTGAGTCGTTTTTGCCTATTTTTTTTAGTTTTCACATTGACGAACAGATGGCGTGTTTTGGACCGTCCCTGAACAACACCCTCGCACGAAAAGATGCTTTTGGCCGAACTAGCCACCGTGCCCAAATTCAGCCACAAACGGTGCCCAAATTCGAGAGTCAAAAGACGTAATGCGTTGGAGTTGTGGTCGATTTTAGTGATTCGCCTTTTTTTTTGCCTTTTTTAGGTTTCACATTAGCGCGCACATGACCCTGATCAGGACCGTCCCTGAACAACACTCTCGCACAGAAAGATGCGCCTGGCCGAACCAGCCACCGTGTTTAAATACGAGCATCTAAAACCTCCATCCGTGAGAGTTACGGGCGATTTTAGTGATTCCGCCTTTTTTGCCTTTTTATGGTTTCACATTAGCGCGCACATGACCCTGGTCCGGACCGTCCCTGAACAACACTATACACTAGTTAAGACTAGCTCGCTTCGCTCGCCGCTCGCCAGCATACACCAGCACTAGTTGTGACTAGCTCGCTTTCGCCCGCGGCTTTCGTTGGTTCACACAAACTAATACCCACTCAAATCAGCCTCGCTCCCGCACGTTAATTCTCCACCACCCGGAGTGCATGGAGCATTTGCCCAGGTCAAACGGCGACTGGGAGTGCCCTGACCGTATCAATAGCATCCTGAACAAGCTATCCTGCGGGGACGGGATGTTCGGCAGTCACGAGGTCACAATCACGACCGAGTTCGAAAAGGCTAGTTTGGAGATACTGGCGCGTATTCACAGCACGGAGTATATTAGTTTCGTGAACGACTTGTCCCTGTCACTGGAAAAAGGCGGAATACAGTCGGCCCCCGTCCCCTTCACGCCCCAAGTCCAAAAATCCATTCTCAACAAAAACGAAGGCGAAGATATCATCAAGAAAGGGTGCCATTCCGACACGTCCTTCTCCGCCGGATCCCTGAAGGCCGCCAGGAGAGGTGAGTGAGCGAGCGAGCGCAAAGCGGAGCGCAAAGCAGGAGCCTAGAAGAAGTATTGTGGTATGTTTCGGTAAAATGCAGCTAAACTAACACTTACTTAGCGGCTGGAGCTGTTAAGCACGCCGTCGACCGTGTGATGATCGGCCGGAATAGAAACGCGTTCTGCCTCGTTCGACCTCCTGGCCACCACGCCGGAATTGGTGGCTTGCTAGAAGGGGCCGACTCGTGTGGCTTCTGCATCTTCAACAACTTGGCGGCCGGAGCGCTTCACGCTCTGTCTGACCACCACTCCTGCGAGAAGGTTGCTATAATCGACATTGACGTCCACCACGGAAACGGAACCGAGGATATCGTTAGAAACTACAGCGAGCCCCACCGGATATTCTTCTTCAGCGTTCATCTGTTGGACGAGGATAAGACCACGGGCTACCAGTTTTACCCGGGCACCGGAGACAAGGACGACACGAAGCACAACATCATCAATGTCCCAATTGCCCCGATGTGGAGGAAAACCGAGGTCGCTGCGGCGATAGCGGGCGAGAAGGGGGGTGAGGATGTCAGCATTGGCGAAGGCGAGGACAATTTTCCGCAGCACTACCTGCAGGGAATGGGCCAGCAAGCCTACAGAATGGCCATTCAGAATAGGCTGCTGCCAGCACTCGCAGCGTTCAACCCAGACCTCGTGATGATCTCCGCGGGCTTCGACGCGGCCAGGGGCGACGTCGGGAATGCTAAGCACGGCAAGCGCGAAAAGCAGGGCTTGGACCTCGAGCCGGAAGATTATGCGTGGACGACTGAGAAAATTATGGAAATTGCTGACAGTTGCTGCAACGGCAAGGTGGTCAGTGTGCTGGAGGGGGGCTACGGGCAGACCGTTCCGGTTGCCGTGCTCGAGGCTAGGACTACTAGAAGCAGGAGTTTTGACGGCAGCAACATGGACTCCGAGGCGACCAGCACGAATTTGAACCGAGATATGTTCAGCGAGTCGGCTTGCCGCCATTTGAAAGCGTTGATAGACCCGTACGAGAAGCTGGAGATTTGAGCGGAAAGGGGAAAATATGTGGAAACGAAATTACATGTCATGTAATAAACTTAATTTTTTTTAACTATGTTAACTTATACGAAATATGAGTGGCTCTTTCTAATGTGAGTGGTTGAGTTTTGTTCATTCTTGTTGAATGTAACAGATTGGATTGGCAGCTTAAGTGCAGAGGCCGATGGTGTGACGTTTTCCGCTCGTGAGGCCCGCCGCACCATGTAAACTTTTGTTTGCTCTCGTGGTGATTTTGGAATCGAGCACAAAAGGAGCAAAATCAGATACACGTGAACCCATAAGATTGATTTTTCCTCCTCGTTCTTGTCTTGAAATAGCACTTCAACGTTGGGACCGAGTTCATCATCATTGCTGGGGAGGCGATGATTTTCCTCGTCGATAACTCTAATCAGCGTCGACGCCACTGGACGGGGATCGTAGTCAACCTCTACGATGTTCTCCTCGTCCTCCTCGTCCTCGTCGTCGTCCTCGTCATACTCCTGGGGCCTCCGGGGAAATTTATGAACAGCCCCTGTCACGCCCTTGTTTAGCCCCGTCCAGATAAAGCCGCCAGCCTTCTTAGCCATCTCCGGGACCTCCTTGATGTTAAAATGCTGAGCCGAGCGAAAGCGAGGCGCGTTTATAAAAGGGTCAGTAGAAGTGAGCGAGCATTAATGGTTGAGTAGAATAATGTTAGTTCAGTAAAATGGAGGTAGCCGTGTATAGCAATTTCGCACGGAACTTCGCACTCTCTCGCTCGCAGTATTTCGCTCGCTCACTCACCTGAAGTTCCAGCACGTTTTTTTTCACCCCGTTGGCAAAATTATTCGCAGTTCCCCTCGCAAAGTTCAAAACGGCCCCCACATCCACGTCAAACTTCTCTTTGGCCTTCTTTGGTTTCTTTTGCGACGACGACGACGACGATTTCCCCTCGAACGGAAGGGGTGCTATCAAACTAGGAATGCCGTCCGCAAATCTCATTCTTGCCTCGGGCGAAATCGGGTCGTCGGACCTCATGTACTCGAAGAACATTCCCTTGGCGAGATCGGGCCGGGGAAAAACATCCATTAAACGGTTGTTGAGGCGAATTTCAAAATTGCCATTCATGCGCCACGTGAACAGCAGCTCGGTGCCTCGGCTACAGCAGCTCGGGTCGGCATCGTACGAGTCGGGCACCATTTGACCGCAGCTGCACTTGGAACTGCGGTCAGGGTCCGAGAGATTTTTCAGCATATTCTCGTCGGCTGGCCGAGGTTTGAAGCTGTTTATGTGTTTGTGTTAGTTTTGTTAGTTATGTTAGTTGTGTTAGTTGAGGTAGTTGTGAAAAAAAAATGAGAGCAAATAACGCTCACGTGGCGTGGAACTCACCTGGAAGAAATCAACATTTGCTTGTGCTCCGGCGTCAGCAACTTCCAGTCGGTATGCAAAGAGTTCCTCATCGTGTCGGTGCCGAGCTGCATGTTGAGCTTTAGCATTATGCTCCGGTCGAAGCCCGAGGAGCCCTCACCCCCCATATCGTTGAAAAGGGCAAAATACTCGTCGTGCGAGACAATTTCACCCTCCGTTAACCCGCTAAACTGCTTCATCGCAGGGTCGTTGGCGAGGTGCCTGTCGTTCACGTACAGGGCCACGCCGTAAACCTTGACTTTGAACACGGTTCGGGTGTATTGTCCGAGGCCAACGAGGACGTTGTCGCCCGCCGGGTCGTAGGAAAAGGAAGTGGAAGTGGAGGAGGAGGAGTTGGCGGGGATGTACGATTCGGCTATAGCCGTGCTCGCGAGCATTGAACTGATGTCCGTGGGGTAAATCAATGACGTTGTTTGATCTAAGTATACCTCTTTGGAGCCGGAGTCGGAGCTGGAGCTAAGGTAGGGGTTGGGAGGAACATGCCACTGTGTGTCAGTGGCAATTGATATTTTAGGAGGGGCCTTGACCAGGAGGGCAATGAGGGAGGGGGAAGGGTGGGGTTGGGGAAAAGTAGGAAGCGAACTGGACAAAATTTTGAACGCCCTGGCTTTTTTGCCAAAGGTGGATTTGTCGAAGGAGGGCCTTTTCTTTATGTCCTTGATGACTGTGGCGAGAGTGTCGGGGGGCGGGACATCAGTTGGGGTGAGGGTTGAGGAATTTATTGGGGTTGTTGTGGCCTTTTTTCGCATGTACGACTTTTGATCAGTAAACCGAACCACCGATAACTTTATGTTCGCACCGCCAGCGGGGGAACAAGCCGTGGGTAGCACGGTTGAGGTGGCTGAGCCGTCGACACTAAAGCAAACAAAAGGCTCGTCTTTGAACTGAGCAAAGTGCTTGTCGTCGAAAATACGAACGAAATTGCGACGATCGTCCGAGTTGTTGTTATTATGGCTGGAGTGCAGGCCACGGTGGTTGAACAGTAACTTTCCGTGGGGGTTGAGGCGCCACCGAAAAGGTCGGAGTTCATCGCAATTGGCAAGGCCAAGTTTGCTCGATTTTACTGTGAGGCACAGGTTTGAGTTGGTAAATGAAAAGGGGTCAACGAGCTGTAGAGAGAAGAAGGGAGGGGAAGAGGAAGATGAAGAGGAGAGGGGGGCTGGGGGGAAACTTAAAAGGAAGAGCGTGGCGTCGCCACATGACGATATGCCACCTAAAGAGAAACACTTTGAAGCTTGCAGTTGGTGCTGAAGCAGAATGACATCCCCATCGTGTAAGACATCATTGCTGTCTAAATGTTCGTGTATAAGGTATTCTGCCGCACGCAGCGAGTGGTGGGTCACAAAATGTTCTACCGCCAACAGGTGAAGAAGGAGTAACGATAATCGTCCGCTGATCATGGGCCTGGATATTGAAAAATGTTGTGCAAATTTCATCTTTCAGCAAATAAAAACCCTGCATAGCACAAGCATCCCTAAACTTTGTTTCAAACGTGAGGGTCGGACCCATGGAATCCGTTTCCTCTTGCATAAATCAGATTGCGGACTCTGATGTGAGACAAATTTGCTCTGGCCAAGTTATTGTCTCACTCTCATCGTGTGTTAAGGAGCTGATCGAGAATGCACTGGACGCGTCGCCCTCGTCAATCTCTGTGAAGCTGTACAATTCTGGTGCGGATTTGATTGAGGTGATTGATGATGGTGTGGGTGTTCAACCAGAAGATAGGCCTCTTCTATGTGCAAAGCATGCAACCTCCAAACTCTCCAATTTCAGCGATCTTTACGATGACGAAGTCAAGAACAAGTTCGGGTTTCGGGGAGAGGCGCTCTTTGCGCTCTCGAACGTTTCCGAATCTGTTACAATTACAACTAGAACTTCCTCCGAGGCTGTCGGGCAGAAGGTGAGTCTCTTCTCTCTCAGTCTCCGCTTTTGCTTGATGAAGACGAGAATTCGAGCTACTACTATCCAACATTATGTATATTATTATTATTATTATTATTATTCTACTAATTCGTTTTCGCACCTTCTTCGCTCGGCGCAGCTGACATTCGACAACAACGGCAAGTTGCTATCCGACCTAACGACCCAAGTTGCCATGAAGAAGGGCACGACTGTTCAGGTGAAGAACATATTCGCCTCGCTCCCCGTTCGGCGAACGGACCTCCTCAGGCGGTTGAAGAACCAGAGAAGCAACTTGTTCAAGATGCTGCAGAGCTACGCGTTGCAATGTGTTGGGGTGAAGTTTACAGTGAGCGACAACAAGGAGGAGAACGGGAAACAGAAAGCGTCCCAAACTGTGAAGCTCACAACGGGAATGACGAGTAACTTGAGCCAGCTGGTGTCTAGCGTGCTCGGAACGAAGTTCTTTGAGGGGATGATGAGCTTCGATTGCAACTTGGACGAGTTGATGAGTAAATTGAATAGCGGGAATGGGAATAATGGGAATGGAAATAATGGGAATGGAAACGAAAAGTTCAAAATTTCCGGTCTCGTCTCGCGGCCACCGATCGGCGTGGCTGGAGGCGGGGGCGGACAGAATGCCGCGCGCGACCTTCAGTTCTTCTCCGTGAACGGACGCCCGGTCGACATCCCCAAGTTCTCGCGAGCAATGGGCGAGGTGTGGAAAGCGTACGACAACTCCGGGAAGAAGCCCGCCTGCGTTTTCAACTTGCTTTTGCCCAACTCAATGTTCGACATCAACCTTAGTCCTGACAAGCGTGAGGTCTTCCTCAGCGAGGAGACTAGCTTGTGCGAAGTTCTGTGCTTCAAGCTGAACGAAGCTTGGTCGAGCAGCGACCGCAACTTCGTCAGCAACGAGGTGAAGGATTTGAGCGAAAAGGTCATGGAGAAAAGTGTTGGCGCTGGCGCTGGCGCTGGCGCTGGAGGGTACCGATCCGAGGTGCGGGGGGTGGCTGAGCAAAAGGTTGCTGAGAAGGAGAAGGGGGGAGAAAATTTCTTGGCGGAAGTACCTGCGGTGGTGCCCCCGGTACTCACAACAAAGAGAGCGAGAACCTCATTCTCCGCCTCCACCTCCGCCTCCGCCACAACACAGCCCGGCATTCTCGAATCATTTTCACTTGGTGGCAAAACGGTGGAAACAAAAACAAATCGGTCTACGGCGCCGGCACCAAAGCCAAAGAAAAAAT
>Ga0114994_10004046_pt1 | contig 10657 bp, 1 predicted proteins | sample ArcticOcean_MG_C_9_FD_87043 | JGI IMG/M metagenome (GOLD analysis project Ga0114994, IMG submission 87043) | Marine microbial communities from western Arctic Ocean - ArcticOcean_MG_CB2_152 | ecosystem: Environmental > Aquatic > Marine > Oceanic | place: Arctic Ocean: Canada Basin | collected... | reverse complement strand
ATAGCCTCACTAGGTCTAGTGTTTTTATTTTTTACTAGTTGCTCTAATATAGATTTAGATATAGTCCCGTCTTTAGCTGATACTTGCCGCTCTAACTTACTACCCGTCATAAACGATGGGTATTGGTACACTCCAGCGTTAGATGTACTCCAGTATCCTTCCTCCGTAATAGTGTTAGCTACATTGCTATCCTGATATGGGTTACCAGGCTCATACTTTTTCCCTTTCCCTTTTACTTTAGGCGGGGTTACTTCAACTGCTGGTTTAATTGCTAGTTGTCTTTCCCCAGTTAACTGCTGTAAAGGAGGAGAAGGAACAGGTTCTACACTTTTAGTTTTTCCTAACAACCTGCTGCCTCTAAACTCTTGATTTAATGTATTAAGTACGGGTCTACGAAGTTCTTTTGCTGCCCCAAGTAGCGCCCGTCCTCCCGTAGGAGCTATAGTAAGGAATAAAGCTTGCATTCCCGCATCAGACAAATTCCCTATAACTTCAGATAAGTCTCCAGGAGACAGGCTTCCATTTTCCATACCACTTAATAAAGCCTCGTCAGCCGCAGTAAGAGAAGAATCTAAACCCTTAACAGCCTCTACATAGGCTGCAGGGTTAAACATAGAAATAACACCATCGTATACATTGTGCTTCTGACCATCAAGCTCTGCCTGTGTTGGTCTTGTAAACTCAAGTTTACCCTTAGCGTTTTTTCTCGTAAACCCATTCTTACTGATATACTTCCACGCCTGCAGAGGGTTAGCCAGTATAGTACTCCAATCTGCTTTCTTTAACTCGTCAAACTCAGATAAACGATCCTCTCTAGGTGCATTTATTAAGTCTATTACAGGATTATTATCTGTAAGACCAGGTATTACTGGTGTAGTATACTCTGATGATTGAGTACTCTCAGATACATTAGCATAAGGATTAAAAGAATATTCTTCACCAAGTTGTGCTTCAGGTAATGCTCCACCATATCGCGCCATTGTAGGCTCTGTAGATTGTCCTTCGTTTTGAGCTAGCATGTTAAAATACTTATCTAACTTACTTCTCACATCCCCCTCGTTTGTTCTTATATGCTCATTACGATATTGCAACTTTTTATCTATGCCTTGCATGTGTTCTGGACCAAACTCTGCATCAAACTCATCATAGAACTGAGTAGCCTTTTTATTCTTTCTTTTCTTATCACTATTATACATTTCAAGAACTTCTTCTTTTGTATATCCCTGTTCATCATAAAACTTTTGATAATCTTTGTTTTTAAACCGCTGAAGGTACTCTGATCTAAACTTTGAATCTCCTGAGTTATAGGCATCTTGTTCCAGTTGATATTTATTTCTACTCTTCATGAATCTTTTTAAGTCCATGGCTCCCATTGCATTTAGATGACCTAGGGCTTCAGGACTATGCTGAAAATCTTCTGAATTCATAAAATTATCAAAGTCTTCAGAACTGAACGGAGTATCTCCTGCTGCATCCCATAAACCTGCGTTAAGCATACGCGCTTCGGTTTCAGCTTTAGCAGAGCTTATTTCAGCGGGTTGACCTGCATGCCACCCACTAGCCGAATCACCTAATAAGTCTTTAATCCAGTTATCATAAGGTGTCCTTTCTTCCGCAGACCCTTCTACGTCTAAACTACCATAATCTCTTAAAGCATTATTAAAGTGATCATACGGAGCATTTTCATCATACCCAAAAGCTTTTGAATTCCAAAGTTGTGAGTCACCAGCGTTGTAGGTATGCCCTAATTCGTGTGTAGTTAGGATACTGGTTGACTTAGGTACATTACCTTGTCCAAAATTAGCTCTATTTCCATACTCATCCATGGATTCACTTATCATCCAAGGATACTGTGCTATGTGAGGCATTTGAAAATTGTTGTCAATAGCAAGCTGTTCAATCTCTTTGTCAGACATCTTTTTTATATCCAACTTTGATACACCTGTTAGTTCGGAAAGCTCTTTAACGTAGCCATTTCTTATTATCGAACTAGGGGTGCTTTGAGCGGAGTAACTACCGTCAAGACCGTAGGCACTCTTTCTATCATGCTGCTGGGCTATTGCATTACCCGCCAAAGACAAAGGATTAATTTCACTATTAAAAGGATTTACTACAGGTGATCTATCCAAACCTGAACCTTTTATTTCTATCCCTCCAAAACGTGTATCCTCAAGATTTTCAATATAAGGATATTGCAAAGAGTAATCTGGTCCGTCAGAAGTAAGGGCCGACTGTTGTTGTAATCTCGCGTCTAGTTCTTCTTCTGAAGGATATTCACCTGTCACTAATTTATAATTTTCACGGTAACGGTTCCTAAAAGCAGGTGATTGAAGTTTTCGTACTAACTGCCCCTTTTCATTTGTTATATCTATTTCATTAGGATTAGCGTTTGCCTCGTAATCCTCTATAGCAGTAACGCGCGATGTTGATGGATACACGGCATTATATTCATTATAGTCTCCTACTTTATCTATAGGTTTATAAAATTCATATCCCTCTTGTGCTTTAGGTAAAGAACCGCCATATCGTTTTTGATTCTTTTCAGCTTCTGCCTTTGCAGCTTTTTCAGCATCAAGTCTTTCATAATACGCAGGATACTCCAACCGGTTTAATCTGTCAAGCTCTTTTATATAACTAGGTTCTTGTCTTAATTTTAAATCATTTATAGCTTCCTCTACGAATATGCCCCGTGGTAAGATGTTTTCTAAAGTTTTTCTGTGAATTCTTTCTTCGTCATCAAGATCACGTTGGTAACTTCGTTCCTCACTAGTTAATTCAGGTATTGGTCTATTATTCCATTCTGCAATATCATCCTTATCTTCTGTATATCTTTCTCTTTGATTTTTATTCATCCCTTTCAAACCTAAAAAACTTCTTAAGTTTCTCCACTTAGGATTACCATACGGATGCTTCTTAGTATCTCTATGTAAAACAGGATATTCAATATCGGATTCAAAACCTTCTTGAGCTTTTGGTAATGCACTACCACCACACTTATGACATGTAGATGCATCATTACCACCATCTGCAGCTTTCCATTTCCAACCACAACTATTACACTCCATAGTTTTATTTAACAAACCACCACCACGTTTTGCCATTGGTACTTCAAATACTTGATCACCAGGGAATTGATAATTATTACCCGGTGTCATTAATTTTTCATTACCTAAGTTATCAGTTCCTATTACTGGAAAGTCTACACCCTCCATAGTAATATTACCTGAGTTAATAATATTATATGGGTTGTTTACATCAGGACTATCTGCTTTATATCCTTCTATAGAAAATAAATCTGATATATGTGTTAGGTATTCATTAGGTCCACCTTTTAAACCAACACTTTTTTTATTATTTTTGTAACTTGCCATTATCTAATAGATGAAACTAGTTTAGTATTATTTAATCTTAACAACATTTTTCTACTTCCCGAATCTACTCTACGTAATATAACATTGGTAAAATAATTTCTAAACTTTTTATGTTGCAACGGAGATTTAAAATAATTTAAATTAATAGGGTTTAAATTTTTAATATAGCCATTTACTTCTGTATTCCAAATTTGTTGTTCGGCATTTGTAAACTCACCCCTATCATTTGTTATATCCCAGAATTGATTAAATCTATATTTCTGTTCTACCTTAGAACATAAGATGTTAATACTATTTGTATTAATTATCGGATACGTTAACTCTAGAATTGGATTATTATATGGAGTGGGTACTAGCTCTAGTAAACCTGATACTTGTTCATTGTTGTATATAATAGCTTGATCAAAATTAAAAAACAAATCTTCCCATTTATCATCGCCACATAAGAAATCTGGATCAGGCTTATATACATAAGCTTCCATTTGATACTCCATACTTCTTACAACATTTACTGCTTGACCTGTATTTGCTACTAACTCAATTTCCCATGGATATTGTTTTTCATAATAATTAGCAAAACTATCACACCTTGAATTATGTCTCCACAAACTTCCGGTTGAATAATTAGGTTCAATAGAGTCAACAAAATAATAGTTGCAAGATACAGGGTTAGCCCAAGTAGGATTACCAACTGCAGCAATCTCTGCAGCAGTAGTGGGACATTCACCAAGTATAGTTGTATCTGCTCCATTAATAGGAGAAACGGGACATTCACATTCCACCTTTCTGCAAATTGGAGGGCGTACTACATCACAAATACCAGAAGGTTCAGTAAATAAATTTGTAGCAGGATTCGGGTATACTAATGTATAACCTGCTGGGCATGTGCATGTAGTAGCCGATTCGCAAACATCTCCCGCTACTGCTTCTGCAGCTTGACCTATTGAACCAGAAACTTGAGAGCTCATTGTAAATTGATTTGGCCCAGGTGTTCCCTCATCACACTCCCAGGGCTGTTCTCCAACTAAAGTGCACTGAAAGCTACTATTTGTAGCAGCATTCATTACTGAGGGTGACTCAGGAACAAGGTCATCATCGTCACTGCAAAATACAGCAAATATTTCTTGCTTACGTGAATCAATTGCTGGATTAGGTGGAACACTTTGTAAATTATTTTCTGCCCATTCACCAGTATTAGGAAATTGATCAACAGGATAAGTAGGTGGACTATTAGCTAATACACTAGGGCTTTGAAACTCGGGCATTAATTCAACGTAATCAGGACTCCCGGACGTTCCATCTGTTACAACAATTAAAATTTGTTTAAAAGATGTATTTTCTTGTCTAGCTGGATATTGAGATGCAAAACTCGAATTAGCTTTATCATTTAATTGTGCTAACCCACCAATACCCGTTGTTGGAGTTGATACACCTATTGCAGAAATTAAATTAGTACCGGATCCTGTTGAGGTCCAGTTTGAAACATACCAATTGCATACTTGACTTGCTGGAATTGTATTAGTCATCGATAGATTACCTGGTTGCATATATCGTGTACCCCCATCAGACCAACCTTGAAATCCAAGCTGCATAGTTCCAGCATTTAATTGTGTCTGAATTAATGGGTTATCCATAAATTGACGTAACCAAACTAATTGACTTGTTGCGGCATTAGTAGCACATCCTTGACCAGTTGAACAATCAATACATGGATAATTCGTACTACTTGACCAATCCATTGCAATTACTACATCTATTAAACAGCCTTCTGTACCTGCACCCCCGGTAATTGTTGCAGCTAATTCATTTACATCAATTAATGCAGGCGAAGTAATATTTTCAGAAATTTTACACATTTCGCTAACTGCATCAAATACATATCCGGGAGGACATTGAGGAATATCCCCACCCAGTATAGTTTTTGTAGTAAAGAAATGATTTATACTTGGTATAGCAAACTCAGGATGCCAATCATGAAAAGATATCCAAGCTTCAGCTTTTGCATCATAACTAATAGTCCATGAAGCATCATCAAAATAAACAGGGTCGCCTAAAGTAATAGGAATTCTTCCTCCTATAGCATCTAATGTAAATCCTAATTCTTCGGAGTAAGTTATTTCTTTAACCCAATCACTTTTTACTCTATAATCTTTTTTCATAAAGTAAGCTATATCATCGTTAGGATCATATATTGATTGGCAACCAACACCTACTATAGGATTATCGCCTAATTTAGAATATTCTAATTCTGGGTATTGTTTAATTAATTGTGATGGTAAATATTTATTAAACCACCACTTCATTCCTCTATTAGATATAGGATCTAATCCTTTACCGCTGTATTGAAATATTTTTCCTTGTGCTTGTGAAATAAAGAATAAACCTTGAGGAGTATTCATAACACTTCTTAAACTTTCATTAGATCCATATTCATTTGAAAGATCTGCATTAGCTACATTTTGAAATGGTTGACTAAATAATCCACCATCTCCAATTGTAATCTTTGTATCTAAACCAGTTTTTAAAATATCTAACCCTTGAAACATCTGAGGTGATAAATACGGAAAGAAAACTATTGCTCCACTTTTATTTATAGGTTTAATTACACTTACTTTATTTTTAAAGTCTTTATAATTAAGAGGTAAAAACACTCTCCAGAAATCTTTCTTTGATTCTTCCTGTGCTTGTAAAGAATAAATTAATCTTTTAGGTCTACTTACATAACAGTTAGCAGCAACATAAGGATCATAATACAATGGTTGAATCTCTCCAAAACTAGAAAGTTGAGTTGGAAATTTTGATATACTTAAAGATTCATCATACTTATAAAAGTTATCTACCTTTTCTATTTGAGCATGAAATAGTTCATCTCTATCATTATAATCATAGACACTATATATTCTTTTTGCTTTTGTATCTTCCCAATCTCTTTGAGCTAAATTAATTTCTGATTCTACAAAGAAATCTAATACACCATTTGAATGAGAATACATATATGCAAACCTCATAGCAAACATTGGATTAGGATCATTTGTATTAGTAACAGCTTGAAGCGCATTCTGACAACTATTTTCACCTCTATCTAAATAAAATAAATCATTGGGTAGTAAGTCATTTATACCTTTTGCATTTGTTAGAGCAATTACACCTAAAAGTGGATTTGATAGTCTTCTGCCTAACTTAGTCATGTCAAACTTCTGAGAGTTTAACCAATACCTTGGATATGGTATATTAACATGTTGAGAATAATCATAAGTATACTCATCTGGTTGCCCTAATAAATACTGAGCAAAAATTGGCATTATTACTTTTTCAGTATATCTATTTATATATGTATCTCCTGCAAATATAGATTTGGAAAAATACATAAAATCAAGAGGTTTTTTTGGATCTAGCAATTCAACACAACCTCTCATTGGAACTTGTTTTATTCCACTTAACTGACCGTATTGATTATCAAAATTAAATTTCAGTGCTCCATAAAAAGCTGATATAGAAGTTTTCCTTTCAATAGAAGGGTTTTCTAAATAATTATCTCCAAAGGGAATGTCTTTACCAAAAAGGCCATCAAAGTCCACCTCTCCTCCAACAGTAAATCTTGATCTATCTTGAACTAAAGGATCTTGTAAATCTTTCTCTAACGCAACAGCAACTGTAGATGGTCTAAATAGATTATTTATTTTATATTCACCTTGATTAAAAGTTTGAAATGATTGACCTAAATAATTAGAGTCTGTATTTTTAAATCTCCATAATCCAGTATTATTTTTTGTAAATTTATTAAAGAAACCTGTTGAATTATATTTTAAAACAAAATCAGATTTGTTAACTAAATTATAAATTAATTCTATTATTTCATTCCCTCCAATAGCAATGTTTGCTCCTGAAGTAAAAATACCTACAATAAGTTTTAATGCATTAGGAATATTAGAAATAGGGGTATTTCTTTTTGTTGTAAATTTGTAATCACCCGCCTCTGTTGCAGGAAGCAATCCTACAGCAGCATTACTATTTTGAACAAAATTATCTAATTGTTGCTGTGCCATTCCACCTCCCCATATATCAGCTAAACCTGCTGCTAAATTTCCTTGTTGTAGAGTAAATATAGCTCCTGCAGCTACAGGTACTGGAAATGGGGGTACTATAACTGCTGCATTGTTGATTGTAGCATTTGCAGCTATTCCTGCAAAATCACCAACTGATTGGTAACGCATTTTAGACGCAGTCATCTCTTCAGTTGTTTCACCTCGGACTTGAGATATAGCATAACCTATACCAATAATAGCACCCATTAGTGCTGAACTATTTCTAAGTAATTTAAACTGTGGATGATCTTCTGATGGTATAAAATTACCTGATTGGTTACCATTTAATTGCCCATAAATTCTAGTTTCATAAGCATTTAAAAAAGGCTTAGTAAACATTAAATCTGGTGAAGCAAATGTAAATACCTTTTTAGAATAACCAACTGTTCCGGAGTTTGGAGTTCCTAAAGGTGCATATTCTTCTATTGACTCAGCAAGATTATCACAACCATCTGTTCTGTTAAGTGGTAGAATTCGTGGAGGAATAGCTGGCTCAGGTTTATCCCAGAAATATATATCAGGTCTTAAATCATTATAAGGATAATTAGCATATAGTCCTGTTACACTTCCACCAATTAAATTTTCAGAGTTAGGAACATTATACTGACGCATGTTTCTAAATAAACCTTTAGCTAAAATTGATTTAGCTCCACCTCTAGAACCTCTTAATATTTCATACCCTACTACATTAGTAATATAACTACCATCATTATTTTTTGGTCTACCTATATTAGTAAATTCAACTCCAAGAAGATTTATAAGATCTCCGTTTGTTGTACTAATATGTAATGGTGAATTTGAACCACCCACTTCTTCAGTAGGCATTTTATGATGTCTAATAGGAAGACCACATAAGTCACCCCATATATCAGGTTTGTTAATGGGATATCTTTCTGTAGATTCCCAATATCCCATCTGACCTCTGGCAATAATAGAAGATCCATCATCTTGAGTTTCACCAGTAACTAATTGAGTTATAGTTCCAGTATTATATACTTTAAATAAAGGATCTCCTGCTATATCTAAAGTGTTATCACCATATATAGTAGCATTCTCCAAATAAATATTAGGACCTGGTGTTGTGCTTGGTGGCTCTGGTTGTTTTGTAACTGTATTATATAATTGAGGAGCTCTTCCAGGTATATGATAAGAAGAAGATCTTTCTCCTGTATTATATATCCATCTAATAAAAAAAGCATATTGCTCGTCTCTTAAAAAACCTGTTTTATTACCACCTAAATGATAGTATGTAGAATCAATTTGATTTGCAACCCAATTAACTTTAATGTTATTTGCAATAGGTTGATAGTTAAAATCAAATTGTTCAACAGGCCCTTGTCTAATTAACCAATCATTAACAACATACATTGCCTGAGATTTTTCATAAGCAGGACTACGCATAGGAATTAGTTTTAAATCAATAGCTATTAATTCATCACTAATAAAATCTATATTTATATTTTGTTGTTGTGTACTATATAAACCAACACGTTTTGCAAATACTTGTCCTTGTTGTCTAATTAATAATACTAACTCATAATAATCATAATCAGTATCTAAATTAGAAACAGCAACGTTTAAAGAACCATTACTTCCTTCATGACTCCATAATGATTGAATATTGGATATACCTATATAATCTGTAACCCTTACTTCATTTTCTGTATATGCAATAAATGCTTGATAACTACCATTATTGATCATACCTCCATCAATATCTCTTGTTAAACTAACACAAGGCGTATCAAGTAAAGGAGCTAATCTTATCTTTTCACAATTTAATTGTTTAGGTTCTATGTCACTATAAACTATACATTGATCTCCTTGGATAGTTCCATCTGGTAAAATTACAGAAGTAGAACTTATATATTGTTTCCAAGGAACATCATCAATATTTAAATAACGTGATGGGTTATTTCCATCATCCCAATATACTGCCCATGTACAATCAAAATTTTCTTTTGCAGCACCTGTAATTAAATATTTTTTATTAAAGTTTAAACAAGGATCATTAACAATAGTCGTATACTTACACTCACTATCATCAAACCTTCCAATTTCAGAACTATTATCATCAGTTGAATAAATTATCCATTCATCACCAAATCTATGTATTGCACCAATAATTGTATATGGTATAACCCCACATTGTAAATTAGAAGGTTCATTACCTATTACACCTAAATCACCATCAGTAGAATTATTAGCAGCATTACGGGCATGCCACCAGCTTTCTGCTGGTTCCATAGACTGAGTAATATCCTTATTCATTCCTTTAATGAATGTATTAGTAATTACTGATGTAGAACTTTTAGATTGTCTATTTTGCTTAGCCATAATAAATTACTTCTTTATTAACATGATGGTGTTACACTGCTACTTTTATTAGATCCAGATGATAAAGTACCTCCTAATGGAGCTACTCTTGGATTAACTGGAGCATAACTCAAAAACATATTATAATAATTATGGTACTGTGCTCTTCTATTCATAGTCCACACTTTTTGCATTTCTTGGAAATTAGGTGTATTAACAAAACTTAAAGCATTATTTCTAGCTGCTCTCAATCTTGTTTCAACTAAACCTAATTGTTGACTAACGCTTTCTCCTTGCCAAATCATGTTTTCTAATATTCTTTGTTTTAAAGCATATTCATAATATTCATTACAATAGGGTTGGTCTAAAACCAACAAGTCACCATTAGGTGCTTCCATAGCTCCTTGATAACTTAAATATACTTTTCCAGTTCTAAATGTTGTAATTAAAAAACCATCTTCTATTTGAGCAATGTCAGATGCTTGTGCACCCAACGTTGGACAATAACAAACAGTATCATTAACATCTTGAATTCTTAATTGAGTCCATGTATCAAAAGTTCTAAATTGATTAGCCCCTATTCTTTGAACTAATTGATGACTATTTTTACCATCACAAGTTTCAATTACACAAACTTCTCTACAACTTGGATCATCACAAGGGCCTGACTCACCTGGAGCAGGTACATAAGGAACATCGTTAAATGTTTCTACATGTGTGCCTGATGGCATTGTTGCATTAATTTTATATTCTCCACATAAAAATGCATAATTTAAATATGCAAAATCCATAGGTAATTGACCTCTTCCATGTTCAATATCAATAATAACTTCTTTAGTTCTATGTATTCTTAATCCAAGATCATAGTTAACTCTTGTTGCTACT
>Ga0114994_10004045_pt1 | contig 10663 bp, 6 predicted proteins | sample ArcticOcean_MG_C_9_FD_87043 | JGI IMG/M metagenome (GOLD analysis project Ga0114994, IMG submission 87043) | Marine microbial communities from western Arctic Ocean - ArcticOcean_MG_CB2_152 | ecosystem: Environmental > Aquatic > Marine > Oceanic | place: Arctic Ocean: Canada Basin | collected... | reverse complement strand
TTCTGGTTTCTTCTCTAAATTTTTCTAACGACATTTTACCCTACCATCTAAACTTTTGATTTTGACATTACCCTATTGATTCGAGATTGGTTCGATTTCAAACAAGGTGATTTCTGATCTCGTTCCGACCCGCATCACGGGCCCCCAAGTCCCTGTACCCTGGGACACATACAATCTTGCTCTGCCGAGTTGATACATTCCGACAACCCGGTCAAATACACGATTAACCACCAGATTAAATGGGAAAATCTGACCATTGTGAGTATGTCCGCTAATCATCAGGTCAACGCCAGAAGCCGCAGCCGCTTCGAACCCTTTGGGCCGATGGTACAGTAATATACCGAAAGCCTGTCTATCAACGTCAATTTTGACCAGCTCTTGTTCAACCTGATTTGAATCATCACGATCATCAATACCCAAAACTTGGACATCCTGTCGATGATGAATGGCATTGGTACGCAGTATGTTTACGCCCAGCGCGCGCATCCTCGCCAGGATCTTATCCAGATCCTCGTATCGCTCATGGTTACCGATGGTGAAATAAATCGGGCACTCCAGCGTACGAAGCACCGCCAATTCTTCTTCAAGCACGCCGCTCGCATCAATAAAATCGCCCGTAATACAAAGAAACTCCGGCTGCAATGCCCGCACCTTACGGATCACTTGGTCAAGAAACGCTTTGCTGCGCGAACCAATGTGGACGTCAGTAATCTGCACAAACCGCAAAGGGCCAGTTAAAAGACTGGATTCGAAGGCAACTTTCTTAACCACCGGAAAAAGCGCAAACAGAAGCCCCACGATAGAGATGAACATAGATATCCCCAGCACCATCACCGCCGCAGACCAAACGTCAACCAGGCTCAACAGTACCGCAAATTCGAAAACCAACAGCGTCATCAACACAATTGGACTCAGGCCAAGTAAAAAGTCCGAGGCATGCCGCAAGCCTCTCGCGAGCGGCTGCTTGACGTCTCGCAGTAGCCACCGACTGACCACCTGGCTTGATACAATCGGAATAAGCAGTAAGGCGGTGACCAGCGGTGTTAGATCAAGCCAATGGCACAACCTAAGCACCGGATAAACAAATAGCGGGAAATGCACCGCGAGGAAAATCGCAATCAAGATGCGCAGTCCCGGTGGTCTTCTCTGGATCTTGTCTGGTGTCTCCGCAGCGTTCATTCGAACTCTTTGACATCGACAAGGCTGATAACTTTCCAACCCGCACCGGGTTGCCAGTCGTCAGCGGCTGTTACCAGACGCAATCGGCCAGAGGCATCTATCGCAAACAGGACCACTGCCTTATCGGCATATTTCTCCAGATACTGTTCCAACCCAAAGGCCTCAGTTAACCCGGTTTCCTTGGTCACCCAATTGTCACGAAGGTGTCCTAACATCTGATTATGAGTTACGTCCTCTCCAAACAAATGTTTACCCCGCAGTCGCTTGCCTATTCGGTGCTTACCATTTTGCTTGCCTTCCGCGGAAGTCGGCAGTTCATAGAGATGCTCAGTCCCAAACTCTCGCCTGTAATGCATTGCGGTCAGTACATCAAAATTTGCCCGCCCGGACAGACTGATCAAGTTTCCAATACCTGATAGGTCAAGGTATCGATCTGCATGGTCCGAGATGGGATTCCCAAAATAAGTCTCGATGCCGTCCATGCGCGCCTGGCTGATGTGATCCCAATCGCTATCAGCAATAACCACCCGTACGTCGTTTACAACCAGCGTTTGGGCAATCATTCTGGCCACCCTTCCGCCACCAATAATCAGATATCCCGACGGCGCTGGGTCACGAACACCAAGAAAAGCTGCAAGCGGTTTTGCCGTAAGACTTTGCAACACCACCGTGCTGATGATCACCAAAAAAGCGAGCGGCACTAGCAGGTTCGCCCCGGGCGCGCCTTCCTGCTCTAACCTCAACGCAAAAATCGCTGCAACCGCAGCACATACGATTCCCCGTGGTCCTATCCAGGCAATAAGTGTTTTCTCGCTAAGACTTAAATCACTGCCGATGGCAGAAATAAATACCGAAATAGGTCTGGCGATAAAAATAATGCCCCCGACCACAAGTACCGAAGTCCAACCAACCGCGACAAAGCCCGCCAGGTCGATTCGAGCGGCCAGGACTATAAACAATCCACTGATAAGGAGCAGCGACAGGCTCTCTTTAAAATCCAGTATGTCATCGACATCAACACCACGCTGGTTCGCCACGATCATGCCAAATATCGTGACGGCAAGCAGTCCGGACTCATGCAACATTGTTTCGGACAGCGCAAAGGCAACGAACACCATCAACAAAGTAAAAGGGCTGCGCAGATATTCAGGCAACCAATGCTTTCGCAGAATATGGGACAGGCCAAAACCAAAGATAACGCCTACGCCGGCGCCGATGCCAACAACCTTAAGAAACAGCAGCATGATATCCACAAAGACGTCGGAACTCTGGGTCGCGATATAAAAGTCGAACGCGAGTACCGCTAACAAAGCCCCAATGGGGTCAATAATAATGCCCTCCCATCGCAGGATATCGGCAACCCGCTTAACGGGCCGCACCGTGCGTAGCATCGGGACAATCACCGTCGGCCCGGTCACCACGACCATGGCGCCAAAAAGAAACGCCATGTCATAGTCGAAGCCGATCGCCAGGTGTGCAATCACGCTGGTAATCACCCAGGTTATCAGCGCACCAATCGTTACCAGATTTCTAACCGTCGAACCAATTTCTTTCAACTCTGTCATCTTTAGCGTCAGTGCGCCTTCAAAAAGAATAACCGCCACTGACAACGAAATAATCGGGAACAGCAAATCACCGAACAAGGCATCCGGGTCCAACAACCCAGCCACTGGACCAACCAAAACACCAAATATCAACAGGAACAAAATAGCGGGCAACCTGACTCGCCAAGCTGCCCATTGAGCAACTGCCGCGAGCAAACCGATCCCGGCAAGGGCCAGTAAAGGGGAAATATCAGCACTTTCTATCACAACGAAAATTACCTTAGTGAGCTGCCGAGAATATCCCGGGCGATGATGTGGCGTTGCACTTCTGACGGTCCCTCGCCAATACGGCGGATTCTCATTTCTCGGTACCAACGTTCAAATGGGAAATCCTTCGTGACACCATAGCCTCCATGGATCTGCATCGATCTATCCACAACTCTCGATGCACCTTCTGTAGAAACCAGTTTAGCCATCGCAGCTTGTTTCCTGAAAGGCAACCCCTTGTCTGCAAGGTCTGCAGCCTCAAGCGTCGCCCATCGGGCCTGCTGAATATCTATTTCGTTATCCACCAGCATCCACTGAATCGATTGGCGAGAGGATAAAGGCGCACCAAAAGTCTCGCGAATCTTCGAGTATTCCACTGCCATTTCATGCGCTTTGATAGCGACCCCAATGCAACCCGCACTATACGGAATCCGTTGCCTGGACAACCGATCATTTGCGATCGCGAAACCTTTGTTAACCCCACCCAGCACATTTGCATGCGGTACCCGCATGTCTTCGAACTGCAACTCGGTCGCGTAATGTGCAGAGCGCAGCGTGTGCACGATACGCCGAACATAAAACCCAGGCGTATCTGTGTCGACGATGAAACAAGTGACCCCTCCCCGCCCCTTGTCCGGCGACGTTCTCGCAAACACCAGACCAAAATCAGCACGGTCCGCACCTGAAATAAATATTTTTGAGCCATTGATAACCCAGTCGTCGCCATCACGGACAGCGCGGGTCTGAATCGCGCGGGCGGGATCAGACCCCCCGGATGGCTCCGTCAATCCGAAGAAACCTCGCTTCTCGCCACGTAGTGTCGGATACAGGTAGCTTTCTTTCTGAGCGTCACTGGATTCAAATAACTGCGCAAGACCAGCACCACCAAAAACCCCATAGCAAGGGGCATACAAACCGGCACGGTGCTGGGATATCTCCATCGAAATCAACGTCTGGGTCACCATGTCGATATCAGGCCCACCATATTCCTCCGGGATCCCTAACCCAAAGAGCCCCATACTTTGGACTATCGCTTTTAACCTAATCGAGTCTTCTTCCGCTAGCTCATCTGTATCGGGATCAAGGTCAAGCTCAAGGGGCACTATTTCTTCGCGCACAAACCGACGAACCATCCGCACGAGCATGTCCTGTTCCTGGGTGAGTTCCAGTTGCAACGTTAGCTCCCTACTTTTGTCTTTACTGCTATTTTTGTCAGCGCTGTTAGGGACAATCGTCCCAGTCCAGCGGTTTCTTCGGCTGTATTTTCTGTTGGATAGCAACCATGATCCGAAAAATGCGCCATTAACAATTCCCGGTAACGTGTTCGGTAGGCCATGTTTACCTCTACCCTGAAAAACGGCCACTTGCCCAGACGGTGACCCAGTTCTCCCTTCAAACCAAACAGGCTGCGTGCCCCCGCAAACCCAATATAGACCACCTCACGATGCTCGTTCGCTAGTTGAAACACGCCTAATTGACCCGGCAGGCTGGCTACTAACTCAGGTGCCAGCGCCAACCAGGGCTTTTTGAGTCGAACGCCCATTTTTTTCACACAAGTTTGTTCAATAGAGAAAGACGTTAACAGAGCAGTTATTAGATTGAAAACGCAATTCCAGGCAGTTTCCACAGGGGTTTTTCATCTTGAACACCCACGACAGATACTGCAATAAAATGGGAAACCTACTTTGAACCTGGGCTACCCGCTTGGACGGTTCACTAAACGACGAGTCTGTTCGCCATGCACTGCACGACTCTCGCAGCAGCGCGAGACAGGCGAAGGCTTACCTGAAAACAAACGCTGATCTTTTGGCTGCCCGTAGGGCAACAGCTGTAAACATCAGCCTTTAAAAATCAGCGTTTAGTCCTCGAAGGGCTCGGCACCAAAACCGACTATCATCGCTTTGACTTCCTCGAGCATGACATCGAGTTCAGCCTCATCGGTCCCCCGCATGACCAGGTTCGTACCATAGCCTTCCTGCCGATAAAACGGGTAACTGCCTAGGTCGACGTTAGAATGAAGATCCTGAATCTGTCCCAATTGAACGGCCACCTGACCTTCGCTCAGGTAGGCGCCAATGGATCTCGATCGAACCGGATCACCGCCATTCAATCGTTCTTTGGTCAACGTACTCACCATCGCCTGCATCACCATTGGGACACCTGCCATGACATACACATTCTCGATTTGGAAACCGTGGGGTCCTGAGGTCGGATTTTCGATAAGCACCGAGCCTTCTGGAACACGCGCCATCCGCAGGCGCGATTCCATCACCTCGGGTGGCGCTTCGCGTCGCTTAAGGATCTGGACAATCTCTGGATGCATGTAGAGCTCAACACCGAATGCCTTTGCTATACAGTCGGCGGTAATATCATCGTGAGTTGGCCCAATACCGCCCGTTGTAAACACATGATCAAAGGACTGACGACACTCATTGACTGTACTGATAATCGTTTCCTCTACATCCGGAATAACCCGGGCGTGAACCAGTCGCACACCGACTTCGTTCAACGCGGTAGCCAAATGCTGCAGGTTAGTATCCTGGGTTCGACCAGAGAGAATCTCGTTGCCGATAATAATCAGGCAACCGGTGACTGTTTTGGACATATGGCTTCTACAACGTTCAACGAACCCCAATGATAGAGGCCCCGGCGCTAGTTGGCTATTCCTACACGGATCTAATCACTTTGTTACTCCAACCCCTCTCGAGCGATAGCCCTTCTCGCCTTGTAACTTCGCCATTGCCGTTGAGGGCAGAATCTTCTTGGCGATTGACATTCGGCGCCTATTTCAAGAGCACTTCGCTATACTGATGGCCGTCAGTGGCTTTGTGTATCCGACCCAAAAAAGATAGAACGATAGAACGATAGAACGATAGAACGATAGAACGATAAAAAATCTCTCATTCTGTCGATTCCGAAAACAAATAGGGAGAACGCTGATTAGGAAGATTTTCCCTTGTAAACAAGGCGACTTCGCACCAGGAACCTCACCCATTCGCTGTATTGCGCAAATTGTGGGTTCGGCTTCAGCGCAGACACCTGAGAAAAAACCTTAACCAAAGATTCGCTTCCATATTCGCTTCCATAATAAGGGCCCTATGAAAACTGCTTCCGAAGAACTTGATCACATCCTTATCCGGGGTGCCCGGGAACACAACCTAAAGTCTGTTGAGGTCAAAATCCCGAAGCGAAAACTAGTTGTGCTAACGGGCGTCTCTGGTTCCGGCAAGTCTTCCCTGGCTTTCGACACCCTGTATGCAGAGGGTCAAAGGCGTTATGTGGAATCACTGTCTGCCTACGCACGGCAGTTTCTAGGCCAGATGGAAAAACCGAAATATGACACCATCAGAGGCTTGTCGCCCACCATCTCTATCGAACAAAAAACCACCTCTCGAAACCCGAGATCCACGGTCGGGACTATTACCGAAATCTCTGATTACCTGCGGGTACTCTATGCTCGGGTGGGGCGCCAACATTGCCATAGATGCGACAAGCCGGTGCAGGGACAGACCGCTCAAAGGATCGTTCAGGAGCTGCTGAAAAAGAAAGGTTCCCGAATTTATTTGTTAGTGCCGTTGCTTGTTAACCGCAAGGGAGAACACCGCGAAATGATCGAAGATGCGCGCCTGCAGGGTTTCGTGAGACTAAGGGTCAATGGAGAGTGGGTAAGAAGCGATGAAATCGAAGCACTCGACAAGCGCAAGAAGCACACGGTCGAAGCTGTGGTGGACAGAATCGTCATCAAGCCAGATGTGGAAGAACGATTGACCGAAAGTGTCGAATCTGCGCTTCAGTACGGCGCAGGCAGTTTGATCGCCGCGGTAGAAGGTTCAAAAGATCAGTTGTTCTCTGAGTCATTTTCCTGCGGCCATTGCGGTATTTCATTTCCTGCACTGATGCCGCAGTCGTTTTCATTTAACAGTCCCCAAGGTATGTGCCATGACTGTAATGGCCTTGGTACACAAGTGGCCTTTGATCCGGACCTTGTCATTCCCGATAAAGACCTGACATTAAGACAAGGCGCGCTGAAACCCATCGGCATGATCGATGAGGATAAAAAGTCTATGGGCGCTGTCTTCCATCGGCAAATGTTCAAATACCTGAAGGTCCCTTTGGACAAGCCCTGGCGAAAACTCACAAAAAAACAACAGAAAACCATTCTCTTTGGTACCGGCGAGAAGCGGTATAAGGTCGATTGGGGCAGCCACGGCACTAGCACGTCGCGATACGAGGGCTTGCTGAATCGGTTGATGAGACGATTTAGGAACACCCAGTCGGAAGGGATGAAACGCTGGTACTCCCAATATCTCGCCAACACTCCCTGCCATACCTGTGCGGGGGTCAGACTGCGCGCGGAAAGCGCCGCGGTTCGTGTCGGCGACGCAACCATCGTGGAGGTTTCCTCATGGACGATAGACAGAACTTACGATTTTTTTCACCAACTGAAACTGCCAGGCGCAGCCGCAGAAATCGCCGCGGAAGTGCTAAAAGAGATCTGCAACCGTTTGGGGTTCTTGAATTCAGTCGGACTCTCTTACCTTTCTCTGGACCGGCTGGGCCCTTCCCTTAGTGGCGGTGAATCCCAGCGTATTCGCCTAGCCTCTCAAGTGGGCTCTGAGCTCAGTGGCGTTATTTACATACTGGACGAGCCCAGTATTGGCTTACACCAACGGGACAATGAAAAATTGTTGGCGACCCTCTGCCGAATGAGGGATATAGGCAACACCGTTATTGTGGTCGAACACGACGAAGATACTATCCGCGCGGCTGACTTCGTTATCGACTTCGGCCCTGCCGCTGGCGCCCTCGGTGGTCAAATCGTACACGCTGGAACGCCAAAGAGCCTTGAAAAAAACAAACAGTCGATCACTGGCAACTACCTGTCGAAGCGCAGTCGGATTGAAATCGCTGATGAAAGACGAATCCCCATCGGCCACATTTCTGTACTAGGTGCGTCTGCGAATAACCTGAAGTGCATCGATGTGGACTTTCCATTAGGTGTCATGACAGCGGTTACGGGGGTCTCTGGCGCGGGAAAATCAACCCTTGTCAATGACATCCTGCATCCGGCCCTAGCAAGACAATTTCATCAATCCACACAAAAAGTCGGGGAACACTTACGCATTATTGGACTTGAACAACTCGACAAGGTCGTTGCGATAGACCAGAAACCGATCGGCAGGACACCTCGCAGCAACCCCGTCACCTACATCAAAGTTTTTGACGAGATTCGCACCTTTTTCTCCCAGCTGCCTGGATCCCGAATGCGAGGATATAAGCCGGGCAGATTTTCTTTTAACGTTAAAGGCGGCCGATGCGAAGACTGTCAGGGGGACGGTGTCCGAAAAATCGAGATGCACTTCCTCTCTGACGTTTACGTTAAGTGTGACGAGTGTGCCGGGAGGCGATTCAATGACGCGACCCTTGAGGTAAAATATAAGGGAAAATCAATCGCTGACATTCTGGAACTCACCGTGGCTGAAGCTGTCGGGCACTTTTCTGAACATCCACGAATCGTTAACAAGCTGCGACTGCTAGTGGATGTAGGGCTTGACTACCTGCACATGGGACAGCCCTCTTCAACCCTTTCCGGCGGCGAAGCACAAAGAATCAAACTTGCCAAGGAACTTTCAAAGATCGCGACCGGCAAGACTTTTTACATTCTGGATGAACCAACGACAGGACTACATTTCGACGACGTCAAAAAGCTTTTAAAGGTACTGAACCGACTGGTCGAGGCGGGCAACACCGTCACCGTTATTGAGCACAACCTTGACGTTATCAAGACCGCCGACTGGATCATTGACCTGGGCCCCGATGGTGGACCTGCCGGTGGGGAAATACTCGCCAGTGGAACCCCTGAAGAGATCGCGGTTAATACGGACTCTGAAACAGGGAAATACCTGAAGCCGATACTGGGCTCAAAACCACTGAAGAAACATGTCAGGCTGACCTGACCCCACCAAGAGCGATAAGCTTAAAAAGTAGCGCACACGCCTAACAATGCCCAACCTTATTGACCTACCATTTGTACTGGACTACAGTTATATGGAAGGTCAAAAACTGGCCTGCCGACAATAATATTATTAAAAACCAACAGGCAGATTCAACAATGAAATTATCTAAGATAGCCACAACGCGTTTGCTTGGTTCTTCGGTTGCTCTCATTATGAGTGCTTCCGTTTATGCCGAGTCCAGCGACGTTCTGGAAGAAATTATCGTCACAGCCCGACAGCAGTCAGAAACACTTCAGGATGTACCCGTAACAATTGCGGCACTGACAGAGGCCGACCTTGACCGCTACAACATCACAAGCCTTGTTGATGCTGCCAAAATGGTACCAAACATGGTCATTGCACAAGGTGGATCCGGCAATGGTTCCAGCCTGCGGCTTCGTGGTATCGGGTCTAGTTCTATTTCTGCTGCATTCGACCACTCAGTTGCCCTTAACCTAGACGGTGTCGTTGTTAACCGCGGACGGTTTATCCACAACTCGTATCTGGATATGCGCCAACTCGAAGTCCTTAAAGGGCCTCAGTCTCTCTACTTCGGCAAAAGCGCGACGGCTGGTGTCATTTCAATCACAACGAATGACCCTGGTGATGAATTTGAATTCGAGCTGGGTGGCGGTGTTGAAACAGAATACGACGGCACCTTTTATGAAATGGTCATCTCTGGCCCAATCACTGAAACACTGGGCGCTCGCTTGGCTATAGGCGGCTCAAAGAACGACGAACTCTTCGAGAACTACTCCTTCGATAATGATCCAAACGCCTCTTTTACGCCGTCAGCCACCTCTAATGGCAATGGCGCTGAAAAGTACTATGGTGACGAATCAACCAACATGCGTCTAACTGTGGTCTGGGAACCTACCGACAACTTCAAAGCAAAATTGAAGTACAACTACTCTGAGTTTGATAATTCTGGTGCAGGAACCGCCTACACCGAAGAACTTTGCGCAGAAGGTGCTCACCAGAAAACAGCCGCAGTCGGCCAATTGTTCCAAGGGGTCGATGACTGCAAAATCAACGGCAATACATCGAAGATCGGACTCAACCCTGCGCTACGTGCCGGTTTACCCCAAGGCTATGACGATGGACAACCTGGTCTTGAGCAAGAGACGGATTTCATTTCATTACAAATGGTTTGGGACATCAATGAAAATTATACCCTTACCTCTATTACCGGTTGGGTAGATCTCGAGCATTGGGAACTCGACGACTATAGCTACGGCGCTGGCGTTTTCGGTGGGCTGCATAACAATCTTTATGAAAGTCTTTCTCAGGAATTTCGTCTCGGCAGCAACTACGATGGCCCAGTGAATTTTCAGGCCGGTTTATTCTGGCAAGAAATTGAGCAAGAGTTCGATGCCTATCAGTACGCCGCGAATATTGGGCTCCTGGCGGCTGACCCATTCACCGGTAACGGATACGACTACAATAAACACCACTTCCTGGATACGGACGTACTCTCAGCTTTTGTGGCAGTCTATTGGGATATCAATGATAGGACAGAGCTAACATTTGGCGCGCGTTATACTGAGGAGGATAAAAAAGGCAGAATCGAAATCCCTTATGTTCATGCCTTCCTAGCTGGCACCTTTAGCGCGCCACCGGTGATAGACGGGCTAGAATTTGATGACGACAACATCTCGCCAGAAATTGCTATCAATT
>Ga0114994_10004032_pt1 | contig 10681 bp, 11 predicted proteins | sample ArcticOcean_MG_C_9_FD_87043 | JGI IMG/M metagenome (GOLD analysis project Ga0114994, IMG submission 87043) | Marine microbial communities from western Arctic Ocean - ArcticOcean_MG_CB2_152 | ecosystem: Environmental > Aquatic > Marine > Oceanic | place: Arctic Ocean: Canada Basin | collected... | reverse complement strand
GGGGAAGATTAGTATATTTGGTTATGATTTTATTAAGGATCGTTATCCCGCATTAAGGAGAATGAATTTTTCTTCACCTTATGTTGATTTACCCCAACGTTTAACCGTACGAGAGAACCTGACCGTATATGCAAAACTATATGGGTTGAAAGATATAAAGAATGCAGTTTTGGAGATGATTGAAACATTTCGACTTGAAGAATTTGCCGACAGTAGATTAAGGAAACTATCGGCAGGGCAAAAAACTCGAGTCTCTTTGGCTAAAGCATTAATTAACCACCCTGACCTTTTGCTCTTAGATGAACCTACCGCAAGTTTAGATCCGGAGACGGTGGGTTGGGTTCGAGCTTTTCTTAAAGAATATCAAGAGCAAAGAAAGGGTACAATACTACTGGCTTCCCATGATATGAAAGAAGTTGAGCAACTATGTGAAAATGTTCTTTTGCTTAGACGGGGGAAATTAGTTGAAGAGGGCTCGCCCGTGGATCTATTACAAAAGTATGATCGTAAAACATTGGAAGAAGTTTTTTTGGATGTAAGTCGGGGGAAGGAAGAATGAAATCGGGTTCTATTTCTCGCATTCAAGGACTCTTACTTCGATACATTTACGTACTCAGAAGTTCTTGGCCTCGTATCATTGAGATCTCTTATTGGCCTACTATGCAGCTTATTATATGGGGTTTTGTCTCTCTTCATTTTGGTGCAACTCAGCCTGAGATTACTGCTTCGGGTATTCTTATTTCTGTCGTCTTGGTGTGGGACTCTCTTTTTCGCTCCCATGTAAGCTATACCCTTTCTTTTTTAGAAGAAATGTGGTCGAGGAACTTAGGCAATCTCTTTGTTGCCCCACTTCGACCATGGGAACTCATGGTTGCACTTGGATCTATAAGTTTGATTCGAACTTTAATTGGCATGATTCCAGCCGCATTACTGGCCATTCCTTTTTTTGGCGTTTCCGTGTTTGACATGGGGCTTCCTTTATTAGCTTTCTTTTTTAATCTTGTCTTTACGGGGTGGGCAATTGCTCAGGTAGTAACCGGAATTCTGATCAGGTATGGTTTGGGTGCGGAGAGCTTAACTTGGGTAATTCCTTTCATGATTGCCCCGGTTTCTTGTATCTATTACCCGCTCTCCACGCTTCCCCCATGGTTGCAGGAAATTGCTCAATTGATCCCTACTTCCTATGTTTTCGAGGGAATGCGTGCTCTCGTACTAGAGGGGCAATGGCGAGGAGACCTTCTCCAAAAAGCATTTTTACTCAATTGCTTCTATTTTATCTGTGGTGTCTGCGTTTTTCTTTTAGCATTTCGTTCTGCCCGAAAGCAGGGTTTACTTTTACAAACTGGAGAGTAACGATTGTCCGTTGCCAAACTCGTTTTACTTTCTATATTAAACTTCTTTTTTATTATGGCTAAAATTAATCAACACTATCAAAAACTCTCTGCTGGTTACCTGTTTCCTGAGATTGCACGAAGAACTAACCAATTTTTAAACGAGAACCCTGGTGTTCAGGTAATGCGACTTGGCATCGGTGATACAACAGAACCGATTGTACCTTCAGTTCTTACTGGTTTGCGACAAGGTGTTGACGATTTGGGTAATGTGGAAACGTACTCTGGGTATGGACCTGCGGAAGGTATTACGCCATTACGCGAAGCGATTGCAGAATTTTACAATGAGCTTGGTGCGTCAATAGATGGGAGCGAAGTTTTTGTCAGTGAAGGGGCAAAATCCGATTCAGCGAATATTCAAGGTATTTTTTCAGAGGATTGCGTGGTAGCAGTTCAGGATCCGGCGTATCCTGTTTATGTCGATAGCAATGTAATTGCGGGCAGAACAGGTTTGTCTGGAGATAATGGGTACGATGGAATAGTTTACATGCCCTGTACTGAAGAGAATGGTTTCTTTCCTGAATTACCCAAAGGAAAGGTCGACTTAATTTACCTCTGCAGTCCGAATAATCCGACTGGTGCAGCTGCGACTAAAGACCAGCTTAAGACTTTCGTTAATTATGCCCGAGAGCAAAAAGCGATCATTTTATATGATTCTGCCTATGCTTCATTTATAACTGACCCGGAACTACCCAAAAGTATTTATGAAATCGAAGGTGCTCACGAATGTGCAATCGAATTGAATAGTTTTTCGAAAACCGCTGGCTTTACCGGCGTTCGGCTCGCTTGGACAATTGTTCCAAAGGCATGTATTGCCGAGGATGCTGAGGCAGGTGTTTTGCATAACCTATGGACTCGTCGTCAGAATACATTTTTTAATGGGGCATCAAATATTGTACAAGCAGGAGGTCTGGCAGTACTTAACGCAGAAGGTCGATCACAGACGGAAGAACAAGTCGCCTTTTACCTTGAGAATGCATCAATAATCAACTCGGGTCTTAAGGCAAAAGGCATCCAAACCTATGGGGGCGGGAATGCTCCCTATGTTTGGCTAAAAACTCCTAATAGCCTTACATCATGGGAGTTTTTCGACAAATTACTCAGTGAATGTCATGTGGTGGGAACCCCAGGTTCAGGGTTTGGTCCGGCAGGGGAAGGGTTCTTTCGCCTTAGTGCTTTTGGTCACCGAGAAAATGTAGAAGCAGCGGTCGCCTCAATTAAAGACAATTTAAATATTTAACAACTGGAACCCTCCTCAGTTACGGGAGTGATTTAGACAAAGCTTTGACCGCTCGGCTTAATTACTAATTCAGGGATATGAGCTCGAGGAGGTAAGTGTACTACAGTTGAGATTACCTCTGCGATATCTTCTGGTTGTAAAATACTCGCTCGATGCTCGGGGGTGGGGGGCACTAGTCTTTCATCCAGGATTGGAGTATTTACTTCACCTGGATAAATATTAGTAACTCGTATGCCATTATCCCGTTCTTCTTCACCCACACCTATGCCCAATGCAGACATGCCAAATTTCGATGCATTATAAGCAACGCCCGCCAAGGGGATCGCCCTTTTACCTGCAACAGAGTTAATGAGGATGATCAGTCCAGTCTTTCGTGGTCGCATCCTTTCCAATGCTTCTTTCATGCAATTATAGGTGCCAGTTAGGTTTATATTGATCACCTTGTCCCATTCATCAGGTTCCAGTTGAATCATACTTCGATTGGCAATATTAATTCCTGCTGCATTAATTAAAATATCGAGTTCTCCCACTTCTTGATCAAACCAAGAAAAGAGCTCAGCTATTGAATCGCGATTGGAAATATCTACTTGGTGCGTTTTTATTTTTTGATTACTTTCTTCTGCAACCTCTAGAAGTTTATCTTTCCGCCTACCAGCAATCGAGACACTTGACCCTTCATTGGATAATTTCAATGCAATTGCTTTCCCCATTCCTGAACCACCCCCAATAATGAGAATTTTTTTCAGAGAATTTTTTTCTTCGACTGTCATCATAAAGATTGGCTATTTTTTACAAAAAATCAAATTCCTGGAATAAGGGGAACCCCACAGCTTTGCAGGAGAATTAAAAGTGACCATAAGATAGTTTTAAAACAAATCATGCTTTGTTCTACATTTTTTTTTAATTAATCTTCAATCAATAAAAGCACTTTTTTTCTTTCAGGTTGCATTCGTGAGTCTAGCTTTACAATTTAAGCTATTTATTAATGGATTTAATTCGTAGTTTATTTGGGATATTTTGCCTTTTATTTTTGCTTTGGTTGGCAAGCAGTAATCGTAAGGCAATTTCCCCCCGTCTTATTTTTTCAGGACTTGTTCTACAAATTTCCTTCGCCCTTTTATTGCTAAAAGTCCCATTAGTTACTGATTTAGTACAAGGAATATCCCAAGGGGTGGTTCGCTTGACTGAATTTTCTTATCAAGGTGCCACGTTTGTTTTTGGAGACTTGGCCAGTGATGCAACGACCTATGGGACCGTTGTGGCTTTTAGGGTATTGCCCTCAATTTTGTTTTTTTCCGCTCTCTCCGCACTTCTTTACCATTGGGGTATCCTTCAGCGGCTTGTTTATATCTTGGCTTGGTTAATGAAGAAAACCATGAAAATCTCGGGTGCAGAATGTTTAGCCATGTCGGCAAATGTTTTTGTTGGTCAGACCGAGGCACCTTTATTAATCCGACCTTATTTGGGGAATATGAGCAAATCTGAAATTTCATGCTTAATGACAGGTGGTTTTGCCACCATTGCGGGTGGAGTCTTTGCCGCCTATGTGGCATTCTTAGGAGGGACCGACCCCGAATCGCAAGCTCTTTTTGCTCAGCATCTGTTAACTGCATCGCTGATGTCTGCACCTGCGGCAATAGTTTGTTCAAAAATCCTTCTTCCGGAGACCCAAAAAAATGAAGAAGAGATCACTCTGACTATGAATAACTCAACCCTTAATATTTTTGATGCGTTAACTGCCGGCACAAGTCAGGGTCTACTTCTTGCCTTTAATGTAGGAGCGATCCTAATTGTTTTTACCGGCTTGGTTTCGATGGGAAATTTTATTTTTGGAGATTTATTGGTCAAACCATTAGGAATTGAAGGTTGGTTTGGGCACAGGGAAGGCGAAGTTACACTGGAGTATTTATTTGGATGGGTATTTTCTCCGATTGCTTGGTTAATGGGAGTTTCATCCGTTGATATTCGCCTGGTCGGTCAATTACTAGGTGAAAAATTAGTGCTAAATGAATTTGTTGCTTATGCACATCTTGGCAATTTCAAAGAACTTGGGCTGATTAAGGATGAACGCTCAATCATACTTGCAAGCTATGCACTATGCGGGTTTGCTAATTTTGCTTCTGTTGGAATCCAGGTCGCTGGAATTGCAATTTTGGCTCCCAACCAACGAACAAATCTGACTCAATTAGGTTGGAGGGCTTTGCTCGGTGGTACTTTTGCCTGCCTACTTACCGCGAGCATTGTTGGGCTGGTGATTTGACCTTTTGGCTAAAGCCGAACAGAATGTAGTGAGTATGAATAAAGATGACTTTTTAATTCCGAATCGAATCCCGGCGATGACGCTTAGTGGTGTCGTATTATTTCCACAAGCCATGATGCCACTTCGGATTTTTGAAGAAAGATACAAAGCAATGCTCTTAGATCGGTTGAAAGAAGACAGGATCTTCGCGATTGTTGGCGAGCGTGAGAATGTTCCAGAAGAGGAAGCTCATTTGGAGTTACCTTTCGGAGTTGCCACGGCTGGTCTAATTCGGGTTGCTAAGGAGAACCCTGATGGCACCTCTTTTGTTCTCCTGCAGGGGTTGAGTCGAGTGAAGATTGTATCTATCCCACAGGAAATCCCTTATCGTATTCTAGAAGTTGAGCCCGTTGAAACAATTGTTGACGAGGAGGCTTTTGGTCTTCGCGATAAAATAACCTTAGAACTTGAAAGAAATCAAGACTTAGGAGGAGAGGTTACTGAAGAAATGCTTGAATTCCTTGCTCCACTTGATGATGATATCGCTTTTGTGGATTTAGCTGCCTACACATTGTGCACACACACCCTTAGGAAGCAGGCCATGCTCGAGGTTCAAAACCTAAGCAAGAGAGCAAATATGCTCCTTAGCGACCTATCCAATGAGAATGACAGGCTAGATTTGATTAAGCAAGCGTTAGGAGGCAAGCAGGATGATGACCTAGGGTTTAATTAATCTTATTAATGAAAGAATTAACTGAAGAACAAAAAGCCAATAAGGTTGTACACTTTAAACGTGTGATTAAATACCGATCTTGGTTCGGTTGGATTTTTGCCGTAGTGGGAGGAACCTTATGTGTAGTGGGCTTGAAGAATATTCAGGCACCTATGATTATTCTAAATGGAGTTCTTTTTTTTGGATACGGCTTATTTATGGTTTGGCAAGCTAAGCGTGCCCTTTCGAATTTAGATAAATCAAGCGGCTAGCCGTTATGTTTAAACTTTATTCGGTCCAAAGACTAGGATGGAGCATTTTAGGGTCAGCGGGTTCATTTTCAGAAAAGTAAATGGCCATCCTTAGGTATGCTAATCGATAATCTGGAGTATCGGGGCGTAACTTTTTAATCTCCTCTAATAAACTTTCTGCAGAACGACCTTGAATTTCATATAATTCCTTTATTCCAATATCAATTAAATCTCTTGCAACGAATACATCCATTCGGGGGATACGCATTAAGGGTGAAGATAAAGCAACACGGTCAACTTTTTTCTTTTTCTTCTTGGTATTTTCACCACCAAAAAGTGCATCCAAAGGTATTATGTCGTTAATGGCCATCGCCAAACAACAACCGAGTCGTTCGGGGAAAGGCAATCGAAAACGGATGAGTTTACTTGTTTTACGACACTATTAGCTGATTTATATCTGGTAGTATAGTGGTATTAAACTACAAGTGTTTTTAACAGAGAGATATTTCCTGTGCCAGGTATTTGCCCCGATGAGATTGATCCAAAACGATTTGTTTAATTTTAGAGGAAGAAGCTTGTGGGTTGTAGCTTACTTGGATGAGTTTTTTGCCTTCGGTACACAAATAATCTTCTACATCAATGTTATGCTTTTTGTTGCCCCAATCTTCTCCGATTACGAAAATATCTGGTTTTAATTCTTTGCACCCAGAAACATATTCGAGTTCGTGGTAGGGGCGAACAATATCTACACATCGCAACGCTTTGAGCATTTCCATTCTTTGGTTTAAAGGGATAACAGGCATATTCGGCTTGTAAGAACTCACTACATCGTCTGAGCCAACTCCAACAGCTAAGACATTTCCCAATGTTTTGCAGTACTCCAATAATGCGAGGTGTCCAACATGTAACAAATCAAATGTGCCAACTGTATATATAAGCATTTTTATTTAAGTATTTAGAGAATATACCCACCCATAAATTGAGGTGAGTGTAATCGTATAAATGCCTAGAATATAGACATTCCTTGGGTTTGAGGATAATTTGGGGGTTTTAATTTGCGAAACATTTAATACCGCAATTCCTAAACAACTAATCAGTAAAATATAGGAAAATGTTTCGTGTCTAAAAAAGCTTTCAAGTAAAAAGATGAAGACAAGTATTATATTATTATTGTCGAGAGCTAGCCCAGTATATTTTGTTCCACCAGCGAGGCCAAATGTACTGAAATAACTTAATCGTATTGCACTGGCAGATAGAATGATGAATGAGGTTGCCAGAAAGATGAAGTTGTAATCCCCGTAACTAGAAAGAAGGATAGCTGGCGTAACTCCATAACTCACTATATCGATTAAGATATCAAGTTGCCCTCCGAAGGTTTGTTTGGATTTGTTTCTTCCTTTCATTTTCCGGGCAATAAGCCCATCTGCCCAATCGAATGCAACGGCCCAAATCATACCTACCATCGCCAACGGGTAAAAACCGAGAATGCTAGAATAAATTGCTACAACTGTACAAGCCAGTCCTGTAAGCGAGCAAAGGTTGGGAAGGTCTTTTACAAATGAAAGTATGGTGGGCGGTAATGCTTGCGATCCTTTATCAGTATTCTCATTAGCGAGAGGTAAAGTGGTAGTAATTTTAATTTTTCCTGGGGTATATGATTACAGAGGTTGTACATGTATATACTTACCACCCCAAATTATGAGAATAATTCATAATGACTTTCACTGCGCATCATCATTAAAGCAAACTTAATCACATTATATAATTTCTTGTAGCTCAATATTTTGCGATTTTTTTCGTAATGGTTAACAATGAGAGGGAGTTAACAATCACACGAATTAGCGAAGTGATAAGAACCGAAAGCCAGTTGGAATAGGAGAATTCGATTTCTAGCGAGTTCTGGGAATGATACTTTTAACTATTAAATTAATCTTATAATTATTAACTATGAATAGATTTGAGTAATTCAAGAGTCCGTAGGAGGTTATTTTGGAAGGATTTTTTTCGGGTATTAGATCTACGAATACTCAAATCGTAATGCCAATATAATCATATTTGGATAATAAGTTCCCCACGATTCAATGAGAGGAAATGCTTGTTTTGATTGTCGTTGTATGAGTAATAACAGTTTAACTCTTGTCTTGATTTATAAATTTTTCTCTCACTGCTAGTAGTGTTCTTGGTGCCCTGTTTCAACTTGTATTTTAAAGACTCGCCTTCATTGTCAATTTAATGAGCGAAGCCAAACTTGGCAGGGATATGACAACAGGGTTCAGTTTACCGGAGTATTTGCGCAAGCATTGCACTGATGGTCAGCGCTATTTGATCATCTGGATTATAACTGGTGTTTGTTGTGGAGTCGCTGCAGTTGCTTTTCATAAGGCTATTGAATTTGTTTTTTATCTCGTACATGAACTCGGTTATTGGATTGGAGATGGTGAGATTAAATGGTTTTATGCCATCATTGGCTTGGCCCCAATGGTTGGCGGTATAATTACTGGCTTGATCTTGGAATACCTTGAGCCGAATGCTGCGGGTTCGGGAATTCCACGCACGAAGTCTCAATATTATCATAAGTTTGGATTAATGCGACTTCGGGAAGCTGTGTACCGATTTATAGTGGGGGTAATTTCAGTTGGTTTTGGTATGAGCTTGGGTAGGGAAGGACCCACCGTACATATTTGCTCCGCGATTGCATCTAAGATCGGTCGTTGGTTTGGATTGGCAAGGAAACGAATTCAAGCAATGGTTCCACTGGGTATGGGAGCCGGGATTTCAGCAGCATTTAATGCTCCCATGGCGGCAGTTTTTTTTGTGTTCGAAGAGTTGCTTGGCAATTTTAGTAGTAAGTCATTTTTCGGAATTTTCCTCGCCGTGGTTATTGCCACCACAGTACAAAGACTTTTAGTCGGCGAACATCCCGCATTTGCCATAGAAATTGGCTTAATAACTACTGACTGGTGGATGCTTATGTCAATTCCCCTTGGGCTAATAAGTGCATTGTTCGGTCGCTTATTCGTAAGTGGAGTTTTATCGACCAGGGAATTTTTTCGAGAGAAAATAGCCTTACCCAATTGGGTGAAGCCAGGAATAGGTGGATTGGGTGTTGGAGTAATTGGTGTCTCTGTGGCATGGTTCTCGGAAGGCAATCTTGGTGTTTTTGGTGTTGGCTACGATGACTTAAGCGACGCCCTAAATGGTCGTATTGTAATCATTCTAGTACTCGCATTACTTTTAGTCGGGAAGGTTCTAGCTACCCTCCTTGCCTACGGAAGTGGCGGGAGCGGCGGTTTGTTTGCACCCACTCTTTTCATCGGGGGGATGCTGGGGGCACTGCTTGGGCTTTTAGTACAACCAATTTTTCAATTCGATAATGATGTAGTTGGCGCGATGGCGATGCTTGGGATGGGTGCATTTTTTGCGGCCGTTATACGTTGTCCGATGACATCAATTGTAATTATCTGGGAGATGACTGGTCAATATGCTTTAATCCTACCCTTGATGATTGGAAATATGGTTGCATGGTTTATTGCGGTTCGATTCCAACCGGTACCACTTTATGACTCCCTTCTCCTTCAGGATAAAATCAATCTTAAGAAACTACCTCACTATAAGGGCGATCAAGATTGGCGAAATTTACCGACAAGTACGATTATGACCTTTGACCCAGTTTGTATCGAAGGTCATCATTCTATTCAAGAGAACTTGGAGAGGATTGAAGTTCATTCTCAAGAGCACCATGCCTATCCAATTCTTGATCAAGAAAGCAGGTTGATTGGTACAATTACACATCAAGAACTTGAGGCACAAATGAGTGAGGACGAGACGGTTTCGATTTTAAAGATGATTCAAGATCAAAATCTGATTCTTCTCAAACCAGAATTGTCGATTCGTGAAGCCGCCAAAATATTAGTGGATAACGATTTGGTACATGGATCTATAGTTAGTTGTAAGGATAGTCAGAAATTAGTCGGAATCTTAACCTTGAATGATATTACACGACAGCAAAATTCGATTGAGGATAGTATTGGTCGATAATTGTACTTATTATTTATTTGATATGTTAAGTGAAAATGAAGTCGCCCCCCAACCTCCCGAGGTTGAATCGCCTAATGCGAAACTATTTACTTTAGGGTGAGACTTGAGGATCGAGTGCACTATTTCTCTTAACGTTCCAATTCCCTTTCCATGAATAATTCGGCCCTGCTGAATCCCTTTTTTTGAACATTCATTAAGATATTCGATCACGAGCACTTTAACATCGCTCGGTCTAAACCCATGGAGGTCTAATGTTCCATTGATTGGAACTTGTACAGGATCGTCTTGATCGAGTGAATTCAATCGAGAAGATGCTCAGGAGGGAAGGGGAGTCTCGGTTTTCCTTTAGTTAAAGGAGATTGTATGTCATCAAAAGATTTCCTTGAGTCCTGACCATTTTGAACTCTTGGATTGGATTGTTTAGGTTCAGTAGCAATTAATTTCTCCGATACCTTTTCAACATTTTCGTTAGGTTGTCTATCTTCCTTAATTATTTGTGGTTCCGGACTCGATATCGGTGATGAAAAATCACAACTACATAAAGTAAAATAAAATAGAAGGGTAAGGTAATGTAATTTCACTAGTTTAATATTCCAAAATATAAGATGAATGGTCAAGTGATCTGTTTAGATAGTCTCAACATTCTGAAATAGACTTAATGTAGGAGAACAACTACATTTCATTATGGTTATATTCTAATTCACATTAAATAAATGAATAAGAAACAATTTATTTTACTTTCGTTACTCGTGAACGAAGGTAATCTTGACACTTTTATTTATAATTATGAAGTTAATTGATGCCACTAGT